>Ga0129307_1002843_pt1 | contig 12330 bp, 9 predicted proteins | sample P1105metagenome_FD_94437 | JGI IMG/M metagenome (GOLD analysis project Ga0129307, IMG submission 94437) | Capybara group fecal microbial communities from Wisconsin, USA - P1105 metagenome | ecosystem: Host-associated > Mammals > Digestive system > Large intestine > Fecal | place: USA: Wisconsin... | reverse complement strand
CCATCACATACGGGCAACTGCTCGACCGCATCGACCGCTGTGCCAAGGGACTGAGGGCGGTCGGCGTGTGGCGTGATGACATCGTCACCGTGGCCATGCCGTGTCTGCCGGAGGCCGTCGTGGCCTTCTACGCCATCAACCGCTTGGGAGCCGTGGCCAACATGATCCATCCCCTGATGAGTGCGGAGGAAACCTGCAGGCAGCTGTGTGAGGTGGGAAGCAAGGTGCTGCTCATGTTCGGCGGGACCTACCACCTTGTGGCGACACACCTGCACACCACCATGGTGGAGACGGCTGTCGTGACGTCGGTAGGCAGCAGTGAGACAACTGTTTCAACAGTCCCTGGAGGCCCGGAGGTGCTCGCATGGGAGGACATGGAGCGGCTCGGACAGGACATGCAGCTCTCTGCGCCCGACCGTGCCACCGGCGACCACGCACTCATCTCGCACACCGGGGGTACCACTGGTGAGCAAAAAGGGGTGGTATGCACCAACCTCAACATCCAGGCCGAAATCTTCCAAGGACTGGCTGGCATCGACTACCAGCGGCAGGAGTGCATCATGGCCACATTGCCGCCACACATCAACTACAGCCTTGTGAGCACCATTTTGCGCCACCTCTCACACGGTCTGAAGGTGGTGCTGATACCACGCTACCAGCCCGAGAAATTTGTGGAATACGTCACCACATACCACGTCAACCACATCCTCACCATACCGGCTTACTGGAAGGCCATCCTCCACATTCCCGGCATCGAGCAAGCCGACCTCTCCTCGCTCAAGTTCCTTGCCTCAGGCGGCGAGCACATCGACCTCCATTCTGAGGAGGCGGTGAACAACTTGCTGAAGAGTTGCGGGGCAAAGGGAGGCCTGATCAAGGGCACGGGGATGACAGAGATGACATGTGCCACCACTTATTCGCTACCATGGCGCAACCCGCCCGGCAGCGTGGGAAGTCCGTTGGTGAAAACCAATTGCAAGGTGGTGAATGCCGACAGCGGTGAAGAGCTCACCTACGGCGAAGAGGGGGAGGTGTGTTTCTCCGGCCCCACCCTCATGGCTGGATATTACAACAATCCGGATGCCACACGACAGGTGGTGCGCACCGATGACACCGGCACTCAGTGGCTCCACACTGGCGACTTGGGATACATCACCGAAGACGGAATGCTCTTCATCACCGGGAGGATGAAGCGCATGCTGCTCACACGCGACAACAACGGCGTGGTGTCAAAAATTTTCCCCGACCGCGTGGAGGAGGTGCTCATGGCCATCCCCGGTGTGGAGGCCTGCTGCGTGGTGGGTGTGCCGAACGAGCGGCGGATCACCGTTGCAGTGGCATTCGTGCAGCCCGACGAGGGAGGCGGGAAGGATGGTCGGTTGAAAGACCGCATCTTTGAGGTATGCAGCATGCAACTACCACCCTATATGATGCCTGAGCAAGTGACTTTCATCGCAGAAATGCCAAGGACGGAAAGAGGAAAAACCGACTACCGTGCACTCGAAAGGAAGGCAATGGAGACGCTGTTAACGAACACAATTTCTTGATTTATGTCAAGAATCGGGAGTTTGGGGTGAAAAATAAGAAAAAAAACTTGCAAGGAAAGCCGAGATACCTTACCTTTGCAACGTGTTTTTCATAGTATTAGATTTAAGGTTAACAAAGGTTGGAGTACAGCGGTACTCCTTTTTTTGTGCCCGTATGTTTGGCGTTTCCCATCGATACAATGAAAAATGACAATCACACTACCTTTGTTGCGTAGTATTGGAAATCGTTGTAAAGGGTGATGAGGAACTTTTCATTGTCAGCGTTTACTGGCAGGCTTAGAATGTTGGAGAGTTTCCAAGAGAGACGTGCCATGTAGGTGTCGCGACGAAGATTGTGCTCCATGTGAAGCACCTTCTCTATGGTGGCGACCTGGCGCATGGTCAGCGTGTTGGCCTCGGGGTAGGTGGGTTGGTAGTTGTGCGAGACGTAATAGAGCGATTTCAAAATCTCCGGCTCCTTGCTTTTCGAGCGTCTCACCACGGCGGTGCCGGCGCCGAGGTCGCCGATGCGCTGGCTGTTTTTCGTGAAGATGATGAATGCCAGGCCGAGGAACATGTCGATGGGCAGCGTCAACCAGCGTATGAAGAAGGCGCTGAGAGAAGGTTTCGTTCCATCGAGACACACCACCCGTATGCCGGCGGCCATCTTCCCCACCGACTGGCCGTTGTTGAGCGTTTCCATGAAAAAGGGGTAGAGAGCTTCCAGAAGGAGGATGGCAATGGCGAAGACTTTCATCACGTCAGAGGAGACAACGTCGGAGAGCGTACTTGTCATAGCGGCGAGGATGACGGTGGTGATGGAGATGATAAAGCCGTCAATCACCCACGCCATCAACCGCTGGAACACGGTGGCGGCCGTCTGTTGGATGCGTACGTATTGACCCGTAATAATGCTCGTCTGTGCCATAAAAAACTCCAATTTTTTTGCAAATGTAGGGAATTGTTTTTATTTTTGCAAAATATTTCACGAAAAGTTGGTTCATGAATGAAAGAAGCGGTTTTCATCCGTCGAAACATTGACAAGTGGAGGAAGATGGAGAACATGGTGGGCGACGAACTGTTCACCACGCCCGATGAGATGGCCGATGCCTACAATGACATCACATCCGACTTGGCGTTTGCCAGGACGCAATATCCGGAGTCGCCCGTCACCTCATACCTCAACGACATCGCCTTGGGTCTTCACCGCGACCTCTATCAGCACAAGCACACCACGTGGGCGCAGGTGAAGCACTTCTGGACACACGAGATACCCTTGGCCGTCTATCACGCCCGCGGGCCACTGCTGTTGTCTTTGGCCATCTTCTTGCTGTCGGTGGTGGTGGGCGTCGTTTCCACCTTGGGCGACCATGAGTTCCCACGTCTCATACTCGGCGACTATTACGTGAACATGACCTTGGAAAACATTGAGTCCGGGGAGCCCATGGCCGTCTATGCACAGGGCACGCAGCTTGGAAGTTTCCTTGACATCACGCTCAACAACGTCTTCGTCTCCTTCCGTACATACGCCATGGGGCTTTGCACCAGTTTCGGCACCGGGTACATCCTGTTGCACAATGGCGTGATGTTCGGAGCCTTTGTCATGTTCTTCATGCTTAGGGGACTTTTCGTGCCCTGCTTCTTGGCCGTGATGCTCCATGGCACACTCGAGCTGTCGGCCATCGTCATCGCCGGTGGAGCGGGCATCATGCTCGGCAACGGATGGCTCTTCCCCGGCACATACAGCCGCCTGGAGGCTTTCGTCATGGGGGCGAGGAGGAGCGTGAAGGTGCTTGTCTCAACAGTGCCGATGTTCATCGTGGCCGGCTTCATCGAGGGCTTCTTCACACGCTTCACACACGTGGGCGACGTGCTACGGCTCTCTGTCATCCTGCTCTCGTTCGCCTTCGTGATGTTTTACTATGTCTTTTTGCCCATCAAGCGGCACAGGGAGGAAAAAGCCCATGAAGATACACTTGTATGAGCACCGCTCCATGCTGGAGTGCTTGGAGGCCACGATGGACTTCCTTCGTGCCAATCGTCGCGTATGGTGGCACACGGCATTGCTGCTCTTCCTCCCCGTGGCGTTGGTGATGGCCATCGTGGTCTTCAGCACCATGGACGACGACCGCTCACACCATGATTTGTTCTTTTGGTTTGAAAATTTGGTGGAGAACTTCGACAGGCATGCCGTGCTGTTCGCCGTGACGATATTTGCGGGGGTGTGGATGGTGTTCACACAGGTCTATGCCTTGCTCTTGGCCAACGAGGCTTCGGCGGATGGGGCTGACAAACTCACCCTCAAGCAGATGAGGCCTTGGCTGTGGAAGATGGCTCGTCGCTCGTGGAGCATGCCAATGGTGCTTTTCTTCATGATGTTGGTGGTATTCGGCTTTCAGAGCGTAGGGTTGGCACTACTCATAGGAATTTTCAGCGTGCCAATGGCCATGTTTCCCTCGCTTAGGCTGATGGAAGGAAAAGGGTGGAAGAACTCTTTGGAAAGGACGGTGAAGATGGGCTTCTCGGTATGGTTTCCCCTGGCGTTCAACATCGCCCTTGTCTCCATGCTCGGGCTGTATGTCATCGTGGCACTTTGGCTTCCCACCGGGCTGCTCTCCCTGCTGCAGGAGACTTTCTCCTACCAACGGGTCAGCGAGTTCGAGCAGCTTTTCGTTTACGCCTTGGGCTTCGTCTTCACCACGGCGGCTTTCTTCGGTTTCCACATCGTTGCCTCCATGGTGGTGACGGTGTGCGCCTACGAGTATGGCAGTGTTTCAGAACGGATGTACGCCACCTCCCTTGAGGAGGAGGTGTCTCATTTTGAAGAATTGTAGGAGGAGAAGCGGATGAAGCAATTGGCAATAGTGATGAACAACGACTCGTTGGCGGCAGTCCTTGCCCAGGGGCATGACTACAAACGGTCGCTTGCCGGCGATGAGTTGGATGAAGATGGCAACGTGGTGAACGCCGTGGACAGGGTGGTCACCAATTCCACCAACGAGTTTATGGATGCCATCAGTGATTTCTTCCAGTCGTTGCCATGGGTGGTGTATGTGGTGCTCGCCATCGTGGCGGCAGCCTTTTTGGCATGCCTGCTCTATCGAAGGGGGGTGTTGGGATGGGGCTTCTCAGAGCAGAAGGTTGTGGCCGAAGATGCCGATGACATTTATGAGATAGACATACCGGGTGAGACGGATGCCGCCTTGCGCGCTGGCGACCATGCCGCCTTGGTGCGCCTCACCTACCTCTCCACGCTGCGCCGCCTCGACGAGGCAGGGCGCATCGAATGGCGCATCCACAAGACCCCCACGCAGTTTGCAAGGGAGGTGCGTATGAAACCCTTCAACGACATGACCCGGCACTTTCTCAGAGTGCGCTATGGGAAATTTCCCGCCAGCCGTGAACTCTATGAGCAAATGCTCGGGTGGCAGGAGCAAGTGATGAAAGGAGGTGCCTTATGAACAACAAGTGGACGGTGTTGCTGCTGGTTGCCTTGGCGGCGGCTTTCGCACTCTATTTCTTTACGAAGGAGCGGAAATTCGTGTGGGACGAGGATACCACCTTCCAGCACGACGATGACGAGCCTTTCGGATGCCAACTCTTCGACGAGATGGCGGAGGCCACCCTGCCCAACGGATACCGGCTCTTCGACGAAAACCTGGACAGCCTCCTTGAAAAGGGGAAGGAGCGATGTGCATTGCTTATTTTGTGTCAGGAGTCGTTGCCATATTTCCTTCTCAACGAGTTGACGGATTTTGCTGAAAGGGGCAACAAGGTGCTGCTCGTTTGCGATCGGCAATATACCTATGATTATGATGAGAATGACTTTGACTTCTCGGCATATAATAGCACTTATTTCAGCAAGAACCGTCTCAAGGAGGCTCTCTTGGACAGAGAATTGCTCACAAAGATGTGGACAATGGATGGGCGGCACAGCGACACGCTGTACGTGCCGCCGACCTTGCTTTGCGCACGCATTGGGGGTGAGCTGCCCGATGGTGCCGCGGTTACTTCGGCCAGGGAACTGTGGGGCGGGGAAGGAGAGTATGATGAAGGGGATGAAGTGGAGGAAGAGGCACCTGCCCCGTCAACCAACAAAACCATCATACCCTTGTCGTTCACTGTGAAAAAGGGCAAGGGGAAGATATACGTGGTGGCCAACACGCTGCTCTTCACCAACTACGGCGTGCTCGACCGGCAAATCTCACGCTATTTGGGATACCACCTGGGGATGGTGGCTGACCTGCCCGTCGTCCGCGTGACCAACCATTCGCTGAAAAAAGCGACGCGAGACGATGATGATGAAGGCTATTCGGGAGAGCGCTCGCCCCTCGACCATCTCCTCAGCTACCGGCCGCTCCGGTGGGCTTTCTACACCCTCCTCTTTGCGGCCGTCCTCTTCATGGTTTTCACAGCCAGGCGCCGGCAGCGGGTGATGCCCATCGTGGAAAGGCCGGCAAACAGAAACTTGGAGTTCGTGAGGCTCCTCGGGACCATCTACTACCGCCGGCACGACAACCACGACCTCTTCATGAAGAAATACACTTATTTCCGCGAAGAGTTGCGGCGCAAGCAGCTCATCGACCTCGACAACATGCAGGTGGAGGTGAACGCCCGAACGTTGGCCCAGCTGATGGGAGTGGAGGAGAAGGATCTGAATGACACCCTCCGCCTATTGAAAGCGGTGGAGGCCTCCACCGGGGAGCTTGGCAATGAGCAACTGTTGGACTGTGTGCATAGAATGAACGATATTTTGAAACACCTATAACAACCCTACAATGGAAGAAACCATTTCACAACGCCTCGACTTGACGGCGTTCTCAGAGAAAATGCAAGAGGTGAGAAGGCAGATTGCCACCATCGTCGCCGGACAGGACGAGGCGGTGACATTGCTACTCACTGCCATCATCGCCGACGGACACGTGTTGCTCGAGGGTGTGCCGGGAGTGGCCAAAACCCTCTTGGCACGCATCGTGGCGAAACTCATCGACGCTCGCTTCAGCCGGCTGCAGTTCACTCCCGACCTCATGCCTTCCGATGTCCTGGGCACCTCCATCTTCAACATGAAGGAGGCAGAGTTTGAATTCCACCAAGGCCCTGTCTTCGCCGACATCGTCCTCGTGGATGAGATCAACCGCGCCCCGGCGAAGACGCAGGCGGCTCTATTTGAGGTGATGGAGGAGCGGCAGGCCACCATCGATGGCACCACATACCCCATGGGAAGTCTCTTCAACGTCTTCGCCACACAAAACCCAGTGGAGCAGGAGGGTACCTACAAACTGCCGGAGGCACAGCTCGACCGCTTCTTGATGAAGGTGGTGATGGGATACCCCACGCAGGAGGAGGAAATGCTCATGCTCAAGAGGCACCACGAAAATGCGCGGCTGGTGAAACTGGAGGAACTCAAGCCCATTGTGACGCTCGACGAACTGCTGCTCTACCGTTCCTTGCTCTCGAAAATGGTGGTGGAGGAGAGCCTCATGCAATACATGGTGCAGGTGGTGAGGCTCACACGCAACACCAAGGCGGTCTATTTGGGAGCCTCGCCACGCGCCACCGTGGCACTGCTCAACGCGTCAAAGGCCCATGCATTGCTCGAAGGGCGCGACTTCGTCACGCCGGAGGACATCAAGAGGGTGGCGCCGGCAGTGCTGAGGCATCGCCTCATCCTCTCTGCCGAGGCGGAGATGGAAGGATACAGCGCACCGCGTATCGTGGAGACGCTCATCGACCAGGTGGAGGTGCCAAAATAATCAAAGGGCGGCATGTTCCTCACGCGAAGACTATATTGGGCCTTGGGGCTGGTGGCATTCGTGATGGCCGCCGGCGTGAAGTGGGAGCCGATGCTCGATGTCGGGCAGTGGCTCTTCGTCGCCTTGTTCGCCTTGCTCGCCATCGACGCTTTGGTGTTGTACATCGGGGCGAGGATGGCGGCGGAAAGACAATGTGCCTCCCGTTTCTCCTTGGGCGATGACAACGAGGTGCGCATCGTCGTGGCCAACCGCTCGCCGATGGCTTTGAAGATGGAGGTGGTGGACGAACTGCCGCCGCAGTTGCAGCAGCGCGACTTCGCCTTGAAGACCAAGTTGAAGGCACGCGAGGGAAAGACGTTCACCTACAACATCAGACCCGTGGAGAGGGGAGTGTATGCCTTCGGGCACATCTTGCTGTTTGTCTCCACCCGAATGGGGTTGGCGCAAAGACGAATACGGACGGCCAAGCCCCAGGAGGTGAAGGTGTATCCTTCTTTCCTCAAACTGCGGAAATATGAACTGATGGCCGCCTCCAACAATTTCGTTGAGGTGGGTCTCAAGCGTGTGCGCAGGGCTGGCAACAACACCGAGTTCGAGCAGGTGAGGGACTATGTGCAGGGCGATGACTACCGCACCATCAACTGGAAGGCCACGGCGAGGAGAAACCACCTCATGGTCAACAGTTACCAGGACGAGCGGTCGCAGCAGATATTCTCCGTCATCGACAAGGGGAGGCTCATGCAGCAGTCGTTCAATGGGATGACGCTGCTCGACCATGCCATCAACGCGGCACTCGTGCTTTCATACGTGGCCATCAACAAGCAAGACAAGGCAGGACTGGTGACCTTCGCCGACCAGATGGACACCTTCGTCCCGGCAGACCGCAGGCCCACGCAGATGCAGCTCATGCTTGAGAGCTTGTACAGCCAGCAGACCACTTTCGGAGACTCCGACTACTCTATCCTGTGCCCGGCGGTCAACCGTCTCGTGGGGAAGAGGAGCTTCATGATGCTTTACACCAATTTCACTGACTTTGCCAGTTTGGAGAGGCAACTGCCATTTCTCAGACTCTTCAACCGCTATCACCGCCTGCTCGTCGTTTTCTTCGAGGATGTGGAGCTTGGGGAGTTCACACGAACACCCATGCACTCCATGGAAGAACTTTACCAACATGTGGTGGGCGAAAAACTCCTTTATGAGCGCCGCCTCATTGCCAGCACGCTCATGCAAAATGGCATCCATTCGCTCCTCACATCGCCGGAGCAACTCACGGTCAATGCCATCAACAAGTACTTGGAAATGAAATCCAGACAATTACTTGTATAAGGCGGGCGGAATCGATGCATTTTTCATTCGATTTCGCCCGAATTTGTCTTCATTCGGGCGGAATCGATGCGTTTTTCATTCGATTTCGCCCGATGCCGCTATCATTCGGGCGGAATCGATGCGTTTTTCATTCGATTTCGCCCGATGCCGCTATCATTCGGGCGGAATCGATGCGTTTTTCATTCGATTTCGCCCGAAACTGCTATCATTCGGGCGGAATCGATGCGTTTTTCATTCGATTTCGCCCGAATAAAGACAAATTCGGGCGGAATCGATGCAAAAAGATGTCGATTTCGCCCGAAAGTTTGCGTGGGTGCAATTTTTTATGTATCTTTGTGGCATTAAAACACGAAGGCAATGGAGCAATTAATAGGAAGGCAGAAAGAGAAGAACAGGTTGAGAGCTTTTGTCGGTAGTGCAAGGGCGGAGTTCTTGGCTTTATACGGTCGCCGCCGTGTGGGAAAGACATTTCTTGTCAACCATGTATTCAATGGTGAGTTTGCTTTCAAGATGACGGGAGTTATTGATGGTTCGTTGAGAGACCAGCTTACCGCTTTTGCTGATGCCATGGAGGAGTTTGGTTATACGTTGCCGTCGCCGCCTTCTGACTGGATGGAGGCTTTCATTATGCTGAAGAAGGCTTTGAAAGACAAGGCCAGTGCAAAGGAGAGATGTGTCATCTTTATTGACGAGTTGCCGGCCATGGATGCAGGAAATTCGAATGTGGCAAAGGCGTTGGGCTATTTTTGGAACAGTTGGGCCTCCTTGCAGGACAATATACTCCTCATTGTCTGTGGGAGTGCTACCAGTTGGATGATTACCAACGTCATCGACAGCAAGGGTGGCTTGCACGACCGTATTACGATGGAAATACCCATCCATCCATTTTCGTTGGGTGAGGTGGAGAAGTATCTTGAGGAACATGGCTTTCTGTGGGACAGGATGATGATTTTGCAGGCATATATGGTGTTTGGAGGAATACCCTACTATTTGAGTCTGCTCGACAAGGAGGAAAGTTTGGTGCAGAATGTGGACAGGCTTTTCTTCAGCCGCGACAGGTTGATGAGGAGGGAGTTCACAAGGCTATTCTCCACGCTATACAAGTCGCCTCACAAATATGTCGAGATGGTCATGGCCTTGGCGAAAAGCAGAAAAGGAATGACCCGGGAGCAGTTGGCAAAACTGTTGAAATGCGACAACAATGGCCATCTGGGCAAGAGGCTTGAAGACCTTGTATGCTGCGATTTGGTTAGGAAGAACATAGTCAGGGAGAAGAAAATCAAGAAGAAGGATGCCATCTACCAACTGTGCGACTTCTTTTCACTTTTCTATCTCACCTTCATTGACAGGGCGGAGACGGAGGAGCATTATTGGTTGCGGCATATCAACACGCCGGAGGTCAACTCATGGATGGGGCTTGCTTACGAGAGGATATGCATGGCTCATTTGGTGCAAATCAAGAAGGCGCTGCGCATTGATGCCATCTCCACTCTTTCCTATTCTTGGAGAGGCAAGCATGAGGAGGACAAGGCGCAAATCGACATCGTCATTGAAAGGGCCGACCATATCGTCAATATCTGCGAGGTGAAATTCTGCCAGCAGGAGTTTGTCTTGGACAAGGAAGAATATGAGAATATCAATCATCGCAAAAGCACCTTCATAGAGGAAACGAAGCTCAAGCACACCCCTTGGATCACAATCATCTCCACTTATGGGTTGGCAAGGAGCAAATATACCGGGATGGTGCAAAGCCAAGTCAAACTCGACGACCTCTTTGAAAGTGAGGATTGACCTTAAGGTCTTTAAGGTCCTTAAGGTCAAAAAAAGGCGGCTCCTTAGGAGTCGCCTTTTTGCTTGATGCGTGAGCCTATTTGGCAGGTTTGCCAAACAGTTCATCTACGGCATCGTCGAAGACATAGTTTGCCTTGTTGGCCAACTGTCCACTGTCGCCGCCGCTTGCCACGATGGGGAGTGTCTGCATCAGTTCGGGGCGCTGCACGAGAATTTTCGTAATTGGTTGATTGTACTTTCTCATGATGTTTTCTTCATTAAGTTAAATTATTTGATAACAACTTTCTTTCCGTTCATGATATACACACCCTTGGCCAGCTTGCCGTTGACACGCATGCCAGAGAGGGTATAGACCTCGTTGTCATTTTCCGTGGCGATGGTGGCATTGCTGATGCCGTCGGTCTCGTTGAAGAGCAGGTAGTAGCCGGCAAGCGATTGGCTGGCATCCACATCGATGTATGCCTTGTGGGCTTCATTTGTGATGCCGCTACCATCTGTTACTTGATAGTAGAAGCCCACTCCAGCCTTGCCTGTGGAGAGCATATAGTACTTGTGGCCTACCTCCTGGATTTCTGTTCTCTCGTCGGTGCCTTTTAGTATGTTTTCGCCAACAGGTATTGCTTCTTCTATGATGTCGAAGTTGTACTTTCCTGCAGGTCCCTCAAGAATGACACCAGTTCCGGCAGGAATATTAGGCACCTCGGCCAATGATATTGTGTTTCCAGTTATCCTACTCACAATATATGCCTTGACTTTATCTGGAATGGCGAGGTTCAGTTCACCATAATACAAGGTGGCCCATCCCGCATCCGTGATTTCAACCTCTACCTCTGTTGGTTGATAATAAGTGAGTGTGAAGTTGTTGAACAACACCCAGCAGTCCCAAACGTAATTTGACTTGTTGATGGTAATGTCGAGTTTGCCATCATCGCCCACATAGACGTAGAGTTCGTTGAGATATTTGCCATCTTCGAATTTGGCTACAGCTTGACCGGTGTTGTTGGGATCATAATTGTTTCCATCTTTTACAACTGCATCAAACCAAGAGGCGAATCTCACTTGCTCGCCATTGGCAGCCATATAAGTGCTGGAAAGGTTGTAACCCTGCTCTCCCAGACTATACGATGTGCCGTTGTTAGTTCTTCTTTCAAATCCATTTACGGTGAGTTTGTAGATACCTTTAGGAAGGTTTTCCACAGTCTGCGACCAAGAACCTGTGGCATTCCATGCCTCGCAGAAATTATTGCCATAAGCTGGCTGCCCATCTTGATTCCTTACCTTAGAGAAAGTCCAGTCTCCAACATTTCCACTGAATGTGGCGGTGCCGATCTTGTCTGTCATGTCTATGCCGGACGTTGATGAGACAAAGGCGTCCAAATCTTCTCCGCTCTTGCCGGCAGCTGTCATCACGGAAGCCTTGTTGAGTGCTGGATATGCATCAACGATGGCATCACGCATCTCCGGTTGCACGAAGGTCCATACAGTGGCGAGGGATGCGTCTTCAGTGGTATGAACATATTCTCCCAATCCTCCAAGCTCATGGGTGGCGTAAACAGTTCCGTCTGCCTTGAGCAGTTTATAGCCATCGGAGGTTTCCTCAAATTTCCAACCAGTGGAGGCATTGTCGGTAAATACTCCAGTGCCGGTGATGAAAAGATACACACCGGGCCAGTCGATGAACTCTATGCTACCTGCTCCGTCGGCGCCGTTTTTCCAGTTGAAAGGCACGCCATATTTGTCGAGGACAGCCTCCGTGCCCCAGGAACCACCTCTTCCAAGGAACAATTCTGCGTTGGAGTCATAAAGGTAATAGAGACCATCGGCAATGAGAGGCGTATTGAAGGAAATGGCAATCTCCTCGTTTTCGGCTTGTCCTTCAAACCCGATTGCGCCGGCGGGCAAAGTCAGGGTATAGACAGCAGCATTTTCGAGTT
>Ga0129307_1002841_pt1 | contig 12378 bp, 14 predicted proteins | sample P1105metagenome_FD_94437 | JGI IMG/M metagenome (GOLD analysis project Ga0129307, IMG submission 94437) | Capybara group fecal microbial communities from Wisconsin, USA - P1105 metagenome | ecosystem: Host-associated > Mammals > Digestive system > Large intestine > Fecal | place: USA: Wisconsin... | reverse complement strand
TAAATCAGAGCTCCTTGCAGATGCTGACAGGTCACTCAACTGTGGCGGCCAAGAAAAAGTTTGTTTGACGCTGTATCTATTTCTTGACAAAGGTCACTTCATAACAGAAGCGGGGGTATTCTCACCAGATAGTGATAAAGCAGATGGCCGGGAAAAGGCCTCCGGCCCCGCATCCGGAAATAAAAACACGCCGGAGCATACCTGCGGCAGGGTATTTTCCGGCGTGTTTTCTGTCTTTCAGCCTGTAAAAGCGGATATTCGCGCTCCTGCGGACGTTCGCGATCCGCTTCGCCCGCTGCGGTCCAGGTACGTTTAGTTCTTTTCGAAGGCGGGCTTCCAGCCTGCGAACTGCACCAGCTGCTCTTCGGTACGGTGATAGTAGCGCGCGCCCTTGTCGAGCTTCGCGATCTCAGCCATTTCTTCACCGGTAAGCGTAAAGTCCAGGATATCCAGGTTGTCCCTGATATGATCGACGTTTTTGCTGCCGGGGATCACCGCGAAGCCCATCTGGGTGTGCCAGCGGAGAATGACCTGCGCAGGCGTCTTTCCGTACTTTCTTCCAAGCTCCGCGAAGACAGGCTCATTGATGAGGGACTTGTCTCCGTGCCCCAGCGGATACCAGCTCATGAGGGTAATGCCGTACTTGTCCAGAGTCTTACGAAGCTCCTGCTGCGTAAAATACGGATGCGCTTCCACCTGAATGAACTGCGGCACGATCTCCCACTTTGTCTCCAGCTCTTCAATATACTTACCCTCGAAGTTGGAGATGCCGATGGACTTCGCCTTGCCCTCCTTGTATGCCTTTTCGAGCTGCCGGTAGCCTGCCAGCCAGCTGCCTGCGGGCTGATGGATATAGAGAAGGTCCACATAGTCCACGCCCAGGCGCTCTAAAGTCTCATCGACTGCATTCTCATTTTCATACTCGCTGGGCCAGAGCTTGGTGGAGAGGAAGATGTCCTCCCGCTTTACGCCGCTGTCCTTCATGCCGCGGCCCACAGCCCGCTCGTTGACGTAGGCGTTGGCGGTATCCACCAGGGAATACCCCATCTTCAGCGCTTCCCGGACGCTGTTCTCCGCCTCCGCGGGGGAAAGCATAAAGGTTCCGATCCCGATCACCGGGCATTTGACTTCATTGTTCAGTACGATATATTCCATGATATGTTTCCTCTCCTTCCTTTCGGTCTTTCTTACGCCAGTCCGTTCGCGGAAAGCCATTTCTTTACTTTGCTTCCCGAAGCTGCCGCGTCACTGCCGGTAACGGGCAGGCCGCCCTTCACGACCGCGCCGGGGCAGGTCTTTCTGATATCGCGCTCGCTTGAGCCCATGCCGCTGCCCTCGTTGGTGCAGAGCGGAAGGATCGTCTTGCCGGTGAAATCGAAGGCCTCCAGGAATGTGAACACCGCCATCGGCATGGTTCCCCAGTAATTCGGGTAAGCCAGAACGATCGTGTCATACCCGTCGATGGACTCCGGCATGGTGACCAGCTCCGGTCTTGCCTTTGCCTGAAGGTCCTTCTTCGCTTCATCGATGCAGGTCATATAGACCGGGGAGTACGGATCCTTCATCTCGATCTTAAAGGTGTCGGCCTCGATCATATCCTTCATGAGACCCGCCACGATCTCCGTGTTGCCGACCTTCACGTAACGCATCGCTCCGCCGAAATAGTTTTCGTCCGCCCTGGAAAAAAACGCGATCAGTGTATTTGCCATTGTCCTGTCCTCCTGTTAATACTCTTCATCCGCCGCTGGTTCCTGTACCCAGGTCCCTGTATTCTGATTTCTGTGTTTTGGTTTCTGGTCCTATTATATGGGGCATATATTGTAAAGTCCAATCGGAACATGTTATAATTGATTTAATTTTTAAATAACAGGAGTGGACCATGACCACCAAACAGATCGATTACTGTATTGAGCTCGCCCATACCCTGAACTTCAGCCGGGGCGCGGACAATATGTTCGTCAGCCAGCCGACATTTTCCTACCAGATCAGGCTTCTGGAGGAGGAGGTCGGCTTTACGATCTTTGAGCGGAGCGGCAAAGGGGCTTCCCTGACCCCTGCCGGGGCGCAGTTCGTTTCCTTCCTGACCGGCATGCGCGAAGACCTGAAACGCGCCATCGAACAGGGGCAGAACTTCAGCGCCAGATATAAGGACAATATTTCCATCTGCCTGATGGTGCGGCAGGCGCTGTATTTTCTTCCGGAGGCCATGCGGAGCTTTGCTGAAGCCCGGCCGGATGTACAGATCACGCCTGTCTTTCAGTATGAAAACGGCATGGACAGGTTCCTGCAGAACGAGGCGGATATCGTATTTGCCCTGAAGGAGCAGACCCGGCAGGTCCCGGGCATACAGGTCCACGACCTCTTTGAGAGCAGGATCTACCTCATTGCGGACCGGGGCGATCCGCTGGCAGAAAAGAACCTGATCCGGGAAGAGGACCTGTACGGAAGAACGCTGATGGTCGGCGGCGGCTCCCCTTCCGCCCTGAAGACGGTCCAGCACCGTCTGGTAAGCTCCGGGAAGATCGATTACTTCAACAGCGCCGATCATGACACCACACTGACCAACGTGGCGGCCGGGCGCGGCGTCTGCCTGGCACCGGGATTCCTGAATGACCACAGCGGGCAGTTTGCATGGATCCCCTTTGATTGTAAGGAGAGCTTTTCCTGCGTCCTGTGCACACATAAAGAAGACCGCAGAGACAGTCTGCGGTCATTCCTCTCCATTCTTATGAAGCTTTACAAGGACGCAGTTGCGTTTCCTCTGTAAATGAAAACTGCGCCACGGTGTATAATAGGAATCTTCCTGGACACGTCACCGATCTATATCCATGAAAACGCTTTTATTGCTCCCGGAGTCTGCATCGCCTGCGCCGGACATTCCGTCGACGCGGAACAGCGTGCCTCCGGCATCCTCACCTCCGCCCCTGTCACACTTGAAAAGAACGTATGGATCGGGGCTAATGCAGTGATCTGCGGAGGAGTTACGATCGGGGCGGGTTCCGTCATCGGCGCGGGAAGCGTAGTTACAAAGGACATCCCCGCCGGAGTTGTGGCCGCGGGGATCCCCTGCAGAGTGATCCGGGAAGTCACCGAAGCAGACAGGGTGCAGACATCGTTTTAATTACTTATTGTGCTTTTTTTTGTGGGTCGGTTCATCCATAGAGTGATCTTTAATTCCATGCTGCTGCCCGGGACCCTTCTGTGCCCTGAGTTCTGTTTTCAGATCCTTCTCCCGAAGCGCCTGGTAGTATTCCTGCCTCCTTTTTTCGGTCCACCCGGAGTATTTGGTTCCGGCCAGCCGGGTCACCATCAGGCTTAACATCTCAGCTGAGGTCTGGGTCTTTCCATCCGCGCGGAGAGGGGTAGTATCGAAACTGTTGGGCTCGATCCTGATGCCGTTATATTTTAACGGAGACCGGTTCTCGGACAGTTTTTTCTCTGCCTCCACGGGATCGATGTTTCCGAGGATCCCCAGCACCAGCCCGTAACGCTGGTTGTTTTTCCGGCTGGTTTTGGTGTTCTCCTTGTCCAGCCATGCCCCGCAGGCCTCTCGGACTGCCTGGATCTGGGCTGAGAGCTGTTTTTTGTGCCCGGGGTTATTCAGATCCAGATTCCTCGCGTTCGTCATCGAAACAAGTCCGGCCATCGCGGTCTTTAAGGCTTTGAACTGGGGGGAATTGATATGCAGTGCCGGATCGGTCTTTATGAGCATATCGTTCAGATCCCGCAGCTGTCCCAGCTTTCGGTACGAAAGCTTATCTGAGAGAAATGTCTTATCCCAGGTTTTCGTGACGGATTGTTTATGCTCGTCAAGACAGGACCGGATCTCTTCATCGGAAACCAGTTTTCCGGACGTCTCTTTTTCTAATGCCTTTTTGACCTCACGGATGTTCCCGGGAACCTGCCCCAGCTGGGCGGCCTTTCCGGCCATAACATAAAAATCCTTTCTCAGCCTGGCTTTTTCTGTCCTCTCTTCGGGTGTACAGTCTTCCAGCCGGGAACCGAGAACATAAGTATCGATCGGTTCCTCTGTCCAGAGGTTGGGCATCGGCGTCGCCCGGACAGGCTTATCCTGCTCCAGTTCCTTGAAGCTGATCTCCTTCTTCCGGACCGTCCCTGCGAACGCGGCGGCTTTCTGCTTCCCTGCGTTTATGACCTCAGGGCTCAGGTACCGCTCAAGCCCGCGGACCTTCTCGGAAGCCATTCCCTCGAAAGCCAGCACCATACCGTAGACAGCCGCTTTCACTCCATTGAGTTCTGATCCGGAATTGCGGGTATCCCTGCAGAAATCCCTCGCCTGATCGTAAATACCCGGCAGGTAGTCCTTTGCCTTTACTCCGTAAAGATCCTGCGGTCCGTCGCCCATTCCCCGCACATGGCGATTCATATTGTACAGTTTATCGAGCAAAAACAGATAAGAGTTCTGCTGTCCCTGCGAAAGCTTCGATATATCTGCCTGGCCAATATCCATATAGGCGGAGGTGATCCATGGGAAGCTTCCGGAAGAAACGGTCTCTCCCTTTAAAAAAGAGACGACTTTGGGATCAAAGGCATCCTTCAGCTTCTCATTTCTTCTCTCCCGGTAGGAAGCAAAATCGAGCTTATTCCCGTCCTTGTCTGTAACCGGATGACGATCCAGACGCTCCGGCTCCAGAAGGGGGATCCCGAGTTTGTCGATTTCATCATGTGCGTCCTTAAGCTCCGGATGCTCAGCCATAAAAGCCGTCTGCCGCTGCTTGTGCGATCTGACTGCAAACTCATTATAAGAGGTTCCTACGGGAATTCCGTTTTCCTCGCACATCTTGTCCCAGCGCTTCTTGGTCAGGTCCGATTCGTCCTCCGGTCTTCCTAAATTCGACTCAGCTCCGTTCAAAGGGAAGATGATCGCCTCGCAGATCAGGTTCAGACTTTCGGACTCTGCGGAATAAAACGGTTCGGTGATAATTCCCGGGTCTTCCCCGTATCTCCGGACAGCGGTCTCGAAGCAGTTCTCGCGCTTTTCGTTGACGGTCTCGATCAGGGTAAACAGACGTTTCCGGTGCTCCGGCGTATCGCATTTCGTCATCTCCGTGGTGACAGCATGGAGCGCGAACTCTGCTGCCGGTGTAATCTGCCTGACAGAGGTATATTTATTCAATTCGATATACCGCTCCGCGATCTTTTTCGGGTCGTCGTCACTGAAGACATACTCCATCATCTGGTTTTTCAACTCTGTGTAGCCCATTTTTCCCCTCGCAAATAGCAAAAACAGTTTTTTCACTGTGCCGTTCGTTATTGTCAGATTTATTATAACAGGCAAAGTTATACTGAAGTGGTACTGTCCGGACTTCTGCCTGCCATTCTACTCTATGTTCTGAACGACTCCGGAAAAGAGGATCGAACCGTCGGGGGCTGCCACCGCAAAGACAAACGGCCTGTCGAGGGTAAACTCCACCTCATCCTGCGGCATCCCCGCGCCGGCCATCGCGAGCTCTGTATATGCCGCGCCGGTAACGCCTTCCTCATCGACCTTCACCATGGCCGCGTGCTCCGCGCCGCTCAGCCAGATCCGGTCAACGTCATCCGTCAAAGGACTGAAATCCGCCGTTTCATCAGAAAGCACGTCCTGAATGCCAAGCCTCTTCAGGTGCTCCAGCAGATCGATCTTTCCTGAAACGTCAAATACCGGCACTGTCAGATGCACCAGCGGATAATCGCTGTTCATGCCGGAGGGATCCATACAGATCCTGATCATTTCGGGATCCGCCGCGATCTCCCGGGCTGTGCAGCCCTCCTCCGGCAGGAAGAAGTACATGGTCCCGCTGTCCGTAAGTCCCAGGCCGAGCGCCCGGAAATGCCCTGCCCGGTACAGGCTCATCATGCCGTCCCGGTGCATCATCGGAACCGTCCGGTCCCCGGAAAGCCCGTGGAAGATGCCTTCCTTTGTCCGGTCCTTCTGGAATCTGTCATTCCAGGACGCCTTGTAATATATAGTGGAGACCAAAGCCAGCACGGATTCCGGCTGAAGCTCCAGATCCTTCGTATACTCCGTAAGGAGTCCTCCGGTATGCTCGTCCGTCCATTTCCGAAGCTGTTCATTCAGCTGGCCGGATCCCTTTTCTCCGCTGTAGGAGGAAGCGTGATACTCCTCTGACAGTTTTTTCAGGGTATCCTCATGGTAGCCGATATCATTCCTGAGCCACATGGAGTTTGCCAGAAGGCTCTTTACCACGGGCGTATCCAGATGGTTCGCGTCCCAGAGCGCCCTGGTCCTGTTCTGCAGGACACCCATGTCCTTTGCCTTCAGAACGTCCAGGACCTGCTCCCTTGAATTTCCGTCCGTCACCTCCGCCAGCATGGAAAGCGCGATATATATGTTCAGAGGAGAGCATACTGCGTTTTCTTCGGCAGCATTCGCCAGCAGCTCCTTCTGGATGAGCTCATAGTACTGCTCCATGCCCTCCTGCTGATTCCTGGAGATATCGACCTTTTCTCTGTATTCCTTCCACCAGTCCCAGTGGGCGTCTCCGAGCACAAACCTTTCGGCGTCGGTTCCCTCCGCGACCGGATCCGGGATCACCGCTTCCACGGCTTTTACCCCGGAGCTGTCCGGTCCGGCAGTGTTCCGGGTCTCCGCCTGTGCGCTGTTTCCCGCGCAGGCAGTAAGCAGAGCCATCGCGGCCAGCACAGCCAGCACAGCTCCTGTAATTCCTGCGATCCTTACTATCCTCATGATCCATGGCCTCCCTTCCCCGGGCAATACGGTATTTCCTGCTTTACCTTTCCGCATTATACCCTGCAGCGCAGATTAAATCCCTCATACAGCGTTTAATATTACATTAACAAAAAAGGCAGAAAAGAACCACGCGGCAGCCGCGTGATCTCAGACAGAAAAACAGCAGGGGGCTGAGTTCGTCAGCCTCCTGCTGCATAAAGGGCCGGAACGGCTATTCCCGCGGCTGCGGAAATGCATATCAGAAGGATCGGTGATATACCGCCTTTTTTTATTTTCCTGGAACCGAAATAGACCGCTCCAAGCACCAGCGTCAGGAGCAGCGGACGGATCAGTAATACGCCGTCCCGGATGACTATGCCGTTCCTGATGATCATGAAGACCCCGGTAGCAAGGATGATCCCGATCATACACGGCTTCAGTCCGCGGAGGACCGCCTGTACAAAAGGGTTCTTCAGCACCGTCTTCAGGAGCGCCGTCACCAGCAGGATAATGATAAAGGACGGCAGCACGACGGCAAGCGTTGCCGCCAGCGCTCCGGGGAACCCTGCCTGTGAGCTGCCGACATAGGTGGCAAGATTTACCATGATCGGACCCGGTGTGCTCTCGCTGACTGCGATCATATACGTCAGCATCTCATCGTCCAGCCAGCCATAGGACAGCACGACGTCGCGGATCAGCGGTATGGCACCGTACGCGCCGCCGAAAGCGAAGCAGCCGACCTTGAGGAACCCGGCAAACAATTCCAGAAGGATCATTTCCCGGCACCTCCCTTCGCGGCAGGCCTGTTCACCATGAAAATGACCAGGCTGGCCAGACCGGCGGCCAGCATCAGGACGATCGAGGAGATCCTGACAGAAAAGACGTTGATCAGCAGCATGGCGGCAAAGGCGCTGAGCATGAACGCCCGGGGCGCAGGTTTCTTCTGCATCTTCTTAAGCATCCTGAGCGCGGCGTCCAGGATCAGGATCCCGACCGCGATCTTAATGCCCTGGAAGGCGTGCGCGATCCAGGTGATCTCCAGAAAATGATCCAGAAGCTTTGATATCGCAAAGATGATGCAGAAGGACGGAAGGACCATTCCGGCCGTTGCGGCCAATGCTCCGGCAAGGCCTTTCTGCCTGTATCCGACATAGGTGGCGCAGTTGATGGCGATCGGACCCGGTGTGGATTCGGCAACGACGGTGATGTTCATCATCTCATCGTGAGTGATCCATCGCTTTTTCTCCACACAGGTGTTTTCGATCAGCGCGATCATGGCATAGCCGCCGCCGAAGGTGAACAGTCCAACCTGCGCAAAGGATAAAAAAAGATCCAGTAAAAGACTCATTGGCAGCCGCACCCGTGCCCTTCGCCGTGATGATGACCGCACTCGTGCCCTTCGCCGTGATGGTGGCCGCACTCGTGCCCCTCGCCGTGATGGTGGTCATGGTGATCGCATCTGGCGTCAGGATCATATGCGAGCGTTCCTCCGGCAAGGGCTTTTGCCGCTGCATCCGCAGATCCCTGAACGCCTGCGTAAAGCCTGATCCCGGCATCAGAAAGCGCCATCTGGGCACCCATGCCAATGCCTCCGCAGATCAGGGCGTCCGCCTTTACTGCCTGCAGGAAGCCTGCAAGGGCGCCGTGGCCGTTTCCGTTGGTATCAACGATCTGCTCATTCACGACATTTCCGGCTTCGATGTCATACAGCTTGAACTTTTCGGTACGTCCGAAGTGCTGGAAGATGTCCCCGTTTTCATATGTGACTGCGATCCTCATGGTATCTGCCCCCTTCTCAATGATCTCCTGGCCAGTCTCGACCGGTCCGCATTCGAAGTGACCGCCTGTGATCAGCAGCCTTTTCCCGTTCACAAGGGCATCAGCGACCTTTTTCCTTGCGCTGTCATAGATGGCTGTGACTGTGGTCCGGGCAATGTTCATTCTGGCTGCGCAGGCTTCCTGGGTAAGGCCTTCATTATCCAGCAGTCTCAATGCCTCGTATTCGTCAACGGTCATCCGAACACTTTCCGCGGCTGTAATGTCGTCAGGCGAGAAGCTGCGATAGACCGGAAGCTGCTCTATCCTGCGGCATCTGAATGGTCTTGGCATAGGCTCCCCTTTCTGACATATGTCATTAATTATCATAGATCCGATAGCGACATATGTCAATTACTTCATTGATATCATGAGCCGGATGTCCTTCGGAGCTCCTGCCGGAGGGTCCTGAGCGCCGCGGTCTCTTTCTCATTCCAGATCTGCCTTCCGCTATCATCCTTCTCCGCAAGGAGCCGGTCCAGAAAGCCCTGCTCCGCCGCGATTCTCCGGCTTTCCTCAAAGACCAGTTCAAAAGCCATGCAGCCGTGGGAAATATGGTTGTCAAACCTGGTCCGGCGCACCGTCCGGGGTACGCAGCGGTGTTCATAAACGCACGCCATCACCTCCGGCGTCAGGTCTTCATTCTCCTCGATCTCCGAAGCGCTTTTCCCGAGCCGCTCTTCCAGCGGGATCTCCGACACGACCCGGAAAATATCCACCTTGTCCGCGTCCCGGAGAATCTCCGCGAAGACCTTCGTCTCAGGATCCAGATCCTCCGGCAGTGTCAGCTTGTTGTGCAGCCGGATCGCAGTCTCGCCGCGTTCCCGCCATCCCTCCGGAAGGCTGTCCGCGGGAAATCTTTCGATCAGGCCCTCCCGGAACAGAAGGTCCGCCCCGAAGTCCGCATGGTCCACGGACTTCGCGTCAAAAAAGGTCCCGTAGCGGCGCACCTGTTCAAAGCGGCCGATGTCGTGCAGAAGGCCAAGGAACCAGGCCAGGTCCAGCGGGGACCCGGCCATGCCGAGGCTCCCGGCGATCCGCCCGCAAAGCTCCGCGACCCGGAACGTGTGCACGATCTTAAGGCGGATCATGGTGTTTTCCGGGGCATACCCGGCGGTATAGGCGCGAAACACGCTTACTGCTGCTTCCCTGTCGAACATATCCGCTCCACCTTCCCTTCTGCCTATTATGATACCACAGACAACAGCAAAATCTCCTTTCGCAGCGCTGACATCAAACACACCTTCCAGAAAAGCTTTCCGGTATTTCAGGGGAGACATCCCCTTTTCCTTTCGGAAGAGACGGCTGAAGTACATGGAATTCTCATAGCCCACGATCCGCGCGATCTCGCTGATGGTGCCGTCGGTGGTCTCCAGGAGGACCTGGGCGTTCCGGATGCGCAGAAGGAGGATGTACCGCAGGGGGGATTCCCCGACCGCGCTGCGGAAGCTCTGCATGTATTGTGGTCATATCATACATCCATTGATATCAGAAAAAGTCGCCTGAACGGCGACTTTTTCTGATATCTTGCGATTTTTTAATATAATAATCACGTTCAACTCTCTATTCACTTGATTTTTAATTTCAGTCTAATAGTTCAGGATCAACTTCCTTTGCGTAATCCCTGCCGCCGCAGACGATCATTCGGGTCTCCACTTTAACGTCTCCCGCAGATCCATGAACTGGTCCAGGACCTTCAGCAAGTCATCAGAAAGTCTCTTCCGGCACTCGGCTTTCATCTCCTCCGGCACGCCGTAAAATGCTTCCGCAATGCTGCCGGCGATGCAGGTAAGCGTGTCGCAGTCTCCGCCAAGGGAAACCGCCGTCCGGATCACATCCTCAAAATCATTGCCCTCAAGGAACGCAGTGATCGCCTCCGGAACCGTTTCCTGGCAGGACTCCACATGGTGGTAGGCCGGTCTGATCTCGTCGCAGGTGCGGGTCAGATCATAGCCTTTCTTCGTCGCGTAGTCCCTGATCTCATCCTTGCCTGCGCCGTTCCTTGCGAGGAAAATGCAGCCAGCCGTCACGACTGCCCCTTTGATCCCTTCCGGGTGATCATGCGTGACCTTGGAAGTCACCTCCGCCATATGCTCCGTCTTTTCCAGCGTGTCATACAGCCACCCTGCAGAGGAGACCCGCATCGCGGAACCATTGCCAAAGCTTCCGTAGGGCTTCGGATCCTTTGAACGAAGCCATCCTCTGAATCTTCCTCCGTATCCTGCATGCGGATATTTTCTTCCCCATTTCTGCATGCACGCTACGAGCCTGCGCTCTGTCCAGTCATCCGCTGCGTCCGGAAGGGCATCCATCAGAGCCTCCGCCACTGCGATCGTCATGACGGAATCATCTGTAAACTCTGAGCCCCTGCTGAACAGCGGAAAGTTCTTCGTCTTGTCACCCCGGTCAAACTCATACGGCGCGCCGATCATATCGCCTAATAATGCTCCATACATTTTTCTGTCCTCCTCTCTCTTGATGATCCAAGTATATCAGGAATGGAAAAGTGTCTGGTCGCCTCACGGGCGACATGTTATACCTGCAGCGCTGACCCGATCGTTTCTGTACTGATCCTGATGATGCAAGCCCCGGTACATTATTTAAAAGAATACGTCCGAATAAAATCCTTCTCCCGCATCCCGGCTTCCATGTACCGAAGGAAGATCTCCGCGCAGGCATGGCTGTCACTGTCCGCCTTATGGTGATCCAGGCAGATCCCGTAATACTCGCACATGTCGTTGAGCCTGTGCTTCATATCCGGCAGCAGGGCCCGCCCGATCCGGGCAGTACAGCAGTATTTTGCCGTCGGCTTCCATATGATACCGTAATCCTGCAGGCACTTTTTCAATACGCCAAGATCAAAGACGGCATTATGCGCCACCAGGATGCCATCTCCCATGATCGGTTCGATCTGCTTCCAAAGCTCGGGAAATGCCGGCGCATTCCTTACGGTATTCTCATCGATCCCGGTCAGCCGCGTATTGAAGTAATCAAAGTGTGTTTCCGGATCCACATAGGAAAAGAAACTGTCCCGGATCCCCCCGTCTTCGATCACAGAAATGCCGATGGCGCTCATCCGATTGTTAAAACGATTCGGTGTCTCTACATCAAATGCAACATAGCGGTACATCTTGCTGGTTATCTCCTTGTTATCCTTCGCATCATTATCCCGCAGACCTGGATGCTCCGTTTCTTATCCCAATACTTTTTTCTGAGCCAGCTCAACCAGTTCCCGGTCCGACATACGCTCCACTCTGGACAGGTCCATAACTGCCATCGGAAATCCGCTGAACATGGCGGTACCGAAATAGTCTTTCATATCCCTGCGCAGCCGATCCACATCAATTTCGTATTCCATCTGATCTTCCTCATTATGCTTTTTTCCAGTATATCATATGAACCCACAATTGCAGTTAAGCATAACCCTCTATAGATACTAGATCTCTTTCAGGTAGCGTTCGCCCGGCATGGCCTACTCCTTTTGGGGCGTAAAAAAACCACCGACCGGGTGGTCGGTGGCAGTGGTTATCTATGCTGGAAGACTAGCTTTTAAAAATTATAACGCCACTTGGCATAAATTAAGAATCCACCTATTACCATCATGATAATGCCCATAATAAGTGAGAAGACAGCGCGACCGGCAGAATCCACCGTACCCTTAGCAAATTGCCGAATTACAAATACAAAACGAATTAGTCCAATAAGAAAAAACAGTCCATATGCTATGTACATCATATTACCAGTATACCTCCTCATATAATCAAGCCATTTTTGTTGAAAATCCAAGATTTTTCACTTGGTATATCTCAGTCAGAAGAGCCTGTGTTATGGATTTTTCATAGCATCAGGTGCTGAAATAGTAGTTGATG
>Ga0129307_1002839_pt1 | contig 12390 bp, 8 predicted proteins | sample P1105metagenome_FD_94437 | JGI IMG/M metagenome (GOLD analysis project Ga0129307, IMG submission 94437) | Capybara group fecal microbial communities from Wisconsin, USA - P1105 metagenome | ecosystem: Host-associated > Mammals > Digestive system > Large intestine > Fecal | place: USA: Wisconsin... | reverse complement strand
TTTTCGATATAGTGGTTCCGCTTCGACGCGTAGTAAAAGCTCTCCCCGGCCTTCACGACGTACTGCTTTTCGCCGAGGTGGAGCCGGATCCTGCCTGAAATGACGTAGCCGAACTCCTCGCCCGCGTGCGGCGTGTCCTCCTCAAGCCGGCTGTGCGGCCCGATCACCACGAGCAGCGGCTCCATCATGTTCTTCTGCGCCGTCGGGACGATCCACTGGATATGGTTCCCCGCGTCGTCGAACTTCTCGAAAAAGCCGCTCTCGGAAAAGACCACCTGCTCCTGCTCCTCCTCGCGGAAGAACTCCGCAGGCGTGCTCCCGAGACACTCGATCAGGTCGAACAGCGTGATCACCGCGGGCGCCACGAGCCCGTGCTCCAGCTGGGAGATATACCCCTTGGTAAGCTCCGTCCGGTCCGCGAGCTCCTGCTGCGTGAGCCCGTTCAGGTTCCGCAGGTTCCTGATCTTCCGTCCGATCTGCCTGTTGATAATGTCAGCATCCATACTGTCACCGTCCTTGCTTCAACAATTTTTTTGCTGCTGTAACGGTATTTTAAACTTTATATCATGCAATTCTAAACACAGTCCCCTTAAGATTATAAGCATATTAAACTGAAAGTCAATTATTGCGAAACTCAAATAATAAACGAAAAGACAGGCGCTGCAGAAAGCACCTGTCTGTCACAATGACGAAAAAACAGCCTGAAATGGAACAGAAGAAGCTGCAGGCATAAGGATCTCAGTCCCGGTCCTCTTTTGCCCAGCCGAAGGTGGTGCGCACTGCCTGCCTCCATCCCTTCAGCTCCTTCTCTCTTTCCGCCGCATCCATCACCGGATAAAACACCCGGTCAATGGCCCAGTTCCGGACCACATCCTCCCTGCTCTTCCAGAAGCCCGCCGCAAGACCTGCCAGATAAGCGGCACCCATGGCGGTGGTCTCGACACATACCGGACGATGCACCGGCGCGCTGATGATGTCAGACTGGAACTGCATGAGGAAATCATTCCTGCACGCGCCTCCGTCCACCTTCAGGGCAGACAGATGGATCCCGGAATCCGCCTCCATCGCCCGCAGCACGTCGCTGGTCTGGAAGGCCAGGGACTCAAGCGTCGCGCGGATGATGTGATACTTATTGACGCCGCGGGTCAGGCCCGTGATCATGCCCCTTGCGTAGGGATCCCAGTAGGGCGCGCCCAGCCCGGTAAACGCCGGGACCACATAGCAGCCGTTGGTATCCTTCACTCTTGTGGCAAAGTACTCGGAATCCGGCGCGGAATCCACCATCTTCAGCTCGTCCCTGAGCCACTGGATCGCGGCTCCCGCCACATAGACGGAACCCTCCAGGGCATAGCAGACCTTGCCGTCCAGGCCCCATGCAATGGTAGTGAGCAGTCCGTTTCTGGAAAAGACGGGCGTTTCCCCGGTGTTCATCAGCATGAAGCAGCCGGTGCCGTAGGTATTCTTTGCCGTGCCGGGTTCAAAGCAGGTCTGGCCGAACAGCGCCGCCTGCTGGTCCCCGGCCGCGCCGGCGATCGGGACCGGGCCTCCGAAAAACTCCGGATCCGTCTCGCCGTAAATAAGGCTGGAGGGCTTTGCCTCCGGCAGCATGCAGCGCGGGATCTCCAGGATCCTTAAGAGCTCCTCGTCCCACGTAAGAGTATTGATGTTGAACAGCAGCGTCCTTGATGCGTTGGAGTAGTCCGTCACATGGACCTTCCCCTTCGTCAGCTTGAAAATAAGCCAGCTGTCCACCGTGCCGAAGCACAGATCTCCTTTTTCCGCCCTCTCCCGCGCCCCTTCCACGTTGTCAAGGATCCAGCGGATCTTGGTCCCGGAAAAATAGGGATCCAGCACCAGCCCCGTTTTACCGCGGAATGTCTCCTCGATCCCCGGGATGCTGCGCTTCAGCCCCTCCGTAAAATCCGCGGTGCGCCGGCACTGCCACACAATGGCGCGGCTCACCGGCTGTCCCGTTTTCCTGTCCCATACGATGGTGGTCTCCCGCTGGTTGGTGATGCCGATGGCTGCGATGTCCTGATACCCTGCGCCGGCCTTCCGCATCGCCTCCCGGGCCACGGCAAGCTGGGTCTGCCAGATCTCGCCGGCATCATGCTCCACCCAGCCCGGCTGCGGAAAGAACTGCGTAAATTCCTTCTGCGCGACCGAGCACATCTCCCCCTTTTCATTGAAAAGAATGCACCGGTTGCTCGTGGTCCCCGAATCCAGAGCCATAACATACTTTGCCATCGATCTTCTCCTCTCACCGGTCCTGCGGCAGGAAAAAAGAGAAAGCTGCCGCAACAGGTGATAAAGCATTCACCTGATGCGGCAGTTCATTCATTCCGGCACTGCCGGTCATATTCGATTCAGCTTACAGGCTGCAGCCGTTCCCGGCCGGAGCCTTATGTGCAGCTTACAGCTGCGGGCCTGCAGCGACCAGTGCCTTGCCTGCCTCGTTGCCCTCGTACTTGACGAAGTTCTTGATGAAGCGGCCTGCAAGATCCTTTGCCTTGGTCTCCCACTCAGCAGCGTTTGCGTAGGTGTCGCGCGGATCAAGGATCGCCGGATCAACACCCGGAAGCTCGGTCGGGACTTCGAAGTTGAAGTACGGGATCATCTTGGTCGGAGCCTTAAGAACGTCACCGTTCAGGATCGCGTCGATGATGCCGCGGGTATCCTTGATGGAGATACGCTTGCCAGTGCCGTTCCAGCCGGTGTTGACAAGGTATGCCTTCGCGCCGCTCTTCTCCATTCTCTTGACCAGCTCCTCGCCGTACTTCGTCGGATGCAGCTCCAGGAACGCCTGGCCGAAGCATGCGGAGAAGGTCGGGGTCGGCTCGGTGATGCCGCGCTCGGTTCCTGCAAGCTTCGCGGTGAAGCCGGACAGGAAGTAGTACTTGGTCTGCTCCGGAGTCAGGATGGAGACCGGCGGCAGGACGCCGAATGCGTCAGCGGAAAGGAAGATAACGTTCTTCGCAGCCGGACCAGCGGAGATCGGGCGGACCTTCTTGACGATCTTCTCGATGTGCTCGATCGGGTAGGAAACGCGGGTGTTCTCGGTCACGCTCTTGTCAGCGAAGTCGATCTTGCCTTCAGCATCGACCGTAACGTTCTCAAGCAGGGCATCCCTGCGGATTGCGTTGTAGATGTCCGGCTCGGAATCCTTGTCGAGGTTGATGACCTTCGCGTAGCAGCCGCCCTCGTAGTTGAAGACGCCCTCATCGTCCCAGCCGTGCTCGTCGTCGCCGATAAGCAGTCTCTTCGGGTCGGTGGAAAGGGTGGTCTTGCCAGTGCCGGAAAGGCCGAAGAAGATGGCGGTGTTCTCGCCGTTCATGTCGGTGTTCGCGGAGCAGTGCATGGAAGCAATGCCCTTCAGCGGCAGGTAGTAGTTCATCATGGAGAACATACCCTTCTTCATCTCGCCGCCGTACCAGGTGTTCAGGATGACCTGCTCACGGCTGGTGATGTTGAACATCGCGACGGTGTCAGAATGAAGGCCCAGCTCCTTCCAGTTCTCGCACTTCGCCTTGGAAGCGTTGTAGACGACGAAATCCGGCTCAAAGGTCTCAAGCTCTTCCTCGGTCGGCTGGATGAACATGTTCTTTACGAAATGCGCCTGCCATGCCACTTCCATGATGAAGCGGATCGCCATGCGGGTGTCCTTGTTCGCGCCGCAGAACGCGTCCATGACATACAGCTTCTTGCCGGACAGCTGCTTCTTCGCCTGCTCCTTGCAGGACTCCCATGCTTCCTGGGAAGCTACGTGGTTGTCGTTCGGATATTCCGGCGTGTTCCACCATACGGTATCCTTGGAGTTCTCGTCCATGACGATGAACTTATCCTTGGGGGAACGTCCGGTGTAGATGCCGGTCATAACATTGACTGCGCCAAGCTCGGTCAGCTGGCCCTTGTCATATCCGGTAAGCGACGGATCCATCTCGTCCTTGAAGAACTCCTCGAAGGACGCGTTGTGGATGATCTCAGTTACTCCGGTAATACCATACTTTGTTAAATCGATCGCTGCCATAAGATTTACACCTCATCATTTAAGCGGTTAACAGTTTCCGAATTCTATTGATATAACAAAATATTACATCGTAAGGGTACAAAAATCAAGATGATTGATATTTTTATAACAATGCATTTTACTAATATATTTATTCATTTTCTGTAATTGTTCAGCACCCCGGGATCATGAGCAAAAGCAGGAAGGAATGCTCGCATTCCAGACTGCTTTTGCTCATGATCCCGGGGCGGTCAAGGCGCGAAGCGACTCTGACCGCCGACAACGAGGGTCACGAAGTGACCCGAGTCCGGGGTGCCGGATCGATACCTCATATTAGCAAATACACTTGCGGGCGATGCTGACGGTTAATCAAAGACCTGCGTACCCTGCAGCCCCTTCGGCAGGCGCACCGCGACGATGTCCGCGACCAGCTGCCGCTCGTAGTCATCGAAGCATTTATTCACGAGGCCCATGCCGACCGCGCGGTCCGCGTCGAGCCCCTGCTCCATGAGCCGCACCGCCGAGACCAGCCCGCGGAGATCCAGCGCCTTGGACGATATCTCCCCGCCCTCGCATTTCCCGCGGATCTCCATGAAAAGCTCCGCAAACTGCCGCGCCCACTCCTCCTTCAGCTCCGGGAAGCGCGACTTAAGAAGCTTCTTCAGGTTCTCCCCGCTGATCAGAGGCATGTTGATGATCATGAAACGCGAGGCAAGCGCCTCGTTCAGATCCCGGGTCCCCGCGTAGCCGTAGTTCATGGTCGCGATGAACCGCGCCGCCTCGTGGAGCTTCACCCGGTCGTAGCCCGGGACGTCGATCACACGCCGGAAATCAAGGACCGCATGCAGGACCGCAAGCGCCTCGTTCTTCGCCATGTTGATCTCATCAAGGACGCCGAAGCCGCCCTCCTCCGCACAGCGTAGCACCGGCCCCTTCCTCAGGCGCACCGCCCCGTTCTCAAAGGTATCCGTCCCCACCAGGGACGCTGCGTCCGTATTGATATAGAGGGAAATGTCCCACTCCGGCCGCCCGAACGCCGCCGCGAGGCACTGCGCGAGCACGTTCTTGCCTGTAGCCTTGGGCCCTGAAAGGAGAAGATGCTCCCCCGCGAGGATCGCTGATACAGCCTCCTCCCAGACCTCCGCCCCGTAGTACATGAACTGCGGCACCGGGATCCGGTCCTTCACGTCCCCGCTCACATTGTAAAACTTCCTGTAACCAGCAATCTCCCCGACCAGCCGCTCCGAAACGCCCTCCTGCCTGAGAAAATCAAGCATCGTTTTTCACCTCTCTCACATTTTCAAGCCTTTACGTAATCTCTGCCACCAGTCTGTGGAAATCATCTTCATCAAGGATCGTCCAACCTCTTGCATTATGGCTTTTCTTCTATAATTATACGGTCCGTATCCCCGTCTCGATCAGGCGCCCGACGCGCTCCGCGAAGCGGTCGAGCGAGCGGATCCTCACGAAATCCTGCCCGTAGATCCTCCTCGCCGAAGGGACGTCATCATCGTTCCCGGTAAACACGCACATGACATTGATGCCCGCGAGCCGCGCGGCATGTACCTCCGCCGCCGTGTCCCTGACCGCAGCATCCAGATCGTAAGGCCTGAGCCGTCCGTCACCCGCGTCGAACACCAGCGGGTCGTTCGGCTTGCAGTCCGAAAGGACGATCAGGATCCGGTGCTCCGCGTTCGATTTCCGCATCCAGGACGATGCCAGCCTTACCGCGAGTCCGTCCCTGTTCGCGCCGGCGGTGAAATAGCGGAACACCTCCTCGTTCCCGTGTGTCTCGTCATAATCCCGGAAGAGATTGACGACTGTGTAGCCGTCGATCGAGCAGAAGGAATACATCCGGCACGGGATCCCGCACCTTGTAAGGCTCTCCGCGATGACGTACCCCTGGGCGGACACCTGCCTGAGCCGCGTGACCTGCGACTTCGACGCGTCAAGGAGGATATCCACCGTGAGGCGGCCGGCATCGTCCCGCTTCTTTTTATTGAAGACCAGGCGATCGTCCAGTTCGATCCCGCGCCACACCCGGCCCGCGGCCAGCTCCCCGGAGGCGGACCGGACCGTCCGCTCATCCATCCGCATAAGAATGGAGTTGCGGATGCGCTCCGTCATCTGGCGGACCGCCGTGAGATAGATCTCCTGTTTCTCGTGGAAGGCTTTCAGGTTCTTCTTCCTGTGGTCCAGCGCCTCCTCCTGGATATGGTAGCGCACGCCGTGCGAAAGCAGCTCCGGCGGGTATTCTCCGCGCGTCACGTAGATCCGCGCCTTCTCATGCGCGCCGGTACAGAGGTCCCGCTCCATGGCCTTCAGCTCCGCGTCCGGAACCGCCTGCTTTCCGAAGTTGCTCATGATAAAGAAGCGGACGCTCTCCTCCGTCAGGGATTCCGTCCTGGTCCCCGTACCGCCGAGAAGGTTCCATCCCTCCGGCTCCTCCGTGGGCTGCACCGTTTCGCCGTACCCGAAGGCCAGATGCCGGAGCGCCTTCGGCGCCGGCTTCCTGCGCACAGGGGACTCCGTGGTGACCGACAGAAACGACGGGATCAGGACCGAAAGCAGCGATGGAAGTATGCCAAGAAGGCTCCTCCGGCCCTCTTTCCCATCTGGGTCCTCCGCACTGCCGTCGGTATCCTTCCCTGCCCCGTCCGCCGCCTGATTCCCGAAGCACGGCGCCAGGATCTTCTTAAGCTCCGCTGCTAGAGCTGCAGAGTCCGCTTCCGGGTCAAGAGAATTAAGGCGGCTAAGAAGCAGACGGTCGGAGTCCGTCATGAGGAGGGGGGAGGGAAGATGAAATTTTGTTTTCTGCTTTCCGGCAGAAGTTTCCTCTTCTGTGTTTATGGAAGCCGGGTCAGGATGGAGGATCGTTTTTTCCAGTTCGCTTTCCGGTTCGCTTTCCGGTTTGCTTTCCAGTTCGCTTTCCGGTTTGCTTTGGAGTTTATTATCCGGTTTGCTCTGCAGCTCGTTTTCCGTTTTATTCATGTCGGTTTCGACATCAAGAATCCCCGCAAGGTGCCCTGCCAGGATCCGCTCCGCCTGCGGCGCCTGTTTCACAGCAGTACCGCTGTCTTTCACACCGGATCCGGTAAATCTCCTAAGCCAGCCGGTCGGCGCCTGCCCTTCAACTGCATCCGCGCCGGACTCTGCTCCCCCATATTTAGCGGAAAGCGTGTTAAGCGTCTGCTCCGCCCAGGCGTCTCTTAAATAAGAAAAGACCGGCCGCTCCAAAGCCTCCCTAGTAAAAGCCGCGTTCTCAAGCGCGATCCAGAAAAGGCTCTCCGCAAGCTCAGGATCCGCCGCATCCGCAAAGGAACGGACCAGCGCGGCCAGCGGCTCGCGGTCATAGTGCCGGTAAACACATCCGATCAGGCTGTTGAAATAAAGCTCTGCGCGCCCCTCTTCGTCAAAGACACGAAAATCCGCCGGGGCACCATAGTCATGCGCCCCGTTCCAGATGAGATTCACCGCTCTTCGCTTTTCAAAGCCTGATATTTCCATATGATTTATCCTGAAAAACTTACCCGGTCAGGTCTTCCGTACCCGGCGCACGTTTTCGCTCCGCAAAGTACGAAAGCCCCCAACTATAGCGATTTTATATGTCCTCACAGGCAGTGTCAACTTTATTGGACCTTAAGCCCTCTCTCCGGCTGTTGCGCAAAAAGGCAACCGCAGGGACTGCCCCGAGGTTGCCTTCCATCTCATTCATATTTTTTTTAAATCATTCTTATCGTCTCAAACCTTTCCCGACGATTAGGACAGCTTTCGTAGCTTCGGTTTATTCCGCTGCTTCCTGCGCTGGCGTATACACGCCATCAAGCCCTACATAATACCCATCCGGCGTCGTCGCGTTCTTCCAGAGATAACCGTCAGTCGGATCAAGATAGACCCACTGCTTTTCAGTGTATCCTGGTACCTTCAGCTTGCACCAGCCCTTAAGCATGTTTCCGTTTTTGTTAAAATAATAAGTCTTATACTCGATATCGACCCATTTTGCAGCCACATACTTTCCGTCCGCAAGTTTATACTTCCAGTTCTTCCCGCTCTTTTCCCAGGTCCCGGAAGTCTGTGCCGCGTCGTTCTTCGCCTTCTGGTCAGCCGCTTCCTGAGCGGAAACAACAAACTCCGGAGAGCTGAACCAGGACGTCGCCGTCCCGTCCGCCTTACCGATCGCGCGGACCTCATACTTGTAGGTACCAGCCTTCGTCATACTCTCTCTCGAGTCGTACTTACACTTCGTGACTGTCTGGACAACACCGAGCGGATTTCCGTCGCGCACCAGCCTCACCTCATAAGAAGCGGCACCGGCAGATGCCGACCACTCCGCCACCTTGTTCTCCGCAGTCACGCTCGCGATCGGACCGGCATGGTCACTGATCTTCGGAAGCTCCACCGTGACCGTGCAGCCATAGCGGGAATCCGTAAGTGTTGCCTTCTTGAAGGTCGCACCTTCCACATTGACCACTAGTCCGCTTTTCACTGCAAGAAAACGGTAGCCTTCCTTCGCGGAAAGAAGGATCTTCATGGTCGGCGTATCCTTCTCCGTCCAGGTCTCGTTCGTATTGGTCATCTCATAGAAATTGTACTCGTAGCCTGCCTCGACGACCTCGATCTTCAGGTTTTCCTCATGGTTCACAAGCTCGCCCGCGTTGGCATTGCCGGTGATTTTTATTGCTATCGTACTGATAGTCCTGGCTTTTTTCGCCATTGCCGGGACCGAGAACAGTACCGAGGACATCATCACACACAGCACCAGCGCCATTAATCTCTTCATCTTTTTCATTTCCACTCCGATCTCAGGATACAATATGCATTCCCGCGTCAAATGCGACACGTTTATATTCCATACTATATCACCGAGGTCCATTTTTATACAATTCAGAAAGTATTAAGTCTCCTTTCTATTTTCTTACTTTCTGAAATCGGACCCTTCATGCTCCTGGCACCGCCCAATATGTCAGGCCTTCTCACGGTATAAAACACGCGAAAAGACACCCGACTGCCGTGCCGACAATATTCATGATCAGATCCGAAAGCTCCGCAAGGCGAAGCCTCCACGTAAACTGCAGCACCTCGATCGCCAGCGAAAACAGAAAGCCGAACAAAAGAACTCGCCACTGCTCGTTCCGGCGCAGCAGGCATCCCCCGAAAAAACCAACCGGAATAAACAGCAGCACATTTTCAATGACATATGCTCTTCCCTGCGGTCCTTCAAGCCATGTACCATACCATTTCAGATCCAGCACAGGATCATTCATGACCTTCCGATTATAAAGCGTGTAGAAAAGCACCAGGACCAGAAAGCTTATAAACACTAGGATAAGTACTTCATTCAGAAGCCCTTTTCGCCTGCTTTTTTTCACGACCAGAAGACGTGCCGCAAGAAGTGTCCCTCCGCAGGCCAGCGCGTGCGGAACATATCTCATTATTCTGGTGACATCCTTCAATATCAGCGGAAGTAATTCACTCATCGTTCCTCTACCCTGATTTCGACCATCTCTCATATCTATGCTGCAAAAGGCAGCCGCATCCACACGAGCCCTTATCTGATCCAGCTGTTCCTTAAAGGCCTGACGTCCAAATTCCCTCCAGAAACATATCAGCCGGGAAATGTCACATCACCGGCTGAAATAAGAAACACTATTCTGTTTGATTATTCCGGTTTCTTCAGAGCCGCTCATGCCTGCAGAATCCAGACCCCGGACTGCCGGACCATCTGCTGAAGAAGTTTGCCGAAAAATCTACCGATTCACGATCAATGACTTCCCATCATCTCTCATTCTGCAGGACATCTCTTTTCAGTCTCTACGGAAAAGATCTCTCGTGTAAACCTTTTCCTCCACGTCGTCAAGACAGCTGTCATAACGGTTCGCGATGATCGCGTCGGAGCTCGCCTTGAACTTTTCAAGATCATTCACCACCAGGCTTCCGAAGAACGTTACCCCATCCGGAAGCGTCGGCTCATAGATAATAACAGTCGCGCCCTTCGCCTTGATCCGCTTCATGACGCCCTGGATGGACGACTGGCGGAAGTTGTCGGAGTTCGCTTTCATGGTAAGACGGTAAACGCCGACCATGATAGGCCGCTCCTTCGCGGCGTTCCACATGCTGTTCGCCGTGTAATAGCCCGCCTTCTCAAGCACGCGGTCCGCGATAAAGTCCTTACGCGTCCGGTTACTCTCCACGATCGCCTCGATCAGGTTCTCCGGGACGTCCTCGTAGTTCGCAAGCAGCTGCTTCGTGTCCTTCGGCAGGCAGTAGCCTCCGTAGCCGAAGCTCGGGTTGTTGTAGTGCGAGCCGATCCTCGGATCCAGGCACACGCCGTCGATGATAGAACGCGTATCCAGCCCCTTCATCTCCGCGTAGGTATCAAGCTCATTAAAATAAGAAACGCGAAGCGCAAGGTAGGTGTTCGCGAACAGTTTGACCGCTTCCGCCTCCGTGAAGCCCATAAACAGGACCTGCACATCCTCCTTCAGCGCCGCTGCCTTCAGCATGCCCGCGAAGTCGTGCGCCGCCTTGTCCACCTTCTCATTCTCCGGGTCCGTCCCCACGATGATGCGCGACGGATAGAGATTGTCGTAAAGCGCCTTCGACTCCCTCAGGAACTCCGGGCTGAAGAGGATATTCGAGGTATGATACTTCTCCCGCACACTTACCGTATAGCCGACCGGAATGGTCGACTTGATGATCATGACTGCATCCGGGTTCACCTTCATGACGAGCTCGATGACCGCCTCCACCGCGGAGGTATCGAAAAAGTTCTTTTTCCCGTCGTAGTTCGTGGGCGCGGCGATTACGACGAATTCCGCGTCCTTGTAGGCCGCCTCCCCGTCCAGCGTCGCGGTAAGGTCCAGGTCCTTTTCAGCGAGGTACTTCTCGATATATTCGTCCTGGATGGGCGACTTCTTACTATTAATAAGGTCCACCTTTTCGGGGACGATGTCCACCGCAGTCACATGGTTCTGCTGCGCAAGGAGCACCGCAAGCGAAAGTCCGACATATCCCGTGCCGGCAACGGCAACTCTTCTTTTCATACGATCCTTCCGGCACCTTTGACCGTGCCGATATCCTTTCCAAAAATGTTTGTACAGTTTTTTATTATACATAAAAAGGGGACTGCAAAACAGTCCCCTTTTTCATCCGGCTTCATACGGTCTTCTTTTCGAGCCGTGTCCAGACAGCCCTTTCTACTCATGGATCTCCAGCGGCAGACCGTCCGGGTCCCGGAAGAAGGTCATCTTCTCCCCTGTGAACGTGTCCCTCCTGACCGGTTCGCAGGTAATCCCCTTCGCCTCAAGGTCTGCGACCATGGCATCCACACTATCCACTCGGAACGCGAGATGGCGGAGACCGTAAGCTTCCGGACCGGAAATCCGTTCTGGATGGTCTTTCATGATAAAGAGTTCAAGCTCTGTGGTATCATCCACTCGAAAATCGATCTTCCAGTCATCACGTTCGGGACGGTAGTTCTCACGGACCACGGGAAAGCCAAGCTTATTGCAGTAGAAATCGACAGCCGCATCCTTGTCGGAACAGAGAATGGCAATGTGGTGGATGGCGTTAAGCATTTTGTACCTCTGACATTTATTCTATCATAAATGAATCTTACTCCACCGTCATACTCTTCGCAAGGTTTCCTGGTTCAAAGACGGCGTAAAGCTGATTGTACAAGATTGGACCCAATAGTATACTGCATATAGTTAATTCATATGTAATATACTCGTTTACAATACAAAAAGGAGGACATCTGCCTCTAAGGATTATCTGCTGATCATTCGGGACGGAGAGCTGATCTACGATTATGGGTCCAGTAAAGGCCCCAATATTTCGGACGGATCTTACAAAAAAAGGGACGCAGCTGAGCCCGCAGCAGAAACTTCTTCCCCGGCACCGAACAGCGGTTCCGGCAGCAGCACAGGGAAGAAATCAGCAGGTTCCTCCGGCTGGATCATCAGCAATTCTGCGTTAGAAATGGCACATCTTTACCTTGAAACTATGCCATTTTCATACACTGGGCTTATAGAGCAGCTGGAATTCGAATGGTTCACTCATGAAGAAGCTTCATACGGCGCAAACGCGGCAGGATTATAAAATAATAATAGATATTATAACAGGAGGCCGGTTCACCCGGCCTCCTATAAGGATGTGCGAAAAAACTCTAAAAATAGCCTTTCGCTTATCGCGGGTTCCATTACGCCGGACTTATGGTGTAATCGGAGCCCATATATTCCATAACCGTGTGCGCGGTAAGCTAATTTTACAGCCACACGGTAAGGCGTTTTTTTTTCGCGGTAAGCAGATCTTTCTCCATGCGGTAAGGACTTTTTTCCATGTGGTGAATAAACAGAAGGAGGCTGCTGCTGCTTTCATCGTAT
>Ga0129307_1002837_pt1 | contig 12399 bp, 8 predicted proteins | sample P1105metagenome_FD_94437 | JGI IMG/M metagenome (GOLD analysis project Ga0129307, IMG submission 94437) | Capybara group fecal microbial communities from Wisconsin, USA - P1105 metagenome | ecosystem: Host-associated > Mammals > Digestive system > Large intestine > Fecal | place: USA: Wisconsin... | reverse complement strand
ATTAACGGTTTCTTTAGCACGTTTCTCTTTCAGTTCCATAATATGAAAAAATGACTAATAACATTATTTATCGTGATTCGTTTCCATCATTTCTTTGAGGAAAGTATAGTCAAAGGTGACAAGGGACAGGTACCTGTCACGGATTCAGACGTTGTATAAATCCTCGGCCCAAACAGGTTAAGCGTTGTAGTTGACGAACCGATGCTCCTGAATCCTTCAGGGTGACCATAGTATCCTTGTTCATGTGCCGCCTTAATAAAAGTGACAAGGGACAGGTTCCTGTCACGGACAAAGACAAGTCCTCATCTTCTATTTCTTCTTCAACGGGTCAATACCAGATATGAACTGGCGTATATTTTCCTGTATCTGATAAGCAGTGTTCTGCTTTAGATATTCGCTAATGTCTGAAAAGCCTGCTAGGGCTTGTGCTGCATTTGTAATTTTTCTTTGCTGTTCTATTGTGTCAAGTATTGACTGTGGTATGCCATGGTCAATATTTATCGATGGGTAAGCTGGTATTTGAAGATTAGCCAATGAAGGTATAGCAATACCTGGCAGGGTACTTATATGATCTATCATTCTTTGAGCTCTACTTCTATTATCTTCTTCTGTCATGGCTTTAACCTCCTTAACAGTCTTTGCTTTGGCTTTTTTCTTCTTTGCTGCTTTCATAAAGCCTTCCTGCTTATACATCATTAAAGCATGTCCTGTGGATGACCTGAACTCTTTCAATAAACTATAGAGCGGCCCTTCAGCCTTTCCTTCTTTCTTTACCCACCAGTCTTCTTTAGCATCCTGAGTTACGAAGATTATATCTTTTTGAGTTTCTTTCGCATATTTGATAATCTGTTTCCAAATAATCAAATCGCCATAGAGATGACGTTTGCCTTTATCCTTTTTATTCGAGATATCCTTAAATCCTGGGGGAATTTTATCTGCATAGCGTTCTTCCCCCTCTTGATAGGCTGCTTTAATCTCTTCTTCTGTCAAATCTGCTCCTACCTTTCCTTCATATAACTCAAAGAGTTTGTCTTTGATTGGATCTGCTGCGCTATAATCTGGCGTGTTTGCCTTCCATTCATCAAGTTTCTTGGTGATTGTTTCTATGGCTTTATCAAAAACCTTTGTCAATTCTTCTCTTTTCAATATTGGATGACGGGAATAATTATCATCATAGTATTTAAGGAGCTTAACCTTGTCATCGTTCAGTTTTGAAGATATTTCCTTATATACTTTCGTCAACCCGCTAATAATGTTTTCTCGATTATTGAAATACTCCCATCCTACCTGATATGGTAACCAAAGCTGGTCTATATATGCCTCCATTTGTGCAAGAAGGTCATCCCTTGTATCGGTGGTGAAACGATATAAGTTCAATAGTATATTTGTGTCAAACACAATTATACCATTATCCCAAATGTCCTTTTCTTCAGCTTCTGTTGGCTTTAAAAGTTCCTTATAAGTTGTTCTCATAATAAATATGAATCAGAAGGACTCTTAGTTTCGTTTTGATGCATCTTAGTATTGCTGTTTATTCAATACAATATCGAAACGTAGTTGACCAAGGCCATCATTTATTTGCTTGGCTAACTTATAGTCCTTAATTGGAAATATCTTAGAGGTGATGTTAGGTTTGATAGAATTTACCCATTCCTGCGTAATATGTTCCCCACGGGATAGTTTCTCCTTCGCCAGCTTTTCAATTTCTGCTATCGTGGCAGTTCTCTCATACTCTTTCAGTTTGGCTATCACCTCCAAAACCGTCTTCTTGCTGTTTGGCTCATGGTCTTCTATATATACACTCTCGTCATAATCAGCACTCTTTGTATAAGTGCCATCGGATTTTAGACTATTCACTCCATGTATTTTTACAGCAAAAAGTTTAGAACCAAAACTTCTATCGACTTTAGATTTGTCATTTGCCTGTAGACCTTCAATTCTTTCATCCTTGTAATACAAGTTCAAAACGTATAGTGCAGCCAGCCCATGAAGAAGGTTCTTCAAACTACCTTTGGACAATTCTTTTACTCGATTATGTTTTACTGCTTGATATGCCTTGTTCCAATCAGCAGAGCTGGTTCCACGTTTGGATGCCTTGTGGAGGGGGTAGAGTATTTTATTCTCGTTCTTCTCCAAGTAGATATTTGGTGAAACTACCTGCACAACTTTCTTGTCAAGTTTCCATAAGCCATCAAGGTAAGCCATACATACAGTATCGAAATACATCTCATCATTTGGCACAACTACTCCGCCATTGTTCAAGTATAGTTCCTTAGCCAATGCTTCTATCTCTATAACTGTGCGAATCAGCAAGTCTGCTATTCGCATTGAATACACCTCCTGCTGCTTGTCATCAATGTAGATAGTATCCGCAAGTGCTAGCAACTCTCGCTCTAGATTCAAATATACTTGCCAGTATAGCTGTGTCATAATTTTCGTTATGAAATCAATCTTAGATGGCTTTGTTAATGAACAGAATCACAAAAGGGTTAATGCTTTTACATCATCGTCAAAGGATATCAAATAAAGATTAATTTACGATGACTGTGTAGATACAAAGAGCAATAATTACTGCTTCCACAATAGATAATTTGCGAATCTCAACAAGAAAAACTATTTTTATCACGAATCTAATTATTCTACTTACAAATCCTGTCCATCTCCTCATGAGTGATACTACCTTCAAGCATTTCTTCCACAACGCCATCCGGTGTTATGCCAAGTGAATCAACAACTCGTTGTAAATCATTTTCTGATATAGATGACAACATAAGACTATCTGAAATCATGCGTGCAAATGATGTGGGGCAAAGATTTCTAATCTGTAATGGAGCTGAATTATTTTCGCTAAATGGCATTCCCGACAATTTCCAAATACCAAACTGCAAAAGCTGTTTTATCTCAACACACGCATGAGGATTACTTATAAAGCATTCATTATTGATTCCATAAAAACCTTCGCTGATTAAACGAATAAGGACTAATTGACGAAATGATAATTCTCCTGTCATAGAAGTTATTTGATGTAAATCATTCCAATCAGTTCTGCCTTCATACATAGTCTTTCCATAAAAACGGCCAAGTATATTTACCTTATTAAGCTCAGCTTGTCGCATAGCTTCAAGAGTTACGTGTTCAGCCACCTCATAAGCATAGTTTAAATATGAAGGATCCCCTTCTATCTCCCAAGCCACGACTCCATCTGCTTCAGCTAACTCTCTAAAGGTTTGTATAGCCACCTCGTAAACTTGATTTAGTTTTTTTGATTCCCTTCTTGATATTGTCCTTTGTGCGCAATCATTATAGCAGTTCTCGATTAATCCAAGAATAAGGCCCTTTGCTAGGGGTAATGCAATTGCAGGGAATCCTGCTGCAGATGCCAGAGCTGCGAACCCAGATTCTATTCCGGTCCCGGTAATTTCAGTTGCAATTTTTTTTATAATAGAATTCGGCAAATTATAAGAACCTATTTAATAGGTGTGGAGGATTTCTTTGGTGACAAGAGACAGGTTTCTGTCACATGTTCAGACGTTGTATTAATTCTCGGCGCAACAGTTAATGATCTGACACTTCGTTTCCTGTTATTTTTGAACCTTATTGGTAACATAGGTTATAAACCATGCAGGCACGTATTTTCTCTGAATGGTAATAACACCATCTTCCTTTATTGCGAACATATTGGGTTCTCGAGCGCTATTGTCAAACAAATATGCATTATCTGTTATCTTCAAAGCATCAAACAAAAGCCCCATCGTGCGTTTATATCTCTCTTCTATCTTTTGCTCATCAACAGCATGCCCTCCTTGGCTGACACGTGTTCGAACTCGAAGTTTATTCAGTTGTGGATCTTTTAATGATACAAAGTACAAATATACCTTGAATCCTTTTTCTTTGGCCCTCTTCATAAATTCTAATTTAGAAGGATGGGACATTACTGTTTCGAAAGTAAATCTATAAGAACCCTCTAATAATTTTTCTCTTATATAGGCCGCTATGAAAGAAACGAAATAATCTTCAACCTCATAATTTTTATCAATAATAATCGTTGAGTGCTGAAAAGAAACATGCGATAATGTTGTATCGACATCTTTTATTATTGTAGAGTAAGAGGAGGATTGTAAAGATTCTATAAATTCTTTTTTGTTTATGTCCACCTTATAATCAGAGAAATCAAGACAGTGCTTATTCGTCAATTCCACCTTAATCTCGTCTGCATTGACATATGTTCCAAGTTTTACATAACTACTGACGATATTTTTGATGGTGGACTTTCCAGAACCATTAGGTCCGGCAAATATTCTCAATCGTTTTTTGCGCATTTGTAGGTGCTAAATGGAAAACTTCTTCTTGGAGACTTTTACTCTAGATTTTCCTGCAAGAGTATCAACTTTCTGCCTACTTCCATCTGCAGAAACTTGGTAAATACTGTTGCCAATGGCTATGAAGGCATAACTGTTGTTTTTGGCTGCTTGATAGGCATTTCTGCCATGAGAAGCCAGTCCTTTCTGTATTCTTTTCTTTTCTGTCATGGAGTTCAATATGTAAGTTTGATGAATGTGATATGTAGTGATTATAGTTAACAGAGGGCAAGGCTGACGCCGGTTCCAAGTTCCAGGTTCAAACGCAGCAAAGCTGCTGGTTCAAGGACATGTCCATTCTGGCCATGATCACCTCGTTTAGTTATATTTTCAGTTTCACCAGTATCACCGTTCGTAAGTCGTTGAGGTTCTGGCGATTGAAAGTGAAAGTGCTGTTTCACTTCTCTTTCACTATTTGGCAGAGGGAGAGGATGATGGTGGAGGGCTTTAGGATGATTGTTGCCTGAACAATTGATGATTTCTTACACCTTCATTGATGGCTGATTACACTCTAACTGATGCCTAATTACATCTTCATTAATGCCTGATTGCACTCTAATTAATGCCTAATTACACCTTCATTAATGCCTGATTACACCTTCATTGATGCCTAATTGCACTCTTATTAATGCCTGATTACACCGTAATAAGGCATCGATTGGAACTTAATAGATGGCTGGATGCAACTCTTAACGTGATGAATGGGTGTGAAAATGGAGTGAAAGTGCAGTTTCACTTGCAATCTGTTGGTTGTGAGTGCTTTGCACCAAAGTGAAAGTGTGAAAGTGATTTTAAACTCCTTATTGGGCATCCATTTCGATGAACTTCACCTTATATAAGTTGCCGGAATTGGTATGTTTGGTTTCGATGTGCATCGCCTTCAGGCTGCGGCCCATCTCACGGAAGACATTGCCCGTGGGCTTGTATTTCGGGAAGCGTTGCTGTAGGTGACTGAGCATTTCGGTGAGCGTCATCCACTGGCCTTCGCCAGGGGTGGGATCGATGAGGGCGGTGAGCATCTGCTGTATGCCGCTGATCTGGCGGAAGCGCTCGTTCTGCTCCATCAGCTGTGCCGTCTGCTCGTCGTTGAGCCAGAAGGGATGGCCGTCCTGAAGCTCTGCCAGCAGCTGGGCGTAGAGCTGAGGATAATCGATGGGGGTGGAGAAGTCGATGGTGTCGGTGACGTTGACACAGAGATAGCGGCGGGAGCCGGTGGCGTCGACGAGTGGCCGGTCGCTATTGGTGGTGGCTACGAAGGAGGCGAAGCGGCGGCGCATCTCCAGATGGGCGGCAAAGGGAAGGCGCATGTCGATATCGTTCTGCGAGATGAGGAACTTCAGCAGGGGATGCTGTGAGCGCGTGAACTTGTCGAACTCGTCGATATTGATGAGGGCGCGGCCCGACATGGCGAGGGCGATGGTGGTGTCGCTCTTCAGGTTCAGGTTCTCGGCATAGAAGGGGCGCAGCTCCCTGGGCAACAGGATGCGGCAGAAACTGGTCTTGCCGGTGCCTTGCCGGCCTGTCAGAAGGGGCACCAGGGCGTTGCCGTGGTCGCGGTCGCGGCCCATCCAGCAGGCTACCATGCCCAGCAGCCAGGTGTGGAAGAACGGTGTCCAGTTGGGCGTGTCGGTGGGGACTCGCCCGGCTAGCGGGTCTACGCGGTCGGTGCCGTCCCACTTCGGCAGATTCAGCAGATAGTCTTCGATGCGATTGTATTGGGCTATCTCGCGTGAGTGGATATAGCGTGCCAGGTCGCGGTCCCATGATTTCAGACCTGCCGTGAGCGCATGAATGGTCATCGAGTTCTGGTCTTCTTTCTCCAACGTGCGGAATGGGTCGCCGGGCACGTCCTTCCTGCGGAACTCGGGCCGGCGGGTGAGCACGTTCATGCGCAGGTCGTAGTAGGTGTCCATGAAGTAGCGGGTCTGCCACATCAGCAGACTGTTCTGGTTGACATGCCGCATGGGGTCGCCCTCTCGCTTCGCCAACCGTTTATAGGTGCTGGTGAAGATTCGTTTCACGAGGTCCATATCGGTGCACAGGTCGGGGCGGTAGCTGGTCTTGCGGATGGCACTGGCCAGTGGGATGTCACTCTCGCGGCAATAGACGGCCAAAGAGCTAAGTATGCGCTCGGCGTCCTCGCCGTCCTCGGCAAAGAAATGCTTGTCGAGTGCTTTTTCCAGGCAGAACTGGAAGACCATCCGTTCGGTCTGTTCCTGGTTGCGGCCGGGGAGCAGCTGGCTGTTGTGACTGGTCTGCGGGGCTGTTTCCTGGTGGTTGTCGCCAAGGGTCTGTGTCTTCGGCGAATAGGGATTCCGTGAGGTCAGGTAGAAGGGTGTGGCATTCTCGTTGTAGTAGGCCTCTGGATCGAAGCTCAGCGTGCACAGTTGCAGGGGCGACGGGTCGGTGATGTCGGGGGTGACGCCCAACTGGGCGGAGTAGAACTGCCTGACATTACGGAACGCATCGCGGGTGGCGTCGGCGGTATGGTCGTAGCCGGAGGCTTCGAACCTGACGATGACTTTCAATGAGCGGTCGTCATATCCGATGAAGGCCATGTAGGTGAGGGGCAGCTCAGCAGCTATGTTCCTGAGGCGTGTGGCCTCGCGGTAGTCTTTCATGTTGCTCACCTCTATCAGCAGCAGCAGGTTCTCTTGGGCTATGACGGGATGGAAGGTGTTAGGGCCTGTGTAATCGTTGCCGCCGGTACGCTCCAGTTCGGCACCGAAGCAGAGTGCCGGCAGCTGGCTGTTCACGCGGGGCAGTTCCATCTTTTCTTCTTTCATCATGGGATATACCTCACGGTACTCGCCGATCTCCTTGCTGTATCGGTCGCTCCGCAGGAGATCCACCACTTCCGCTGGCGTGAGCCATGTGGTGGTCACCTTGCCTTTCGATGGCTTAAGTACCGTAATTTTCATGAAGTTGGTTTGCCCACAGAAGGCGGCTTTGCCGCAGTTCCAGGTTTAAACGCAGCGGAGCTGCTGGTTCAAGGTTCAAATGCGCTGAAGCGCGTTCAAGGTTCAAGAACGGCCGTGGCCGTTGTATGTTGTTGATGTTGTTTAAGTTGTTTTTATATTAAACACAAATTGGCACGAATTGAACAAAATTATTCACAAATTCATTTTTTTGTAATTTTGAATAATTAGCGGGAATTAGTGTTAACTCTTAAAACGATAACAACTTATCGGTCACGACCGATACAGATCTGTGAGTTCTGTGAGATCTGTGTGAACATTTGAAACAAATTGGCAGAAATAACCAAAAATTATTCACAAATTCATTTACTCAAACCGGCAGGTCTCTCCCCTTGTGGGAGCCGGAGGGGGCTTTAAGCTGGAGAACAAACTGGAGTGGTAATCACACTTATCACTTTTCACCTGTCACTTGTCACTTAAAAAAGGCTAAGGCATATCACCGGACCAACCATGGCCCAAATCCCAATGGGGATCGTATATGAACTCGAAATATGGCAGGGAGAATTCCTGCTCTATCAACGCTGTCAACTCTTCCTGTATCGGTTCTGCCCATCGACCAACAAGGACGATGAACTTATTGATGTTCCATGCCACCCTGCCACGAGGGACTTGTGTGTAATCGCCTTTGAATTTGGTCTCTTCATGGGTGGCTTGCGCACGGAAATACTCTTTTGCCCAAACTTGACGATGCAAATGGGGATAGTTGATGAATGGCAAACCTTTGTCTGCCGCTTCCTCTACCATCTTTGGCGTCAACTCGGATTTACGGACACCAAAGAATGAATGGTCACTCATGTCGTACCAGAATATACCTACGCATGGCATCTGCTCATCAAATGCTTTCATGCTGGCCATCTGTGCAGCATGTTCTTCTTTTGTTAATTCTGTCATATGAAAGACGTAGCAAGAAACGCGGCAGAGCCGCTGGTTCCAGGTTATGTGCATTCTGGCCATGATTTTCGTCGCGACTCGGCCAAATTGATGCAAGCATCATTGGCGCTCGCTGCTCCGAATTATGTCCTATCAGGCCATGATTTTCGTCGCGACTCGGCCAAATAGATGCAAGCATCATTGGCGCTCGCTGCTCCGAAAATTCAAGGTTCAAACGCAGCGGAGCTGCTGGTTCAAGGTTCAAAGATCAAGAGTTGCCCACAGAAGGCAGCAGAGCTGCAGTTCCAAGTTCAAGGTTCAAACGCAGCGGAGCTGCTGGTTCAAGGTTCAAATGCGCTGAAGCGCGTTCAAGGTTCAATAACGGCCGTGGCCGTTGTATGTTGTTGATGTTGCTTAAGTTGTATTTATATTAAACACAAATTGGCACGAATTGAACAAAATTATTCACAAATTCATTTTTGGTAATTTGTGCGTAATTAGCGGGAATTAGTGTTAACTTTTAAAACGATAACAACTTATCGGTCATGACCGATTCAGATCTGTGAGTTCTGTGAGATCTGTGTGAACATTTGAAACAAATTGGCAGAAATGACCAAAAATTATTCACAAATACTTTTTTTGGTAATTTGTGCGTAATTAGCGGGAATTAGTGTTAACTCTTAAAACGATAACAACTTATCGGTCCTTGTTCTTTAGGAGTTTCTTTTCTTCGCTGGCGAGGCGACGCTCCACCTTCTTCACATCCTCTGCGGCGGGCAGGTTTTCGGGGATGATGCCACGCTCTGTGAGCATCTTGCGCACGGCGGCATTATTCTCAACATGCTCGCGGGTGATACTCGCCTCGCTCTGCAGGTCCTTCGCCTGCACGTTGACGCTAGTCATCTCAGCCGCAAAGTCCTTGGCTTTGATGCTGATGGTTGGCAGGAAGTCTGCCAGCGGACGCGTCTGCGGCATACCCATACGCTTCTTCATCATATTGGTGCTCAGGCGGAACAACGCTTGGTCGCCCTTCGAGCGTATGACAGCAAACGTCTGATCGTTCACGCCACGCTCGTACAGTATGCCCGAGAGTTTCTTCTCTGTCTCTTGGAGCTTGGCACGTGCCTTCACGCGCTCGACCTCCAGCAGCCGCTGCGCCACAAGCTCAGCTCGGCGCGTCTGCACAGCAAAATACGTCTGTGCAAAGGCTATTTGCGGTTTGCGCGGATCGCCATTCTGCGCCACCAAGTAGCACGCATAGCGGGTGAGCATGACATCTTCCACCTCGCGCTGAGCACCCTTACCGGCAACTATCATCTTATTGACGTCAATAAAATGATCCGTCACCGGCTGCCCAACGTTTTCGCAGGCCGCCTTGGCCTTTTCAATCACTTTGCAAAAGTTCTGCCAAAGGCTGTAGCCCAGTAACTTTTGCAAGTCGCGTCCGCTCCAGCACTCTGTCTCGCAAATCATGCAGACCGCATCCTCAAAGCTCTTAAAAAGCGCATGTATATCTTCTTGTTTCACAATCGTTTCTCTTTATTACATCAACAAGGGACAGGTACGTGTCGCAATGGTATGCACAAACAAGTGCCTGTTTAATCTTATTCGTTTGCTATACCTAATGGTAATCTTTAAGTAATAGAATACATCAAAAATGAAACTTTCTCCACTAAAGCAGACACATCATTTTTCTTTACCTCATGAAAAAGGTCATTTGGCCGTTGTATGTTGTTGATGTTGTTTAAGTTGTTTTTATCACAACAAATATTTTGTTCTTGACGACAACACTAACAACATTAACAACTTATCGGTCATGACCGATTCTGATCTGTGAGTTCTGTGAGATCTGTGTGAACTAAATTTTAGGTGCAGGAAGAATAGGTACACACTTTTTCTCTGTCCTTTTCACATAGTGAAAGAGACAGGCAATGTGATGTACCCTTCTGATTTGCACCGCTTTAGGGAGTTTCAGGTCCCGCAGATATAGAACCAATGGGCTTTTTAACGTTGCAAAGATACACATTTATTTAAAAATAAAAGACAAATATGGGGAAAAAATGAGATTCGTGCTTCTAGTGTTGCCCACAGAAGGCGGCAGAGCGGCAGAGCCGCGGATGAAAGGCAACGGAGTTGCTAGTTCAAAGTTCAAAGCGCAGCAAAGCAGCTAGTTCAAAGCGCAGCAGAGCTGCTAGTTCAAGGTTCAAGACGCAGCAAAGCTGTGGGTGAATGGCAACGGAGTTGCTAGTTTAAGGTTTAAAGTTCAATGCTCAACATCTGATGGTTCAAAGTTATAAGCCCTTACGGGCAGAAATCTCAGAAATGACAGCCTCAGGCTGGAAATCCCAGAAAGATAGCTTTAAAAGATTTCCCGCGTAGCGGTAACTCTTAGATTTCTACGAAGTATATTTGCCCTTTGAACTTTGAACGCGCGAAGCGCTTTGAACCTTGAACTGCCAAAGCTTCTAGTCGCGACGGAAGAGGTCGCGGGTGTAGACCTTGTCTTCCACATCGTCGAGGACGGGGTCGTAGCGGTTGGCGATGATGGCATTGCTCTGACGCTTGAACTCGGCCAGGTCGTTGACGACACGGCTGCCGAAGAACATGGTGCCGTCGGGGAGGGTAGGTTCGTAGATGATGACCACTGCACCCTTGGCCTTGATGCGCTTCATCACACCCTGGATGCTGCTCTGACGGAAATTGTCGGAGTTGGCCTTCATGGTGAGACGGAACACGCCGATGGTGGGAGGAAGGATTTGAGATTGAGAAGAGTCTCTCTCTTTCTTCTCAGAACCCCACTCGCCTGACTGGCGCGTGAAGGCGCTGTCGTATTGGTTGTTGGTGGTGTAGTCGTAGTAGCCGGCTTTCTTCAGCACTTGGTCGGCGATGAAATCCTTGCGGGTGCGGTTGCTCTCGACGATGGCGGTCATCATCTGCTGAGGCACGTGCTCGTAGTTGGCCAGGAGCTGTTTGGTGTCTTTTGGCAGACAGTAGCCGCCATAGCCGAACGACGGGTTGTTATAATGGGTGCCGATACGGGGGTCAAGGCCGATGCCTTGGATAATAGCCTGGGAGTCAAGACCTTTCACCTCGGCATAGGTATCGAGTTCGTTGAAGTAGCTCACGCGCAAGGCCAGGTAGGTGTTGGCGAAGAGCTTCACAGCCTCAGCCTCTTTCATGCCCATGAAAAGGGTGGGAATACCTTTGGAAGATGAAAGCCCCCACCGACTCCCCGAGGGGAGAGAACTAGAGGATTGAAGATTGACCGCATCTTTGCTGGGACCGATGGCGCCTTCGACGAGGAGGGCGGCAAACTGGTGGGCTTTCTCTTCGAGCATTGCCACATCGGTGACCTTACGGATGGCGTCGTTCTCTTCGGGGAACTGGCTGATGAGCTTGGGATAACCGACGATAATCCGGGAGGGGTAAAGATTGTCGTAAAGAGCTTTACTCTCACGCAGGAACTCTGGAGAGAACAGGAGATTGAACTCCTTGACGCCTCGGTCGGCATAACGCACATAGAGGGAACGGCAATAGCCCACGGGGATGGTGCTCTTGATGACCATCACGGCCGAGGGATTGACGGAGAGGACGAGGTCGATGACGTCCTCGATATGGTGGGTGTCGAAGAAATTCTTCACAGGATCGTAGTTCGTCGGGGCGGCGATGACCACAAAGTCGGCATCACGGTAGGCGGCGGCACCGTCGAGGGTGGCGGTGAGAGACCCACCGCGGCCCTCACCATGGGTGGGAGTGCCTACTGATGGGATGAGCATAGGGTCTCCCAAATACTTCTCGATGTACTCGTCCTGGATGGGCGAGCGGCGCTGGTTGATGAGTGCTACTTTCTCGGGGATGACATCGACGGCGGTGACATCGTTATGTTGTGCGAGTAACGTGGCGATAGAAAGGCCTACGTATCCGGTTCCTGCTACTGCTATTTTCATATCTTCTGCTTTTTGGGGGCAAAGGTAATAAAAAAAATGAGTATTGAGTAGGTTGCCCACAGATTTTCACAGATTCACTCAGATTTTTCATTAAGACAACATTATCAACATGAAAAACTTATCGGTCAGTGACCAATTCTGATCTGTGAGTGAAATCTGTGTGAAATATTGACACAAATTGGCAGAAATGGCAAAAAAATTATTCACAAATTCATTTTTTGTAATTTTGAATAATTAGCGGGAATT
>Ga0129307_1002835_pt1 | contig 12408 bp, 10 predicted proteins | sample P1105metagenome_FD_94437 | JGI IMG/M metagenome (GOLD analysis project Ga0129307, IMG submission 94437) | Capybara group fecal microbial communities from Wisconsin, USA - P1105 metagenome | ecosystem: Host-associated > Mammals > Digestive system > Large intestine > Fecal | place: USA: Wisconsin... | reverse complement strand
CAGAAAAAAAGATACCGATCTTTCTCTTTTACAACAAAGACCGCCATATCGGTGAAACGAGGGAACTGAAGCCTTTCACTTCCGATGAAAGTGTTTTTGCCGCATATCTCGATTATTGCCGCGGAATCAATAAGGTGAGCATGGAGAAGCTTGATCCCGATGCCAGAGATTATCTGGTCAGTCTCGATTGTCTGATCCATAATCTGGCTGATCTCTTCCGGGAAGGCGTCACCATCGATCTGCCGGATATTCGATGAGGCAGAAATAACAAACCCTACATTTCATTTGACAGTCTCTCTGTAAAATGCTATAAGCAAGGCAGAGAGACTGTTTTTGCAGGCAGCAGTGGAAAGGAGCCAAGCGATAATGAAATATTTATTGTATATTCCTCTCATTCTGGTCAGTTACGGCATCGGTAGTCTCAGCATGTCATACTTTCTTTCCCGCAGGAAGGGCTTCGATATCCGGGAGAAGGGTTCCGGCAACGCCGGCGCCTCCAACGCCATGATCACGATGGGCTGGAAAGCCGGCATCCTGACCGCACTCTTTGATACCGGCAAGGCCGCATTCTGCGTCTTTGCAGCCAAATGGCTGCTCGGCGGCGTAATTCCCTACGTCGGCGCGGTTGCCGGGGTATCGGCTGTGCTCGGGCACATCTTTCCTTTTTATCTGCATTTTAAGGGCGGCAAGGGACTGGCGAGCTTCCTCGGCATGACGCTTGGGCTGAACTGGCAGGTCTTCCTGGCCGCCTGCGCCGTCATCGCCCTGCTCACGCTGATCACGGACTATATCGTTTACGGAACCCTTGCCACGGCAGTCGGCGTTCCCATCGCTCTCGGCATCATGGATAAGCGGCCGATTTTAGCCCTGATCATTTTCATTGCGACAGCCGTGATGGTCTATAAACACAGAGAGAATTTCAAACGCCTGCGCGAAGGCACGGAGATCGGTCTTATGAGGGCAAACAAAGGGAAAGACCGAGTGAATTAGCATAGGGCGATTGCAATTTCACCCTGTATTCGGTAAAATATGGCTGTCTGATCCGTTTGGGACAGGCAGCCGTTTTTTGACCGGATGCGATCTTCACTTCCGGAATATGACCAAAGGAATCCTTCCTGATGACTGACAACAGCTTTTCCGAATCATACCTGCAGACCGGCTTAAGCGAAGCTGAAGCCGCAGAGCGCAAAGCCGGCGGGCTCGTCAATACGCCCGTAAAGCCCCCCTCCAAATCCATCCCGCAGATCATCTTCAGCAATATCTTCACCTATTTCAACCTGGTCTATTCGATCTTTGCCGTGATCCTGCTGTCGGTCGGCTCCTACCGCGACCTCGGTTTTATGGGGGTCATCCTCTGCAACACCGTGATCGGCATCGTGCAGGAGCTGCGCTCCAAGCAGGTGCTGGACAGGCTGAACGTGCTCCACGCGCCCACGGCACTGGTTCTGCGGGACGGGCAGGAAAAGCGCATCCCCGCAGCAGAGCTCGTGCAGGACGATCTGGTGATCTTTAAGGCCGGCGATCAGATCCCGGCGGACGCCCTCGTCTGCGAAGGAAGCGCCGCCCTGAACGAATCCCTCCTGACCGGCGAAGCGGATGAGATCAAAAAGACGCCGGGCGATGAACTGATGAGCGGAAGCTTTGTGGTCTCCGGCAGCCTTAAGGCGCGCCTGACCAAGGTCGGTGCGGCGTCCTATATCTCCCAGCTTACGCTGAAGGCCAAGGCCATGAAAGGCGGAGAGCAGTCAGAGATCATCCGCTCGCTTAACCGGCTCGTAAAGATCATGGGCTTTGCCATTATTCCCATCGGCATCGCCCTCTTCCTGCGCCAGCAGCCGCTCTTTGGCTTTACGGACAATATGCGCGCCACCATCGCGGCCGTCATGGGCATGATCCCCGAGGGGCTCTTCCTGCTTGCGAGCATCACACTGGCGCTCAGCGCCGTCAGGCTCGCCAAAAACCAGGTCATGATCCACAACATGAAATGCATTGAGACGCTCGCCCGCGTGGACGTCCTCTGCGTGGACAAGACCGGGACCATTACCGAACCGGAGATGACGGTCGCAGGTTATGAGGCGGTGGATGGCAGCGCCGAAGAACTCTTCGCCCTCCTCTCCGATTTCGCGGCGGCGCAGGATGCCGACAATATCACCATGCGCGCCCTGAAGGCCTATTTTACGGCGCCGGGCGGAAGAAAGCCCTTAAACATTTCGGGCTTTTCCTCCCGCTTCAAATACAGCGGCGTGCAGTTTGAAGAGGCAAATTACGTGCTCGGCGCGCCGGAGTTCCTGCTGAAAGAGTCCTATAAAGCTTACCGCGAACGGATCGAGACTCACAGCCGGGAGGGCCTCCGCGTGCTGGCCTTCGGCAAGACCGAGTCTGTGCCCGACGGTAAGGAACTGCATGCGCCCATCCGGCTGATCGGCCTTATCTTCCTGGACAATGCCATCCGCGAAAGCGCACCGGCCACCTTCCGCTTCTTTGCGGAGCAGGGCGTTGCGATCAAGGTCATTTCCGGTGACAATCCGGTCACGGTCAGCCGCGTCGCCGCCCGCGCCGGCATCCGGAACGCGGAGCGTTTTATTGACGCGTCCACCCTCGCGACTGACGAAGCCGCAAAGGCCGCAATCCTCGAATATACTGTCTTCGGCCGCGTTTCTCCCGAGCAGAAAAAGCTTTTCGTGAGCGCCCTGAAGGAGGCCGGCCACACGGTCGCCATGACCGGCGACGGCGTGAACGATATCCTCGCCATGAAGGAGTCCGATGTTTCGGTCGCCATGGCCGCGGGGAGCGATGCCGCCGTGCAGGCCTCGCAGCTGGTGCTGCTCGAATCCGATTTTGCGAAGATGCCTGCCGTCGTGGACGAAGGCCGCCGGGTCGTGAACAACTTAGAGCGCTCGGGGAGCTTTTATCTGGTAAAGAACGTCTTCTCGTTCCTGATCGCACTCTCCGCCATCTGCATCGGCTTCAGCTACCCGCTTCTGCCGCTCCAGATCACCCTGATCGGAGCCTTCACCATCGGCATCCCGTCCTTCTTCCTCGCCCAGGCACCGAATAAGGACCTGATCCGCGGAGATTTCCTTGCGAACGTGTTCCGGGCGGCGCTGCCGGGCGGGATCGCGGATGCCGTGACGGTCATCCCTCTGGTCCTGATCGCAGGCAGTCTGGATCTGCCGCAGGCGGAGATCCGCACCGCGGCCACAGTGACCGTTTCTGCCATCGGCATGCTCATCCACTACGGGATCGCGGCGCCGCTCGACCGCTACAAGGCCATCGTCTTTGCCCTCTGCGGCGCAGGCCTGGTCGCGGCCATGCTCATCTTCCACAGCCTGCTGGAACTGGTGCCGCTCTCCCTGCCCGCCGCGCTCCTTGCCGCAGGGGCGTTTGTGATCGCGGTTCCGTTATACTTTCTGCTCAAGAAACTGCTGAAAAAATAAGACGCGGGCAGCAGGCGCTCTGCGGCGGCTCCGCCACAGCAGAGCAGCCTCAAGACACCAAACCGTCCCCCGTCTTTGAAACGCCAAGACCGCGCTGCAGAACAAACACTGCGGCGCGGTCTTTTTCTTACCAGATATAGATCTCGGCGCTCTGCGGCAGCAGCGAGAGCTCAATGGTCCCCATAGGCGTGGGAACCGGTTTTCTGCCCAGACTGCAGCCCAGGCTTCCGGAATGCAGGATACGTGTGACTGCCGTGGGCGCTGCGCCGGTCACATCCGCAAGATCAATGCGCACACGCGCGCCCTCCGTTCCGGTATAGATGACAACGAGCGCCGCATCTTCTCCTTTAAAGCGTCCGTAGACCGCGAGGTCTTCGTCCATGATCACCGGCACCAGGGAGCCGCCCTGAAGCGCCGGGATATTTTTATGCAGCCGCACCGCGTTCAGGTAGAAATCCTGCAGCACCGCGTCCTCTTTTCCCCAGGGGAAAGGCCGGCGGTTGTCCGGATCGGTAAAGCCGCAGAGGCCGGCTTCGTCGCCGTAATAGATGCCGGGAGCCCCGGGAAGAGTCATCTGCATCACCACGGCGGCCCGCAGAAGGGGTTTGGATACGCCTTTTTCCGCTTCCCAGCTCTCATGCGCGCCGAGCCTTCCGGTCACATGATTCGTGCGGGAAAGGAAGCGGGAGTGGTCATGGTTGTCCAGCTCATTCAGCGCGCTTTCCAGCGACGCCTTCGGCAGACGCGCGGAAGCCTTGCTGTAGCGCTCCCAGAAGAGCACGCCGTCCCCCTCTTCCCTCTCACTGTAGCTGTCGCTGTGTTTGTCCACGCCGGTCAGGAAAATGGTCACGGGATCCATAAAGGCATCATAGTTCATCACGCTGTCCCACTCGTCGCCGCAAAGCCAGGACGAAGCGTCCCCGTAATGCTCTGCCAGGATCAGTGCATCCGGCTTTGCCGCCCGCACACGCTCCCGGAATTCTTTCCAGAAGGCATGGTTTGCTTCCGGACTGTGGCAAAGATCCGCCGCCACGTCCAGGCGCCAGCCATCCGCGTTGTAGGGCGGGCTGATCCACTTCTCGGCAATGCGGAAGATCTCCTCGCGCAGCTTCTCAGAGCCGTCCAGGTTCAGCTTCGGCAGGGTCTCGTTGTCCCACCAGCTTTCATATTCGTGATACCCGTTAAAGCGGAAATATGAGCAGTATTCGCAGTCAGAGTCCCACCATGCCCCCACTTCGCCGGTAAAATTCTTATAGATCCCATAGCGGTCCATCCACTTATGGGTATCGCCGCAGTGGTTGAACACCCCGTCCAGAACGACCTTCAGACCGCGGGCGTGTGCCTGCTTAATGAGTCTTGCCAGCAGGGCGTCCGAGGCCTCCAGATTTTCCTTTGAGGTGGTCCGGATGCCGTAGCGGTCCGGCCCCTCCGCATCCTTTATGATCACGCCGAGATGCGGGTCCACATGGTCATAGTCCTGGGTATTGTATTTATGACTTGAAGGCGCGACAAAGACCGGGTTCAGGTACAGAACGTCCACGCCGAGCCCCTGCAGGTAATCCAGATGATCGATGATCCCTTGCAGATCTCCGCCGTAAAAGCAGTTAAAATCACCGTCTGTGACCGGTTCCTCCCAGTCCGCGTGCCGGCAGGAAACGCCGGTCTTATCGCAGTATTCCCCGTCTTCGGGATCATTGGACGGCTCCCCGTTCGCGAAGCGGTCCGGAAAGATCTGATACCAGACGGCACCTCTTGCCCAGTCCGGCACACTAAAGTGCGGCCGCACGGTGAAGGGCTGCACGTCTGCCGCGCGGTCCGACAGGCCGTTTTTGCCGTAGTAGCACAGCGTGCCATCCGCGGAAGCGGTAATAAAATAATAGTCCGCCCTCATCAAAGCGCCGGGGACGGAGGCTTCATAAAAGACATAGATGCCTTTGGCAAAAGCAGGCCGCATCTCGACAGTCCGCGCCGCCCCGTCCAGGCATACATGCAAAGAGACAGTGGTCTCCGCCCCCTTCAGGACCCGGAAGCGGACCGTAAAGGCCTCGCCCTCCGCGGGTTCTTCGGGAACGCGGAAATTCACTGTCTCGTCGCTGAAATACTGCAGGGTCATCTGCTGGTAAGTCCGTTCTTTTTATTCTGCCGCAGGAGCGGTGCCCATGGTTTCGTTGAAGACCTTCTCAAATTCGAACTGGTCCAGTTTTTCCTTCTTGATCAGGCTCTCCGCGACCGCCGCGAGCGCGTCGTGATATTTCACCAGGAGCTCCTTCGCCTTCGCGTAGCAGTCGTCCACGATGTCCCGGATCTCCTTGTCGATCAGAGACGCGGTCTGCTCGCCGTATTCGCGGGTATGGCCGTAATCGCGGCCGATAAAGACCTCGCCGTCTCCGCCGTAGTCGATCATGCCGATATTCTCGCTCATGCCGTACTTCATGACCATGGCCTTCGCCCTGGCTGTGGCATTCTTGATATCCTGGCTGGCGCCGGTGGTGATGTCGCCGAAGGTGAGTTCCTCCGCGATGCGGCCGCCCAGATCCACCATGATCTGCTCGAGGATCTCGGTCTTCGTGTTGAACATCTCATCCTTTTCCGGCAGCGGCATGGTGTAGCCTGCAGCGCCCATGCCCGTGGGGATCACGGAGATGGTGTGCACCGGTCCCACATGCGGCAGCACATGGAAGAGGATGGCATGGCCCGATTCGTGATAGGCCGTGATGCGTTTTTCCTTGTCCGAAATGATATGGCTCTTCTTCTCGCCGCCGATGCCGACCTTGATAAAAGCCTTGTCCAGATCGGCCTGCACCAGATAAGTGCGGTTCTCCTTCGCGGCAATGATCGCCGCCTCATTCAGGAGGTTCTCCAGATCCGCGCCGGAAAAGCCGGCCGTGGTCTGCGCCACCCGTTGCAGGTCCACATCATCGCCCAGCGGCTTGTTGCGGGCATGCACTTTCAGGATGGCTTCGCGGCCCTTCACGTCAGGACGGGAGACCCCGATCTTCCGGTCAAAGCGGCCGGGACGAAGGATAGCCGGATCCAGGATGTCCACGCGGTTCGTGGCTGCCATCACGATGATGCCGGAGTTCACGCCGAAGCCATCCATCTCCACCAGCAGCTGGTTCAGGGTCTGTTCGCGCTCATCGTGGCTTCCGCCAAGGCCTGCGCCGCGCTGTCTTGCCACCGCATCGATCTCATCGATGAACACGATGCAGGGGGCATTCTTCTTGGCTTCTTCAAAGAGGTCGCGCACGCGGCTCGCACCGACGCCTACGAACATCTCCACAAAATCCGAACCGGAAATGCTGAAGAACGGAACGCCCGCTTCGCCGGCGATGGCCTTCGCCAGCAGCGTCTTGCCGGTTCCGGGAGGGCCCACCAGCAGGATGCCCTTCGGGATGCGCGCGCCGAGATTCGTGTACTTCTTCGGATCCTTCAGGAAGTCCACGATCTCTTCCAGATCCTCTTTTTCCTCCTGCAGACCGGCCACATCCTTGAAGGTGGTCTTGCTGCCCTTCACCAGCTGCGCGCGGCTCTTGCCGAAATTCATCATCTGCGCGTTCGCGCCGCCCCCGTTTGCGCGGGTGATCATGATGACCACAAAGATCATCACCCCGATGGTCAGCACGATGGAGATGATGGTCCAGACATCCGTCTTGGACTGGACATCCGTGAAGGTCCATTTCAGCTTGGCACCGTTATTCTGGTACTGCACCAGCATGTTCTGGATCTGGACGGTATCGGCCGTATAGAAATAGTAGTTGGTCTTGTCGCTGTCGATATTAAAGTAAACGACGCCGGTGGGAACATCGGTATTCTGCCGGATCGTGACGGTATTCACAGTGTTTTTCTCCAGGCAGTCAATGAACTCGCTGAGGTAGACCTCCTTGCTGTTCCTGTTCCCGCTGAAGGCGATCGCGTAGAACACGACCGAAAGCACCAGAAGGAACATGATCATGACCCCGGGGCTGGGCCGTCTTACTTGCATTTGGTTCTGATCCATGGTCACTCCTTACTCGTCAAAGATCACATAACCGATATAATTCAGATTGCGATAGTGCTGGTCGTAATCCAGGCCGTAGCCGACCACGAACTTGTCCTCAATGGTGAAGCAGCAATAATCCACCTTCACTTCCGGATGCACCCGGCGGGAAGGCTTGTCCAGCAGGGTGGCCAGCTTCAGCGAAGCAGGCTTTCTGCGCGCCAGGATATCCTGCAGATACCACAGGGTATTCCCGGAATCGATGATATCTTCAATAATGATCACGTGGCGGCCTTCGATGGGCTCGTCCAGGTCCTTATTCATACGGACCGCGCCGCTCGAGGTCGTTCCGCCGCCGTAGCTGGAGCAGCTCATGTAGTCAAAGGTGACGGGCACCGTGATATATTTGGACAGCTGCGCCATGAACGGAACGCTGCCCTTCAGGATGCAGATCATGTGAAGCTCTTTGCCCGCGTAATCGCGGTTGATCTGCTCCGCGACCTCGCGGATGCGCTTTTCTACGGTCTCACTGTCGATCAGTACGCCCAGATGATGCTTCTCCATACTCTCCCCCATAAATGATCTCGATGATCGTTTTTGTCTTGTCCGTGATCTTTGCCGCGGCGGAAATGCGGTGCCCCACGACCCATAGCACGTGGCTGCCGCTTGCCGCGAGCGGGATGCTGTCCCTTTCGCCGAGCGGGATCTTTTCGTTCACGAAAAAGTCCTGCAGGCTCTGCCGTCCGCCGTCCGGAAGAAGCAGATAGTCTCCCTCTTTTCGGCTGCGGAAGCAAAGCGGTTCAGATATTGTATCATAGTCCAGCCATTTCGTGTAGATTTTTTTCGGAAACTGCACGTTTTTTCCGGCAGGAAAGACGCGTGTTGAGAAATCTTCCCGGAAGTTTTCGCGGCGCAGCGAAGAAGGATGATCGATCCTGCTCATGCGGAGCGAGATCTGATCACGCAGAACGCATCTTCCTCCGGGAAGATCAAGGCTCCTTCCGCTCTGCCCGAAGATCAGCTCTTCCAGGGCGTCATAATGCGCCTGTGTCACATCCTTCCGGCCCCCGCTTTGCTCAAGCCAGAGCGCAAGCACGCGCTGCCGCAAGACCGAATGGAGGGAGGAAAGCGCCGGGAGTTTCAGACTGCCGCCTTCGCTCTGCACCTCCGCAAGCGACTGTTTCGCAAGGCCGTCAAGGAAGTCTTCCTGCTCTCTTTCCTTTTCTGCGAAGGCCGCCATGTGCCTTGCGGCGCCGGGCAGGGTCGTCTCCAGCTGCGGCATAACATCCTGCCGCAGGCGGCTTCGGGTATTCTCTCCGGAAGCATTGGTGGAATCCTCGCACCAGCCGCATCCCCGCGCCCTTACGTAAGCTTCGATCTCCGCACGGGAGGCGGAAAGCAGCGGACGGATCAGGGTGAAGCCGCGCTCATCTTCTCTTACCGGCCGCATCCCGGAAAGACCGGAAGGTCCGCTGCCTCTTGCCAGATTCATCAGCACGGTCTCGGCCTGGTCATCTGCGTGGTGGGCCGCCGCGATCTTCACCGGGCGCGCTGCGCCTGCGGAAGCTTCCTGGCTCACCTCAAGGACCGCCCTTGCTTCTTCTCCGAAGATCTCCAGACGGCGGCGCCTTCCGGCTTCTTCCAGAGTCTCCCCGCTTGCCTTTGCCAGAGCGGGGATATCCTCATGCCGCACTGTGAGCGGAAGATGAAGGTCCCTGCACAGCTTCCTGCAGAAGGCTTCGTCACGGTCAGCCTCCTGTCCACGGATGCCGTGATGAATGTGCAGGGCAGAAAGACCGGAGAGACCGAGCCTGCCTGAAAGCCGCTCAAGCAGCAGCAGAAGGCACACGGAATCACAGCCCCCGGAGAGGGCGCAGATCACGCGGTCTCCCGGAGAGGTCAGGAAATTTTTCCTGATATATTCCTCCGTGTTCCGTTCAAGCAGTTTCATTTAGTATAATTCCGCTGTAAAGCAGTCATCCTATTCGCTCGGCCTGACGATCACTTCGTCGGGAAAAACAAGGCCCAGCTTCTCGCGGGCGGTCTGTTCGATATATTTCAGGGTCTGTCTGAGCAGGCTTTCCTTTTCCAGGTCGGCGGCGATGCTCTCCTCCGCCGCAAGCTCGGAAGCAAGCTCGCTTTCGCGCGCCAGATAGGAGGCTTCCTTTTCCTTCAGCGTATGGATATAATAGCCCATGCCGCCCAGCAGAAAGACCGCAACGATCGCCAGCGCGATGACGGATCCTCTGCGCTGTCTCCTCTCCCGTCTGGCCCTCCTCGCTTTTGCTTCGCGCTCTACGCGGGCATGCGCCATCCGTTCTTCAAAATCTGCCTCTTCGTTTCTCACGTCTTCCCTCTGCCCCCAGCGTCTCTTCAGTGATGCTTAAAGATATTCAAACATGCCGTCCGCTTCTTCCTTGCGGACGGTCTCCTGCACGCTCAGGACGCGCACCTTCACCGTCCGGTTTCCGAAGCCGATCTCGAGTTCATCTCCCGGCTTGACCTCGTAGGAGGCCTTCACCGGTCTGCCGTTTGCCGACACTCTGCCTGCGTCGCAGGCTTCGTTCGCCACCGTGCGCCGCTTGATGAGGCGCGAAACCTTCAGATATTTGTCCAGTCTCATAAGGGTATCTCCCCTGCTTTTTCCTGTGCCTTGACCCTGTTCCAGACGGCCAGCGCCTCTTCGGGCGTATCCGCCTTCACATCAGCAAAGACATGCGGATGCCGGCGGACCATCTTCCGGGCAAGCCCGGTGATCACATCCTCAAAGCGAAAATAGCCGTCTGCTTCCGCCATATCCGTATACAGCAGGATTTGCAGCAGCACATCGCCCAGTTCCTCGCAAAGATTGGCCATATCGCCCTTATCCACCGCCTGCTGGACCTCGGCCGTCTCATTGCCGATGAAGGGCTTTAAGCTCTCATATGTCAGCGTGCGGTCCCAGGGACAGCCGCCCTCGCCGCGCAGCTCATGGATGATCTCCCGCAGCTCTTCCAGGCTGTAGGCATCTTTCATCTCCCGTTTCATGCAAGACCTCCTGCAGGCAGCGTTCCGGAAACTTCTCCTGCGCCGGGTTCAGGCAGCGCAGCCTGGCCCCGCAGTTCGATCTTCGGTCCGCCCTTCTTTTCCAGATACTCCCGGGTTATGGTCACGCGGCCGATATTGTCATCCTTCGGGATCTCATACATGATATCCAGCATATATTCCTCCAGGATGGCGCGCAGGGCGCGGGCACCGGTCTTCTTTTCCATGGCTTTTTCGGCGATCAGTTCCAGCGCGCCTTCCTCAAAGCGCAGGTCGACCTCATCCATGGCAAGCAGCTTCACATACTGCTTCAGGATGGCGTTCTTCGGCTCCTTGAGAATGCGGACCAGGTAGTCGCGGTTTAAGCTCTCCAGGGTGACTAACACCGGCAGGCGGCCCAGAAATTCCGGGATCATGCCGAATTCGCGCAGGTCATCCATCGTCGCCTTCGTGAGGAGGTTTCCGTCATCCGCCATTCCCTCCGGCAGCTTCAGCTCGGCGCCGAAACCCATGCCGGAAGCCTTGTTCAGGCGCTCGCGGATGATCTTTTCCATCTCAGGGAACGCGCCGCCGCAAATAAAGAGGATGTTGCTCGTATCGATGGTCGTAGTCGGCACCATGGGGTTCTTGCTCGCTGCGCCCACCGGCACCTCCATGCGGGTGCCCTCCAGCATCTTCAGCAGCTCCTGCTGCACAGCCTCGCCGCTCACGTCGCGGCTTCTCATATTTTCTTTCTTGGCGATCTTATCGATCTCGTCAATATAAACGATGCCGTGCTCCGCGCGGTCCACGTCGTTGTCCGACGCCGCCAGCAGCTTGGACAGCACGCTTTCGATATCATCGCCGATGTACCCCGCCTCCGTGAGGCTCGTGGCATCCGCGATGGCAAGCGGCACCTTCAGCAGCTTTGCCAGGGTCTTGACCAGATAGGTCTTGCCGGAGCCGGTAGGCCCGATCATGAGCATATTGGACTTTTCGATCTCGATCCCGTCGTTTTTCTCGCAGAAGACCCGCTTGTAATGGTTGTAGACCGCCACGGCCATGGCCTTTTTCGCCTTTTCCTGGCCGACGACATATTCGTCCAGCATGGCCTTGATGCGGTGCGGGCGCGGAATATCCTTCATGCTCAGCTTTTCGGCTGCCTTTTCCTCTTCGCTCTTGCGCTTCTTCACATTTTTCTGCGCCTCGCCGGGTGTGATGCGTCCCAGCTGAATGCGGCCGATGGGGATCTTGGGCAGGCTGTTGATGTCCAGTCCGCTCGAATTAAAGCTGTCGAAGGATTTCTGCATGCAGTCCGTGCAGATATTCAGGCCGCCGGGCAGCTGCAGCATGCCGCCCACCTGACTCTCCGGTCTCTGGCACATATTGCAGTAACGCTCCATGCGGCTTCCTCCGCCGGAGCCCTGCGGCTTTTCGTCCTGACCGTCGTTTTTCTCTTCCCCCGACGGCTTCTTATCGTTTTCTTCCTCTACCGCGTCCAGGATGTCGGTGTTTACATCGTCATCTGTGCGGCCGTCGTTATATAAATCACTCATTCTTCTCCTCCTCACAGAGGTATGTTCTTTCCAGTGTCTGTTTGATGAACTGTCCGGTGTACGAAGCTTTCACCTCCGCCACTTCTTCCGGCGTTCCCTGCGCAATCAGGGTGCCGCCGCCGTCTCCGCCCTCGGGTCCGAGATCGATGATATAGTCCGCGCATTTGATCACGTCCAGGTTGTGTTCGATGACGACCACCGTGTTGCCGCCGGACGCCAGCTTCTTCAGGATCTCCGTCAGCTTGTGGACGTCGGCAAAGTGAAGACCTGTCGTCGGCTCGTCCAGGATGTACAGAGTCCGCCCCGTCTCGCGCCTCGAGAGCTCCGTCGCCAGCTTGATGCGCTGCGCCTCGCCGCCCGAAAGCGTGGTTGAGGGTTGCCCGAGCCGGATATAGTCAAGGCCCACGTCGTGGAGCATCTTGATCTTCTGGCGGAT
>Ga0129307_1002833_pt1 | contig 12414 bp, 14 predicted proteins | sample P1105metagenome_FD_94437 | JGI IMG/M metagenome (GOLD analysis project Ga0129307, IMG submission 94437) | Capybara group fecal microbial communities from Wisconsin, USA - P1105 metagenome | ecosystem: Host-associated > Mammals > Digestive system > Large intestine > Fecal | place: USA: Wisconsin... | reverse complement strand
TAGCCCTCTATCTTCGTCCTGCCTCTCAGATACTCGTACCCGAAACGGCAGCGGAGGCACTTGCGCTTGTCACAATACTCACGCTGCAACTGGATTAATGCCTGTGAGTCTCCTGCTGTCTCGGTCTTGATGCCGTACTGCTCCCAATGCTTGGTGATGGCGTTGGTCTCTGCCTTGCACTGCTCTATGAAGTCGAAGGCTCTGTCACAATAGACTTCTTTCGACTTTTCACGACCGTATGCAAAGAGCATCGGCACGACTGCGTTAATCAGTATCAGATTCAGCCGTTCGGTGCTTAAATGCTTGGCACAGGTCTTGCTCATTACTCCGAAATGGCTGTGGGTCTGCCAATAGGGTGTTGCCGACACATTCAGCAGGTTCGTCACCTCCTTGGCGGTCTCACATGCAAGCATGGACTGCAGTGAGGTCTTGCGCTGATAGTACATGTTGGCAAGGAAAGAGAAAGCAGAGTGAGGATTGCGGTTGCTGCCTTTCCCCATCGGCTTCCATTGCTTGCCGTCAAGCGGAAGAAGTGAATACGTGTGGGCAAGGTAAAGATATTCGTTGCGGAGTTTGGCGAAATAGCGCTCGTTCAGTGCATCATGTTGGAACTGCTCGGGGATGGTTTCAAGTTCCAAAAGCCCTGCCTGTCCGAGAAAGAGGGCTTCCAACTGAAAGAGGTCGTCGGCTCGTTGCTCTATTACCGACATTGGTATCGACTTCGCCCATCTCTCCATCAAGTCACCATTAACGCCCATTCCAAAGGTTCGGGCAATGGTTACGAAATAGACTGCATCCCAACTGCCAAATTCTTTTGCCCTGCGCCTAATCTCATTAGTCTGCCATTCCAAACGCTCCGTCTGAATGGCACTGAGCCATGAGCGGAGAGTCAGACGTGTGCAGTTCTCCTTTACGTTCTGATGGCATACTGCCTGTCCTTGGTCGGATGCAAGTATCAAGTATCGCTTAGCCACATTCTGCGGCACTTCTATCGGCATAACGCTGATATAATCGCCTTTGCTGTTGGTGATGTCCGTATCGGCATTGCCCACCACTGCAAGGACTACATTGTTATACGACTTGTCCTTGTCCATGCCGTACAGATACCAGTCGGATGCGTTTTCCATCACTGACACATTGCCCACCCATAGGATGCCGTTCAACTTCAACTTGGCGTTGAAGAAGTCGGGGTCTTTGCCTCTGCGGTTGTATAGTCCTGCATCAATCACTTCAACAGATTTTCCGTCCGTAGTCTGTCCGCTTGCATCCATTATCTTATGCCTCCAAACGAATTGCAGTTGCCTTGTCTTGGCTGTCAGCGTCCTGTTGATTGCCTTTATTCTTGCCATTGTCTTTCTTGTGTTTAGTGGTGGGAATGGCTATGCACTCCCACCGTGGTTTATAATTATGCGTGATAAAAATCTGCTTCTATGACCTCTGTTGCCATTCCAAATTCGGGACAACTGCAAAAATAGGGGTCGTTCTTTCCTATCCAGTCTGCCATATATCCCTTTGGGAAGTTGGCTGCAATGAAGCCGTTAATCAATTCCACATCTAAATCGGTCAGTCCCGTGATGTCTCCGTTCTCCAACATCGGCACGGCGTATGTCGGTATCTGATATGTTCCTGCGAATTTCATAATTCCTTTTCGTTTAGGATTACTAATAAAAGTCTTTCTTCCACGGGCTTCCCGTTGGACGGGTTGCGCTGTTTCAGCCAAAAGTGACGGGCACCGAAACCCCAAATGAAGTTGCGCTCAAATTCGGCTCTGCGTGAATGGTATTTCAGTACCCTTACCAGTTCCTGCCTGCTGTTGCAAAGATTGATGAGGTTCAGCAGGTACACGAATAAGTCCGAGGTGTCAAACTCCCAAAGGATTACCTGACTTTCAATCTCTATGTTCATAATAATGCGGTGTTGATTAGGTAGAATGTCTCATTTGTCTCTCTGTCTCTTACAAGAATGGCAAGCCCTTGTATAAGCCTTATCTTGTCCTCGTATTCGGTGGAGAGGAAGTCAACGTGCATCTTACGTCTTCCTGCCATGATAATAAGGCTGTCTTCGGGTTCGTTCCCTCCCCAATAGCGGCTGTCGCCATTGCCTGGCTCCGCGTGGATTTCCACAATCTCGCCTTCTTGGATGTCCTTCTTTTGCTTGGCATAGGGGATGATAGTCACCCCCATGCCTGTCAGTTGTTCGTCAATGTTCATTTTTGCTATGTTTTGATTGTTATTATTATGCTGCCAATCTGCGGTTGCCGATTAGGTAGGCGTTCTTCTTCACAAGGTCAATTATACGCTCGTGGTAATCCGTCGGTTTGTTCTGTACGCCTCGGCTCTGAATGACCTCCAACGTGTCAAGGGCAAGTTCTATGGTCTCTATGCGCTTGCCGTCAATGGTGGCGGAGAGTATCAGCGAGTTCTCTTTCAGATAGTAGGCGTTGCGGAATACGCAGTGGTGCATGTGCACACCCTCCTGCAAGTGCTCCTTCACGCTTTCAAGGACATGGACGCTGATTAAGCCGTCAGTAAAGCGGATACCGAAGTAGCGGGATTTGAGTCGGCGGAACTTCTCTTCATCCTTTAGTGCTTGTTCTATCTTGTCCTTGATGCCCTTCTCTGTCTCTTTTCTCTCTTTCTTCTCCATCCATCGGTCATGCTCTGCGCTGAGGTCTTTAGGACATACGAACTTGGCATTATGTAGGTCTTTGCCGAAATAGCGGAGTGCGTCAATATAGTCACACCACATGGATGCGTCCTCAATGGCATAGCGGTTGCGGATGCATACCTTAATAGATGCCCAATATAGTTCAAAGTCCTTGTAATTGTCGTAGATGAACTTTCGGGCAAGTCCGTGATAGCCAGCCTTGACAAGTGTCTCGGTCTTCGGGTTGGTCAGCAGTGACTCGAAAAGGGCTGACGGCAGGGTGTTATGGAAGTTGCCGTCGAAGCCGTTACGCTTCAGTTCGGGAATGGTGTCGAACTTAGGATAGACACTGCATCCGTCCACGATGGGGAAAGCCGTTGAGTGGGTGCGGATTTCAAGGTTTGAGCCACAAAGCCAGTCATCAATGCAATAGGTGAAGGGTGCACGGAGTTTTGATGTGGTGCAGGTGTTCCCATCCTTGTCTATCCATCTCTGCATAACCTCGGTGCATACATATGTGGACTGCTCTTCCTTCCGTTGGTGGGTACGGATAAAGAAATAGCGGAGCACCTGCATGCCATCGACGGCTGTGATGATGCTGAAATAGCCCACTTGCGAAAGTCTCTGCCTTTTCGTTTCCTTGATGGTGAGACGTTTTCCGCAGTGGGGACAGACGGTTTCTTCCATGCCACCCTCGGTGACAAAGGCGTGTCCGCATTCCATACAGGTGGTGTTTCCGTTCTTCAGCCGGTAGGCGTAGAAGTACACGGAATTGTCGTAGCCCCACTGCATCTGTCTCTTGGTGGCAGGGTGCAGTTTCCTCATTGCTGCCACAACTTGGCGCTGAAAGTCGTTCTTGGGTCTCATAGTCAGAAATTGAATAGCATTGGTTGAACTTGTGCGGTCTGTTCTCTCTTGGCGGTCGGTTTCTTGTGTTCCGCCATCTTGCGGTAGCACTCCTGCTGATACTGTCTGATGGCTGCCCTACGTGCCTCTGCCTTTTCATCGTCGGTTAGTTCCACGACATGGTTCACGGCTACATGCAGGTGTTCCATGGGATTGCCTACCTCGATTTCCTCTTCGTCATAGTAGTGCATTGCCATATTGTAGATTTCGTCGTCCTCGAAGCCGCAGCAACCGCTTTTCCTCACCTCGTTGAGAATATAGGTGGCGCAGTCGTTGATGTTCTTCTTGGGGTTGGCGTACCGCTTGGCGAATAGCGTGTCGTAACTTGCCATCTGCTCTAAATAGGCTTGGATGGTCTCTTTGAATGCTCTTGTTGCGTCCATATTGATATTGTCTTGTTAAATTGTTAATAACCAAAGGATAATGGCGATGACTGCCACGAGGGACAGGGCGAGCGAGAGACACCCGACGAGGATGCCCATCACGCTGCTGACGATTTCCACGAGGATGTACCACACAAGGCGGAGCACCCATAGGATGATGCGGAGGGCAAGGTTGCCGAGTGCCGCTAAGATGTTGATGGTTGTTGTTCCCATACGCTTGTTTTTTTCTTTTTGCTGGTTGCTGGATCAAGTGGTATCCCGTCTCGTCCTGACAATCCGCATATTGTAAATCCGACGTTTTTTTTGCGTTTCCCGTCGCTTCGGTCAACGCTGTTTCAGTGGCTTTCTAAAAGGTCGGAGACGTGATAAGGCAAGTTTTCCCGTGAAAATACTACCCCTGCACGGTGTGGAGATTTTTACAGGAACCGACGGCTCGAACTTGCACGTTCACGGATGCGGGTTTACCTTTGCCACTGCAACGGCATTGACCTTTGAAGGCGGGCGACATGGGAAACTGAATGGAGGTTTGCGGCGTAGGTGCGGATTCAAGATGACGGAAATCGCTTCGGCCTACAGCACAGGAAAAGGCATGGTTGACACAGAAAAGAAATTAGTTGTCGTGGAAAAGAGACTGATAAAGAAAACGGGCGGGTCGGACAATGCGCGAGGGCCTGCCCGACTGAGCAGGTGAAAAAGGTGCGGAGGGCTGGAGAGTCGGATGCCAAACACAGGTTTGAGCAGACGGTGTTAGCACGCCCCACCTTTTTTATCCGCCCAGTCAGGCGGCTGACGTGATACCGCTTCTTGGGTGGGGGAATGTGGAAAGCGGATGCTTGGCTATGCTGTGACTGGAGGCTCGCGTGTCGCAAAGGCTACCAAAAGGAAAAACATCGACGGCTGTCCGGAAACAGGATGTGACATCATAGGCGAGCGGGCTTGCCCATCATGGTGCGTCTTGTTTCTGCCGACGATGCAGACAGGCGGTCAGTGTCGCATGACTACATCAGTGACCTGGCACCGATATTGTCAGGCGACTTTGACCACCGAAGGACGATGTGCCTTTGCGAGTGGAAGGGCTGTCGTGAGGAAGAAAACTCGTTGATATGGGTGGGACGGACAATGTGCAAGTGCCTGACCGTGGCAAGGGGAAAGCAGACGGGAGGCAAGGAAGTCTGACGGCAAACGCTGTTTAGGCGGAATGGCGCTTGACTTGCGGCGCTTTCACTTACCACGAAGCAGGCTCTTGCGATACCGCTTTAAGGGTGGGCAGACGTGAGAGAGCGGGCTACGCTTCGGGCTTATTGTAAGGGCGGGAAGGTCGAAAGGCACGAAACGATACCTTGATGGGTAACGGACAGGCGTCGGCATTGCCTGTATTGCACGCAATTCTGGAAATGCCGACCCCTGCCTGAATGGGAAATGACAAGTCTTGTGCCTTTCGTCTGTGGGCGGGCTGGACATCGGCGTGGCACTGAAAGAGTGGAGCCCGTTGCCGAACTCCACTTCGGTGTTTCGGGATGCCCTACAACTTCCCTTGCTCGTGGTAACTGTAGTAGGCTTCGTCCGTGACAATGACGTGGTCTTGGAAATGGATGCGCATGAGGTCGCAGGCGGACTTGATGCTTCTGGTCAGGTTGTCGTCAGCCTTGCTGGGTCTGATACTGCCGCTGGGATGGTTGTGGCAGAAGGCAATGATAGTGGCATTGCAGAGGACGGCTTGCTTGATGATGATGCGCACATCTACGCTCGTCTCGGTGATGCCGCCTTGGCTGATGCGCACGGAACGGATGAGTTTGCGGTCTTGGTTCATCAGAACGACGTGGGCTTCCTCGGTCTTCAAGTCCTGCATCTTGGGCAGCATGTAGCGGTATATGGCAGTGGCTGACGAGAGGTCGGGGGCAATGCCGGCGTGTGCCGACTGGCGGCGCCTGCCCAGTTCGATAGCCGCCATAATCTTGCAGGCAGTGTAGGTGCCTATGCCCTCTATGGCTTTCAGTTCGTCGAAGTCTGCCCTGCCGAGTTTGCAGAGGTCTCGGTCGAACGTGGCGAGGGCGTGGTTGGCAATGTCCACTGCGCTGTGCTGCATCGTGCCGCTGCCTACGAGGATGGCAAGCAGTTCGGCATCGGTCAGCGACTGCACGCCGAGGTTGCGGAGTTTGTTACTTGGGCGGTCTTCTTCAGCCCATTGTCTGATAGTGAGTCTTAATGCTGTTGCGCTCATAGTTCTTAATTGTATTTTGTGGTTTTACGTTTCATCTGCTTTGTCTTGGCGAGAAAAAGAGCCATCCGCACATCGGCACCTGCGATTTGCAGCCGTTCGATGAAGTTGTCGGCAGTGCGGCAGGTGGTACAGATGTCGTCAATGACGAGGACTTTCCTGCCTCGGAAGAAATTGTCATCGATATGCACGTTGTCTGCACTCTCGGCTACCTCGTGGCTGCGGGTGACATGCACCTTTTCACGCTTGCCGAAAATCTGCACATGGTCGAAGCCGTTGACGGCTCCGCACATTTGGCAGAGGGCTGTGGAAAAACGCTTGTACCTGCGTCTGTTCGTCAGTTCGCAACTGGCAGGGATGCACACGATAACCGTGTCCGACAAGTCCATTGCCGAGAGTGTCCGTCCGATGGCTTTGGCTGCCCATGCCGTGGCGTACCGCCTTCCGTCCTTGAAGTCGATTATCCGCCTGTCGAGGTCTATCTGCTCGAATGACGCCCTTCTGAGGTATCGCTGCGGAATATAGTCGTATAGTGCATATTTCAGCATATCGTCGATGTTTTTGAAGTTTTTATTGACTGGAGCCAGAGGGGTAAACTTTTTATTTCCGTTGCCCCTTTTGGGCAGTTTTTTTTATTGGCTGTATGCCGTCTGGGTATAAACTTTTTACATCGCCGACACAAAGGCGTACTCTGATAGGGAATGAAGACAAGGAATTTGGGCATATCCATCTGGAATACCCCGATTTTCACGGAAAATCTGTGGAAGGCTGCCAGTGGGATATGCCGCAAATAGCAGGGCGGTACTTGGCGCATTCACGGTACGCCTTAACTTTGCGACGTAAAAGATTGTAAAGTACCCGGCGTGACGGCAGTAAGCCCGATAAACGTGACCTGCACAAAAGCGAAAGTGCCCCGACCTCCAAACCATGCACGTCTGGTGGTCGGGGCACTTCGCCGCCTTTTGTCTATATGAACTACACGACTATGTTAAAAAAGCGTTTCGGTAACGAAATAATCCTCCGAAACGACGGTAGTCTCGTTTTTTATTTGTAACTTTGCACCCGTAAAGAGTTGTTTGACACGAATGAAAATGTAGAAAACCAATGAAGCAGAATTGGGACTAAATCGTTACCCTACATTTTCACCATCAAAATTTGGCATTGAAAGCCAAATAGATACGATTTTTTTGAATATCAGGGGCAAAGATACGAATATTATTTTAAAGCTGTATCGTTTCTGACAACTTTTGTATTGTTTCAGATTTGGATTTGTAGGAAAAAGGTCGTAACTTTGCATCCGAAAAGAGATATTATTTCGTTTAACTTCTAAAAACAAAACAATTATGGACAAGCAGAAATCTATTGAGTCATTACAGTTTTTCGTAACCCATCTGGCAGAAGGTGCCATCGTTCACAAGCAGCAGGGTATGATCTTCAAGGCACAGGGCCTCACAAAACTCGGCGAGAAGTACATTGGCCACTTCGGTGAGGAGATGGGATGGGTAGAGAAGTTCACAGAGCGCATCCTCGACCTGGGTGGAGACGTTAAGTTCGAGGGCATGAAGAGTCGCGTCCTTATTGACGATCCCATTGAGTATGTGAAGGCCGACCTCGCCATCCAAGAGCCAGGCGTTGAGTTGCTAATGAAGTGCATGGAGGGTGTGAAGGACGATCCCACCACCTACGACCTGCTGAAGGACTACTTGAAGGACGAGGAGGAAGACCTCTACTGGAGCCAGGGCGCAGTGGAGCTCATCGAGAAGATTGGCACGCAGAACTGGCTGTTGCTGCAACTGTAAGAAACCAACAACGATAAGATTATGAAAGAAAAGGTATTACAGGCCATGCGTGAGTTCGGCGCACCCGTCAACGCTGGCAAGATTGCTGAAATTACAGGTATCGACCGTAAAGAGGTCGATAAGGCTTTTGCCGAACTGAAGAAGGAGGGTGCCATCGTGTCGCCCGTCCGCTGCAAGTGGCAACCGGCTTGATAGCCTATGACACTCATTATCGGCTTACTTATTCCCCTTTTGGGAACTATGCTCGGAGCGGCATTCGTCTTTCTGATGAAGGACGAAATGCCGCTTCGACTTCAAAAATTGCTGCTCGGCTTTGCATCAGGTGTGATGGTAGCAGCATCTGTCGCGAACTGCTATGCTGGCTTTAGCCGTCACTATCCACAACCTTCCTGAAGGAATGGCTGTGGGTGTGGTTTTTGCTGGAGCTGAGAGCGGCATCTCGAATATCTCACTGGCCAGTGCCATTGCCGTTTCTTTGGGTATCGCCATCCAGAACGTGCCGGAAGGAGCCATCATCTCCATGCCCATGCGGGCGGCAGGCAATTCAAAGTGGAAGTCATTCGTTATCGGTTCAGGCGCCATGTTCTATGTCGTCGTCGAGGAACTTATCCCCGAGGCCTCCAACGGTCAGCATAGCAATCTCAGCACCATCGGTTTCGCCATCGGTTTTGTCCTAATGATGGTACTTGACGTGGTGATGGGATAGCTACAATTGCAAAAAACAGAAGGAATATAACGATGATAGGAGCGGATGAAGGGCGAGGTGGGAGCTTGCTGCCACCAAACTGACACTGGTACTGAATCATGCGGTCGATGTAGGCATCCACCGTGGACCAATGACCCGCCTGTACCTCGGCAACAAGACGGAGGAACACTTCGCGGATGTATTTCTGGTGCTCAAAGCTCATAGAGGCAGGCAACGCATCGGCAGCGCTGTACCACGACACCACCCCATCCTGCTGATGCGGGAAGATGCGCATAGTTTGCCAGCCATCGGCCAGCAGGACATAGCCTGCAAAGATCTGCTCTGCGGTAAGACTATCAGCAGGCAAAATGGCCTTGGCGGCATGCACAGACAGCATGGATACTGAAGAGCCATCGGCAATCAACAGCTGACAGAAATGCGAGGCCTGCGCCTGAGGGATGACTTGAGGCGCCGCATAAAGAGATGCTGACCCTACCGAAAAAAGCAGGGCCAGCACGAAAAAGAGTTGTTTTATCATCTTAGATTGATTCAATGAATTTTACGATGGCGTCGCGATCGGATTTTGGCAGATGATAGAACTTCTCTGTGGCGCGATAACCATCAGACTGCTTGGAGTAACCATGCCACATGATGGCCTCGATGACAGTACGGGCCCGGCAGTCGTGCAGACGATCGTCGGCACCAGTGAGACGACGACTCAAGCCGCGCCCCCACAACGGTGTGGTGCGACACCAGCCAGTACGGATATCGTTGGCCATGAACAAGCGGTGCTGAACCAGATCGGTGTATGGCCAGATGGTCTGGTGGGCATACTTGGGCAGCATGCTGCCGACACTCTTTCCCACCTGCTGGGCGTAAGCCTTGGTGCTGGCATCGACCCACATATCGTCGGAACCCGTCGTCCACGACGGGCGGTGACAGTTGGCACAGCCTATCTCGCTAAACAACTGCTTACCGCGTTGCACATCGGCATCGTTCAGGTTTCGGGCGGCAGGCACAGCCAAGCCACGGTGCCAGACCATGAACTGGTAGTACTGCTTGTCGCTCATCTCCTCTACCCCACTATAGGGTGCGCCATTGAGCAGATATTTCTCAAAAGTCTCCTTATAGGCGACAGAGGGGGTGTTGAGCACTTCGTAGACACGGTTGGCAATGCCTTCGTCAGTACCATCGGCATAATAAGGATAAAGTATGCTGAGGGGTGATGAACCGTGTTGCTTGATGTAGCTGATCACCTCGGGATCCTCGCTCTGTGCCTTGGCCCACGCTGAGGTGGTGTAGAGCCAATGGCGGTCGCTACGGGTGACGTTGGTGATGTTCCAGATGGCATTAGCGCCGGCACCATCCTGCAACGATCCACGGGTCATGGCGTAGGTAAAGCGCTTGAGCGGACCATGCCCGCCGCGATGAGTGCCCGTATCGTTGTAAGGCGCAGAATAATAGGCACTGGCCTTGAAGGTGTTGGTCTCCTTGTCCCACATGGCGGGGTTCATCTCAGCAAAGCGGGCCTCCGACGCCCACTGTTTCTCAATCTCCTCGTCGTCGATGGCATCGAGCAATGCCGTACCGTAAATGCCGATGGTCGATTCTAAGCGTACCTCATAGTCGGTAGGCTTCGGATTGGTGTTGAAGGCCGACTGCGGGATGCGCACCTCAGGATAGATCAACGAGTAAGCCTCACCATCGGGGAAGGTCATCGCCAGTCCGCTCTCCATCGCTGTTACGGGCTTCCAGTCTATCTGGATCTGGGTCTCGTCGATAGGTGCCTTGAAAGGTGCCATCGCCTGCGTCTGGGGCATGCCCGTCACCTCAGAGATATAGGCATTGTTACTGGGGTGATAGATGACCAGCAGGTAACCGTTGCCGATAGTGTTGGCCCGATACTCCGTCTGTCGTTTGCCGTGTCCGTAACTCGGGTGACAGGCAATACAGCTGTTGCGCACCCAGGCAGGCCCCAGTCCGCGACGGGGAGCCTGCTCGAAGGTGTAGAGGTGCTCAAAGAAGTCTTCGCCGGTATTGAAGTCCTCCTCCATGCCTGCGATGTTCTGCACGGCAGGTGTCGGGGCTGAATAGCTGGCCTTCTCGGTGGTACCCAACTCTCCGCCTGGGAACCACTCTTCGGCCGTAAAGTTCCCTGTGGCCTTGCCGAAGACTTCTTCCTCTGTCTCCAACTGACCCAGTTCGGTCAGATCATTACTGTCCGAACAAGCGGTAAAGGCAGGTGCTGCCAAAAGTCCTGCCAGTAAGAGTTTAGAAGTCTTCATCGTCTTCAAATGCTAGATTCCAAATCGTGCAGCAGTACTTCACGAAGGGCGACGGCATATTGCTGATACCCTCGATGGCGCTGACGTAAGCGCCCTCTACCTTATTATTAACTGCATCCTGCTTCACGCTGGCAAAGAAGGTGTGAAAGCTGTACTTGTTGGCCTTCTTGTCGGTAGAGCCGAGCCATACGTTACGGATAGAACGGATGTTATCGCGGAAGTCGGCGATGGAATTGTAGCTGTAAGGTGACTCCACATACGACACGTCGCCGGCAGAGAACGGGTTGGCGATCTTGGCCGTACCCACCTCGTTGGCAATAGCCAGACAGCTACCCTCATCGTCAGAGAGAACCTGCGCAATGGCATCCTTCAGCGTCGGGAAACTACTGTTGGCTCCAGCAATACCGGCATTGATGAGATTATCGCCAAAGGAGAGGCCCTTCTCCGTCTGATAGTCGAGACCGGCGGCCTTCACCACAGCCATACGACTGGCATCCCGGCCGCCATCCCAGGCACACTGCAGCTGGAAGGTGCGTTGCTTGAGCAGGGTACAGATGGTCTGGGCATACGCCAGCTCCTGTGCACCTGTGATATTCTCGAAGTTCTTATAGGTGTCGTTGCCTTTCAGTTCGGCTACCTGCCGTGGCTGACCATCGCGGAAGAGTATGAACTCGAGTGCGTGGAAACCCAGGATCGTCGCATCGTCGAGCATCTCGTCGTTCATGCCGTTGTTGAAATAGCTGAGCAACAGTGAACGGTTCAGCGGCCACGAGTCGATCGTGGGGTCGATGTCGAAATCGGATGCGGCACCGCCCAGGAAAGCCTCGCTCTGCTCCCAGTACATTCGGGCAGCCTTGAAATCCTTACATGCCTCATCAACCTGAGTCTGGGTAATGGTGCCGGTGGTCAGTCCGTGCAGCGTCTTTTCAAGCGCTTCCGTGTTATCGGCGAGCTTGGTATAGGTGGGCACGATCACCTCGTTGACCAGATTCTTCAGCACCTCCCGAAGATAGGACTCCTGAGCCTCCGAGAGTTTCGCACTGCCGATGATAGCGTTGGCCGCCTCGAGCTGACTGACTACATCGGCACAACCGTCAACGGCACTCTCACCGAACGACTTCGCCGAATAATTGGCAGCAGTCGTGTTTGAGCTGTAGTTGTCATCGTCGAGAATGGGTTTTGTCTCGCTCACACTAAACACAGTTTCTTCGTTGTCCTTGTCGTCATCACTACTACATGATGTAAATGTCACTACGCCCATCAGGAGCGCCATTGCTAAGATAAATTTTGTTTTCATTTCTGTTATGTTTTAATTATCAATTATCAATTTTCAATTATCAATTATCAATTATAGAAAGAATCCCTCATACGCCACACCGATGCTGACAGAAGGCTCGTCGTTATACTGGCTTTTCAAGAAACGATGAGAATACTCAGCCTTGATGGCAATCTCGGGTATGGGATAATAGTTCACGCCAACGGCCATGCGCTT
>Ga0129307_1002832_pt1 | contig 12415 bp, 9 predicted proteins | sample P1105metagenome_FD_94437 | JGI IMG/M metagenome (GOLD analysis project Ga0129307, IMG submission 94437) | Capybara group fecal microbial communities from Wisconsin, USA - P1105 metagenome | ecosystem: Host-associated > Mammals > Digestive system > Large intestine > Fecal | place: USA: Wisconsin... | reverse complement strand
GATTGCCAAGTGGATAACTTTGAGGGGAACTTCTTTTTCGGTTTGGCGTTCTTTTTCGGGAATCTTGTTTGCTACAAATTTCTCAATCTTTTCGCGGTATTTCTGCCAAATTTTCAGCATGTGAGTCTTGAGATGCTCTGGCAACTTGACGGTGAATTCCGAGAAAAGCTTCTTGCTTGTCAAGCTGCGGTTCATGTCAATGACAAGGCGTGAATACGTGCTTAGACAGTTGAAGTCCGGCTTTAAACGTTTGACTAGGTTTGAATAAACGTTGTATGCACCAATGTCGTAACCGCGGTGGGAGGCGAGAATCTCTTCGGGTATGCCGAAAAGGTCGCTTGTCTCCTTGCCGAGGCGTCTTGCTTCGAGGACGTTGTATTCGCGGAATGCGCGCAGGACAAAATCCGGCAGAGCGTTGCTCGCGTGTTCGCAGGTAATCATCAGTGCCGGACTATTCATCATTTCTTCTCCACAACAAGAATGTTTCCATCATAAGTCATGACGCCAAGCAGAATGCTATGGATTAGGCGGAACTTATCTACTTTATAATAAGGACCGCTCGCCATGGGGTTTGTACAGTCCGGGTCTGCGACCAGGAACTGCTTTTTTTCGTCGAGTCCGTAAAGCACCACGAAATGCCCCATCGGGTCGCCGTGAATGTCGTCGAATACGGACTGGTCTTTTTCGTTCGTGTATTCGCGGGGGCAACGGTAAAGGTACGTGGCGCTGAGGCCGCAGAGCACCGGGATGCCTCGCTTGAAATAGCTTTCGAACATGCTTGCGCGGAGGTCAGCCGTTGCGACTGTTCCGCCCAAGTCGATAAATCTTATATAGGCGTCGATTGCTTTTTTGAGTTTTGGGGCGTGTTTGACCTTGTGGAGCTTTACGAGCTTTTCGCGGAGCTCCGGCATTTTTAGTTTACTCCAAGTGGGGTCGAACAGTTTTAAATTGTATGAATAAATTGTCGCCTTGAATCCGCGCTTGAGAGCGTCGATGCCGAGGAACACGCCAAGCGTGCCACCTTCTTCCAAAAATTCGATTTCAGAAATGAGTTTGTTTAAAGAAATTTTATAGCCAAGATAAGTATAAACAGCGTGTAGGCTAGTGGGTCCGCACGTAACATCGTCTGGCTGAGGGAGTATTTTTAAATCCATCTAATGGCCTCGTGGAACGTGGCGGTTTGTTCATCAAATCGTCAATCTGCGCGTTAATATAGAAAAAATATTTTATGTAAAACCATAAAAAATGTTTATTATATTTAAATCTATGAGAATCTGTTTATGGCTCTGGAGCCTTGCTTTTGTCGTGGTCGCGATTTGTGCGTGCTCCGATTCCGATTCGCTGTCTGCGGCGGATTCTCATACCGGTGTTCTTGTGGATTCACGTGATTCGCAGACGTACAAGATGGTTGAAATTGGTGGCCGAGTCTGGATGGCGGAAAATCTGAATTATCGTGTAATATGGGAGCGTGATGATTTGGATACTCTTCATGGATCGTCTTGGTGTTATAATGACAGTGCGGAATATTGCGAAAAGCGGGGGAGGCTCTACCAATGGGACGAGGCCTTGTACGCTTGCCCGGACGGTTGGAAATTTCCGTCAAAAGCGGATTTCGATAGTTTAATTTATGCCGTTGGCGGTTTTCAGCATGCTGCGGATTCCTTGATTTCGCGTGGCTTTATTACGGATATTCAAGGCGGCTATTACTTTATGGGGTACTTTAGCTACTTTGACGAATACGCCTACTTTTGGACGAGTGATGAAGTTCGCGGACGTAACGCCCGCAGCGTCATGTTTGCAAAAGGGAGTTCTGGTGTTTCATACGATGAAACCTACGAAGAATTCGCCCTGTCCGTGCGCTGCGTACGCTCTACCAACTAATTATTACTAACTTGTAACTGCGGTTAAGCTGCTCTAGCAACTCCTAACCCCTAACTTCTACAACCTACACTTTAACTTATGCGTCTTTGGCTTGTAACGTGTCCCGATAATTTTGCTGCAGAATTCGACGATATCGAAGAGATGTTTCGCCGTGGACTCACACGCTTGATTCTCGACAAGCGTGGGCGTGGCGGAAATACCCGCGCTACGTTTGATGATTACGAACGGTGGCTTTTGTCGTTACCGATGGAACTGCGCGACCGCATTTGGGTGCGCGGAACGCCGGATATGGCCGAACAGCTGGATGTGCGCGGTTGCGTGTGCGATGCTCAAAGCTTCATGGGGGATGTTCCCGAAAGCTGGAAACGCATCAACTGCATTGCTTATTGCAAAAGTGTCGAAGAGGCGGCTTTGCTCCCGGATTGGGTGGCGGGCGCCCTTGTCGGACCGGTAATGCTTCCGCTTTCGGCAATTGAACCTGTCGAAACGCTTGGGGCTTCGTTTAGCGCCAATGCGAAAATACCTGTCATTTTATGGGGTGGCGTCGATACGGATACTATCGAAGATTTCAAGAAAAAGTCCCCTGCGGGCGTGGCATCGCTTGGCGGCGTTTGGAATTACGCCGACCCCGTGAATGCGTTTATAAAGTTGAATAGGGTAGTCGCAGGGTTCTAATTTTTACGGGATCCTTCACTTCGTTCAGGATGACGCGTTCGCGTCACTTGATAACATACATCCCGTTACGCGGCTTGCCTTTGAGCCTGTTGCCCAACAAGTCGAAATAGACGGGGTCGCGATTCAGACGCAAATTCCTGCTGCTTTCGCGCATTTTGCGGCTGTTTATGCTTGTTCTTATAGTATCTGGCTCGACATATGGCTTGTCCGGATCATCGACGACCATCTTGATTTTGGCGACGCTCTTGCAGCCGGTTTCGTTTGTATAAGTGATGGTGTAATAACCGCTCTTGCTGCCATCGACGTTCTTGAGCGTGTTTTCACGGGTGGTCGATTTGAATTTGTCCGGGCCTTCCCAGCTCCAGATTTTGCCGTCCCACGGGTGCGGGCCAAACGTGATGGTCGCGCCTTTTTTGACTTCCAAATCGGTCGTTTCGTTCCATTCGCCGTCGCCGACTTTCACGTATGGGATAATCTTGGTCTGCGAACACGGGCCTACAACTTTCTTGCCATCGCATACGCCGATGGAATCGGGAATGTCGATTACCTTAGGCTCAAATTCCGGGGTAGGGAACGCTTTCATGAGTGCCGCGGTCTCTTGCGCAGTCAGCGGGAGAACCGTGCCATGGCGAGGCGTAAACGCCCCTTTTGTCTCGGTGTTCTGAACAAATTTAAATGTTTTAAGGTCGGAACTGCTTGTGAACTGGTAATGCCCGTTGTTGTAGCAGTCGTACATCAGCACCCACGAGTTCTGGTTGATGAGCTTGAATACGCCGGCACCTTCGACGGCTTCGGTGGTCTGCTGGAGAGCGCCGGTCCGGTTGTACCAGGTCGGAGCCTTGCCATCTGCCGAGATTAATGTCTGGGCTTGCACCTTGCAGATTCCGCCGTCCCCCTCGTTCTTGTAGAATCCATGGTATAGCTTGTCAACCGGATTATAGACAATGTCCATGTCAATGGTCGATTTACCGCGGTCGAAGAAGTACTGCGGGTCGCCTTCGAGGTCGGTAAAGTCCTCATTGGCGTAGTTGAAGAATACTTTATCGTATGCGATGGTACCGTCGTTGGTCAACAGCGAGTAATAAACGAGCGGCCTGCCTTTGCTGCCGTCCTTGTTCACGTGATTTTCGTCCCAGATGGTTTCGGGGGCCCATACGCGTGTCACGTTGGCGAAGTTCTTGCCCTTGTACTTGTCCGGGAAGTGCACCGTGCTGTGCTTCCAGTTGATGAGGTCACGCGATTTCATGAGTACCATGCCGCGGTTGCTTGCCCAGCCTTCGGCGCTCTTCATGTCGGTGTTGACCATGTAGAACCAGCCGTCCGGCGCACGTAGCACGTGCGGGTCGCGGAGCCCTTTCTTGATGCTTACCGTATCGGCGGCCACGACTCGTTTGCCGTTGTTCATCGGGGTGAAGTTGTAACCGTCGTTGCTCAGCGCATAATAAATGTTTTCGTTGTTGTTTGCCGGGAAATATGCGAACAGATAGTTGGAGTATGGCTCAAAACCGTGGATGGAAACCTTGAAATCCTTTTTTTCGGCTCGTGGGGGGACACTTTGGTTGTCGTATAGCGTTGCGGTAAGGGTCACTTCCTTGTTTTCGCCCACAAAACGCCCGTTGATGCGTCCGTCGTGCCCCAAAAAGAGAGTGTTGGAACTTTCCCATGTAACCGGGAAAGGACCGTACTTTTTCATGGTGTCGGGGAGGTTCAAATCATTATAGAGGTCGTTGATGCCGGCGGGCTCAAGGTCGTCAAAAGCCGCCCAGAAAGGGGTCTTATCGACGATATCCTGGGCCTGTGCGCCTAGTGCTAATAGAGCTGTCAATGATAAAAAACGCTTCATGTGGTCTCCTTACTAACGACCCGTTTCCAAACAACCATATCATTTAACTAGTAATTATTTGCTAATAACTAGTAACTACTAACCAAAATAAATATACTTTTAACTATGCTGAAAATCACAAAAAGGGGAGTTAAAGTCTTGAAAAAAAGTCCATAAAAAGCAAGTATGGCTTATATTTTTAGTTAAAGCAAAATCTGTTGTTATATTTCAATTTATAGCGTATATTATAACCATGGAAAATGTCCGTTTGAAAATTTTAGTTGTTGACGACACCAAGACGAATATCGAGGTGCTTGAAGGGATATTGTCGAATGACTATGATGTTTGTGTAGCGCTGAATGGAAAGAAGGCTATTGAACTCACGGAAAGAATCAAACCCGACTTGATTTTGCTCGATGTGATGATGCCCGAAATGGACGGCTACGAGACTTTGAGGATTATGCGTCAAAAGGATATCCTGCAAGGAATTCCGGTTATCTTTTTGACGGCTAAAGCTGACAGTGTCAGCGAACAGACCGGCCTGGATTTGGGTGCTGTCGATTACATCACAAAGCCTTTTTCTCCGGAACTGGTGAAACTCCGTATCAAGAACCAACTTCAACTGAAACTCCAGCGCGACCACCTGCACGAACTTGTTGACGAAAAGACTGCGGACTTGCGTAAGACGTTGAAGGTCATGTTGACAAGTCTAGGTGCCCTTGCGGAATACCGCGACCCCGAGACGGGCGAGCACATTAAACGTACACAGATTATTGTCCAGCGCATTGCAGAAGAACTTCGAAAAAATTCGAAATTCGAAAATGTCATCACTCCGGAATACATCGAAAATCTCGCTACGGCGGCCCCGCTTCACGATATTGGCAAGGTGGGCATCCACGACCGCATCTTGCGTAAGCCGGGAAGTCTCACGCAAGATGAACGCCAAATCATGATGCAGCACCCGCAGATGGGTTACGATGTCTTACTCGAAGCGACCAAGGAGTTGCATGACAGTCCGATGGTGAAGATTGCTGCGGATATGGCTTTGGGCCATCACGAACACTGGAATGGCGAAGGCTACCCGAACCACAAGAAGGCGGACGATATCCCTATCGGGGCCCGCATCATGGCGGTCGCCGACGTCTATGACGCTCTCGTGTCGAAAAGGCCTTACAAGGATCCGTATCCGCACAAGGTGGCTGTTCAGGAAATCATCAAGGGTCGCGGGACGCAGTTCGATCCGGATGTCGTCGATGCGTTCCTTGCAATTTCAGAGCAGTTGCCCGAGATTTATGAAGTGTATAAAGATAACGCTTCCGAGGATAATACGGCTTGACACATCACAGTCCGCTAAATGAGAAACGCCGACATCTCAGCTGGCGCATTTCGATAGTCTATACCATACCGATGCTCGTATTTACCATCGCGTTGGTGTTTGTTTTTTCGTATTACCTAAAATCAACGTTAATTTCGGCTTCGTACAGTTCGTCCGAAGTGAAATTCCAGGATAAAGTTGTCATTGACATGGAACTGTTTTTCTCTAAGTTGGAAAAGCAGTTCAAGCCTATCCCGGAAATTATCCAGTACACCAAGGAAAGTGAAATAAAAAAGGTCCTGAAAAAGAACCTCATGTCGTCTCCGTATATTGTCGATACGTATTACGGCAACATGAGCGGCAAATACATTTCGGCGAGGGACTTCAAGCTTGACGAAGATAAAAAGGAATTTAGGACAAAGACGTGGTATCTCGAAGCGTCACGAAGCAAAGGACTTGCTATCACGGGTCCCGAAATAAACGAGAAGGCCAAAAAGCGCGTCTTGACGTATTCGTATCCGCTGTGGGATAAAAATGAAAAATTCATGGGGGCTGTCGCTGAAGATATCGACTTGCAAAAAGTTCGCCAGCTGATGGGAGATTTTGCAAAGACCGAAGGCGGCATCACGATGCTCGTGAGTTCCGAGAACGACAGCTTGTTTACGTATTTCCCGTACGAGACGAACCTCCATAAAATCGTGATGGATTCGGTTGCGAATCTTTTGAGCATGGTGCAGGACAATATCAAACGCGGTAAATTGACTGCCGGTGGCGTGACGCGTTTTGAAAAGACGGATGTGGAAAATCGCAAACTGATTTTCTTGGTGACTTCGCTAAAGAATGCTCCGTGCTACATAATTCATGTGATTCAGAAGAATAAGGTGGTGGCCAAGGTTCAAGAAAACATGCATGCCATTATATTCGTGGTGGCGCTTGTCGTGCTTGCCCTTGTGGCCCTTACGGCGCTCATTGTGCATTTCTTGTTCAAGTTCTTTATCCAGAAAGATTTGAACGATAGCGTGAGCTCCAGTACCATGTTCGAGACTCTTTTGGGGAGCGATAACTTTAGGATAATCCTTACAAACGAAACGTTTGACATTCTCCATGCCAGTGCGTACATTGCGGAATTTTTTAACAACGGCGAAGATGTCCGTGGCGAAATCTTATGGAAGTTCTTCCATTCGGAACAGTTTAAAAAGTTTGTCTATAAAGTTTCGAAGGGCGGCAAAATGCACGCCAGCGAACGACAAATCATCATACCGGTCAGGAGCTGTACGGGTGAAGATGCCTGGTGGAAAGTCATATTCCAGTTCCTAGTCGAGGATGATGGCTCTATACGTTATCTGTTCCTCATTTCCGATGAAACGAGCGGCATCCAGAAAGATACGATTCTCGATACGATTATGCTTTCGGCGGGTAATTCCATTCTCGTCATCTTTGACAAGAACCGCAAAGTCAAGTATATGTCCAAGCAACTGGCCGATTATCTTGTGATGGATTGGAAAGATGTCATTGGACAATCGCTTGAAAAATTGCCCAAATGTGGAATGCCAGAAGATGTTGTCAAATCCCTGCAGAAAACGTTTGACGAACAAGTTGTTTGGAAAGACACGTTCATGCTCCAGACTTTGGATTCGCATACGGAAACGTGGTTCCGTGGCGAAGCCTGTACGCTCAAGGTCCAGGATTCCATTGTCGGCTACATGCTTTCGATGATTGATATTTCGGAAGTTGTCGCGGCTCGAGAAATCGCAGAACAGGCGACGCAAGCCAAGAGCGAGTTCCTTGCCAACATGAGCCACGAAATCAGGACGCCGATGAATGCGATTATCGGCATGGCGCATCTGATTCAGGAAACGAAGTTGGACGAACGACAGCAAGGGTTCATTGAACGCATCAGCCATGCGGCGACGTCGCTTTTGAGAATTATCAACAGCATTCTGGACTTCTCGAAAATTGAAGCCAAAAAGCAGGAACTCGAAATTACACAACTCATTTTGCAAGATGTCATCAACGAAGTCACGACGCTTGCCGAGGTTCGAATTGCGCAGAGACCTATCGAATTGATTGTCGATATGGATCCTGAAATCCCTGAAATCTTGATGGGTGACCCGCTTCGCTTGTCCCAAATCTTTACGAACTTAATCAATAATGCAACCAAGTTTACGGAAAGCGGTAGCATAACGCTGCAAATCAAGCAGGAACAGGTTATTGGAAATAACGTAAAGCTTTCGTTCAGTGTCATCGATACGGGTATCGGTATGACGAACGAACAGTTGAACGTCCTCTTTACCGCGTTTACGCAGGCCGATGGCTCGATTACACGCAAGTACGGCGGAACTGGGCTCGGGCTTGTAATTTCGAAATCGCTTGTAGAACTCATGGGCGGTGAACTTCAAGTGGAAAGCGAATACGGAAAAGGCTCTAGGTTCTATTTCTCTTTGATGCTCCCGATTGCTCAGCAGGCAAGTGTTCCCAAGTGGAAATCTGTTTCTCTGTTCCGGAACAAGAATGTCTTGCTGGTGGATGATTGCGGAAAACTGCGTGAGGTTCTGCGCCACTATTTGACGAAATTGCGCTGCGTGGTCGAGGAGGCCGGCTCTGTTGACGAGGCTTTGGACTTGATTCAAGCTCATGACGAAGCGGGCGAGACGCCTTATGACCTCTTTATTGTCGATTACGAGATGCCAATTTTGAATGGCTTTGATTTTGTGCAAGGTCTTCCGATCAAGATGAAAAAGATTCCAAAAATCTTGATGCATCCCATCCATTTTGATGAACGAAATTACCACCTTGCTGAAGAAATGGGATTCAATAGTTGTGTGTCGAAGCCGCTGCAGATAAGTTCCTTGCTTAGTGCCATGCAAGAATCCATCGGTGAAAAACTCACGTATCAAAAGACCGTCAAGACCGAGAAGAATAAAGTGTTCTTTAAAGAGGCCAAGATTCTCCTCGTTGAAGACAACGAAATGAACCAGGAGTTGGCCGTGTCGCTTTTGAATAGCGTGGGGCTTACCACGATGGTTGCTAATGACGGTAAAATAGCGCTGGAACTTCTCAAGAAAAATGCGTTTGATTTGGTCTTGATGGATATCCAGATGCCTGTCATGAACGGTCTCGACGCCACTGCTGAAATTCGTAAGCGTCCGGATGAATATTTCAAGAATGTGCCGATTATTGCCATGAGCGCAAGGGCTTTCCAAAAAGATCGCGACGATTGTATCAATGCGGGCATGAACTCTTACATCGCAAAGCCGATTGACCCGAAACTGCTGTTTAGCGAACTGGCAAAGTATTTGCCGCTTGCCGACAAGACTCCGATAGTACAGACAACGGATGAACCTGAATCACAACCTGTCAGTAGCGATGACAACACCGTTACGCTGTTCCAGAAAGTTCGGCATTTCGATGCCGCGGCGGGGCTGTATCATTCGAACGACAACCGCAACTTGTATTTCAAGATTTTGCAGGGCTTTGTCCGTGATTACGACGGCAAGATACAGAAGTTGAAAACAGCTTTTGAAAATTCCGAATTTGATGAACTGGCTCGCAACGTCCATACAATCAAGGGCTTGTGCGGAACGATCGGTTCGTATCACGTTCAGACGCTTGGGCTCATCCTTGAAAATTCCTTGTTGAAAAAGGAACGCAACTATACTGACTTTTTGGCGTTCGAGAAGGCTCTCGAAGAACTTATTGATGATTTAAAGATTGTCATGCAGAACATTGCGTCGGAACAGTCCAATGCGGCTGTTGTTATCAAGCATATCGATCCGGAAGCGAATGAAAAATTGAAACAGGCGATTGAAGAACTCAAGCCTGCGGTTGAATCTTGTTCTTCGACGCTTTGCAAACGCATTCTGGAATCGCTTGAAGAAATCATGTTCTCGCAGGAGCAGGAGACAATTTTGCAGAAATTGCACAATCAAGTGGACGATTACGATTTTACCGAAGCCGAAGCGAGCCTCAAGAATCTCGAAGAAACGCTTGAGGCGTGATATTTTCGGAATGCCTGAGCGGCTTACAAAATCATAGCTGTTACAAACGCAATGATGACAATGGTTGCTACAATAATGCCGAACGGGTTTGCGTTTTTCTTTTTGGCGTAGGGACTATTTGGATCGTCACCGAATTCGTTTTCCAAAATTTCGTCGTAGTCGGGGAGGTCAAGGTCGCTATATTCGGCGCCTTCTTTCCAACCGGTGTTCTTGTCGCTCCCGCAGTGGGGGCAGAACTTTGCGCCTTTCTTAAGTTCAGCGCCACAATGAGGACAAATGATCATAATGTGAAATAACCAGGTTTATGAACTGATGTGATGCGATTGACGCGTCGCGGAGCTCTAATTTGATGTCTAGAATTTAGAAAAACGCCCAGCGATGTGCTGGACGTTTCTGTTTAAATTTTTGGATCCTTCGACTTCGCCTCAGGATGACTCAACTAAGGCAACAGAGTTGCCAAGTTTCGTTACACCTTCGGAAGCTGGGCGAGGCTCTTGGCGATATCTTCATCCGTCGGGATGTAGTCGCTCATTTCGCCATCGTTGAACTTCTGGTAGGCAACCATGTCGAAGTAACCCGTACCGGTGAGGCCGAACACGATGTTCTTGGCCTGGCCAGATTCCTTGCACTTGAGGGCTTCGTCGATTGTAGCGCGGATAGCGTGGCTAGATTCCGGAGCCGGGAGGATGCCTTCGGTCTGGGCGAAGAGCTTGGCTGCTTCGAACACCTTGGTCTGTTCCACGGACGTTGCACGCATCAGGCCCTGATCGTAGAGTTCAGAGAGGATGCTGCTCATGCCGTGGTAGCGGAGGCCACCGGCGTGGTTAGCAGACGGGATGAAGCTGGAGCCGAGAGTGTACATCTTGGCGAGCGGGCAAACCTTACCGGTATCGCAGAAGTCGTAGGCATACTTACCGCGAGTGAAGCTCGGGCAGCTTGCCGGTTCCACAGCGAGAATATCGTAGTCGGCTTCGCCACGGAGCTTTTCACCGATGAACGGGCTCACGAGACCACCGAGGTTAGAACCACCGCCAGCGCAACCGATGATGAGGTCAGCCTTCACGCCGAGCTTGTCGAGAGCGGCCTTGGTTTCGAGACCGATTACGGACTGGTGGAGGAGCACCTGGTTCAGCACGGAACCGAGAACATAGCGGTAACCCGGCTGCTTCACGGCGGCTTCCACGGCTTCGGAGATGGCGCAGCCGAGGCTACCGGTGGTGCCCGGGAATTCGGCGTTGATCTTGCGGCCGATGTCGGTCGTCATGGACGGGGACGGCGTCACGGAGGCACCGTAGGTGCGCATGACTTCGCGGCGGAACGGCTTCTGTTCGTAAGAAACCTTCACCATGTAAACCTGGCAGTCCAGTCCGAAGAAGGCGCTGGACATCGAAAGAGCGGTGCCCCACTGGCCAGCACCCGTTTCGGTGGTCACGCCCTTGAGGCCCTGCTTCTTGGCGTAGTAGGCCTGAGCGATGGCGGAGTTGAGCTTGTGGGAGCCCGAGGTGTTGTTGCCTTCAAACTTGTAGTAGATGTGTGCCGGAGTGCCGAGAGCCTGTTCGAGGAAGTAGGCGCGAACGAGCGGGGAGGGGCGGTACATCTTGTAGAATGTGCGGATGTCTTCCGGAATTTCGATGTACGGGGTCTCGTTATCGAGTTCCTGCTTGATGAGTTCGTCGCAGAACACGGGCTGCAGGTCTTCGAAGGTCACCGGCTTGCCGGTACCGGGGTTCAGGAGCGGAGCGGGCTTCTTCTTCATGTCGGCACGGACATTGTACCATGCCTTCGGGAGTTCGTCTTCTTTGAGGTAAGTCTTGACCTGGCCGTCGAGTTTGAGCGAGTTTCTCATTTTGTATTCCTTTCTTTGTTGTAGTTTGCGTCAGTTTCAGGTTCTTTGTCGGGTTTCCAAAATTTTCGCAAAAAAATTGGCTCCCTTTGAGGAGCCTGCTTCTTTTGAAAACCGTACCAAAAATACCAGACTCCTAACTATAGGGCCTGCCACCACCAGAAGTTGATGCTTGCTACGAATTTCATGCCAAAAATATATGAAATGTGGGGAACTTTGGCAAGTGATTCCCCCGGATTTAACTTTGTAATCAAAAAAATTATATATATTGCCTATATCACCATCAAAAACATTAGGAGCTCCTATGGCGATTGACCACAATCTCTTAACGGGACAATTTCGTCCTCTTGGCGAAAACAGAATAGAAGATTCCCTTTCTGCAACCCAGAAAGTCATGCCCGTGCATGCCGGGAATAAAAAAGTGCTACGTCATTTGACGCCGCGAAATAGAAGTCGAAGCTTTAAAAGCCGTGAAGTTTAACAAGATTTTTTGAACTTTTAAAGTGATCTTCTAAATTGAAAATGTTCTGCAACAGAATGCGGATTGAACTGCGTTGTAGCATATAAAACTATTGCTGTAGCATAATAATCGCGGTCTCGTTAATTTAAAAAAACATGTTTAAAAAAGCATGGATAAATCCGGTTCTAGGCTGGATTTATATGTATATTGATGAGCGAGTGGATGATTGTTTTGTATCAAGGGAGAGAATATGTCGAAGTTTTTTTATGCTCTTTTGGGCTTGCTGATTGTTGGGAATGCTTTTGCCGTAGTTGGGGATACGATTTATATTGATTACGATTTGCAGGGTGGAAAGAACAATCCTGAAAACTTATCTTCTTATTTATATAGCACTCGCTCGGATTATCCTTCGATTGATTTT
>Ga0129307_1002830_pt1 | contig 12417 bp, 11 predicted proteins | sample P1105metagenome_FD_94437 | JGI IMG/M metagenome (GOLD analysis project Ga0129307, IMG submission 94437) | Capybara group fecal microbial communities from Wisconsin, USA - P1105 metagenome | ecosystem: Host-associated > Mammals > Digestive system > Large intestine > Fecal | place: USA: Wisconsin... | reverse complement strand
CAAATAACCTAAAGAGAAGGCAAGCGCAAGCCTGCCTTCTGTAAGCGGGATCCCTTTCGCCCCGCGCTTACACCGTCATGATCTCTTTGGTCTTGGCATCGATAGCCTTGTCCACTTTTTCGATGAATTTGTCGGTCAGTTTCTGGGCTTCCGCCTCATCCGCCTTCTGATCATCTTCCGTGATCTCGCCGGCCTTCTGCGCTTTTTTGATGCTGTCCACGCAGTCCCTGCGGATGTTGCGGATCGCTACTTTTGCGGCTTCGCCTTTCTTTTTAACATCCTTGGACAGATCTTTACGTCTTTCCTCGGTCAGTTCCGGGAAGACCAGACGGATAACGGTACCATCATTGCTCGGGTTGATCCCGACATCGGAGGCCTGAATGGCCTTTTCAATGGCCTTGATCAGACTTCTGTCCCAGGGCTGAATGACCAGTATGCGGGCTTCGGGAACGGAAATGTTCGCAACCTGCTGGAGCGGCGTTGCGGCGCCGTAATAATCCACGGTGATCTTACTCAGAACGCCCGGATTGGCACGGCCGGCGCGGATCGTGGTAAAATCCTCAGCCAGATTGCTCAAGGTCTTCTCCATTTTTTCTTCGGCAATTTCCAAAGGTTCGTACATCTCATGATCCTCCTTACTTCGTGGGTTAAACGGTAATGCGGGTGCCGCGGGAACGTCCCTGCATCGCCAGGTAAATACTGTTTTCTTCGTTCAGATCAAAGATCTGCATCGGCACGGGATAGTCGCGGCACATGGCGGCAGCCGTACCGTCGATCACTTTCAGATCCTTCTCCACGATCTCCCCGATGGAGATGGTATCATATTTTTTCGCGTTCGGATTGGTCTTCGGGTCGCTGTCATAAACACCGTCGATCGACTTCGCCAGAAGGATCTCATCCGCTTCCAGTTCCACCGCGCGCAGCACGCAGATGGTATCGGTGGAAAAGTAAGGATGCCCGGTGCCTCCGGCAAAGAAGATGACCTTGCCCTCTTCCAGGTCCGCAACGGCGGCATCCTTACTGAAAAGCTTCGTCATGGTACCGCAGATAAACGGGGTGTAGATCTCCGTCTGCATGCCGACGCTCCTGAAGATTTCCGAAACATAGAGGCAGTTCATGACCGTAGCCAGCATGCCGATCGAGTCTGCCTTGGTCCGGTCGATAGCCTTGCTGGAGCGTCCTCTCCAGAAGTTTCCTCCGCCAATGACGATGGCAAGCTGCGTGCCTTCATCCGCTGCCTTTTTGACCTGCAGTGCGGCCTTGCGGACCGTATCCTCATCAAAACCGCTTTTGTTTTCCCCTGCGAGCGCCTCTCCGCTCAGCTTCAGCAGCACACGTCTATTCTCACTCATGAACAGCAAAACTCCTCTCCGGACAAATTCCGGAGAATATTGTAGCACAAAGATGAAGGCTTGTAAAATAATTTCTTAAAAGCCGGAAGGATCGTCCTGTCCGCTTTCTCAATGTGTCAGAAAGATCTCTATCCCGATGGCAATAAGGATCACACCGCCCAGGATGGAGGCTTTGCCGGCAAGACGTGTTCCGATCTTCCGGCCAAGCAAGACTCCTGCCATGCAGATCAAAAAGGTGACGGTCCCGATGATCAGCGCCGTAATAAGCGCTTCTGCGAGGGAGTATTCCGCAATGGTAAAGCCGACCGACAACGCATCGATCGACGTGGCGATCCCCTGCAGCAGCAGGGCGCCGAAACTTACGGCAGGCTTTTCTGTCTCTTCGGAATTTTTGATCCCTTCTGTCAGCATTTTTCCGCCGATCAGAAGCAGCAGGATAAGCGCCACCCAGGGGATAAAGGGCTCAAATGCCTTGAATACACTCAGCAGCGCAGTGACCATGAACCAGCCGATAAGCGGCATCAGGGTCTGAAAAGCACCAAAGGTCCCTGCGATCAGACAGATCCGGCTGCGGCGCATCCCCGGCTCATGCAGACCGTTCGCAAGAGACACGGAAAAGGCGTCCATGGCAAGCCCGACGCCTAAAAAAACACTGTTCAAAAGCCAAAGCGCATCATTCATCATCTTGTCTAAAATAAGCAAAAAGCAGGCCGCAAATGCCTGCCGTGCCTTGAGCAGTGATGAAAGTGTGCCACAGATTTATCCACTTGTCAAGACGGGAATTCCCCGGTAAAATAAAGATGATCAGAAATGATCTGCACAGCTTACTTCCTGTGCAGAGGATGCTCTGCGTCTGTTGTGATGAAAACGCTGAAAAAAAGGATAATAACATGTCTCTGCTTCTGAAAAATGCTTTGATCCTTCAGGGAAAAGAATTCACTCCTCTTTACGGATATCTCGGTATTCGTGAAGACAAGATCGATTATATCGGCAAAGAGCGGCCCGAAGCCTCTTACCTGCGCGAAAAAGATATGGACGGAGCCATTGTTCTGCCCGGCCTCGTGAATGCGCACGGCCACGCCGCCATGACGCTGCTGCGCGGCATCGGCTCCGGCCTTCCGCTTGAGCGCTGGCTGTGGGACGCGGTGTTTCCTGTGGAAGAACGTCTGACGCCGGAGATCGTGAAGGCTGGAAACGGACTGGCGCTGCTGGAAATGATCGCCTGCGGCACTACCTCGTTTACGGAAATGTACAATGATCCCTGGATCATGGTGCAGCAATGCCTGGACTGCGGGATGAAGATCAACACCGGCCGTCCTTTCCTCTGCTTCGATCCGGAGGAAACGCTGGATAAGAGCGAACGCGCCCAGAGCGGCTTCGCGATGTTTGACGAGATGCATCTTGCCGGCAGCGGAAGGATCCGCATCGATTTCCCCATCCATGCGGAGTATACCAATCAGTCTGAGCCGGTGCGTGCCTACAGCAGGGAGGTTCTAAAGCGCGGGGGCCGGATCCATCTGCATCTTTCCGAAACAGCGGCCGAGGTCGAAAACTGCCGGGCAAAATACGGTGAGACACCGCCGGAATTCTTTGCTTCCCGCGGCACCTTTGATTCCCCCGTCTACGCCGCACACTGCGTCCATCTTAGTGAGAGCGACCTGGAGATCATGAAATGGCATCATGTTACCCCTGTGCATTGCCCGAGCAGCAATATGAAGCTCGCGAGCGGCGCCGCGCCGGTAAGACGGTGGATCGACGAAGGACTCTCTCCTGCCCTCGGAACGGACGGCTGCGCCAGCAACAACAATCTGAATATGTTCGAGGAAATGCATCTGGCCGCTATGCTGGCCAAAGTGAAGACCGGAAATGCAAACGCCCTGAGCGCGCGGGAAGTGCTTGCCATGGCAACGCGAAACGGCGCCCTTGCACAGGGCAGAGATGACACCGGCATTCTTGATGTCGGGATGAAAGCGGATCTCTGCGCCGTTTCCGTGAAGGCGCCGCATATGTTTCCGGACTTTGATCCCGCCGAGCTTCTGGTCTATTCCGCGCAGGGAAGCGACGTCTGCCTTACGCTTGCGGATGGCAGGATCCTGTATGAAGACGGGGAATATAAGACGCTGGACCGTGAAAAGATCATGCGCGATGCGCAGGACGCAGTCAGAAAATTATACTCGTAATAACCAGTCCAGCCGCATAAAAGGGGGAGCAGCCTGTACGCCGCTCCCCTGTTTCTTTGCTGTTGCACTCAGATCTTTTTGATATAGGACCGTCTTCTTTTATGGATCTGGCGTTTGAAGCGCTTCCACTGGTTCTGGATGGCAAAGTTATCTTCCAGATTCAGATTCGTCTCGGAATATTCAATCCCCCTGTCGATCAGCATATGATTCATCATTGCACAGATGATCACACTGACGCCGCGGTTTGCCCAGCTCGGATCCACACCGATCAGACCAAGGTCTATGACCTTCGGGTGATTGATGGCCTTAAGCAATTTGACCAGTGTCCACGGATAAAGGTGCCCGCCGGACCCGACCAGCGCTCCCGCGATCGAGGGAAAACATAGACCGAAAGCGACCGGGTTTTCGTCTTCATCAAGAAGGATCCCGACAAAGTCCATCTTGATGATCATTCTGAAATTGTCGATCAGCATGTTTTTCATGCCTTCCGTCAGATCTACCGTTCCGTAGAGCTTCGCATAGCTCGAATCGATCAGCTGAAAGACCTTATCCGCATATTTATTGATGAATTCGTTGATGTTTTTCGCTTCGCCGAAATGCAGCTTATAGCGATCCATCATTTTCTTTCCCAGCCGGTCCATCTGTTCGATGTACTCCGGATCGGGCTGAATGCGGCTCTCATTCCAGTCCACTTCTTTTGCGTAACCGCAGTTTTCGATCAGTTTTCCGTAATAAGGGAAGTTATACTGCTCTTCAAAGGTCGCAAGATACTCAAAGCCTTCGACAAGCAGGCCTTCCCGTTCAAGATCGGAAAAGCCAAGCGGGCCGCAGACCTCTTCCATGCCATTGGAGCGTCCCCAGTCTTCCAGCGCCTTAAAGAGGGCGTCTGCCACGTCCTGCCGGTCGATGGCATCAAAGCGCGTAAAGCGGATACGTTTCTCCCCGCGCTTTTCATTGCTGGCTTTCTGCAGGATGCCGGAGATCCGTCCCACGGTCTTTCCGTCTTCTTCAGCGAGGAAATAGACCGCCTCGCTGGTGTCATAGTAAATATAATCGGGACGAAAGATCTTTTTCTCATCGCCGTAGAGCGGGGGAACAAAGTTTGGTTCATCCTGATACAGGCGCAGTGGGAAGTTCAGAAACTCCCGCTGATCCCGTTTTGACGATACTTCTCGTATTTTGATCATATCATTCCTTTCATCTTTTGCATGAAATGCGTGATGCCCTCATTCTGCTTCACGTTTCAAAGGACTTTGATCACTCCATATCTTCGAGGGCTTCCAGCCCTTTTTTCGCGATCGGCTTGGAATCGCCGTGCTTCACAAACAGCATGGTCACAAAGGCCAGGCAGACAAAGATCGTTGCATAAGGGAACAGGACTTTCATCCCCATCTTATCCATCAGGAAGCCGCTCACCATAGGGGTGGCCACCTGCGCAGCCATGGACGCCGTGTAATAGAAGCCGGTATATTTGCCGATATTCGCTCCGCTTGCCAGTTCCACGACCATCGGGAAGGAGTTCACGTTGATCGTTGCCCAGGCAATGCCGGCCAGAGCAAAGAAGACGTTCATCAGCATGGTCGGACTTTCCGAGGTCATGACCGAAGCCGCGCCGAAGGCCACGGCCAGCATGATCACACCGGCGAGGATCGTCTTTTTACGGCCCACCTTGGAAGCGATGATGCCGACCGGCAGGTACGCCACGATGGCCGCGCCCTGCGCGATCATCAGGGTCAGGTTGTAGTCCTTATGCAGAATATTGCTGGCGTAGACCGAGTATTTGCTGGTCACCGCGTTGTAGCCGAAAAACCACAGCACGATAGAGCCCAGTATAAACAGCAGTGAACGCTTTTCTTCCGGAGATAAGCCTCTGTTTCCTCCTGCTTCATCTTCCGCAGATTCCTCAATGCCGTATTTCACGCTGTCTTCACGCATCTCTTTTGCCCACTGCGGCTCACGTACCGTCAGCATGAAGATGAGAAGGGACAGAAGCATGATCCCGGCGATCACGGAGAAATACATGGTATAGCTCATCAGGGAATTGCGCACCGCAGAGGTGGCAAACACGATGCCGAGACCCAGAACGATGATGCCGCCGAAGGTCCCCATCAGGTTGATGATCGCGTTCGCCTTTGAGCGAAGCGGCTTCATGGTCACATCAGGCATGAGGGCGACAGCCGGGCTTCGGAAGGTCGCCATGCTGATCAGCATGATCAGCAGAATAATGATAAACAGCAGAAGCGTTCCCGGTTCCGAGGCGGTAACCGCAGCCGCATAGGCCTGACGTGCCGGGACTACATAGTTCGTATAATCGGGATTGGTCACGGTCTTCCCGTCTTTTTCGATCTGTGATCGGATCGCAGTGAACTGGTCTTCCGTATACAGCGTCTTCAGAGAAAAGGTCTCGCCTCCCGGCGTCATCAGCTCTTCATCCGCCTCTTTTTCGTAGATCTCCGCAAGCGCAGCCGGATCATCGATCTTCGCGACTTTATTGATCTTTTTCAGCTGGGCGGCGTCCACAAAGGACAGGCAGATCAGCATGATGGCGGCCAGGATCGTTCCCACCAGAATAAACGGCGTGCGGCGTCCTAATTTGGTCTTCACCTTGTCGGAGATCGAGCCGAACAGCGGCAGCATGAACAGAGCCAGGATATTGTCGAGAGCCATGATCACGCCGGACCAGGTCTGCTTCATGCCGAATTTGTTCGTGAGGATAAGCGGGATCGTATTGTCATACGCCTGCCAGAAGGCGCAGATCAGGAAGAAGGCAAAGCCCACAAGGATCGTGCGTTTGTAATTCAGTTTCATCGAAATGCTCCCCTCTGCGCATGAGAACCGCGCTGTATAGTGATAGGTTTATCGTGATATCTTAATGCAGGATCTCTTCTGCAACTTCCAAAACGGAGGGAAAGATCCAGGTCGGCGTGATGCCGAAGGAATCGATATCCGCCATCGTGCCCTCCCCGCTCAGGACAAAGACACTGTCGATCCCGGCATTTGCACCGCTCGCGATATCGGTATAGATCCGGTCTCCGATCACCACCGTATCTTCCCGGGATACGCCGGTCCGTTCCATGGCCAGTTCCAGCATGGCCGTCTCCGGTTTGCCGATGATGCGCGGCCGCTTCCCGCTGGCGCGGAAGATCATCTCACAGATGCTGCCGCAGTCGGGGACTGAGCCGAATTCGGTGGGACAGACCCAGTCAGGATTCGTGGCATAGTAAGGAATATCCGGTCTTTCGGCCAGCAGGCGGCAGGTATCCTCCAGCTTCCGGAAGGTCAGTTCCCGGTCAAAACCGATCAGCAGATAATCAGCGTTTTGCCAGTCCTCTCCGCTCACGGACAGACCGGCCTCTTCCATCTGCCCCATAAGGGAGACCGTGCCGACAACGAAGCCCTTCTTCCCGGGCTGTTCCTTTTTCAGCAGGTCGATCGCAGCATCTGCGCTGGTCAGAAATTCCTCCGGTTTTGCCAGGATCCCGAAATGCTTCAGGCGGTAGATATAGGCATCCGTTCCGCGGGAGGAATTATTGGTCAGATAAAGATACTGTCCTCCGTTTTCACGGATCGCACGCAAAAACTGCGGAACGCCCGGAAAAAGACTGTCTCCCAGGTAAAGGGTCCCGTCCATATCCAGCAGCCACAGGCGTTTATCCCGCAAACACTTCATACAGCCTCCCGCGCGGAAGTCCGCGCAAAACTATTTTTAAGTTTACACAATTCTAAAGATTTTGTAAAGAGAGAAAGCGCTCTTTTTCCGGTGGACAAGACGATGCAGCAGTGTTATAATTTCATGGATTATGGAATAATATGAAGGAACAGGCATGGAAAAGATTTCCGAACTGATTGCAATACCGCTTGGCGCCGTCATGGACTGGTGCTACAGCTTTTTGAATAACTACGGACTGGCCATTTTGCTTTTTACCCTGATCTCCAAGATCATTCTTCTTCCGGTATCCGTCTGGGTCCAGAAGAATTCGATCAAAATGGTCCAGATCCAGCCGGCGGTGAACCGGATCAAAGCAAAATACTACGGCGATGCGGATACCATTGCCGAAGAGCAGGCCAAAATGTATAAGGATGTTCATTACCGGCCGATGCTCACCCTTGTTCCGCTGTTTATCCAGATCGTGCTGCTGCTTGGCGTCGTCGCGGTCATCCGTGCAAGGATCGGCAGCGGCTATGATATGAACTTCCTGGGCTTCGATCTTTCTCTGGTCCCTTCCGAGGCCATGGGGAAGATGCTTGTTGTCCCCTTTGCCGCCGCACTTTCCGCTGCTCTTTTATGCATTGCCCAGAACCATTCCAATGTCCTTCAGGCGGAGCAGAACAAGCTGAGCCAGTGGGGCATGTCGATCCTTTCTGTCGGCCTTTCCCTCTTTCTCGGCTTTTTTGTGCCGGGAGGCATCGGTCTTTACTGGATCGCCAGCAATCTGTTTGCCATCCTTCAGCTGTATCTGCTGAATGCCGCCATTCCGCCGAAGAAATATGTGGACTATGACGAGCTTGAGGCAAGCCGCAAAGCGCTCGCCGAGCTGGACAAGCTGAACGCCGGACAGGTCATTTCCAAAGAAGACAAAGCACGCGAAAAAGCCGATTACAAGCGTTTCTTCTCCATCAATAATAAACACCTGGTCTTCTATTCGGAACGCAGCGGCTTTTACCGCTACTATAAAGACATGATCGAGGTCCTGCTGAAAAAGACCAATGTCAAGATCCATTATGTGACCAACGATCCCAAGGATCAGATCTTTGAACTTGCCAAGACTGAGCCGCGCATCCTTCCCTACTATATCTCCATCAAAAAGATGGTCACACTGATGATGCGCCTGGAATGCGATCTTATGGTCATGACCACCCCGGATCTGGATAATTTCTACCTGAAACGGTCGCTCATGAAAAAGGATATCGAGTATATCTACGTGCCTCACGATCCTTCGAGCATGCATATGGGCTTCCGCGATCACGCGCTTGACCATTTTGATACCGTATTCATGACCGGGCCTCATATCAAAGAAGAAGTCCGGGCGACGGAAAAACTGTACGGCACAAAGGAAAAGACGCTGGTCGAATTCGGTTATCCGCTGATGGATGAACTGGCGGAAGGCGCCGCCTCTCTTCCCAAAGGTCATGAGGGGCCGAAGCAGATCCTCATCGCCCCCAGCTGGCAGGAGGACAATCTTCTGGACAGCGTGGCAGACGAGCTGATCGAAAGCCTGTACAGGGCCGGCTACCGCGTGATCGTACGGCCACATCCCGAATATGCCAAGCGCTGGCCGGAAAAGCTGAAGATGCTGAAGGAAAAATACGCAGACAAAGAGGGCGATCGCCTTGTTTTCGAGTATGATTTCTCCGTCTCCTCTTCGGTCTACTCTTCCGACCTGCTCATCACCGACTGGTCCGGCATCGGCATCGAATTCGGCCTGGCTACCGGGAAACCTGTCATATTCGTCAACACAAAAATGAAAGTGGAAAATCCCAACTGGGAAGCCATCGGCATCACCCCTCAGGAGATCAGGCTCCGCAGCGTTTTGGGGAAAGCAATAGAAAAAGACGCGGCAGCGCATGCGGATCAGATCGCTGCGCAGCTGCTGGCAAAGCCATCGTCTCCGGAAGATGCCGCCGCCTTGCGAAAGCAGTATTTCTATCATTCCGGCAGTCACGGAAGCTACGGCGCGAAATATCTTATCGAGCGCCTGACCCATAAATCAAAAAGTTAAGTGAGGAATCAAACCATGATTATTTTGCCGCTTTACATCGACGTTGCGGTCATGAGCGCCACGATCGAAGCCATCGTCGGTGTTGTGATCGCTGTCAGCGCCTTCCTGATCATCCGTTTCCGCAAAGCCAAAAAGAAGGTTCAGGAAACCCTGCATCTGGAAGACACCAAAGAGACTGAAGAAGATGTTGTTCTGCTTGATGACAATGCAGAAAAAACAACTGAATCTCCTGAACAGCCTGAAGAATGATCCTGCAGACGGAGTGTTGTGATGAAAGACATGCCCATTGTGGCTCTGATGTATGATTTTGACCGTACGCTCTCCCCTCGCGATATGGAGGAATATGCCTTCATCCCGGGGCTCGGCATGAGCGCCGCCGAATTCTGGAGCCGGTGCAATGAAACAGCCATCCGCTATGAAATGGACGGTATTCTGGCCTACATGCTGATGATGCTGCAGCTTTCCGAAGGAAAGCAGCTTGTTACGCGCGGCACCCTGAACGCTGTCGGAAAGCATGTGGAACTGTTTCCCGGCGTCGACAGCTGGTTTTCCCGCGTCAACGCTTACGCAAAGGCGAAAGGGCTTCAGGCAGAACATTACAGCATCTCCTCCGGGATCAAAGAGATCATCGAAGGAACATCCATCGCCGATCAGTTCAAGAAGATCTACGCTGCCTCGTTCTGCTACAACGACAACGGCGTGCCGTTCTGGCCTGCGACAGCCGTCAATTATACGTCAAAAACGCAGTTTATCTACCGTATCAATAAAGGTGTGCTGGATATCAATGAGGACAAGCTGCTGAATGAACATATGGCCGAGGAGGATAAACGCGTTCCCTTCTCTCATATGATCTATATCGGCGACGGGATCACGGATGTGCCCTGTATGAAGCTGACAAAAGAAAACGGAGGCCATTCCATCGGGATCTACCACAAGGATGCGGAAGTCGCAAAGCGCCTGCTCCAGTACGACCGTGTGGACTGCATCGTTCCTGCGGACTACCGGGAAGGCAGCGAGATCGAACGAACAGTATTTCAGCTGATCGATGAAATGGCTAAAAAAATCGAGGAATAGGATGAGAAAAGCAATGTCCAAGAAGAAAAAGAGGGCTGTGAAAGCGCCCGGAAAACGAAAGATCACCAGGCGTCAGGTCCTGGCTGCCTTTGACCTGGAATGGGTCGATACCGCGCTGAAGCTTGCCAAATATGTGCTCCTGTTTTTCCTGTTTGTCGCAGTTCCGCTTGCCGCTCTCCTTCTGTATGCCCTGCAGTGCCGCAGCGGCCAGAAAGGCCTTGAGCCGCTTAAGAAGTTCCGCTATGCCCACCGCGGCCTGCACCACGACAACAAGCCGGAAAACAGCCTTGCGGCATTTCAGGAAGCACTGGATCACGGCTACGGCGTGGAACTGGATGTGCATCTGCTGAAAGACGGAAGCCTCGCCGTTGTGCACGACAGCCATTTAGGGCGCATGTGCGGTGCGGATATTCTGATCGAAGATCTTACTGCGGAAGATCTGCCGAAACTGAAGCTGGATTATACGGACGAAAGCGTTCCGCTGTTTGAAGATGTTCTGAAGCTCTTTGACGGCCGTCCCGAGCCGATCATTGTCGAACTGAAGGTTGCCGGAAACAATTACAAAGAACTGACTAAAGCGAGCATGGAACTGCTTGACCGCTATAATGTGCAGTTCTGTGTTGAAAGCTTTGATCCCCGCGTGGTCAGCTGGCTCCGCAGCAACAGGCCCGATGTCATCCGCGGTCAGCTGTCCGAAGACCTGACAAAACCGGGAGTAAATGCGGGTTCAGCCAAAAAAGCACAGCTGTGGCTGGTCAAACACCTCCTCTGCAACCTCATCGGCTGCCCGGATTTCATCGCTTACAACTATCAGCACCGCTCGATCCCCGAGCTGCAGATCTGCCGGAAGCTGTATCACGTGCAGGAGGTCAACTGGACGATCAGGACTCCGGAAGATATGGAAAAGATGGAAAAGCTCGGCAACATCGTGATCTTCGAAAACTTCGGGTGGTAAAACAATAACACCTTACAGTACGGAATCAAAAAAGAATGTCGCATCGCAGCAGGAAGCTGTCATGCGGCATTCTTCTTTTTTCATGAATTAATGATCTGATTTCAGGCCTGCGCCGCACATGGTGATCAGCGTATCCGGAAGGCGCCCTGTTTGTGCTGTGAGCGCCAGATAAGCGGCATAATTGGCAGCCGTTGTATGCTCGATATAGATGCCCTGCCTGGCCAGCCGTTTTCTGGCTTCAAGGATCAGGTCCTCAGGAGCATGGACAAACCGGATCTTCCATTTCCGCGCAAGTGCGAGGATCTCCTCACCCCGCATAGGCTTTCCGATAGCGATCCCTTCTGCCAGCGTAGGTTCCGGACTTACGGCAGCAGGCTCTGCACTTTCGGAAAGACTCGCCTGCAGCAGCGGATCGCACTTTTCCGACTGCAGGGCATATATCCTCGGAAAATGATCGATGCAGCCGGAAGAAAGAAGGTGCTCCAGCGCCTTCACAACGCCGAGGAAAAGCGTGCCGTTTCCCACGGGGATAAAGAGATGCTCCGGTATCCGTCCCAGCTGTTCATAGACTTCATAGAGATACGTCTTGGTTCCTTCATAGAAGAAAGGATTATAGACGTGATTCGCGTAATAGCAGTTCTCTTCTTCCGCTCTCGCACGGCAGACATCCGCACAGTGATCGCGGCTTCCGGGGACTACGGTGCATACTGCGCCATGCGCGCGGATCATATCGATCTTCTTCGGGCTGGTTCCTTCCGGAACGAAGATCTCGCACGCGATACCCGCTCTTGCCGCGTAGGCGGCCACAGCGTTGCCTGCGTTGCCGCTGGAATCCTGTACCACTTTCTCCACACCGATGCTTTTGCAGTGAGCGATCAGGACTGCGGCGCCGCGGTCCTTAAAGGAAAGGGTAGGCATGAAATAATCCATTTTCAGCATCACGTCGTCATTAAGCCTTACGATCGGCGTCATGCCCTCACCAAGGCTCACGCTGCGCCAGGAAACATCATCATCCAGCGCCATGAAAGCACGGTAACGGAACTGGCTCCATTCCTTCTTATCGATCAACGCGGGGTCATATTTAGGCAGGTCATACTCCAGTTCCCAGAGACCGCCGCACTCGCAATGGGAAAGCT
>Ga0129307_1002829_pt1 | contig 12417 bp, 11 predicted proteins | sample P1105metagenome_FD_94437 | JGI IMG/M metagenome (GOLD analysis project Ga0129307, IMG submission 94437) | Capybara group fecal microbial communities from Wisconsin, USA - P1105 metagenome | ecosystem: Host-associated > Mammals > Digestive system > Large intestine > Fecal | place: USA: Wisconsin... | reverse complement strand
TCATTGATCAGGGTCATCAGCGCGGCAATGGCCGTGTTGAACTTCATGTTCTCAATGTCTTCCGTAACCTTTTTGATGGTCTTGTGGACCTTGGTCTCCATCGCAGGATCTTCTTTATCATCCGTGACAATGTCGATGAGTGCGGCCACCCTGTCCAGGAATCGCTTGCATCCCTTGACGGATTCGTCGCTCCAGGGAGCCGCGCTGCCGTAATCACCCATAAACATGACATAGGTACGCAGGGTGTCTGCGCCATATCCGTCGACAATATCCAGCGGATCGATAACATTGCCCCTTGACTTGGACATCTTCTCCCCGTCCGCTCCCAGAATCAGGCCTTGGTAGGTACGCTTCGCATAAGGCTCCGGCGTATTGACCTCACCGATATCATAGAGGAAATGATGCCAGAAACGGGAATACAGCATATGTCTGGTAACATGCTCCATGCCGCCGTTGTACTGGTCTACCGGCATCCAGTAATCGATCTTTGCACGGTCTGCAAAGGCCTTGTCGTTATGCGCGTCCACAAAGCGAAGGAAATACCAGGAAGAACCGGCCCACTGCGGCATGGTGTCTGTCTCGCGTTTTGCAGGGCCTCCGCACTTCGGGCAGGTGCAGTTTACGAAAGAATCGATATGTGCCAGCGGGGACTGTCCGTCGGTACCGGGCTCAAAATTCTCAACTTCCGGAAGTTCCAGCGGCAGCTCCTCATAAGGCACGCCTACAATGCCGCACTTCGGGCAGTGAATCAGCGGAATCGGCTCGCCCCAGTAACGCTGGCGGTTAAAAGCCCAGTCCTTCATCTTATACTGGACCCCCTTGTGGCCGATGCCCTTTTCTTCGAGATACTTGATCATGGCCTCGATGGAGTCCTTTTTATTATCATAGACATCCAGGAAGCCGGAATTGACCATGGGTCCGTCGCCGGTATAAGCTTCCCTGCTGATATCTCCGCCCTTGATGACTTCAATAATATCAACTCCGAATTTCTTAGCAAACTCGTAGTCTCTCTGGTCGTGTCCGGGCACTGCCATAATCGCTCCGGTACCGTATCCCATCATGACATAGTCCGCAATGAAAATCGGGATTTCCTTGTCATTAACCGGGTTGACGGCAGCGAGACCCTCAATGCGGACACCGGTCTTGTCCTTGACAAGCTGGGTGCGCTCAAATTCAGTCTTCTTGGCACATTCCGCACGGTATTCTTCCACTGCGTCCCAGTTGCTGATGGCATCCTTATACTGGTCCAGGATCGGGTGTTCCGGAGCCACGACCATGAAGGTCACACCAAACAGGGTATCCGGACGGGTGGTATAGATCTCAAGCTTATCTTCGGCAGGTGCCTTCGCAGCATCGGCATTGTCCGCAGCCGCACCGGCTTTCATAGTGAAGTTTACGAACGCGCCGGTGGATCTGCCGATCCAGGTTACTTCCTGCTGCTTTACGGAATCCGGATAATCAACGGTGTCCAGTCCATAAAGAAGCTTGTCCGCATACTCGGTTATTCTCAGATACCATACGTCCTTCGGCAGCTGGATGACATCGCTGTGGCAGATATCGCATTTGCCGCCCTGGGAATCCTCGTTGGAAAGGACAACCTTGCAGTGCGGGCAGTAGTTAACCAGTGTTTTGGCCCGGAATACCAGGCCGTGATCAAAGAGCTTCAGGAAAATCCACTGGGTCCATTTGTAATAGTCCGGGCGGGAAGTGGCAAATTCCCTGTCCCAGTCAAACGAAAATCCCACTTTGCGCAGCTGGTCGGAGAAATGTTCAATATTCTTCTCGGTAATCACATGCGGATGGGTATTCGTCTTAATCGCATAGTTTTCCGCGGGCAGGCCGAAGGAGTCAAATCCGATGGGGAACAGCACATTATATCCCTGCATACGGCGCTTTCTGGCCAGTACTTCAATACTGGAATACGCTTTAATATGGCCGACATGCATGCCGGCTCCCGAGGGATACGGAAACTCTACCAGGCCATACCATTTCTTCTTATCGGAAAAGTCCTTTGCCTGGAATGCCTTTGCATCCGCCCAGCGCTGCTGCCACTTGGGTTCGATCTTTGCGAAATTGTACTTCATTCTCTGTATCCTCCTGATGACGGCCTGTTTCAGTCCGGCGGAATGATTTCTGCCGTATGATGCCGATAGAATTCTCTACTGTGCTTCCGGCCTTTGCTCCAGGTCCCAGGCAAGCCCTTCCAGATAGTGTACCAGATACTCGCCTTTATGCACGATCTCTATTATATCCTCTAATTCCTCAAAGCGAAAGGATTTTCTTCCGCCCTGCTCCATTCTTTTCCAGAAACGTTCCATCTCTTTATACGGCATATAATACATCACGTTGCGCATCGTATAAAACAGAACAAAGAACGCGATGCCGCCCTGTTCCTCGAAATCATGCATAAACGCGATCTGGTGTGCGTGCACATTCTGGAGAGGGAATGTATCCGTCGCGCATTCCTTTGCGTCAAAACATACCGGGACATTCTGTATCACTCCGATATAGTCCACCGTGGATTTCTGGTCAAAATAGGCCAGTGTAATCTGCCGCTGCCGGTTCATTTCCACCGGAGTGATCGGTGTGGGGATCTTTTGGATCAGGCCCAGGCCCTTCGCCCGGTAGGCCTCATTTGTTCTGTTGATCATGTCCTCCAGGGTCGATCCCCGGAGACCGTGCCCGCCTGTATGCGACATCGTTTTGCTCCTGTTTTGCTGCTCAGAAATTCATGCCGAAGGCATTCTTAATAACACGTACCTTGTCCCCGAGAATCTCCGCCACATCGTAACGGTACCTGGCGCTGCCAAGGCGGTGTTCTGACAGATACACCTGCGATACGGAAATGATTTTTTTCTGCTTTGCCGCAGAAACGGCTTCTCCCGGCATGCCGTACCTTGCGGATCGCCGGTATTTTACTTCTATAAAACAAATGCAGCCATCGGCTGTATCCATGCCGATCAGGTCGATCTCTCCCAGCCGGCAGCGATAATTGTGTTCCCAGATTTCATAACCGATGGACTGCAGATATAATTTCGCGATTCCTTCGTATTCAGAGCCAATGCGGCGTTTGTTTACCTCATTCATTATTGACTATATTCTTTACAAAGCTCCTGCGGTGAACGGGAAGCAGGCCTAATTTCCGGATCGCTTCGATGTGCTGCTTTGTTCCATACCCTTTATGTGACGCAAACCCGTATCCGGGATACAATGCATCATACTCCAGGAGAATGCGGTCCCTGGTAACCTTGGCAAGAATGGAAGCCGCAGATATGGACGGGCATTTGGCATCTCCGCCGATGACGCAGCGCTGGGGAACTTCAATGCCCGGAATCATTTTATCTCCGTCCACCAGGATCAGTGAATCTCCGGCACTGGGAAGGTCATCCCAGACATCCATGCTGAGTTCCGTCCCGCTTTCCTGCAGGCGGTCCATATGACGTACAGGGTACATTTCCATGCAGTTTGCCCAGGCTTCCCGCATCGCTTCAAAGGTAGCCTGAAGAATGTTGATCTCGTCGATGCGTTCCGGCCCTGCGATGCCCACACCGTAAGCCAGGGCTTTTTCCGTTATTTCAGTATAAAGCATTTCCCGCTTTTTCTCGCTGAGCTTCTTGGAATCGTTCAGGTACAGGATTTCCTCACGGGAAGGGAGAATGCAGCACGCAGCTACTACAGGGCCGCATAAGGGGCCCCGTCCCGCTTCATCTATGCCGAAAAGGAACCGGCTGGTTCCTTTCAGTTTTTCTTCCGTATCATACATGTCTGACAGGCGTTCCCGTTCCGCCTGTATCTTTTCTTCCTTGGTCATACCAGTTACCTGTTTCCTCTCAGGCTCTCTTAGGAGAGCGGTTTCTGAAGGCTGATACGCCCGATCCGGCCTGACCGGAAATCATCAATCAGCAGACGTGCGGTCCTGTCATAATCCGGCTGGGCCTGTTTCTTCAGGCACCCCCGTCTTTGGGCGATCATGTTCAGCAGCGCCAGAGGTTCCCGCTTTACGCCCAGCGGCAGTTCCTCTCCCGCTGCTTCACAGGCAGCCTCAAAATCTGCCTCGCTGATTTCGTATCTGGCAAACAGCTGGGCTTTATAGGTGTCCTTCAGCGTATCCAGCAAATGCATGGAAAGATCTTCCAGCTGAATCACCTGATCATTGATGGCCCCGATCTCCGCCAGTGCATAAGCGGTCTCCCGGTCTTCAAACCTGGGCCAGAGCACCCCCGGCGTATCCAGCAGCAACAGTTCATTGCTTACATTGATCCACTGGTTGCCTTTGGTCACGCCCGGTTTATTTCCGGTTTTTGCGGATGCCTTGCCCAGCATGGAATTGATAAAAGTGGATTTGCCGACATTTGGAATGCCGAGAACCATGGCCTTTACCGGACGGGGTCCTGTAATTCCCCGTCGAAGATCCCGCTCTCTCTTATCCTTTGCCAGTTCCTCCACAGCACGGCGTACCTGTTCAATGGAAACTCTGGTGCGGGAGTCCAGGGCAATGGCCTTGGCTCCTTCCTCCCGGAATTTTGCGATCCATTTCCTGGTAACCGTTTCATCTGCCAGGTCCGCCTTATTCAGCAGCACCAGCCTCTGCTTTCCTTTTGTCAGCCTGCGGATATCCGGATTCTGGGTAGCCAGCGGCGCACGGGCATCCAACAGCTCCATGACCATGTCCACCAGCTTGAGATCCGCCTCAATATTTCGTTTTGCCCGGGTCATATGCCCGGGATACCACTGTATATTCAAGTGTATTCACCCGATTATGCTTTTCTGCCGGCTTCTCTTCCAGACGCCGGCGGTTCATTCTTCGGCCGCCTGCAGCAGCTGCCCTTCTATCAGCGGAGAAAGGAAATGTCAGAGACCGGCCGGATTTTCATCCACAGTTTTCCTTTAATATTTCTCCGCTGCACATTCCCGATGTTGGAAAAACGGCTGTCCTCGGAAGAATCCGTATTGTCCCCCAGGAGAAAATACTCATCCTTGCCCAGTTCCACAATGTTTTCCGCAATTCCGGCCAGGGAAACGCTCTGATAGCGCTCATCCTCCACCGGCTCCCCGTTGACGTAAACCACTTTGTCAATAATCTGCACCGTATCCCCCGGCAGCCCGATAATGCGTTTCACATTCAGCTTGCTGGAATCGGTACGTTCAAACAATACTACGTCATAGCGCCCGGGATTGCCCAGGTCATAAGCCAGCCGGTTGACAAGGCATACATCCTCCGCATTCAGCAGTGGAGACATACTCTGGCCGCTGATAATCGTCTGTCCCATAAATCCGTATACCAGGAACCAGGCCAGTGAAATCAGCACCACTATATAGACGATCGCCCGGATGATGCTCCGAAGCAGCGTATTGCCGTCATAGGTATAAAAATCCATGTATGCCCTTTACCCCACGTCCAGACAGGAACCGCCGATAAACTCGCAGATAATGGAATCATGCGGAATCAGGTCGGTAGCTACCGGCAGCACGAAATCCAGGAATTTAAGAAGTTCCCGCGCCTTAATATATTCCGGACAGTCCCTGGGAATGTCAAACAGCAGCGATTCCGCATAGGGTTTGATGACCGCAAGTTCATATACCAGCGCGGTATTGATGGTATAGTCCGCCTTGTCCTGATGCGGGAAAATGTTATTCACTTCACCCTCGCGGACGCTCGGCCAGCGGCTGATCGTATCCCTTGCGCTGTATCCCCTGTGCCTGTTATCCCGCACAATACGGCGCAGCAGCCGCATGTCACTGGTGGGCACACGGTTGTGTTCGTCGATATTGAGGGGAGACAGGGCGGATACATAAATCTTGAATTTATTGTCTCTCGGAATCGATTCTGACATCAGTTCGTTCATACAGTGAATGCCTTCCACGATCAGGATGTCCTTGGATCCCAGCTGCAGCATATCCCCTTTATACTCCCTCTTTTTCAGAGCGAAATTATAACGGGGCATCTCAATTTTTTCGCCATCCATAAGGCGCTTCATATCAGCATTGAACAGTTCCAGGTCCAGGGCATAAATAGATTCAAAATCCGGTTTACCGTCCTTATCCAGCGGGCGCAGGTCATGATCCAGATAATAATTATCCGCCGAAATCACAATCGGCCGCGTACCGAAGGTCCTCAGCGCCAGTTTCAGGCGGTGTGCCGTGCTGGACTTGCCCGAGCTGGAGGGACCTGCAATGAATACAAACTTCTTGCCGGACTCATGGATCATCCGGGCGGCTTCATTGAGCTTGTGTTCAAAGACGGATTCGCAGGTCAGAATCAGGTCAGTGATCATCCCATGGCAGATTGCGGCATTCATATCCGCTATATTCTCCACATCCATCAGATGTGACAGCTTATATGCTTCCGCCTGTACTTCGAACAGATTTTCTACCGGGTCGAACTGGCCGATATGTTCCGGATCCTCCAGCCCCGGCAGCAGCAGGAACAATCCGTCCTTGTACGGCATCAGGTCGAAGGCGGTAACCTCCCCGCTGTTTTTCAGTACGGAACCGTAAAAATAAGCATCATAGCCTTCAAAGGATGACAAAGTCACTTTGGACGTGCGGCGGAAATGCATCAGCTTGGCAATATCCGTCATGCCCCTCTCCCGGAAGGCGGCAATTGCGTCGTCTACACGCATCACCTTCTTGGTGATCGGCAGCTCTGCTTCGATATAATCGTGCATTTTTGTCCAGAGTTCCGCCACATGTTTGTTGGTCAGTTCCATCCCGTTCTTCAGGTTCGGGAAAATGAAATAGTGGTCGCCCATGGAAAATTCCACCACGATTTTGTCAATATTTTCCGGGCCCAGTACATCGTCGAAGGCCTTCAACAGGATCAGAATAGCAGTTCTTGCATAGGTCTTTCGGATATTCTCCCTTTTAAACATATCTTCGTTCATCTGTCTCCTCCTTCATGATCGTGAGTCCCGGAAACCGGGCGGTTAAAAAAGCTTCCATCTCCTCTGTAAAAATCTGCTCGATACCGAAATGCCCGGCATCGATCAGAGAGAGTTCCTCGTCATAATAATCCATACCGTCATGATGACCGCTGTCCCCGGTAATCATGGCATCCGCTCCCGCCGCGCGCACCGCTTCCAGCATATGCCGGCCGGATCCGGGGCAGACAGCGATCCTTTGTATGGGATGTCCCCCGTCATAATACAGGACTGCAGGCAGCCCGAAAGCCTTTTTGCAGCGTGCTGCCAATTCTGCTGCCGTACAGCTTTCTTCCAGCCCGGAAACAAATCCGATGCCTACCGGCTTATCCTCCTGGGTGCCGGTCAGCTCCAGCGGTTCTTCCGCTGCCAGGCCCAGCCTGGCTGCTGCGGCTTTTGCCATACCCTGCAGGGCAATGTCATAATTCGTGTGCATGGCGTAGTAACAGATCCCGTGCTCTGCCAGGTCCAAAAGCTTCCGTCCCAGCGCCGTTTCCTCATTGATCTGCTTCACGGAGCCGAAGATCATGGGATGGTGTGTGATCAGCAAATCAACATTCTCTTCTGCTGCCTTGGACACGACCCTTCGCGTAGCATCCAGTGCCAGCATGATTTTTTTTACTTCCTTGCTGCGCCTTCCCAGCTGGAGTCCCGGATTATCCCATTCCATGGCCAGTTCTCTCGGGAAAGACTTTTCGATCTCATCCAAAATCACTCCGGCGCAAATACCGCCCGTCCGGGCTCTGCTCCCTGTACTGCCGTTCATGTCCGGTCCGCCCCTTTCTTAAGCGCTTCCTGCGCCTCTTCGATCAGCTGAAGCCTGTGCCTGATTTCCTGCTGTTTATCCGCTACGCCGTAGCTGCATCCTCTGAGCGCGGAACGGTAAGCTTCTTCCATCAGGCCGTGCTGATACTGCAGATAGGACGCCTTGGTTTCCATGTCTTCCGGTTCGATTTTCCTTCCGTAAAGAAACTCTGATTCCGTATAGGCGTTAACTTTTTTATCTGCTGCAGTGCTTTCTCCGTCAGCACCGGCGTTATCCTTTTGGCATAAGTCCATCAGTACATAGTATTTGCCGTCTTCTTCCACCATCCGCTCCGTGCGGATCATAAAAGGCGACTCAGTTACGATATAACGGCGGACCACATCCAGATCCGACTGGGGTCCGAGGATTACCTGGCGGATTCCGGCTGCAGCCGTCTCCGCTTCTTTCAAAATCCTGGTTACCAGATGTCCGCCCATCCCGGTAATGCAGACTGCATCCGGCACCGGCTCTGAAGGAAGCTCCTTCAGACCGTCAGAGCGTACAAAAATGCAGCGGTCGGAAAGGCCGGCAGCTTCTGCATTATCCCTGGCTATGGCCAGCGGCCCTTCTCCGATATCGGCAGCAATCGCTCTCCCGGCTTTTCCCCGTTCCAATGCTTCCAGACAGGTATAGCCATGGTCACAGCCGATATCTGCCAGCACTTCACAGTCTTTGATCATGTCCGCAATTACGGACAGGCGTTTGGATAATTTCCAGGTTTTCATTTTATTATATTCCTTCTCACGGCTTACATCCCGTCCCGGATCTCAATCCTGATACTGCGCAGCTCCTTCCGCTGCTGCAGCAGTTTACCGAAGGCAGTCATATCGCTGCCGCAGGCAGCCATCTCCCGGTCGATCCTTGCGGATACGATCGCCTGTACTGCCTCTGTCAGGCCTTTGGAAAGATCCTGGGCTGACATATTGAGAAGTGCTTCCTGCTGGGCTTCCGGCAGGCTGAATACCGCAGCGGCAGCGCTTCTTGCTTCCTCATCCTCCGCATAACGGTCCAGAATTGCCGCCGCGCCCACATTGCCCTGCCGGCTCTGCAGCATTTCCGCGATATCCCTGTAAATTCCTTCGGAAAAATCTTCCGTGCGAAGATGCCGGAAAATGTGAGGCTTCAGTTCCGGCCGTTCCAGCATCCAGGTCAGCAGCAGTTTTTCATGCCTTGCCGTACTGCCCTGTACTGCATGTTCTCCCGGAGCGGTGCCTGCGATGCCGCCGCCTGCTGCCGCATGGACAGCACTGTTTTCCTTCTCATTGACATTCTCAGGATAAAACCCGGATTTGACAGAGGCATTATCCTGTCCGGGGCGGGAAGACTGCGGTTCATGTACCGGCAGGCTGTAGGACAGTTCTTTCACATTCCGGAGACCGGTTCCCTGGATCAAGGCCCGGCGTTCCGTCAGGTCTTTCAGCTGTGCCCGGTCAATCATATACTCCACACTGACCGCATCTATATAATTGTCCCGCTCCATGGGTTCCTCGAACATACACAGGCGGTCCGCCACAGCTGTATAGAACTTCGTTTTTTCTGCCGGATCCGAAAGGTCATATCCCCGTTTCAGGATCCCGATCATGAACAGAAAAGCATTCTGCGCTTCCCGGATACATTTCTCATAATACTCCGGGCCTTCCGCCCGGATCAGTTCGTCCGGGTCCTTGTATTTGCCCATATCCAGTACCCGGACCTGAAGCCCGGCGTCATACAGAATGGGAAAGGCCCGGAGTTTTGCCTGTATGCCGGCTTCGTCGCTGTCCTGGGTCAGGATTACCTGGTCTGTATAACGCTTCAGCAGCCTGGCGTGCTTTTCGTTAAACGCGGTTCCAAGACTGGCTACCGCATTGGTAAACCCGGCCTGGTGCAGTGCGATCACATCCATATATCCTTCGCAGAGCAGCATGAATTTCTGCCGGCTTTTACGGGCAAAGTTCAGTCCGTAAAGATGGGATGATTTATCAAATATCAGTGTTTCCGGTGAATTCAGGTATTTGGGCATACCATCCCCCATAACCCGTCCCCCGAAGCCGATAACCCGGTTGTTGGTGTCCATAATAGGAAACATGACCCGGTTCCAGAACTTATCCCGGATGCGGCTTTCCGTAAATGTCACCAGGCCGGAATCCCTGAGGAGTTCGTCGGTATAGCCCTTATCCTTCAGATACCGGTACAGTGCATCCGGTGTTTTTGTGGAGTACCCCAGCCCGAAGTGCGTGATGGTAGCATTGGCAAGTTTTCTTTTGTCATGGAGATACCGGTAGCCGACAGCTCCCTCCGGGGACTGCAGCTGGCGGTAGTAGTACAAGGCCGCTTCCTTATGGATTTCCAAAAGCAGCCGACGCTTTTCTTTGGCGCCTTTCTCATAGGGCGTTTCCTGTGCCTCCGGCAGGGTGATATGCGCCCGGTCCGCCAGGGATTTCAGTGCTTCCGTAAAAGAATAGTTTTCATATTCCATCAGGAAGTTAATAACATTGCCACCGGCGCCGCATCCGAAGCAATAATAGATCTGCTTGCGCGGGCTCACGGAAAAGGAAGGCGTTTTCTCTCCATGAAAAGGGCAGAGGCCGAAATAATTCGCGCCTCTCTTGGTCAGGCGGACATGCTGTCCCACCACATCCACGATATCATTGGCTTCGCGGACCTGTTCAATTACCCCTTCATCATAACGCATAAAGAATCAGAACTTCCATCCGATCGGAACAAACAGTTCTTCAAATTTCACGATGGCATAATTATCCGTCATGCCGGAAATATAATCACAGACCACCCGTTCCTTGGTTTCGCCCCGCTCCATCAGCAGCTGGTATTCCCTGGTCAGCTGGTCGGGATGATCCATATAATAATGGAACAGCAGCTCAACCATCTGCTGGGCCTTTCCTTCCTCTTCCTTGGCCTTCCCGCCCACATAGACATGGCTGAACATCCATTGCCTGAGGGCACGCATGGCGGATTCCACCTCCAGCGTCATACCTACTTCAGGCTGTCCGATGCTGGTATAGATGACATTGTGGATCAGGCTGGAAAGACGGTCGTGCACATTGTGGCCCAGAACCTCCGTATATTCCGCGGGAATGTCCGCTTCTGTCAGCAGTCCCGCCCGTATGGCATCATCCACATCGTGGTTCAGATAGGCAATTTTATCGGAAAGCTGTACTACACGTCCTTCCAGCGTGCCGGGATGCCCGCTCGTCTGGTGGTTGCGCATGCCGTCCCGGACTTCCCAGCTTAAGTTCAGTCCTTTTCCGTCCTTTTCCAGAACCTCCACAATCCGTACAGACTGCTCGCTGTGAACAAAGCCCTGGGAACATAGCCGGTTGAGTACTGCCTCTCCGCTGTGTCCAAAAGGTGTATGCCCCAGGTCATGTCCCAAAGCGATAGCCTCTGTCAGATCTTCATTGAGCTGCAGCGCTTTTGCAATGGTCCGCGCAATCTGAGCTACTTCCAGCGTATGTGTAAGGCGGGTACGGTAATGGTCTCCTTCCGGTGCCAGGAATACCTGGGTCTTATGCTTCATGCGGCGGAACGCCTTGCAGTGAATGATCCTGTCCCTGTCCCGTTCATAAATCGGGCGTACATCGTCCTGCTCCTCTGCGCGGTCCCTTCCGCGGGAAGCAGCGGACAGCGCAGCATAGGGACTTAAAAACTCCCTTTCCTTTGCCTCCAGCAATTCCCTTATGCAGCTGTAGTTTCCATATTCGTACATTTCCGAGCTGATTTGCTTATTTCAAAAATCCGTCGATGATAGCCGCTTCCGCTTCCTCAGGTGTGAGCCCCAGGGTTTCCAGCTTCATCAGCTGTTCCCCGGCAATCTTGCCGATGGCCGCCTCATGAATCAGCGCCGCATCCGGATGGTCCGCATCCAGGGCCGGCACGGCCAGCACCTTCGCGTCTCCCGCAATAATAGCGTCACATTCCGTATGTCCGCTGCAGGGGGCTTTGCCTTCGATGTTGGAGACAAACTTGATCCGGGAATTGTCCGTAGCCACAGAACGGCTGATAATATTTGCCGAGCTCCCCTCCCCGATGAGTTCCGCAGAAAGGTCAGATTCCGCGAACTGGGTGCCGTTGGTCAGAAGACGTTCCTTAATCACCACGGAGGCATTTTCCTTAACCACTGCCTTTGTGGAGCGTCTGGTGGAATCAATGCCGCGGATCTGGGTGCTTTCCATCTCCACATGGGCTCCCTCCTCCAGATAAAGCTCTGTGGCCGGATTCATAATATTTCCGCCGCTGGTACCGTGCTCCGTTTCACCGTAATGGCGCTCCAGATACTTTACCTTACTGTTTTTACCCACGAAGAAACGATGCACGCCGTTATGCTCGCTTTCCTGGTTGCCGCAGTTGTGAATGCCGCATCCTGCCACGATCACCACATCGCAGTTCTCGCCGATATAAAAGTCATTGGCCACTGTTTCATGATGCCCGCTGGCAGCAATGACGACAGGAATACAGCAGGTTTCATTTTTCGTATTGTCTTTAATATTGATGTCAATGCCTGATCCGTCTTCCTTGGAAGTGATCTGGATATTGGCAGTGGAATTACGGCTTTGGGCTTTGCCGTTGTAACGGATATTGTAAGCTCCGGTGGGAGTGGTATGGATATCCGCCACTTCCGCCAGGATACGCTGTTCTATGTCTTTATCATCCAGATACAGCATCAGTTGGCACCTCCCTGCTCTTTTTTAAGAT
>Ga0129307_1002828_pt1 | contig 12418 bp, 11 predicted proteins | sample P1105metagenome_FD_94437 | JGI IMG/M metagenome (GOLD analysis project Ga0129307, IMG submission 94437) | Capybara group fecal microbial communities from Wisconsin, USA - P1105 metagenome | ecosystem: Host-associated > Mammals > Digestive system > Large intestine > Fecal | place: USA: Wisconsin... | reverse complement strand
ATTTCTTTCCATAGGATGGTCCTTTTTTTGTGTTTGATTTGTGGTTATTTCAAATCTAAAAATTGGAACATCCTATTTTTTTACCCCCTTAGTGGAATTTGCGAAAGAAAATATACGTTACCTTGTTGCTTGTGTTGCCCCAACGTGCATCCGGTGTTGTTCCCGACTCCGCGAGACAAGCCGTCCCTGACCCTTGCGGCGATCAGGGTGCCGTTGAACTTTTCCCATTCAATGACTTTGTTGAATCCCATGAGCGGATCCCCGATTCTGGAAAGGTCCTCGAGTCTAAACTGAACGTCAAGAAAAACGGGCTGTTTCTGCATAACTTACCTCATTTTCTTACATACGTAAATGCAGAAAACGTTAGTTTGTATGTAAAGAGGTAAAATTGGTTGATTTTTAGAGATTACCTTGTTTTGTTCTTTTGGAAAAAGTCCTTAGCGATTTGTCTATTAAGTACATGCTCTGCAAAGGTTTTAATCTTGCATGTGAAAAGCCAAGTATAGTTAGGCCGATGTTTTGTGGAAAACTCCTGTATATCAAGTTGCAAAGACGCTGTTCCATGGTCTGCTTTCTTGTGCGTTCTTGGTTATCTTTCCATGGCGAGAGTTGCTTATATTGCTTCCATTCATCGAAAAATGGTCCGTTGGAGTTTTTGAACCAAGGCCGGGATGTGCAAAATAGGGTGACAAAATGGACTATGGCTGGATTGTTTTTGGCTTCTTCGATATCGACTTTGGAATCGCAAAAACTTGGCTTACGATATTTAAGTAAATGATCAAAGCTGAATGCTGTAAAAATAGACATGCAGTTGTAGCGGGGGTGAACCAGTTTGATGTTCCCTTGCAGAGAAATGTTGGCGATACCCTGATCTGCGTATGGAACGTGCCCGGAGTATTTATTAATGGTCTCTTCGATTTTTTGGTCCATGGCATTCTTTTGCCAAGCCTGAAAATCGATCAGCATCATTCCTGCATTGATGTAAATGGCTTTTTCGTTTAGACCTATACGTGTGCGGTGCTGCTTACTAATACAGTCGAGTACGCCACAGACAACTTTCCCTTCAAAACTTTGGTTGTAGAAATCAAGTAGATTTTTACGGACGATGGTGTCACAGTCCAGATATAGAACTCTGTCTATATTTAGAGGTAACAGTTGCGAGAGCATTAGACGTGAAAACGTGCAGAGAGAACCTCGTTGCTGACATAATGTTGCTAGTTTGGGCTTTACGATCTCGATCGAACGGTACTGGATTTCTCGACTATATTTTTTTGCTAGTTCGTCTAGCTTTTGCTTGTTTTCGACACTGATGTTATCGTCCAGCACATAGACCGTCAGTTCAACAACGTCTTTGTTGTTTTCAAAAAGCGAACATATGGAAACACCCATAATTTCCGCAAAATTATCATCGCTGGCGTAAACTACGTTCATTTAATTCCGGATATCTCTGTTTGTTTTTGGTACTCTATTAAATACTATCCCTAATATAGTAACCGTCGTTCTTTTTGTAACGATTGCGTTTTGAAAATGCGTTGTTGCCTTTTACTATAGCGCCTTTTGTGGTACTACTCACCCTTTCCGTAATACTTCGCATACCATTCCGCAAATTTCCTTAAGCCATCGCGGAGCGGGGTGGCGGGCTTGAAGCCGAAGTCCTGTTCGAGTGCGGTCGTGTCGGCGTAGGTCACTGGCACGTCGCCGGGTTGCATGGGCACGAGTTCCTTGTGCGCTTCGAAGTCGTAATCGGCGGGGAGCACCTTGGCGCGGACGAGCTCTTCTTGCAGAATCGTCACGAAATCGAGGAGGTTCTCGGGGTGGTTGTTGCCGATGTTGTAGACTTTGTAGGGCGGCAGCGGGAGTCCGTCTTCGCCGTTTTGCTTTTCGGGGGCGTGCTGCATGACGCGGACGACGCCTTCGACGATGTCGTCGACGTAGGTAAAGTCACGTTTGCATTTGCCGTAGTTGAATATCTGGATGGTCTTGCCGGCTTTAAGCTTGTTGGTGAAGCCGAAGTAGGCCATGTCGGGGCGACCGGCGGGACCGTAGACGGTAAAGAAGCGCAGCCCTGTGCTGGGGATGTTGTAGAGCTTGCTGTAGGCGTGGGCCATGAGCTCGTTGCTCTTTTTGGTGGCGGCGTACAGGGAAACCGGGTTGTCCACTTTGTCGTCGGTGGAGTAGGGGATCTTCTTGTTGCTGCCATAGACGCTGGAGGAGCTGGCATAGACGAGGTGTTCGACTTCGCCTTTCTCGGCGCCTCTGCGGCAGGCTTCGAGGATATTGTAGAAGCCGATGAGGTTGCTCTGGATGTAGGCGTCCGGGTTCGTGATGGAATAGCGGACGCCGGCCTGGGCGGCGAGGTTCACGACGACGGCGAAGTGGTACTTTTCGAACAGGCTGTCGATGGCGGCCTTGTCGGCGAGGTTCGCCTTGATGAATGTCCATTTCTTGCCGGTCGAGGTGGCGAGGGCTTCGATTTCCTTGAGTCGCTCGTACTTGATGTTCACGTCATAGTAGTCGGTGATGGAGTCGAGGCCGACGAGCTCGGAGCTGTTGTAGTCTCCCAGTAACTTCTTGCAGAGGTTGCAGCCGATAAAGCCGGCTGCTCCGGTAACGAGGACTGCTTTCCCGTTGAGGATAACGTTTTTGTCAAGCATTATATAACCAACCTTAATGCGGATGACGTGTGTGGCTTAGCACCCGATGGCGCTGTATTCGAATCCGGCTTCGGCGAGTTCCTTGGGGTCGTAGATGTTGCGGCCGTCGATGATGATGGCGTTCTTCATGGACTTCTTCATCACGCCGAAGCTCGGCATGCGGAACTGCTTCCATTCGGTGACGAGCAACAATGCTTCGGCATCGAGCAATGCTTCGTACATGTCGTTGCAGTAAACGATCTGGCTTGCGATGGTCGCGGCATCGGGGCGCCCGGCCATACGGCGCTTGCATTCGTTCATGGCGACCGGGTCATAGACGCGGACGGTGGCGCCGGCCTTGACGAGCTTGTCGATGAGCACGAGGGCGGTCGCTTCGCGCATGTCGTCGGTCTCGGGTTTAAAGGCGAGACCCCACATGGCGATGGTCTTGCCCTTGAGGTTCGCTTCTCCGCCGAAGCGCTTTGCGAGCTTGTTGAACAGCACGGTCTTCTGGTATTCGTTGACTTCTTCGACGGCCTTGAGGACGCCCATCTTGTAGCCGTTCTTCTCGGCGGTCTTGATGAGAGCCTTCACGTCCTTGGGGAAGCAGCTTCCGCCGTAGCCGCAGCCGGGGTAGAGGAACTTCGAGCCGATGCGGGTGTCGCTGCCGATGCCCTTCCTCACCATGTTCACGTCGGCGCCCACGAGTTCGCAGAGGTTCGCGATGTCGTTCATGAAGCTGATGCGGGTCGCGAGCATGGAGTTCGCGGCGTACTTGATCATTTCTGCGCTCGGGATGTCGGTGAAGATTACGCGGAAGTTGTTGAGCATCATCGGGCGGTAGAGGCGGGTCATGAGTTCCTTGGCCTGTTCGCTTTCGACGCCGACGACGACGCGGTCGGGCTTCATGAAGTCCGTGATGGCGGAGCCTTCCTTGAGGAATTCCGGGTTGCTTGCCACGTCGAACGGAATCTTGACGCCGCGCTTGTCGAGTTCTTCCTGGATGGCGGCCTTGACTTTCTTGGCGGTGCCGACGGGGACGGTGGATTTCGTCACGAGGACTGTGTATTTCTTGATGTTTTGGCCGAAGGTGCGCGCGACGGCGAGAACGTACTGCAAGTCGGCGGAACCGTCTTCGTCGGGGGGCGTGCCCACGGCGCTGAAGACCATCTCTACGTTGTCGAGGACGCTGGCGAGGTCGGTCGTGAAGCTGAGGCGGCCTTCGCGCTGGTTCCTCAAGACCATTTCATCAAGGCCCGGTTCGTATATGGGGATTTCCCCTTTCTGGAGCGATTCGATTTTTGCCTGGTTCACATCGACGCATGTGACGTTGACGCCCATTTCGGCAAAGCATGTACCGCTAACGAGACCTACATAACCCGTTCCAACAATTGCAATATTCATAGATAATATCCTTGATGATATGTCTGTATTTGTATAATCGACGGGAAATGTAATAAAATCGTAAGACTTTGTTTTATAAATACGGAAACGCTGCCCCTGAGGACAGCGTTAAGATGATGATTGGGTTCAATTTTCGCCGTTATGCATTTCGATATTCTCGCGATCCATGGTGTAAGTCAGGTATTCCTTGAAATCACGGTTGATATCCACACCTTCGAAGTCTTCTATGTTGTCTGCAAACAAATCGATCAGTGTAGGGTTATCAATCCAGGCATCGATTCCGACGCTATCCATCACGATGGTTTTATCCCCCGGTCCTTTAGCGACGTATTCGATTTTTGATTTTTCGGCCCAGCCTTTCCCGCAATTTCCTTTGACGAAAACTTTTGTGTCGGACTGAGAAATGATTGTGAGTTCGTCATTGAAATCTGCTGTGCAGACTACCGTGCCTCCATCTTTATTTGAAGTGAGTTCGATGCTGCCTCGTTTCGATTTGACGACGCTTGCTGCGAAAGGTGTCGTGACCATAACCGCAAGCGCTACAGCCACCATTACCTTGATGTTTTTCATGATTGCCTCCTGTATTGTATTAGGAAACGTTACCGTCTCCATAAGCTAAACTACAAAGTAGCGCTTGCGCAGAGTAGTGATTTTATAGTTTAGTTTGGAATAGAATTTACTTTATATAAAACGAGCTGCCCAGAATGGACAGCTTTTATTTTGCGAGAACGATTTATTCCCACCATCTTTCTGGTTAAACTACAAAATGAAAATCGCGCAGACAAGTGCCGCGCGAAAAAAATTGAATGCATGGGGAGGCTGCGTTCGCCTAGATTGTCTGCTTGACCTTGCGCGGAGAAATCGCGATGAATATGAGTACGCTTACAAGCAGCAGGAATGGATAGAACATGTAAGGAATAAGGTTGAATGCGCTCACGTTGGCATCGGGTAGGGCTGCTGAAATTGCAGAAAGCGCTACGAGCATCTGGGCTCCGTATGGCAAAATCCCTTGCACGACGCAGCTGAAAATATCCAAAAGCGAGGCTGTCTTTTTTGGCGAGATTCTGTATTCGTCTCCCATCTGTTTTGCGATGGGACCTGCCATCACGATGGCGACTGTATTGTTTGCTGTTGCGATGTCGAGTGCGCTTACCAAGAGGCCAACGCCAACTTGCCCGCTGCGGTGTCCTTTAAATACTTTGTGTATGAAGTCCAATAACGCTGCAAAACCGCCATGGATACGGATGAGCCCGCACAAGGCGCTTACCAGGACCGCGACGAGAATCGTCTCGTACATTCCCGAGATGCCGTTCCCGATGTTTTGCAAAAGTCCAATCATGTCGAGTGAGCCAAAGCATACCATAATTACGGATGCCGCGACAATGCCGACGAGAAGCACTGTGAATACATTGATGCCGGTAAGGGCGAGTGCGAGAACGAGAACGTACGGGATAAGTTGGATTAAGTTGTATGAATTTTCGGCAACGGTCTTTGCTTCGGTCGCAAACGAAATCGCCGTGATGATTGCAATTGCGAGAATCGCCGCCGGGAGCGCGATCAAAAAGTTTACGCGGAACTTGTCCTTCATTTGGCAACCCTGCGTCGATGTCGCCGCGATAGTCGTGTCCGAAATAAAGCTCAAGTTATCGCCGAACATAGCGCCACCAATTACGGTTGCTACACAGAACGGTACGCCAAAACCCGCCATTTGCGCTACTTCGACCGCAATCGGCGAAACAACTGCGATTGTGCCCACGGACGTTCCCATTGCTGTCGAGACGAACGCTGCAACGACGAACAGCACCACGACTGCGAACTGCGCCGGGATAAAATCTAGTAGCAAGTAGGCCGCCGCCGAGGCACTACTGCGCCCGAGAATTCCTGCGAAAATTCCCGCACAGAGGAATATGAGGATCATGAGAAAAATGTTGCGGTCGCCGAGAGCGCCTGCCATCACGTTCATCTTGTTGTCGAAATTCAGTTGGCGGTTCTGCACGCACGCCACGAAAATTGCGACCAGGAACGCGGCCACGATGGGAATGTTGTAGAAGCCCATCGGAACCTTGAGGATATATTCGAATGTGATGCCGAGTCCTAGATAGAGTACTAGGAAAACGGCGATGGGCAAAAGGGCGATTGGGTTGCCCTTGATTTTTTCTTGGGTGTTTTCTGTCTGCATGGCGTAAAAAATAGAAAATGTCTTGTTTTATTTTTGTATTTTGTCAAGTGAACTAAGGAATCGAAGATGAAAAACCTAAAAAATAATTTTGCGGTGAATGTCGCTGCTTTTGTGATGGCGACGGTTCTTGCTTTGGGCGGCTCCTGCAATGTCTCTGCGAAAGGGGCTCCTTTGGCAGACGAGGACATTCGAATTGTGAAGATTAACGACGACAATTTCGAGAAGGAAATTTTAAAGTCGAAAAAGCCGGTGATTTTGGAAATTTCATCGACGAGTTGCCCGCCATGCCTTGTGATGATTCCGACGCTTATTGGTATAGCTAAAAACTATAATGATATCAAGATTGCGTCTGTGGGCATCGATGAACCGAATATCGAGAAAATCAAGAATACGCTCCCGATTCAGGCGTTTCCGACGTTCTTTTTTATCAAGGATGGTCGCATTGTCAACCAGCTGGTGGGTGTCGTGAAGGAAGACGCTATGCTGGAGGCGTTGCAATACACTCCGGATCCGAAGGCGAAGGCTGCGCAGGTGAACAAGAAAGCAAAAAAGTCCAAGAAACCCGCCAATAAAAATTTGGTTTGCAAGGTGGACGGCCAATTCCACGGCCTCAAGAATCTTGTGACGATTTCGTTTGTGTTCGGCGATTCCGAGATTGAAAATGTCGATATCGTGACGGATGTGTTTGTGCCGCCGGAGCAATTTGACCAGCGAGAACAGATGATGGAACATATCCGTGCAAGTGGCAAGGGCGAGGTGACTCCGACAATGACTGGCTTCCAGATGCATATCGATAACGATTGCCGTTTTATGAAGGCGATGGACATGAAGCGCACCTCGACTTATGGCGAAATGCGTGCCGGGCTAGAGTTACAGGGTTTTACTTGTAAGTAGTTTTGTCATTCCGACAATAAAAAAGTTCAAGCGACTGTAAAATACCCCCTTTATGGGGGTATTTTTTATTTATGGTTAAAAGGATGTGGTATGAAAAACAAATTTTTCTTTGTGTTTTTGACTGTTGCTTCGATTTCTCAAGCTGCGGTAAATTTGGGTGTTAGCCTTGGCGATAGCATCAAGCCAGTGACTCATGTGGCGACGGGTTCGCTTTACGGCCTTACCGAGACTCTTCCGAGCAATATCGAAAAGGATGTCGCTCCGCTCAAACCGAACGTGTTCCTTTCGCCGGCGCGTAGTGGTAACGGTCGCCAACAGCCGATTGGCGGGGCTTTCCTTGTGGCGCCTCGTGTCGAAAGCATCGGTGCCAAAATCCAAATTCGCCTTGCGGATGTGCTGCCGGGATGGCCGTACAAGTTCCAGAATATGGATCACTGGAAAAACGAAGTGAAATCCGTCATCAACGATAAGCTTAAATCGAACAACAAGAATTTTGACGGTTACGAAATCTGGAATGAACCGAACGATACTTGGAAATCGAACATCGACTTCAATTCCGGTCTTTGGAAACAGACTTACGATTTGATTCGCCAGATGGACCCCGGTGCAAAAATTATCGGCCCGTCGTATTCTTTTTACCACGCTTCCAAAATGGAAGACTTTGTAAGGTATTGCTCGCAGAACAACTGCATGCCCGACGTGGTGAGCTGGCACCAATGGGGAAGTGGCGGCTTTGTGGGTTCTGTCGAAACTTATCGCAATCTCGAGAAGAAATACAACGTCAAACCGCGTCCGCTGAGCATCAACGAATATTCTTCGACGGAACATAGCGAAGAAGGATGCCCGGGCCTGTCGATTCCCTTTATCGCAAAATTCGAACGTCACGGTGTCGAAAGTGCCATGATTTCTTGGTGGTTCGTACCGCTTCCGGGTCGCTTGGGAAGCCTTCTCACCAAGGATAACGAACGTGGCGGTGGATGGTGGCTGTACAAGTGGTATGGCGACATGAGCGGCTACATGGCGAAGGTGACTCCGCCCAACGACAAGAGCGATGGCGTAGATGGTTTTGCCGCTCTCGACAAAAAGAAAGGTTTTGCGAGCATTGTGCTAGGAGGCAATACCAGGGGCGATGTGAATGTGAACATTTCGGGCATCCCTTCTGCGTTCGGTAACAAAGTGAATGTGACTGTCGAATATGTTGTATGGGAAAATAAGGATAAGGCTGTTCCATCGACGAATCTGGTATCTGATAAGGAATACGACGTAAACGACGGTAAGATTACGGTACCGGTAAACATTACGAATACCAAGTACGGCTACCGCGTGTACATTACGCCGATTATTCCGCAGGCTCCGTATAAGGATACGGCAATGAAAATTCCAGGCAAGGTCGAAGTCGAAAATTACGACATCGGCGGTCCGGGCAAGGCCTACCTCGACAAGGACGATGACAACAAGGGCGGTGAGTATCGCGAAGACGCTGTCGATATCGTAAAAGTGGTTGATGGTTATGCCGTTGGTTATACGCAAGAAGGAGAATGGTTGGAATATACGGTGAAAGTCGACCGCGAACAGGAATATGCGTTGCAAGTTCACTATGCGACTTCTTCTGAAAATACGGGAATGAAGTTGTATGTTGATGACAAGGCTGTGCTTGAAAATGTCGCTTTTGAAAAGGGGGCGGATTGGAATACTTATACGACTCTTGATGCAGGCATGGTAAAACTCCCCAAGGGCGAGCATGTGCTCAAGATGGAAATTGTCGGAAACTATGTCAATATCGACTGGTTAGATTTCAAGGATCCTACGACAACGTTATTGAAGCCGTCGAGCGGCATGCGCTTGAATGTTGCGGACATGGAATACCATGTGTTTGATATGCAAGGGAGACTTGTTGCAAGATTTAGGGCTATAGGTTCTACCGATTTGCAGGAGAAAACTCGTGCGGCGGTCAAGCGTTCAGGCGTTTATCTTGTCAAACCGCGTTCTGGCGGACAGATGTTTACCGTTTCTGTGAAGTAATTGTTATTTGAGTGAGTTGCGTTGAGCCGGTTTTGCTGTTTAATGATTTTCAATAATCCTCTGGAGCATGGCTTTGCAGCCTTCGTTGACGTCACTCCATGTGGCTTCGAAATCGCCGGTGTACCAGGGATCTGCGACATCACGGGTTTTGCCGGCCCAGTCCATCAGCAGTGAAATCTTGTGGGTTCGGGATTCGTGCGCATCTCGGTACTGCGCGAGTTCTCGTTCGTAGATGTCGCGGGGTAAAATCCAGCGGAGGTTCCGCAAGTTGTTCTGGTCCATGAGTACGATGTAGTCGTAATGGTTGTAGTCGGCGACGGTCATCTGGCGTGCGGTTTTTCCGCTACAGACGATGCCGTGGCGTGCGAGCATGCGGCGTGCTGGTGGATAGACGGGGTTCCCGATTTCTTCGGTGCTTGTCGCGGCGGATGCAATTTCGAAGTCGGCGGCGGTTAACGTGGTGCTGGCAGAGAGAACTGTCGGCAAGTCGCGTACCAACTTTTTCATGACGAATTCCGCCATGGGGCTGCGGCAGATGTTTCCGTGGCAAACGAATAAAATCTTAATCATATGTTTTTGAAGTTTTAATGCAAATTTAAAAAAATGAAAGTTCTAAATTTTACAATATGAAAACGATTGAAGTTGTTGCTGGAGTCATTACAGATGGCAGTCGAGTTTTTGCCACGCAGCGCGGATATGGTGACCAAAAGGATGGTTGGGAATTCCCGGGCGGCAAAATGGAGCTGGGCGAGACTCCGGAGCAGGCTCTGGTTCGTGAGCTTAAAGAAGAACTCGTCGTTGACGTGAATGTTGGCGAAAAGATATGTACGGTGGAATATGATTACCCGAAATTTCACTTGACGATGCACTGTTTTTTCTGTACACTAGCTGCAGGCTGCAAGCCGAAACTCTTGGAACACGAAGATGCCAAATGGCTTGACCGCGAAAACCTGAACACGGTCAACTGGCTCCCTGCCGATGTCGAGGTGGTGAAAAAGCTTTTAGTTTGATTTTTTGGCCCACGGCAGGTCGGCTACAGCGGTAAACAGGATTTGCCGCTTTTTTTGATGGGCGAGGTCGTGTGCTGTTTATATTTACAGCATGAAGGATTTGAAATTTGCGATTCTTGGGTGCGGCCACATTGCGACAAAGATGGCTGCCGCTGTTAAAACCTTGGAAAAAAAGGGGATGGGCGTGGAATGCTACGCCGTGGCATCCCGCCACTTGGAAAAGGCGACTGCTTTTGCAAAAGAATACGGTTTTGAAAAAGCGTACGGCAGTTACGAGGAACTTGCTGCGGATTCTGCGATTGACTTGATTTACATTGCGACGCCGCATTCGCACCATCATGAATTTGCAAAACTCTGCATCGAACATGGTCAAAATATTCTTGTCGAAAAGGCTTTTACGGCGAATGCGAAACTGGCGTCCGAAGTGATTTCGCTTACCCATGACAAAGGCGTTTTCTTGTGCGAAGCGATGTGGACTCGCTTTTTGCCAGCGTTAGAGACTATTCGCGGATGGATTCGCGATGGGCGTATCGGGGATGTGGAAACGGTCGAGGCGGATTTCTCGATGAAGCTCAGTCATAATGAGCGCTTGTGGAATCCGGCGCTTGCGGGTGGTGCGCTGCTGGATATCGGCATTTACAGTCTCACCTTTGCCGATTTGTTCCTCGGTGAACGTATTGATGCGGATGAAAATGTTGTGCGCAACGAGATTGTTTCGATGGATTGCAAATGCGTCAAGTTTAAGACGGGCGTGGATGCAAGTGACTGGATTAATCTCACGTATGAAAATGGTCAAAAGGCGTATCTCAAGACTTCGATGGTGTCGCCGACGCATAACGAGGGCGTGATTTATGGTACGGCAGGGCAAATCCGTGTGCAGAACCTGAATGACATGGTGAAGTTGGAATTGCTCGATGACGCGGGGAATGTTGTCGAAACTGTTGAGCCACCGCGTCTTTGCAACTGCTATGAATACGAAGTTCTCGCATGCAAGGAGGCTATTGAAAACCCCGAACAGTTCCGGCACGAAATTTGCAACGGCTCGACGCACTCTATCGCTTGGGAACGGCCGGAGATGACGCATGCGAAGACGATGGAACTCATGACGCTGATGGACAAGATTCGCGAGCAGTTTGGCGTGAGTTATCCATTCGAAATTTCTCCGGGTGAAACTTGGAACCGCGATGGCGATAAATCTGTTTTGCAGGTGTTCGATATCGAAACGGGCGAAGCGAAAGTCCTCAAGGAATTTGATTGCGTGATTGAAGCGCCGAACTGGAGTGCGGATGGTACGTTCCTTACGTACAACAGCAATGGCCGCATTTTCAAGTTCACGATGGCGACGGGCGAAGTGAGTCCTGTTGAAAGTTACTTTGTCGATAACTGCAATAACGACCACGTTCTCGATCCGGATGGCAGTGGCATCTACGTTAGCCATCATACGAAAGAAGACGGGCTTTCTCGCATTTACAAGATTTACTTTGACGGACGATTGCCGCGTTTGGTGACGCCGCTTGCGCCAAGCTATCTCCATGGCATTACGCCGGACGGAAAGACGCTCGCCTATTGCGCCGAACGGAACGGCAGTTATGACATTTATACGATTCCGGCAGAGGGCGGCAACGAGACACGTCTCACGACTGCTTTCGGGCTGAATGACGGACCCGAATACGACTGCATTGGCGAATACATTTGGTTCAATTCGGAACGTTCTGGACGTATGCAGGCGTTCTGCATGAAGGCGGACGGTTCCGAGCAGACGCAGATGACGCATGACCTGCATTGGAATACGTGGTTCCCGCATATTTCGCCGGACCGCCAGAAGGTTGTGATGGTCGCATATACGGAAACGGATGTGCGTCCGGGCGAGCATGTGCCGAACAAGAACGTGGAACTGCGCCTAATGCGCCGCGTAGCCTCATCTGACCCAAACGGCGCAATTCTCGTAAATGAATGGTCGGCTCCGCAGACAATCCTCAAGCTTTTTGGTGGACAGGGAACGATCAACGTCAATTCCTGGGCACCTGACAGCAAGCGTTTTGCTTTTGTAAGTTACATCCGAAGGCGATAATCCCTAATGAACACACCCCTCCTTCCAGGGCCTCGCTGTTCTTGCAAAAGTACGAAAAGCCCTCGCGAAATTTCGCGAGGGACTTTTTGTATAATCGAAAACCACCGGCTAGGCCGGTGGTTCCGTAAAAGCCTTCTGGCGGTCATGAGAAAAAAATCCTTTGACTAATATTGAGATGCGGTCGGCCAACTGCATAACAATAATT
>Ga0129307_1002827_pt1 | contig 12419 bp, 7 predicted proteins | sample P1105metagenome_FD_94437 | JGI IMG/M metagenome (GOLD analysis project Ga0129307, IMG submission 94437) | Capybara group fecal microbial communities from Wisconsin, USA - P1105 metagenome | ecosystem: Host-associated > Mammals > Digestive system > Large intestine > Fecal | place: USA: Wisconsin... | reverse complement strand
AGCATATCCGTGGCCGAGGTGACGGCACCCTTCACCAGTTTGTCTGCACCGAGGGCAGTCACGCTACCCGTCAGGTCGTTCTTCTTCACACGACCATAGCCGATAACCACCACTTCCTCCAGCGCTTCCGTGTCATCCTCCATGCGGATGGTGACCGTGGGAGCAGCGAGAGCCGTAGCATCCTTGTAGCCCACATACGAGACGGTCAGTCGGTCGCCCTGATTCGCCTGTAACGTAAAGTTTCCGTCGAAGTCGGTCACCGTCCCACCCGTTCCGTTCACTCGGACGGTAGCACCGATGACGCCTTCTCCGGTAGCATCCACCACATGCCCCTTGACCGTAATCTGCTGGCCCAGGGCACTCGCTGAAAGAATCAAGCCGAACAGTGCGGCCAACATCCTCAGAGGCATTTTCAAATGTACCTGTTTCATCATACTTCGTTTTAAATTGTTAATTATATAATAAATAAAAAAAGGTGTCGCTCGAAAATGGCGTTTCCGCAGGTCAATGTCTATCTTTGTTTTGATGAAGCAGGTAAACATTTCTATTCCTTTGGCCAACGCCATGTGTAGGCTTGCTGACTCGCGTCTGTAGTGTGTGCCTGATGTCGCCCTTGCCTGACTTCACGTCGGTACGCTGACTTAACTCTATAATAATAGACAGGAAGGGATTAAAAAAGCTAACCATTTTGAGAAAGAAAATGAAATAGCACATAAAAAAACAGGATTTGCCTTAAATGCAAGTCCTGCTTTGTGTGGTTGATGGTCTGTGTCTGCAACGGACAGGGGTGTTTTACATCTATACCGAACAGCAGATTTTTATAATCGGTTCTTTTCTGCATTACCGGCACCTGTACCCTTATACTTCGACGGGGTAACATTGAATCTGTAGCGCAAGGAGAGTTGGATGCAACGGGAATCGTTGTCCTCCATTTTACGAAACATCATCCTATTGCTGTAAAGCATGACATGATTGATACCGCCATTGAAAATATCGTTACCAGTCAGTTTAACATTCAGACGGTGCTGGAAGAAGTCTTTGCTGATACTGAGCGAGAGCATTGGATTGGTACTGTCAACATAGATGTTTGAACCTGTGTTGCCGTGGGTGTGCATGTAGAAGTCGGCCTGCAACAGCCAGTCGTGAGGTAAAGTCAGGATGTTGCCCAGTTGCAGGGTCAGCATTGGATGGCAGAAACTTTTCTCTTGACCATTAAACATGGACTTGAGCCAGGGCTTCATCAACGACACGTTGTATTGCGGAGTCCATGTTATCCCGTTACCTAATTTGATGTTCTTCTGTGCACCCAAAGTAATAGTAAGCCAGTCGGCATGATCGTAATTCAAGTAAGTCACGAAATTCACCTTTGAGTCATCTTCTAGACCGCCCGCCGTATAGAGAATTGGATCGACACAATGGGAGAAGTTGGTCATAAGATAGAGCCACTTCCACATTACCATCGCATTCAGGTTGTGATACTTAACGGGCTTCAGATAGGGATTACCCGTCTGCAGATTCAAGCGATTCTCGTAGGTGACATCGCTACTCAACTGCCAATAGGAAGGGCGTGTTGTTCGCTTCGCATAACTGAAAGACAGTTGCAGATTCCTGACTGATGTAGATACAGAAAGAGACGGAAACAGGTCGTCGTATGTACGGCATTGTTCATCACGACGCTGACCACTCACAAAGTACTCTGACTCCACATGTTCGTAACGAAGACCTGCCGACAACTGGAAGCGTCCCAGACGTTGGCGTAGTTCCACGAAGGGAGCAATGTTACTTTCGTGCTGTTCGTTATTGCTATTGGCAATGTATCCCTCTTGATTCTCAAATCTGCTTTTCCATCGCGTATTGGTATATTCCTCACCTATCTCTATCTGTCCTTTCCACAGCGGATGGGTAACGAATAGTTTCTCTGCAAACAGTTTACTGCGTGTCTGACTCTCCGTATTCACATCGCGGTCTTCGTACTCAGTACTTAGTTCCTGCTGCTGGTTACGACTCTGCTGTCTGCGTGAAGTGTAGTCGGCATTGAAGTCGATGCTGAGTTGCCCCACTTTGCCTGTGTAATAAAGATTAGCCTGATGGATGGGGCTGTTCTTATCGCGTCTGACGCTGCTGTTTTGTAAATGGTCGTATGCCACTCCGTCGGCCAGCAGGTCATCATCATATTCACTGCGGGACTTTACGTAGTCATACGTATTCTGGTAGAATCCACCGAAAGAGTGATTATAATTGATTTGGTAGTTGAAACCGAATCGTCCTTCGAGGAAAGGATTACGAACATGATTCTTCTGCTGATTGTTTATCACCCATAGTGTATCTGCAAAGATGGTCTGTTCGAACTCGCCCTGACTCTTTCTTCTGTTATATGCCCCAAAAAGGTTAGCGAAGAGTTCCAGACCACCCGTGCGATAGGTAAGGTTGATGCGCTCGTTATTGGCATAACCACTTCCACTGCGTGACCACGATGACAATTCCACACCCAATCCTTCGCCTGCCGCCCGTTTGGTGCGGATGATGATGACTGCATTCACCGATGCGTCATAGCGGGCACCAGGGTTTTGGATGACTTCTACGTTGCGGATATTGTCAGACTGGATGTTTTTCAGTTCTTGCAGGTCGCGGAGTTTTCGACCGTTTACATAGATGAGCGGTGCGCCTTTACCTAAGATTTCGAAGCCCTCACCCCGTTTGGCAATCATCGGAACACGTGTATGTACGTCTTCAGCAGTACCTAACCGTTCCATCACTGTGCCCTCCACATTCATCACGAGCGAATTGCCTTGCAGGACTACCTTCGGACGTTCACCTTGCACAACCACACCATTCAGCGTGTAGTTATCAGGCTGCATCTTTATTGTTCCCACTTCAGATTGGTTGCAAAGTTTGTAGATGGTCTTGTAGCCCACGTATGAGATACGGGCGAGGACGGTAGGCTGCTCGTAGGGGATGACAAAAACACCAGCCTCGTTGCTCACGCCTCCACCGATGACGGTTGAGTCTGATGGATGAAGCAGGTAAACATTGGCGTAGGGCACGGGCTGGCGGTTCTCGTCGATGATGGTGCCAGTCAGATGGCGCTCAGTTTTATGGGTACACTCCACATAGATTTCGCTTTCACCACGCTTCACGACCCGGACGGGATAGAAGCCGACAATCTGCATGATGGCATCTGTGACGGTCTTGTGCTTGATGCTGGTAGTCACACGGAAGTCTTCCAGTTCGTCATAAATGAAGTTGATGGTATATGTCTGTTGCAAGTCGTTGAGTTCCATCAAAGCCTTCGACAGCGACACATTATCATATTGTCGGGTGATGCTCTGTGCATTGCCAAGCATAGTAACGAGGCTGAAGACGATGGTGAGTACCAGTCGTTTGGAAAGAATAATCTGTCTTTTCATAGTTACTCGGCAATAATCGTACTGTCGTTCAACACCAAGTGAATGCGTTCAAACGTATTCAGCTGTTCCAACACTTTAGACGCTTCCTGTCGCTGATTCCACTGGAAGAACAGGCGCAGTGTCTTAGCATCCTCGTTTCTCAACTCCACGCGCAAGCGGTAGTATTCGCCCAAGTCGGTGAGAATCTTCTGGAGCGTGGCTTCGTCGTAACGGATAATCTTGGGTGCAATGGTGTCGGTTTTGACAGTATCGACGGGCATCGTCGTGGATGGCTTGATTGGCACGGGTTGTTCGGTTTGTACGGTCTGAGACTTTTGACTATTGACCATCCGAACTATGTGAATAGCCGCAAAGGTGATACCCGACACAAACAAAACACCGAGGAATACGGCGGCAATCTTCAGCCATCTACTACGGGGCTTACTGTCGATGATATGCTGCCCGGCAAACCGCTGCCATTCGGTATCCACATTCACAGCGTTCTTTCTCGTATTCTCCCAAATCATAGCTTGCTTCAATAGCGCTGTGCCCTCCATGAGTTCGCACACTTCGGGGTCTTCGAGCATCGTCTTCAATTCCTGCTCCAAGTAGTTTTCGGGATGCTCCTGCATGTCAAGCAACATCTGAATCTTTTCGTTCCTTTCCATCGTCCTTATATTATTTTGTCTTGATACTCTTTGATTATTGTCATCGCTTTTGTGAGATGTTTGTAAACCATCACCTTGCTAATGCCCAGTTGTTCGGCTATTTCCTGATACTTCATGCCTTGCAAGTGTCGCATCTGAAAGACCATCAACGTCTGCTCCGTCAGTTGTTTCTTTGCGTAGGCAATGACCTGTTCATATTTGCGTTCAACTGCCATTGGTGAGAGATTATCTTCATCATCTACACTCCCTTGCTTCATCTCTGCCACATAAACCTGTTCAAACTTCGCTCTCACGTCCTTATGCTCCAGCAGATTCCTGCATCTGTTCCTGACACTTGTCATCAGGTAGTTTTCAACGTTCCTCGGCATGATGTCTGTCTTTACCAGCGCGGCAAACACCTCGCTCACCACGTCGCGCGATTCCTCGTCGTCGTAGAGCATCATTCTTGCCAACTGTATCATCTGATTATAGTGCTGGCGGAAAAGTATTTCTATCTCGTTTGTTTTCATCTACTATAATAGACAGGAAAAGGGGTGCAAAAGCTAACCCCCTTTAACAACTTTTTTTCAAATAATCCGCATAATCATCTATTTTAGATTATATTCTCAGTGCTGTACCATTTCGTTTTATTTTTTATTTCGTGCTGCGAAGTTCGGAAAAGGGAGGAGAAAGTGTGCGGAGAGGACGGAAAAGTTGGGGGCGAGGGTGAAAGTCTGAACAAATGTTCAGGGGTTTAGTGAATATTTGGAATTCTGGCTATACTTTTTCGTTATAATTCTGTTATTCCAATACCGCCTTTGGTGTTTGACTCTCGCCTTGTTTCAGTTCTTCAAGCGGCAAAGCTGATTAGCGGACGGGGGTGCTCATTCAATTGTAAAATAGCAATAGACGCTTTGTGAATTACTCTGTTTGGATTTAAACAACTCTTTGACGATGCGGTATTCCTGTCCTCGCTCGAAGTCGTATTTGTCTGGCTCAACGTGGATAGTGAACAGGCGTGTGCTGTGTGGGGCAAGTTCGTAGCCAATATCGTTAAAGGCATAGACAGCTCCGTCTTTCCTCGGCTTGATAGGTAGTATCGTCCACTCGCCGTTTACCCGCTGCTCAATGGTGTATGCTTCGCCCGTTATGCAAGTGCTTTCCGTGTTATTCATCATTTCCACGACAATAGAATCCAATGGAAGTCTCAGTGTCCTCCGTATAAGGGAGTCGGTTTGCGTCATGTGCTTGTCGGTAATGACGAGGCGCAGGGTGTCAGCACTGGTCACGGCCTCGGTGCTGTCCGTCGGCTGTTCCGTATCTGTCACCGTCTGCCGTGCCGTTGGACGGCAAGAGGCGAATGCTAGGGTGGCTATAAGGAGGAAGAGAAGTTTTGCTTGTTTCATATATTTCATATTTCCATTTTGAGAACCCAAATTGAATAACCTCGATTGGGGGCTGAGAGGGTTGCTTGGCCGTCATTGCCGACAGTGATGGTTTCTTTGGGATTAAGGAGATTGACGAGCGTCTGACCTGACCAATCCGTAAAGCCATCAGGATTCACGTTGAGGGTAATGCTGAGGGTATCGGTGTCGTGGTTGTTGAACACGATGATGGCACCGTCCTTTTGACCATTTCCCTGACGGCGGGCGACATATAGGTGCTTGGTCGGGGATTGCAAATCCCTTCCAACTTGTTCTTCTGTTAAGACTGCTAATGTGCCACCGAGATACTGGTGGCGAATGTCAATCAAATGACGGAGATCCAACTGCAAGTCTGTAGGTGCCGTGACTTCGAGCGACGGATTATCCACATCGTGCTGGGTGACGGCATAGAAATGGGGATAGAACACGCAGGGCGTACCCTCGTGGGTGAGGATATAGGCGTAGGCCATCGCGTAATCCTTGACAAGCCATTTGTCATGCTCCTTGCCTGTGTCGTGGTTATCCACGAAGGTCACGACGTTATCAGCGGGCAGACCGAAGCCACGAATCATCCCCGCATGAGCCATGCGCGACATGTCGAACTCGTCGCCCGACTTGTTACACATCTCGGTGAGCGCGAACTTCAAGGGGAAATCGAAGGCATGCACATCGGCACCGCCTTGGGCGACGCTGTCCACCCATTCCTTGATATACCGGCCGTCCTCGGCCCAATACTCACCAACGATAAACGGTTGCTGGCCATCCTGCAACGGCAGACCATTTACCCAACGGCTGACGAACTCAGGCTGCAAGCCACGCACAAAGTCAAGACGGAAACCATCAAAGCCAATCTTGCCCTTCAGCCATTTGCCCCAATCGCAGAGCCGCTGCTGCACTTCCTCGTTATAAGTGTCGAGATCGTTGCCGAAGAACTTGGTACATGGACGCAGCACATCGTCGGTAAAGTCTGTCAATGAGTCGGATGCCGATGATGGATGGAAATGCTGGTAGTGCCATTCATAGTTTGGTTCGCCATCGCCCGTATGCTTCGGGAAGAAAAGATGTGTCCGTGTATAAGCCGTATCGTTTTTCCATTGGATGTCGCTCTTAGGGTACGGCTCGCCACGCCCGACCTTAATATATTCCGTGACAGCGGGATTGGCCTCGAAGTTCTCATTGCCGCCATAGAGGTGATTTAGTACCACGTCGGAATAGACCTTAATGCCTGCTTGGTGCATCACGCCAATCATCCGTTCCAGTTCGGCACGACTGCCATAGCGTGTCTCTACACTTCCTTTCTGGTCGTAGTTCCCGAGGTCATAATGGTCGTAGATGCCGTAGCCACTATCATAGATGCCCCAGTTACCCTTTGCGGGAATGGGCGTCCACAGGCTGCTGACGCCAGCAGTCCTAAGTTCCGGCGCCAACGAAGAAAGGTGATCCCACCATGTGCCATCCTTTGCCTGGTCATCCACAGGCACATCCCAATAGAACGCCTGCATCATCACGTCGTCCAACGGCTGCAACGGCTCCTCCCTTTGCGTATAGCAAGCCGTCAGGCCTAATAAAAGGAAAAGGGAAAAGGTTTTATTCACTTTCATAAGCGTATGATTTTGGAGTTTGAAAAGGACTGCCGGCCCTGTGCGTCCAGCAGTCCTCTACTAAACTAATTTCTAACTAACCTAAGTATGAATCAAACTGCCGTAATGGTCGCGGTGTTATTATTCGCATCGAGTACGATCTTATAGGTTCCGGCATTGATGTGGATATTCGGGCCGTCCTGCGTCAAGGCATTCAGGTCACCGCCGAGGTTAATCGTCCACGAGGCATCCCAACGGAACTTGATGTCACCATCGCTGACGGTAATCATGGTCGACCATGTGTCAGTGTCCGGGTCGTAGTCCATTACCTGGCCTTTGTCCCAGCCGCCAGCCGTAGCGTCGCCGATTACCTCCCAGCCAGTCTTTGCCAGCGAGGCCACCATCTTCTTCGTGTCAGCCGTAATCTTATAGTAGGCCCCCTCGGTAATGACAATGTTCGCACCGTCGCCAATCACGAAGTCGCCCTTCGTGCGGGTCTCGTTCCAACTGATGTCGCCCACGATGCCAATCCACGAGCCACTGTCATAGAACTTGAATTCCGTACCCGCAGCGAAGTAGTAAGCCCCCGAATACTTGAAGTCGCGGGCCTCAGACAGCACCTTGTATGCACTCTCAGCCTCAGGACTCCAGCCCTGGTAACTGCCCGGCAGGGTCATGAAGGCACTGCTCATTTCGATGGTCGTCTCTTCCATCGCGTAGGTATAGCGTCCGGCATTGGTCAGGTCGAGCGTGATGATGTAGGCACTCTCCTTCGGCACCTTGATATTATCACCGCTCGGAGCCAGTCCGTTCTCCGTCACGCCGTCACCACCGTAGTTAATCGTCCAGTCGCTGTTGGCGCGGAACTTAAACTCCTTGTCGGTCATTGAGGTAATCACCGTCCAGAGGCGCGTGCTCTTGTCGTATTCCATCTTCGTATCGTCGCTCCAGCCGCCAGAGGTGGCATCGCCGATGACGCCCCATGTGTTGCAAGCCCACGACTGGCTCAGTGTTCCGTCGGCCTCCATCTTCACCTCCACGAAGCCCTTGCCGTCGTCGGTTACTTCGCCCTGTGCCAGCACCTTCGTCACGTCCTTGCCGTCGAGGATGGCGTAGGTCGTGGCATCGTCGAACTGTACCCAGCCCTGATAAACACCGTCGCCGTCGGGATCACCAATCAGATAGGCCGTCGTATAATCCCAGTTTGGATAGCCAACGGCCACGTAGGCGTATGGCCAGTCAATATCATCCACGTTCGGGTCGTAGGGCGTAGCCTTGAACGCCACGGTGTTCGTAGCCTCGTTCTGAGACACGTCGAAAGCCGTTGACTTCAGCGATACGGTGAAGTCGTAAGCCTGTCCGGGATAGGCACCGATGCTGGCCAGAATCTTGTTCATCTCAGCATTGGTAAACGAGAGTTTCGTGTCGCCCGTCTCACCGATGACGACGCTCTTCTGGTTACTGTTGTTAGTCAGCGTCACTTCATAGTTGACCACTGCCCCATTGCCATAGTTGGCTTTCTCCCAAGTAATCTCAGGGAACTGTGCCTTGCTGTTGTCCTTAGTGATGGTGATGTCGGCAGGGCTGACAGCATTCAGCGTAGCCGCCTGTCGCAACTGTAGCACGGGTTCGGTGGTGTCCTCTGCGCACGAGGTTAAAAGACCACAGACTGCACAGAACACACCTATTTTCTTATATATGCTTTTGGTAATCATAATTTCTAATTCCTAATTTCTAATTTATCAATACCCTTCATTCTGTTTCAGATTCTCATTAGAGCCGATATCGTCGGAAGGAATGGGATAGACGGCATAGAAATTGCTGACAGCCTTACCTTCTGCCACGCCACCCTTCCAGGGCCATACGTAGTCACCACCGGTATATTTGCCGAAGCGCACGAGGTCGGTACGCCGCTGTGCCTCATAGAACATTTCACGTCCACGCTCGTCGAGCATAAAGTTCAAATTGAAGTCGCTGTCAGAGATAGGCGCAGCCAACTTGTCGGTATAGGCACGTTTGCGCAGGTCGTTCAGGTAACCCAAAGCTTCGGCCTTGGTTGCACCCTGTCCGCCACGAAGCACGGCCTCGGCCAGATTCAGGTAGATCTCACCCAGACGGAACAATGGAAAGTCCGTCCATGCCTCAGAAGAAGAGGGTTTTGAACCATCCTTATTTATATTATAGAACTTGGTAACTGGGATGCCGTTATTCACGAAGTTAGCCTCATTTGTAATCTCAAAGTTTGATGTCGCATCGGTGCGGAGCATCTGCCGACGGCTGTCCTTGTCCATCTCGTTCTCACGGGTGAAGATGTTGTAGAGCGATGACTTGGCACGAACGCCCTGCCAGGCACCTTTGGCGTTGGTCTCTTCCTGGAACTCCGAGGAACCCCAGCAAAGCAGAGCCGTCATGCCTCCCCATGTCATCGTTTCCTCACCCTCATAGCGGCAGGGCATAATCATCTCCTTCGAGTGGTCGTTGTCAGCCTTGAACATATCGCCGTAGTTCTCTTCCAACTGATAGCCTGCGCCAATCACTTTCTTCGAGTAGGTGATGCAGTCGGTGTAACGGTTTTCGCCCACGTAGGTCTCGGCATTCAGATACAGACGGCTGAGTGCAGCCCACATACAAGCCTTGTTCACGTGACCGTAGTTCTCACTCCATCCTACAACGGGATCAGCCAATTCACTCTCACAGGCCAGCATCTCGCTCTCAATGTATTTGAAAAGTTCGTCCTTCATAATCTGACGGGGACGGTCACTGCCCACCGTACTGTTCTCATCTACAAACGGGACATTACGATACAGGTCGAGTGCATATTGATACATCAAGGCTCTCATGAAACGGGCCTCGGCACGATACTGGGCAACCTTCTGACGAACTTGCTCAGAACATCCGCGATCTGCCAGTTTTCCGTCAGCAGCCTCACGCAAGAAAGCATTAGAGAGGTTGATCTGATAGAACAGACGATAATAAGAGCCTTTCACCCAAGGAGAGGATGCAGCCCAAGAGATATGATTGAAGTCGGGAATGCCAGGGTCATTCCAGCAGCAGTGTGCTATATCTGATGCCAACTCCTGCATGTTCCAGAGTACGCGGAGGAATGAAGCCTGAGAACCGCCGTCGATACCGACCACATCCTGCTCATCGTCACCGCCTTTGTTACCGCCTATCACCAGTCCGGCATAAATCTTTGCCAGACTCTCCTCATAGGCACCTATCTCACTTCCGAACACGACGCTTGAAACCAAGTCGTCCTTGTCGATGGGCACGGTGTCGAGGTCACCCGTGCACGATGTCGTGCCCAGCATTGTACCAACGAGGGCAGCAGACAGAATATATTTGAATTTAATTGTCTTCATTTTCTTGCTTGATTTAGAAATTAAGATTTACGCCTAACATAAACGAGCGAGGACGCGGATAGAGTTCCTTGTCGATACCCTCACCGCTGATTTCGGGGTCAAGACCCTTGTACTTCGTGATTACAAACGGATTCTGTACGGTGAAATACACGCGGGCGGTCTGCTTATCGTTGAAGAGTTTCGGGAAAGTGTAGCCCAGCGTGACATTATCCATACGGAAGAATGAGGCGTTCTGGATGTAGTAACTGCTGCGATACTGACCAGCCTTGAAGTTATGATCCCATGCTGACTCCAGGCGGTTCTTCAGGAAACCGCTCTGATCGTACATCTGAGATCCATCCCAAGCTTCACGGTTCGACTGCACGTTATTATATACATAGTTGCCGAAACTGGCACGTACAGCAAACGACAGGTCCCAGTTCTTATAAGAGATCTGATTGCTCAGACCCATATAGACATCAGGAGCCGACTTCTTGTAAGCTATCAGGTCTTCCTCGTCAATCTTGTTATCACCGTTCTGGTCAACGTATGCCCCTTCGATGGGCTTGCCGTCGGTGTCAAACATTTGCTCAAATACATAGAACGAGTTATAAGGATGGTTCACGGCATTGATCTGAATCTTATAGCCTGTGGCACCGTCGATGTCCCCATGAATCACGCCCTTGTAGGACGGATCGTCGTTGAAGGTCAGTTTGGTAATTTCGTTCTTGTTGTAAGAGACATTATAACTAACGGTCCAGTGCCAGTCCTTTGTGTCAACAGGATGGGCAGTCAACGAAAGTTCGATACCCTTGTTCTCCAAGGTTCCAACATTTGTCAGCAGCTCGTTGCTGAAATTCGTACCAGCTGGAGCAGTTACGGTGTTCAGGAGGTTGTCAGTCTTGCGATAGTAATAATCCAACGTACCTGTTATCTTGTTGTTCAGGAAACCGAAGTCCAGACCTACATTATAGGTTGTAGTTTCCTCCCATTTCAGATTCTCGTCATAGGCTTGCGGGGCTATCAGGCGATATTTTGTATTGCCGAAATAGTAGTTGGCACCAGCCTTGGAGTAGGAATAGCGAGCCATATAGGGATAATCGCCGTTGTTGAGGTTCTGCTGTCCTGTGATACCATAACCCAGACGGAGTTTCAAATCAGAAATAGCCTTCACATTCCTCAAGAAAGGCTCGTCGTTGATGCGCCATGCCAGAGCAACCGACGGGAATAGTCCCCAACGGTTTTCTTTGCTGAAGCGTGAAGAACCGTCATCACGCAGGGTAAAGGTAAAGAGGTAGCGGTCAAGCAATGTGTAGTTCAAGCGTCCGAAGAACGATACGAGATAGTTTTCGGTCTTGTTCTCTTCCATATCCTTGTAAAACTCAGCGCCTTTCTCTTTGGCGAACTTCTCTGAATAAGGGTATTTCGTCCAGTCGGACTTGTAGAAGTGCTGCCAGGAGTAGCCTGCCATCACGTCGATGTTGTGGACACCGAAAGTGTTGGCATAGTCTAGATAGAACTCCAACAATGTGTTACGTTTCAACTGCCAGTAACTGGTGTTTTCACCGAAGCCAGCCTTGTAGTTGCCAGCCGACCAAGTCATCGGTGAGTTGTCGGTAATAGTGACATCGCCCTCTCCTTTCGACACGTCGTAACCCAAATTCAGGTTGGCACGCAGTTCGGGCAGGAAGTGGAACTTGTAGTCGAACTGAGCATTGCCGATGCTGCGATAGACCGTTGACTTGTCGCTCTTCGAATCGAGCATCGAGACGGGATTCGTCAGACCGATGTCGATAGGCTGGCCATTGACGGGATTCAGATACACGAAATAGCCGTTACCATACTCTAAGCCGCTCATCATAACGGGCTGTGTCGGGTCAAACTGTGTAGCCAGGTTCACTGCTCCCATGTCCGGGAAATGGTTCGTGGTATAGATACCCTTCACATTCAACTGGATATTCAGATGCTTATCGAAAAGCTGCGGATTGAGGTTAATGGCACCCGTCAGACGATCCATGTTCGAGGTCTTGATGATACCGTT
>Ga0129307_1002826_pt1 | contig 12424 bp, 13 predicted proteins | sample P1105metagenome_FD_94437 | JGI IMG/M metagenome (GOLD analysis project Ga0129307, IMG submission 94437) | Capybara group fecal microbial communities from Wisconsin, USA - P1105 metagenome | ecosystem: Host-associated > Mammals > Digestive system > Large intestine > Fecal | place: USA: Wisconsin... | reverse complement strand
GCGCAAAGGCTGGTCGCTTTCCGTGTTTTCCCTGACGGAGCGCTGCCGCGGCCTGGACATCAGCGGAACGAAGTATCAGGTGAAGGACGCGGAGATATCCAGCCGCTTTCCCATCGGCGCGAGCAATGTCTGGACGGAGAAGGAAGCGGAGATCCGCCTGCGGGAGGGCATCCTTCTGGTGGTGATGTCCAGACTGAAAAAGAACGAACATATCTGAAGGGAGCCGGGATGAAGACGATTCCATCACTATTGAGAAATACCGGCGTCATCCGCCGCATACGCAGCTATATGGAAACCGAGTTCGACCAGGTGATGCATACCACGCTGAACCCGGAGGGCCCCGGCGCCATCCGCATCCATCTGATCCCGCCCAGGGAAGAAGAGGACATACTGGGTCCGAGCGTGGCCATCATCAACGGCACGGATATCATCCCGGTCAATTTTCTCTGGGCCATCATGCTCTGCGAGACCATTAAGGAGATCAACGTCTACGACGGCAGGACGGTGAGCGAGGAGGAGATCCGGAAGATCCCGCCCGCCGTGGCGGAAAAGATCAAAAAGCTGGTCTGGTTTCTGAACAGAAAGAGCATCGAGGAAGACATCCGCAGCATGTTCGCCACCTTCCGCCAGATCGCGGCCAGAGAGCCGGTGACGGCGAACATCCGGCATCTGAACATCGGCGAATATGCCGACCTGATGCGGGCGCCCCACCGCATGGACCTGATGGTCAGCGCCATGACCAGGGAAGGCAGGTGGAACTGCAATCTCAAGTGCGTGCACTGCTACGCGGCCGGCCAGGCCTGCTCCGATGAAAAAGAGATATCCACGGATGAATGGAAGAAGATACTGGACCGCCTGAGGAAGATCGGCGTCCCCCAGGTGACCTTTACCGGCGGCGAGCCCACCATGCGCGAGGATCTGCCGGTGCTGATCAAATACGCGCGCTGGTTCATCTCCAGACTGAACACCAACGGCATCCGCCTGACGGAGGAATACTGCCGCGAGCTCAGAAAGGCCGAGCTGGACAGCGTGCAGATCACGCTGTATTCCGCCGATGCGGCCGTCCACAACATACTGGTCGGGGCCGACGGCTTTGAACGGACGGCGGCCGGCATCGACAATGCTCTGAAGGCCGGGCTCAGCCTGAGCATCAACACGCCGCTGTGTACGCTGAATAAGAACTATACGGACACCCTGCGCTGGCTGCATGAGAAGGGCGTCATTTATGTGACCTGCTCCGGGCTGATCACCACCGGCAACGCGGCCGGGGAGGCGTCCGAAAAGCTGCAGCTTAGTCAGGAGGAGATCACGGAGGTCCTGCGGGAGGCGGCGGCCTACTGCGCCGAAAACGGCATGGAGCTTGCCTTCACCTCGCCCGGCTGGATCGATGAAGAGGTCTTTGCGGAACTGGGGCTGGCTTCGCCGGCCTGCGGCGCCTGTCTGTCCAACATGGCGGTGACCCCGTCCGGAAACGTGGTGCCTTGCCAGAGCTGGCTGTCCGATGAGCCGCTGGGCAGTCTGCTTACGGACGCCTGGGAGGACATCTGGGACGGTCAGACCTGTATGTCCTGCAGGAATTACGCGGCTGAAATGACGGGGAAATGCCCCTTAAGGAGGTATTGCCGGTGAAACGCAAGGGAAGAAAAGCATTGACGGCGGTCCTTGGCCTTATTCTGGCGCTTCTTTTCAGCTTTGCCTCTCTGGCGGCGGGACCAACGGACGAAATACTGGATTTTACGATCGCCGTGGAGGTGCAGGAAGACGCCTCCCTGGCCATGCACTATCACATCGACTGGAAGGTGCTGGACGACGATGAACTGGGTCCGCTGGAGTGGGTCGAGATCGGCCTGCCCAACAGCAGCCACACAGAGCTGAAGGCCGAGAGCGGCAGCATCGCCAAAATCAGCGATCAGGGAAGCAAGGTCAGGATCGACCTGGACAGAAAATATTATGAAGATGAGGTGGCCAGCTTCGATTTTTCCTTCGTGCAGAGCCGCATGTATCAGATCGACAAGTACCGGGAGGGGGAGACGGTCTACACCTTTACGCCCGCCTGGTTCGATGACATCGAGGTGGACAGGCTGTGCATCCGCTGGAAAGCGGATAAGGCTTCCTCCTGGCAGCCGGACTGCCGGATGGAGGGCGATGAGCTTGTGTGGACGGCTTCCCTGGGTAAGGGCGGGAGCCAAACCATCAGCGTGAGCTATCCGAACGATGCCTTCGGCTTCAGCAAGGAGCAGCAGAGCGGCGGCGGAGGAGGCGGAGGCGGAAACGTCAGCATTTCCGACAGCAATCCGGTAGCGGAATTTTTTGCCATCATCCTGGTCCTCTTCTTCATGGTCCTGTTCTTCGGCGGCCCCATCTTCCTGATCATCGCCCTGATCCGCTTCGTTCTGGGGCAGGGTAAGGGCTTTGGCAGCAGCGCCGACACGGTCAAGAAGATCAGGAGGACCAAGATCGAATACTATCCCAACTGTCCCGGCTGCGGCGCGCCCAGAAAAGAAGGGCTGGAAAAGTGCGAATACTGCAAGCGCAGCCTGATCAAAAAGCAGGAAGTGGTGGAGGAGAAGGACATCGAAAAGCCGGAGCGCTACACGGTGAACGGAACCTACCGCTACGGCAGCAGCCCCAACACCTTTATCAGAGTCAACGTGATCAATGTGCCCAGACCGCGTCCTTCAGGGGGCGGTTCATCGGGCGGCGGGCGTTCATCCTGCGCCTGTGCATCGTCCTGCGCCTCATCCTGCGCCTGCGCTTCTTCCTGCGCCTGCGCCTGTGCCTGCGCCAGCAGCGGACGGGCGGGCTGTTCCGTGAAGGATTTCTTTGATGAAGCGCTTTATAACGGGAAATTGCGGGTCGAGAAACGGAACAATCCTATTGAATAACAATATCGGATTGCTGTATAATAATAAACGGTTTCAAAGCTTTGCCGGCCGGGCTCAGAACACCCGGCGGGCAGGACTGCAGACAGGCAGGACCGTTGTCATTTCGCAGCAGAGACTGCAGGCATAACATCTGGAAAAGGAGGTTCAGAATGGGTAAATTTGCAATCAAGAAAACCGAAAACGGTATTTCATTCAGACTGAAGGCAGGAAATGGCCAGGTGATCGCAGTATCACAGACCTATTCTACGGATGCCGGATGTTTGAAGGGGATCAGGTCGGTCAAGACCATTTCACCCGTTGCCGACATCGAGGACCAGACGGCAGAAGGCTATGAGGTGAAGAAGAATCCAAAGTTTGAAGTTTATACGGACAAGCGGGGAGAGTTCCGCTTCCGCTTAAAAGCCAGAAACGGCCAGATCGTAGCAGCCAGCGAGGGCTATAAGGCCTTGGACTCCTGCCTGAACGGCATTGCATCCGTCAGGAAGAACGCTCCGGACGCAGAGACCGAGACCGAAGAGTAAAGGAAAGTCATGAATCCCTCGCGCCAGCGGGGGATTCAGTTCTGTTATGCCAGACAGTGTTTAATCCCGGACCCAAGGAGACCGAATATGTTTGAAGTGTTTGGAAAGATCGTCCCATTGTTATTTGTATTGATCGTGGCGAGCGCCCTGATCAGGTGCCTCTGCATCGTGCCGCAGGCATCCGCCTGGGTGGTGGAGCGTTTGGGACGCTATCAGAACACCTGGCACGCGGGCATGCATCTGAAGATGCCTATCATCGACAGGGTGGTGAAGCGGGTGTCCCTGAAGGAGCAGGTGGCGGACTTTGAGCCGCAGCCCGTCATCACCTCGGACAACGTGACCATGATGGTGGACTCCGTGGTGTTCTTTGAGATCTTTGACGCCAGGCTCTACACCTATGGCGTTGAGCGTCCCATCGCCGCCATCGAGAACCTGTCCGCCACCACGCTCAGAAACATCATCGGCTCCATGACCCTGGATCAGACGCTGACCAGCCGCGATGAGATCAACGGACAGATCACGTCCATCCTGGATGATGCCACGGACAAGTGGGGCATCAAGGTGAACCGCGTGGAGGTCAAGAACATTGACCCGCCCAGATCCATCGTGGAAGCCATGGAAAAGGAAATGAAGGCCGAGCGTGAGAAGAGGGCTGTGATCCTGAACGCCGAAGGCGAGAAGCAGTCCGCCATCACCAGGGCCGAGGGCGAAAAGGCGGCCGCCATCCTCCGGGCAGATGCCATGAGGGAGAGCCGCATCCGCGAGGCGGACGGCGAGGCCGAGGCCATCAGGCGCGTGCAGCAGGCAAGGGCGGAAGCCATCGGCTACATCAACGAGGCAGATCCTTCGGAGAAATATCTGAAGCTGCGTTCCTATGAGGCGGCAGAGAAAATGGCGGACGGGCAGGCCACGAAGCTGGTGGTCCCCTCAGACCTGGCATCTCTGGCAGGTCTGGCCGCAGCCGTGAAGGAGGTCGCGGCCGGAGACGGAGGAAAAGCATGACGGAACTGAAGGACCGAGAGGCCCTGAAGGCCTTTATCGAAAAGCAGGAGGGGACGCTGCTCAGCGACACCGAAGCGGGCATGATCATTGAATACCTGCAGAGCGACAACCTCTATCCCGCTTTTGAGGAAGGAAAGTATTATCTCTTAAGCGCGGTCAGGAAGGAAGAAAAGTTGCCGTTTGACAGCTTTATGGATATTGTCATCCGCTGTACCAGAAAGGCTGAGACCATGGCGGAGGGCATGATCAATCAGATCAACATTTACAACAACGGAGAAGACGAAAACTTTTTTGAAGTCATCAGTCAGGATTCCGGCGTACTGGCGGACCTGACAGGCAGGCTCAGAAGAAAGGAGTACTGACGCAATATGGAAGAGAAAGAGATCAAACTGACTTTGAACCCGGATCTGGGTATGGATGAAGAGGTCCTGCAGAAGGCAGAAGAGGTCACCGAGGCAGTCCTGCAGGAAAGGCCTGAGGTGAAGCTCACGCCCGAAGAAGAAGCGACTGTTGCAGAGTTTGCCAAGGGCATTGACGTGGCGGATTCAGCCGTGGTGCTCAAGTACGGCGCTGCCTGCCAGGAAAAAATGTCCCTGCTTTCCGACAACATCTTAAAGGACGTGGCCGCCAAGGACTTCGGCGAAGTGGGCGGCATGATCACAAAGCTGGTGACAGAGCTGGAAGGCTTTGGCAAGGATGATGAAAAGAAGGGCTTTCTGGGCCTGTTCAAGAAGCCGGCCAGCGCGCTGGCGGGACTGAAGAGCCGTTACAGCAGCGCGGAGTCCAATGTGGACAAGATCGTGGAGGTGCTGACGGATCATCAGAACAAGCTGTCCAGAGACGCCGTAGCCTTCGATGAGCTTTATGCCAGCAACCTGGGCTATTTCAAGGAGCTGAGCATGTACATCCTGGCCGGCCGGCAGGCGCTGGAAGAGGCAAAGAACGGAAAGCTGAAGGAGCTGGAGGAGAAGGCCAAAGAGAGCAATCTGCCCGAGGACGCGCAGGCAGCCAACGATTATTCCGCTGCCATCGACCGCTTCGAGAAGAAGCTCCATGATCTGGAGCTGACCAGGACTGTGAGCATGCAGATGGCTCCGCAGATCCGTCTGATCCAGAACAACGACATGCTCATGGTAGAGCGCATCCAGTCCACCATCAGCAACACCATCCCGCTCTGGAAGAACCAGATGGTGCTGGCGCTGGGCATGGAGCACTCCAAGGAGGCCATGGAAGCCCAGAGGCAGGTGACCGATCTGACCAACGAGATGCTGGTGAAGAATGCGGAAGCCCTGCACACCGGCAGCGTGGAGATCGCCAAAGAAAGTGAGAGAAGCATTGTGGATGCTGAGAGTCTTAAGAAGTCCAACGAAGAGCTGATCAGTTCACTGAAGGAAGTGATCCAGATCCAGGAGGAAGGCCGCAACAAGCGCGCACTGGTGGAGAACGAGCTGATCCAGATCGAGAATGAGCTGAAGCAGACCCTGCTGGATATCCGGAACAAGGCATAAAGGAAAGGCGGAAGCAGAATGAGAGAGCATTTAAGCGGAGGACCGCTGTCTCTGATCGCCGTGATCGTGATACTGGTGCTGGCGGCACTGTTCATTCCGGGGGCCGGAAAGATCGCCTTTGTTCTGACGGTGCTTCTGACCCTGTTCCTGATCGTCGTGCTTGCCATCGGCGTCTGGGCCGTTCTGGACGGCAAAAAACAGGCGGAGATGCGCAGGGCGCTGAGGGCGCAGGGCAGACTGGATGAGCTGGAGGGGAACAGAAAGGAACTTTCCGAGATCAGGCTGACGCTCATGTCCATGGACGACAAGGAGATTTCCGGCAAAGGCATGGAGATCTACAATCAGGCCGGAACGATTCTGGACACCATCCGCAAGCAGCCCGAGGAGATCCCCCGCACGGTGCAGTTCAGAAGGTATTATCTGCCCGCGCTGGTCAGGGTCTTCAAGCAGTACCGGAGTCTGGAACAGAGCAATACTTTGAGGGAGGGCGACAAGGAAAAGCTGATGGCTTTCCTGGAGGATACCCGCAAGGCGTTTGACAGCCAGTATCAGGCGCTTTTCAATGACGAGCAGTTCAACATGGACGTGGAGATCAAGACGGCCAGAATGATCTTCGAGCGCGAAGGCCACCTGAAGGAAGAGGAGAGCTGAGCGCGTCCCGGCTGAACGGAAGCCCGGAAGAGACAAGATCAGAAAAGACAGAAAGAACGTATTCAGCATGCCGATGCCGCTGGTCCGGGGTCCGGCTCCGGCCTGCGCCGGAGAACGTCCGGCGGGCAGCGGCATTGCTGTTTCCGGCAATTTATGGAAGGGACGAAAGGCCCTGAGAAACATGGACGGAAATCAAGACAGCCGGAGCGCTGCAAAAAGAAAATTCAAATGTCCCTGCTGCGGGCGCTTCACATTGACCGAGGGCAGGGGAAAATATGAGATCTGCCCCGTCTGCTTCTGGGAGGACGACCCGGTGCAGCGGGAGGATCCTGCGTTTGAGGGCGGCGCCAACGAACTGAGCCTTGAGGAAGCCAGGGAGTATTACGATGCCATCGGCGTCAGCGACCCGGTTTACCTGAGAAGGCAGAAAGAAGAGGACGCCGCGCCGGAGACCGGCAGCGGCGGACCGGAAGACAGCGCGCCCGGAGACAGCGCGCCCGGAGGAGAGAAGGATGCATAAGGATCGGAAAAGAGAAAAGCTGCTTCTTCTGCTGGCGGCAGTGCTGTGCATCTTTCTGTTCCTGCGCCTGACAGCTTCGCGGCCGGAACCCGCACCGCCGGAGACATCGGCAGCGCCCGTACAGACTATGGCGGTCCAGACGATGGCAGCGCCGGTACAGACGGTCCCGGAGCCGGAAAGCACGGCTGCACTGCAGGCGGAGACGTCGGCCGCGCAGACCGCGGCGCCGGAGACCACAGCTGCGCAGATGCAGACCACAGAGGCCCGGACCACGGAGGCAGAGACCACAGCCGCGCAGACGGCTGCAGAGGTCCCGAAGCTGTATTTCCGGAACAAAAAGCTCCTCAATGAGCATTACGAGAAGCACGGCATCGAAATGGGCTTTGCTTCCGCCAAAGAATACCAGGCGGCCGCGGCGGCCGTAACGGCCGATCCCAGGGCCCTGCACAAGACCCAGTCCAAGGACGGGAACGACGGGGACGAGGTCTATTTCATAGAGGAGACCGGCGAGTTTGTGGTGGTCTCACGGGACGGATACATCCGCACGTATTTCTGTCCGTCCAGCGGCAAAAAATATTACGACAGGCAGTAGCGTATGGAGGAAAAGAGTTTAAAACTGACACAGGGAGCCCTGATCACGGCGGTCTTCGGCGTGCTGATGTTTCTGAACAGACAGACGGGCACGCTCCTGGAAGGCCTGCTGATGTACGTCATCCCGCTGCCGCTGGCCATATACGGGGCTAAGTACGGCCTCGGCGCCAGCGCGCCGGTGATGGCGGCCATGTCGATGCTGGCTTTTCTGCTGAGCACGCCCGCTTCGGCCATCTCCGCGGTGATGGAGCTGCTGATCGGTCTGGTGTTCGGCATCTGCCTCTACAGGCGCGCAGACCCGGGAAAGACTCTGCTGGCCGTCATGCTCATGTCGGTGACGGTGGTGCTTTTTGACCTTTTCATCGTCAGCATGCTCTTCGGCATGGACATCAACGCCCAGAGCCTGGAGATGCAGAAGGCGCTGACGGAAGCGGCGCAGAAGCAGGGCATTGCCATCCCGGAAGAACTGCTGGGCGTGAATTACATGAAGCGCATCCTGATCATTTCCATGGGCATCGCGGGCGCCATCCAGGGCTTCATCATCTACACGGTCGGCCTGCTGCTGATGCGGCGGCTGGGCATGCACGTACAGAAGCCGCGGTCCATTTATGAACTGCATCCGCCGGCCTGGACGGCCTGGGCGGCCGCCATCTGCTATTTCGGCTACGGCATCAGCATGGGCAGGGGCGGAGAGGAAAGCTTTGCGCAGATGATCCTGATGATGCTGGGCATGATCGGCAGCATGTTCCTGATCCTGTTCGGTTATCTGGCCGGGAATCTCCTTCTGAGGAGGATGATCCCCGAGCACCGCTTTATCTGCGCCCTGCTCAGCTTTCTGCTTTGCTTTATGGTGCCCCCGCTTGCCATGATCGTTGGCTTTATGTATATTACAGGTATAGGGATGCATGCTTAGGATCGCCCTCGGTGCGTGTCCGGCAGGGCATGCATCGGCAGCTTTTCAGATATCAGCATTTTACTGACACAGACGTTTGCAGGAGGATATACGATGAAAAAAAGATGGACGGCAGCAATGCTCATTCTTTCTCTGCTCTGCCTGAGCGCATGTACGGCGCAGACGCCGCAGACGACGGCGGCGCCCACGCAGGCGCAGACGACGGCAGCAGCAACGCAGGCTCCGACCCAGGCGGCCACACAGGCGCCGACGGCCGCCGCGCCCGCAGCGGAAACCACGGCAGCAGCCACGGAAGCCGCAAAACCGGGGCCCGTGCAGACGGCGCCCTCGGATACAAAGGCCGAGGAGCCGAAGGGGGACGTTCGGCCGCTGCATGTGTGGCTGACTTCCAAGAGCTACGGCAAGTATGAGGAGGGAGGATACGGCACACCCGTCAGCATCACCCAGGCAGACTTTGAACTGGCTGAGGAAGACGCCGCAAAGTATCCCAAGCTGGACAAGGCCCTGAAGGATTATCATGACCGGATCGAGGACGGAAAGGTCGAGATCTACTCCGATCTGCAGGCCAACTATCAGGATCTGAAGGAATACCGCAAGGGCGAAGAGCTTCCCCAGCTGACCAGCGAAGATAAAGCTTTCATCGTCAGGGCGGACAGCCGCATCCTGAGCACCTTAAGAGAGGTCTATGCCTACTATGGCGGCGCGCATCCGGAGTACTATTGCTACGCCCAGAACTTTGATACCTCCAGCGGCAAGGTGCTGCAGCTGGAAGACGTCGTCAAAGACAGGGCGGCCTTTACGGAGCTCTGCCTTGAGAAGATCAGGGAAAATTATGCCGAGGAATATGAGTACATGATCGATCCCGACGTCAAGATCCGGGAGGGAGATTATGAAAATGAGATTGCCTGGACGATGGGCTATGAGGAAATGACCGTCTGCTTCAACTCCTATGTGCTGGGGCCCTATGCCATGGGCAGGCAGGTCATCCGCATCGCCTTCAGCGAGGCGCCCGAGCTGTTCAACAAGGCCTATACGGAAACGGCAGAGGATTATGTGTATTCCCTGTCTGCAAATACGCCCTATTCTGTTGACCTGAAGGGCACGGGAAAGCCGGCGGAGCTGGTGATCACGGAAGAGAGCCAGGACGAGTACGGCTATCAGGAATTCATCCTGAACTGCGGCGGCAGAGAGCTGGTAATGGATGACAGCGTCTATTATCAGGAAAGCTACCTGGTGCGCAGCGGCGGACGGTATTACGTCTATATGTTCGAGACTTCGGACAACGATTACACCTGCCTGACGGTGGTCGATCTGGAGAAGATGGAAACCGTGGAGGGCAGCGGGAAGAATCAAAACCTGAGCGAAGCGGATTCTTCTTACGAGAGCGATGACGAGGGTTATGTAAGCACCTACAAAGAGAAGGCCTTTACGGATACGTCCTTATTCGAGATGTCCACCAGAATGGACACCTTCTCCAGCACGAGCGGCATCAAGAACTATCGCGTTGGCAAAAAGGGCGTCCCCGTGTCAGATCAGCCCTGGTACACGGTCTACGGAAAGCGTGTGCTGAAGACGCTGGCCGCCGTTGAGTGCGAACTGGTCGATGCGGACGGCAAGGTGCAGAGGCAGATCAAGGTTCCCGAGGGCACCTTCCTTCAGATGATCCGCGCGGAAGACATGTGGGTCGACTTCCAGGAGGTCGACGGCGCCAAGGTAGAGGTCTACGAGATGGGCGGCGGCGATTATGGTTATAATCTGTACAACGGCACCGAAAACGAAGATCCTTCCAAGCCGTATTACAGGATCTATCAGGACAGTACCAGTTATCCGTATACCGTGAACGGAACGCCCGAGGACGAGGTATTTGACGGCATTATGTATGCGGGATAAGCATGCTGATGCCTGAGATGCAGATAAACGCGTAGACCAGCTTCTTCACCAGAGCGGTGTCGATGTAATTCAGGATCTTCAGCCCTATCCGTTTTCCCAGCAGGATACCCACGATGCCCAGCAGGGTGATGGGGATGAACGAGGCCACATAAATGCCTTTGATGACCCTGGTCGTCATGTTGACGAGGTTGATGAAGCAGAAGACGGTCTGCAGATTTCCGATATAATGCTCTTTCGTATCGGAAATGGAAATGAATAAAAGCGCCATGAGAGGCCCGCCGATTCCAAAGAATCCGCTGAGCACGCCGGAAATGACCGTGCAGAAGCAGATCGTGGGAAGGTTGGGCCTCAGCTGTACTTTCGATGAAAAGAAGAAGAGATAGATCGACAGCACGATCAGAAAGAGCGCAAAGCCGGTCTTCAGGTGTTCCGCATCGATGTATTTGGCCACGTTGATGGCGATGGTGCTGGTGACAGCGCAGAGGATGCCGGGCAGGATGATCAGCCGGTACTGGGCGTGCTTCCTGAACTGCCATGCCAGGATGACGGTCAGACCGGCGGCAATGGACGCCGAAATGGCGGGCGCCTGCAGCATGCTGTAATAATGCGGCAGGAAGAGCATCAGAACGATGCCGCCTCCAAAGCCGGTGACCGTCTGGATCACGCCGGCGCCGATGGAAATCAATATCAGCAGGTACCAGCTCATGCTTCCGTATCCTCCGAAAGCGTTTCCGCGCTTTTCAATCTGCCGCCTGTGCGGCCATCCAGTGTTCTGACATAGTCCAGGATCTGTCCCATGGTTTTGCCCACAAAGACCCCGGCGCCTTCCAGCGCCTGCAGCTTGGAGGCGATGGTGCCGCTGCCCTCGGAGATGATGGCGCCGGCGTGCCCCATTTTGGTGCCTTCCGGCGCGGAGGCGCCGGCAATATAGGCCGCCACGGGCTTGGAAAAGCCGCTTTCTCTGATCCACGCGGCGCAGCGCTCCTCGCTGTCCCCGCCGATCTCTCCGATGAGAATGACCATGTCCGTATCTTCATCGCGCGCAAAAAGCTCCAGCACGTCTCTGTGATCCATGCCGATGACCTGGTCCCCGCCGATGCCCACGCAGCTGGACTGTCCGTAGCCCGCAAAGCTTAAGTTGGAGGCCATTTCATGCGTCAGGGTCCCGCTGCGGGAAATGATGCCGATGTGCCCCTGTTTGTAAATGAACGACGGCATGACGCCGGCCTTGGCCCTGCCTGGCGAGATGATGCCGATGGTGTTCGGCCCGACGACCCGCAGGCCCCTGCTTCTTGCCTTTCTGACGATCTGCAGGATGTCCCTGACCGGCGTGAATTCCGTGATGATGACCGTCAGCGGGATGCCCGCATCCACGGCTTCCATTCCGGAAGCCAGCACAAAGCGGGGCGGGACCAGAATGACGGAGGTGTTGATCTCCGGATGTGCTGCCATGGCCTCGGCCACGGTGTTGTACACGGGCACGCCCTCCACGCTTTCCCCGCCCTTTCCGGGGCTGGTGCCGGCGCAGACGGCCGTCCCGCTTTCCAGCATCCTGGCCGTGTGATAACGGCCCTGTTTTCCCGTGATGCCCTGCACCAGCAGCCTGGTGCTCTGATCGACCAGTATACTCATGCCGACACCGTCCTTTCCGCGGTCTTCTCCAGCAGCTTTCTGACGGCATCGTCCGTGGTGCCGTATTTCACCAGCATGCAGCCGGCTTCCTTCAGCAGCTTCCAGCCCTCTTCCTGGCCGTGCCCGCGGCTTTTGACCGTGACGGGCTTTTTTGTGTTCAGCTCCTTCATGGCGGTGACGATGCCCTCGGCCATGGTCTTGCAGTTGTTGATGCCGCCGAATACATTGACCAGAAGCATTTCAATGGCCGGATTCTTCAGCAGCAGCCTGGCGGCCGCGCAGGTTTTCTCCGCGGTCACGCCGCCCCCAAG
>Ga0129307_1002825_pt1 | contig 12428 bp, 9 predicted proteins | sample P1105metagenome_FD_94437 | JGI IMG/M metagenome (GOLD analysis project Ga0129307, IMG submission 94437) | Capybara group fecal microbial communities from Wisconsin, USA - P1105 metagenome | ecosystem: Host-associated > Mammals > Digestive system > Large intestine > Fecal | place: USA: Wisconsin... | reverse complement strand
GATTATTCTTGTAGTGCTTATGCCTTATGCAAAGTACATCCCAATGCCATGTATCGCAGCTATTCTTTTCCAGGTGGCTTACAACATGTGTCAGTGGAGACCATTTGCAAGACTTGTTAAATACGCTCCAAAGTCGGATATTATCGTACTTGTGCTTACATTCATCCTTACTGTAGTATTTGATCTTGTAGTAGCTATTGAGTGGGGTATGATTGTAGCATGTATCCTCTTCATCAAGAGAATGAGTGAGGAGACTCACGTCAGTGGATGGACTTATCAGAGCGACGATGCAGAGTTCGTTGATGATTTGCGTCCAGTTGAAAAGGAAATTCGAGTATTTGAGATTACTGGACCATTGTTCTTTGGTGTATCTGATATGCTTGCTGAAAGCATCGATGTAAAGGACTTCACACAGGTTCTTGTTATCAGAATGCGTTCGGTTCCAGCAATTGATGTTACTGCTCTTAGGGCTTTAAAGGATTTGGCAGAGAGAGCTGAGAAGAAGGGGGTTACTGTAGTATTCTCACATGTAAATGAGCAACCACGTCGCATGATGGAAAAGGCTGGCTTTATCGAATCAGTTGGTGCTGATAACTTCCAGCCAAATATAGACGCTGCCCTTGACAGAGCCCAGAGTCTTATTAAGAGAGATTAGTTAATTAAATTACGAATAAACATTATGAAAGCATTTTTAGAACCATTTAAATCACTTACAGCTGTAGAGTCTCTTAGAGAGGCTCTACATAAATACGGCAAAATTTACGATATTACTGGGTGTGCTGACAAGGCACACCTTATTTTTGGTATCGGCCATGATGTTAAATATAAGCTCATTGTTACCAGTGATGAGCTAAAAGCTAGAGAGCTGTACGAGGAGTATAGGTTCTATGACGCTGATGTAGTATATTTTCCGGCCAAGGATTTTCTGTTTTATCAGTCGGATATCCGAGGAAATGCTCTTACACGAGAGAGAATGCAGGCAATAGAGGCTGTTATATCAAATAGTAGCTGTACAGTAATTACTACCATAGATGCTTTGATGAATAAGCTTCCGGCATTATCCTATTTTGAGGATGGTGTTGTAGCAGTTGGAAACGAAGATACAGTGGAGCTAGAGGCTTTAAGGCGAAAGCTTGTTGCAATGGGATATGAGGCTGTTGGCACCTGTGAGCATCCAGGTGAATTTGCAGTAAGAGGTGGTATTATCGATGTCTTTCCGCTTACCGCTGAGTTGCCGGTTCGTATAGAATTGTGGGGAGATGAGGTGGATAGTATCCGCTCTTATGACCCTACAAATCAGAAGTCTATCGAAAATATAAATTCTGTTTTAATTTTTCCCGCGGTGGAATTAATTCTTTCGAAAGACGAAGTTGAAGCAGGTCTTGCAAAAATTGAGGCAGAAAGAGATGAGCGATATGAGGCATACCGCAAGGAGATGAAGACCGAGGAGGCATATCATCTAAAGACCTATGCAGATAGGGTTATTGAAGAGACAAGAGAGTGGGGACTTAGCCAGGAGCTTGAGACCCACCTTACATATTTTTGTGATAAGTTAGCGTCATTTATTGATTTTATGCCAAAGGGCACATATGTCTTTGTGGACGAGGTGCAAAAGGTTATAAACAAGGGTGAGGTGACAGAGGCGGAGTTTGGCGATGCCATGACAAGACGAGTAGAGGCTGGCTACATGCTAAAGGGCCAGATGGATATGCTCTATGGTACAAGCGAAATCATGGCAAAGATAGAGGGATACCCTACCACCCTTATGTCAGTTCTTGATGCAAAGAATAAATACTTTAAGTCAGCTGACCATTTTAGCATAGCTGTTCAGGGTGTTAATGCCTACAATGGCAGCTTTGAGTTGTTGACTAAGGAGCTGCTTCAGTACAAGAAGAGAAAGTACAAGGTACTTTTGGTTACAAGCTCATCTACCAAGGCACAGCGCTTGGCAGATGATTTACTGGAGGAAGGGTTAAACGCATATTTTACTCTGGATTTGGATCATGAAATCAATCCGGGGGAGACAATGCTTTGTGTTGGGAATATTAAAAGAGGATTTGATTACCCGGATTCTGCTTTTGTAATGCTGTCTGATGGCGATATATTTGGGCATGTCAGAAAGAAAAAGCATAGAGTAAAAAAGTACGAAGGCGAGAGCATATCATCCTTCTCAGATTTACATGTGGGGGATTATGTTGTACATGAAAACTATGGCCTTGGTGTCTACAAAGGCACAGAGCAGATGGAGCTTGATAAGGTTATCCGAGACTACATCAAGATAGAGTACGCTAAGGGTAGCAATCTTTATGTGCTCACATCTCAGCTAGATCAAATTCAAAAGTATTCTGGCCCTGACGGCAAAAAGCCAAAGCTTAATTCTCTTGGGGCAGGCACTCAAGAATGGACTAGAACCAAGCAAAAGGTCCAGTCGGCAGTTGGTGTTGTTGCAAAGGAGCTTGTAGATTTGTACGCTCTTCGCCAGAATACAGATGGTTTTGTTTATGGTCCGGATACTGTTTGGCAAAAGGAGTTTGAGGAAAGCTTTCCTTATGAGGAGACAGAAGGTCAGCTTGAGGCCGTGGCAGCCCTTAAAAAGGACATGGAGTCTACCAAGATTATGGATAGACTTATCTGTGGTGATGTTGGATTTGGCAAGACTGAGGTTGCTATGCGAGCAGCTTTCAAGGCGGTGCAGGAGGGCAAGCAAGTAGCTTATCTTGTGCCTACCACAATTCTTGCGCAGCAGCACTACAATAACTTTGTGCAGCGCATGGGAGGATACCCAGTAAACATGGGACTCCTCTGCCGTTTTAGAACTGCAGCTGAGCAGAAAAAGACAATCGATGGATTGAAAAAGGGCACAGTTGATATAGTAATTGGAACACATCGCCTTTTGTCAAAAGACGTTGGGTTTAAGGACTTGGGACTACTTATCATTGATGAGGAGCAGAGATTTGGCGTAAACCACAAGGAAAAAATCAAGCAGATGAAAAAGACGGTAGATGTTCTTTCTCTGTCTGCCACACCTATTCCTAGGACTTTGCATATGTCATTAGTTGGAATACGAGATATGAGTGTTTTGGATGAGGCGCCAATGGAGAGAACTCCTATCCAGACATTTGTATTTGAATACAACGAGGAAATGGTGCGAGAGGCCATTGTTCGCGAGATGGCAAGAGATGGCCAGGTTTATTATGTGTTTAACAGAGTAAAGGGTATCCATGACATGGCGGCGGCTATAGAGCGTCTTGTGCCAGAGGCAACTGTAGGCTACATCCACGGCCAGATGACAGAGGCCAAGGTGGAGGATGTGATGATGCAGTTTATCAATCATGAGATAGATGTGCTGGTTGCAACCACAATCATTGAAATCGGACTAGATATTTCTAACGTAAATACGATAATTATTCACGACTCAGACAACATGGGATTGTCGCAGCTGTATCAGTTGAGAGGACGAGTCGGTAGAAGTAATAGAACAGCCTACGCATTTCTAATGTATAAGCGAGACAAGATGCTAAAGGAAGTGGCAGAAAAACGTCTTGCTGCCATCAAAGAATTTACTGACCTTGGCTCTGGATTTAAGATTGCTATGCGAGACCTTGAGATTCGAGGAGCAGGAAACCTCCTTGGTGTTGAGCAGCATGGAAATATGACGGCGGTAGGATATGACCTATATTGCAAGATGCTAAACGAAGCTGTTAAGAAGGAAAAGGGCGAGGTCACAGAGGACAGCTTTATAACATCAGTGGACATCAATATCGAGGCATACTTGCCTGATACATATGTATCAAATGAAGAGCAGCGAATCGATATTTACAAGCGTATTGCGGCTATAAACAGCGAGGAAGATAGAGATGAGATGTTAGACGAGCTTGTAGATAGATTTGGTGAGCCTAAGCGCTGCGTCCAAAATCTCCTTTGGGTGGCAATGCTTAGGGTTAAGGCTCACGATGCTTATGTTACTGCTATTGAGCAAAAGCAGGACATAATAAGAATTGTTATGTATGAACGAGCAAAAATAGATGTGGCGCAGATTCCAGCCCTTCTTGAAAGGAACGGGCCACAAATAACTTTTGCAGCTGACCCAAAGGCGCCAGCCTTCATTTTTAACCCAAAGGTTAACAGCAGAATTAAGCAAAGTGAAATATACGATTATTTGCAGGATTTCTTACTGGATCTAAAGTCAATCAAGGTTGATAATTAGAGGTATATTAACTATAATTATGAAAGTGTCAAAAGGAATTTTTGACCTTCAGGAGGATTATATAATGAACAAGAAATCATTTACAAAAGCAGGTGTAGCTGCACTTGCGTCAGCAGTTCTTTTAGCAGGCTGCAGCAAGATTAACCCAGATGCTACACTTATTACAATAAATCCAGGGGATGGTACCAAAGATACAATCACACTTGGTTATGGAAATTTTGCAGCTCGCTATCAGCAGGCATTCACAGACCAGATGCTCTTAGGTTACTACGGTGAGGATATGTGGCAGTCTGATCAGTTTTCTCAGGCAGGTTCAACACTTGAGCAGGAGACTAAGGGTACTATCATTGACAACATAGAAGAGTGCTATCTTGCAAAGTCTCATGCTAGTGACTACGACATCAAGCTTTCCGATGAGCAGAAGAAGGCCATTAAAAAGGCAGCAAAGAAGTTTATGTCAGATAACAGCAAGGAGACAATAGAGGTTCTCGGTGCTACTGAGGAGTATGTAGAAAAGTATCTTGAGGATAGAACATACCTTATACTTGTTTCAGACGCTGCTAAGAAGGTTGCAGACAAGGACATCACCGAGGAGCAGTGCTGGAACCGCACATTTTCATATGTATTGTTTGACACAACAGGCAAGACAGACGAGTCTGGCGCAGTTGTAGAGTATACAGATGATGAAATCGCAGAGTTCAAGAAGCAGGCTGAGGAGCTTTCAAAGAGCAAGGATTTTGATGGTGATGTTGAGAAGCTTGAAAAGACAGCTCAGAAATTCTCTTACCTTAAAGGAGAGAAGGAAGACCAGTCTATGGACATGGGAATCATCAATGCTGCAGAGAAGCTTTCAGAGGGAGAAGTTTCATCAGTTATCGAGGTTGAAGGAGTAGGATTCTACGTAATCAGACTTGATTCAGACCACGATAAGGATGCTTCACAAAGAGAGCGTGAAAAGCTTCAGCAGGATGCATTCAATGAATTGATGGATACCTGGAAAGAGGCGGTTGTCTTTAAGGTAGACGATAAGCAATGGGAGAAGGTTAAGTTTGATACCCTCTTCAAGGCAGTAGAAAAGCCTGAAGATAAAAAAGATGAAACATCAGAGGAAAGTACTGAAGATACACAGGAAGTAGATACTGAAGAGTCAACAGAGGACACAACTGAAGAAGAGTCAGCTGAGGACAATACAGATTCAGCAGAAGACTCAGATTCAGAGTCAGAAGCGGAATAATATGAGTTTCATAATAAACTACGTTAAAAAATATAAAATACGAGCTTTATTAGCCCCACTTTTCAAAATGCTAGAGGCGATATTTGAGCTTTTGGTACCACTTGTTATGGCATCAATCATCAACAAGGGTATAGGAAGCTCAGATACCCACTATATCATTAGGATGAGTGGGGTTTTACTTTTGCTTGCAGTTGTAGGACTAGTTTTTTCAATCACAGCCCAATATTTTAGTGCTTTTGTAGCTGTGTATTCTTCTGCTGCTATCCGAAAGGATTTGTTTGCAAAGATACTTGGATTGTCTCAGGGCACCAAGGAAAAGATTGGCGAGGAAGTATTGACTACCAGAATTACCAACGATATTAATCAGATTCAAAATGGCATTAATATGGTGCTTAGATTATTTTTGCGTTCGCCTTTTATAGTGGTTGGTGCAACAATAATGGCATTTATAGTAGATGTTAAATCTGCATTAATTTTCTTGTTGGTGGTGGCAGTGCTTTCATTAATAGTGTATTTCATAATGAAATATACATTACCAAGGTACAAAGCCATTGCTGCTAGATTAGAAAAAGTGCTAAGCGCCACCTCAGAAAACCTTGAGGGCGTTAGGGTTTTAAGAGCTTTTTGTCAGGTGGATGAGGAGCGGGAGTCATTTAATATTAAGACTGATTCCTTAGTGCAGATGCAGCTGCATACTGGCAAAATCTCTGCGCTTTTAAATCCAGTTACCTATGTGGTAGTTAATCTAGGTATAGTATTTTTGATTTATATTTCAGCTAATAGAGTTAATTCTGGCCATATATTACAGGGTGATGTAGTTGCCCTTGTAAATTACATGGGACAGATTTTGGTTGAGTTGATTAAGCTTGCCAATTTAATAGTACTTTTGATGAAGGCATTTCCGTCTGCTGATAGAGTTTGCGAGATAATGGAAATAAAGTCGGATGAAAGAGTTCATGGCGCCTGCTCGCTAGTAGGAAAAGGCTCTGATTTAGTCGGTGACATTAAGCTTTCAAATGTATCTTTTAGCTACAACGGAAGCAGTGAATATGATTTGGAGGATATTTCTCTTGATATTCCAGCTGGGTCGGTTCTTGGAATAATTGGTGGAACAGGTGCGGGCAAAAGTACGCTTATCAAACTGTTGAATCACACCTATGACTGCACTGAGGGTGCCATAACTATAGATGGAATTAATGTTCAAAACTATAGTGACAGGCAGCTTTCAGATTTGTTTGGAATAGTACCACAAAAGGCATCTTTATTTAGCGGAACTGTTGCTTCAAATATGAGAATGAAGGATGTTTCAGCAAGTGATGAGGTTATTAAATCTGCTTTAAATATTGCGCAAGCTAGTGATTTTATAGAGGAAAAGGGCGGACTAGAGGCAGAAGTAATGGCAAAGGGAGCTAATTTCTCAGGTGGTCAGAGGCAGCGCCTTACCATAGCAAGGGCTCTTGTGTCAAAGCCTAAGATTTTAGTGCTTGATGATTCTGCTAGTGCATTAGATTTAGGAACTGAAGCAAGATTAAAGAAGGCTATAGCCCAGTTGCCATGGAAGCCTACAGTTATAATTGTTTCTCAAAGGGCATCTTCTGTCTTGGCGGCAGATCAAATAATAGTTTTAGAGGATGGCAAGTGTGTAGGGTTAGGCACACATGAACAGCTGCTGTCAAGCTGTGAAGAATACGAGGAAATATACTACTGCCAGTATCCTAGAGAGGAGGCTATAGGTGAATAACAAGTCTCAATCCGGGATAATGAAAAGGATTTTAATAGAGTTGAAGGGCTATAGCTTAAGAATAGTTCTTTCTATATTATGTGCGCTTGCAACAGTTTATTTGACACTTAGAATTCCAATTCTTACAGGCCGAGCGGTAGACTGCATTGTAGGAAAGGGACAGATTGACTACACTAGGTTGATAGCAATTCTTAAGGAAATGGTTGCAACAATAGTTGCTACATTTTTCAGTCAATGGATAATGAACAGGCTCAACAACAGCATTACGTTTAATGTCACCAAGAGCTTGAGAGATAGAGCATTTGCAAGGCTACAACAGATTAAGCTTGCCACAATAGATGCACATCCACATGGAGATTTTGTCAGCAGGATAGTTACTGATGCAGATACATTTGCTGATGGACTTTTGATGGGATTTACCCAGTTTTTTACTGGAGTGCTTACTATTCTTGGGACAATTTACTTTATGGTTATCATTTCTTGGAAGATAGCTTTGGTGGTTATAATTGCTACACCTGTTTCTTTGCTTTTGGCAAAGTTTATTTCTGAGAGAACCTATAAATTTTTTGGAACGCAAGCGAAGTTAAGGGGAGCCCAGACTTCATTTATCGAAGAGATAATCGTAAATAAAAACATAGTTAGAAATATGGATTACGAGGATGATGCATTAGAAAAGTTTTCAATTATGAATGACGAGTTGGCAGATGCATCTATGAAGGCCACCTTTTATTCATCCACAGTTAATCCTAGCACTAGATTGATAAACAATATTATCTATGCCATGGTTGGCGTGTTTGGCGCAGTGATGGCAATATCTGGTGGAATAACAGTAGGCGGGCTTACAAGTTTTCTTTCATATGCCAGCACCTACGCAAAGCCATTTAATGAGATTTCGGGAGTTATTACTGAGTTTCAGAATGCTTTGGCTTGTGCAGGTCGACTTTTTGAAATGATTGATGCCCAAGTAGAAGTAAATGATGGAAACAAAGTAATAACTGATGCCAAGGGGCGTATTGAGTTTAAGGATGTAAGCTTCTCGTATGATAAGAGTAAAAAGCTTATAGAGCATCTAAACATCAGCGTAGAACCTGGACAGAGAGTTGCCATCGTAGGACCTACCGGAGCGGGAAAGAGTACAATCATCAATTTGCTCATGCGCTTCTATGATATTGATTCAGGTCAGATATTGATAGATGGCACAGATATTAGAGATATAGAGTTAGATAATCTCAGAGGCAACTTTGGAATGGTGCTTCAGGAGACATGGGTTAAGAATGCTTCTATCAAAGAGAATCTTAAGTTGGCTAATCCAGATGCTAGTGATGAGGAGATAATAGAAGCAGCCAAGGCCACCCATGCTCATGGATTTATTAAAAGGATGGAATATGGTTATGACACCATGCTTTCGTCAGATGGAGGAATGTTATCTCAGGGTCAGATTCAGCTGTTGTGTATCACAAGAGTCATGTTAAACATTCCGCCGATGTTAATTTTGGACGAAGCGACCTCATCAATCGACACCAGGACTGAGCAAAAAATACAATCAGCATTTAATAAGATGATGAAAGGGCGTACTACCTTCGTTGTAGCTCATCGACTTTCAACGATAAAAGGCGCGGATTTGATACTATTTGTTAAAGATGGACAGATTGTAGAGCAAGGTACCCATGGTGAATTGTTGCAGAAAAATGGCTTTTATGCTAAATTATATCAGAGTCAGTTCAAAGAGGAGTCAGTTAGTTGATGCTTTTTGATGGCTCATTTCTGTGTAAGAGATAGAGATTTAGGAGACAACAATGGAGCAGTATGTTATTAAAGGAGGCACTCCACTCTATGGAGAGGTAGAGATTAGTGGTGCTAAGAATGCAGCTTTAGGTATTTTGGCCGGTGCCATTATGACTGATGAGACTGTTACAATAGAAAATCTGCCAAATGTTAAAGATATAAATGTACTAATCGGAGCTTTAGAGGATATCGGAGCTTCAATAACTCGCGTAGATGAACACACTGTAAAGATTAATGGTTCAAGTATATCTAGACTTTCAGTAGATTACGAGTATATTAAGAAAATCCGCGCTTCTTATTATTTAATGGGAGCACTTCTTGGAAAATATAAAAATGCAGAGGTCGCACTTCCAGGTGGATGCCTTATTGGTTCCCGTCCTATAGATTTGCATGTTAAAGGCCTCAAGGCACTTGGTGCCAATGTAGATGTTAGCTATGGACTTTGGTCAGCTAGAGCAGACAGACTTCGCGGTAGCGAGATTTATCTTGATAAGGTATCTGTTGGAGCAACAATCAACATTATGCTTGCAGCAGTTCTTGCAGAGGGAAAGACAACTATTGAGAACGCGGCCAAGGAGCCACACGTAGTAGATGTTGCATCCTTCCTTAACAGTATGGGTGCCAATATTCGTGGAGCTGGTACAGATGTTATTCGCATCGTTGGTGTTCCAGAGCTACATGGTACTACTTATGCAGTTATTCCAGATCAGATTGAGGCTGGTACATATATGTGTGCAGCAGCAGCAACTCACGGCGATGTTATGGTCAAGAATGTTATTCCTAAGCACTTAGAGGCTACATCAGCCAAGCTTATCGAGGCAGGATGTATCATCGAGGAGTACGATGACGCAGTAAGAGTAATTGCCAAGGGTCGCAAGCTTACTCACACTCACGTTACTACATTGCCTTACCCAGGCTTCCCAACAGATATGCAGCCAGAGATTACAGCAGTGCTTGGTATTGCTGAGGGTACAAGTACAGTTACAGAGTCGATTTTTGAGAATCGTTTCAAATATGTAGACGAGTTGGCTCGCATGGGCGCCAACATCAAGGTTGAAAGCACAGTTGCGATAGTAAACGGTGTTGAGCGTTATACAGGAGCTCAGGTGTGTGCACCAGATTTACGTGCAGGCGCAGCCCTCATCATTGCAGGACTTGCAGCTGACGGCTTTACTGTCATCGACGACATCAAGTATATCCAGCGTGGATACGAGGATATTGTTGGTAAGTTCAACAAGCTTGGAGCAACATTTGCTGAGATTGAATCTGAGCACGAGCTTCAGAAGTTTAAGTTAAAAGTAGTTTCGTAGAATGATTTTAGGCAACCATCTCATTTGAGATGGTTGTTTTTTGGTTGATTGATACAATAGAAAAAATAGTGGTACCGGTGTTATAATAAAAATGCGCCTTGGGCGTCGGGGATTTGATTGAGTGATGAAAAGTTGGGGTCTAATATGAGAAGGAAAATTGAAGTTCTATCGTCAAAAGTGGCTGAAGTAAACAAGAAAACAGCTGCTATAATTGATAAAAACAATATTACTGGTCCTCTTAAAAATGAATTTAAACTAAAGACTGACCAGTACAATGGAATGATGGAAGATTTGTACACCATGCTTGAGTACACAGACAAGCAGGAAACCATCGACAACATTATGAATCAACAGATTGAAGTCCTGAGGGTTCGAATTGAATGGGAGCAGGACATTCTAAAGCGAATTAAAAAAGCTACATAAAAAATCGAGTATGAGTTTTAGTGATTTTAAGACTCATACTCGATTTTAGATTTAATTACAAATTTATTCTCCGGGTGCGCTATTGATAACCTTGCCTGTATTCCAAAGCATAGCTGCTTTTTCCGCGGCTTCAAGGCGACCCTCTTCATTCTTAAAACTTACAGTTCCTGTGTAGCTACCGCAGTCTAGGCAAGCCACGTAGTAACCTTGAGCTTCTGCTTCTATAAGTCCAGCACCGCCGCAAATTGGGCAGTCATCTAATACAATGCTTTCAGTAATATCCATCTTTAACTCCTTTTAAATAGTAAGTAACCATATCTATTTTACAGAAAATAAATTATTTCTCAATATTGCAAATTAAAAATATGAAATAAAATCATATTCTATGAATTAAGAAATTGGAAAAAAAAGAATTCAAATGGAAAAAATAAAAAAATTTTTTTGATATATATATATAAGAAAAATACAAGAAATAGGAAGGAAGTATAGTTATGCCAAGTGAAACTAATAATTCAATGGAAAATATAAATAGCCAAGGCAATGAGCGACGAGATAATTTGTCAAATGAAACAGAAAATCAAACTTCAGCAAGAGAAATGTCTCGTCAGAACTTAATAATGAGACTCTTAGAAAATACAAGAGGAAATGTACATGTAAATAGACCAATAAACAGACCAGCAAATGAAAACGTGAATAGCATAGTGAATGAACTGGTGAATAGACAAGGTCTACCAACATATGAGGAGATTGAGCCAAGTGAGTTGCCTTCATATGATACTCGATATGATCAACCACCAACCTACGAAGATTCAGTAGATATTATAGTCACTTCACCTCAAGAATATTATAGACAATCGCAAAACAGAGGCAGAATATAACAATAGTAGCAATAACCTCTAAACATTTCACCACAATAATCCGATACAAATCTAGAGGAAGAATTATTGCTAAGGATGGCATCTTAAGCCATCCTTATTTTATATTAAGGATAATGTTTGGAGGCGCCATGAATTTATCATTTACAATCAACACCTCAGGAAAATATGGCGAGGTTAATGCAGCCATCATTGATAAGCTAAAGAATAACAGAAATGAAGTGTCTGTGCCTATTGGTGCAGGTGAGTTTACAAAATCTGAGTGGGAGCGATTCATTAGCAGATTTGATAAAGCACTAGAGGCTGCAAGAGAGGCCAGAGAAGAGAAGCTCAAGCAAGAGGAAAACGCAAAGTCATTCGAAAAGAATGATTACTTTAGTTACAGGAGAATACAGGAGGACGAGAAAAATGAGTCAGATTCATAATTCATTGGAATATTATCAAAGCAGCCAAGGTTTGCTTAGAATGCTTAATAAAGATAAGGGAGGAAATGCTCTTATCAACCAGTTGGTTTCAAATAATGATTTAAAATACCAGCAGAAAATGGAAGCCATGGGCATTTCAAAAAAGACTTCAAATACTAAGTATAAGAATGTAGACAAGTCTGCAACTAACCTTTTGGATGCTTTGGAAAATCTGAGTGATGAGAAATTATATGTGGCTGAAAGCGGCAAGGAATATGACAAGAGTACACTATTGAAGGGTGTGTCTAACTTTGTAACAGCCTACAATTCTACTATCACAGAGCTAGCTAAGTGTGGTGGCTCATTAAATGAAACTTTTTATAAGGAATTGACTGCTGCCTATCAAGAAAAGAGGGCTGACCTTGAAAAAATTGGAATTAGCCTTGTAG
>Ga0129307_1002824_pt1 | contig 12445 bp, 14 predicted proteins | sample P1105metagenome_FD_94437 | JGI IMG/M metagenome (GOLD analysis project Ga0129307, IMG submission 94437) | Capybara group fecal microbial communities from Wisconsin, USA - P1105 metagenome | ecosystem: Host-associated > Mammals > Digestive system > Large intestine > Fecal | place: USA: Wisconsin... | reverse complement strand
TTCTGGACGCTGTCTACGCAGCCTGACGGCTGCGGCAACCTCGCTCACGGATAGATCCTGCGGCTCCATCCGTGACCAAGGTTTTTACCACGGGGTGTCCAACTTGTTATTGCAATTTGCGTGGAAAAAAGAAATAATGACAGCAAACACCAGGGCGGGCTTCCGTGTGAAACGGAGGCCCGCCCTGTATTTGCCATCTAAAGGGAGATTATTGTTCCGTGACCTGGGTGTGGGTGACCTGGGTCTGACGGGCACTGCCAAAGAGGATGCCCCGTTCCAGAGAACAGTCCTGGAAGTCCCGACCGGTGCAGAACCGGACATAGTCCTCCCCTACCATTCGGTTCCGGGTAGGATCCACGCCGATCCACATGCCGTCGGTATATATCTCCGTCCACGCGTGGCTCTGCCCCTCTCCCAGAGGCAGGCCGTTGGCGTACCGGGCGGGAATGCCGGCCATACGGGCAAGGGCCAGAAAAACATGGGCATAATCCTGGCAGACTCCTTTCCGTCCGGCGAAGGCCTCGGCAGCCGTTGTGGCCGTACTGGTGACGCCGGGGGTGTAGGTCAGGTAGGTGCTCACCGCATTGACCAGCTTCATGGCCTTGCTGAGCGCGTTTCCCCGCAGGTCTAAAGACAGAAGAAACTCCCGCATCTCCGGGCTGGGCTGGGTATAGAACGAGGGATATTTGAAAACGGGATGCAGACGCTCCCGCTGCCGCTCCGCCTCGCAGAGGATGGCCCGGCCCCGCACCGCGTAGCAGAACTCTGTGTGAGGGAAGGGGATACAGCCAGTTTCATTGAGGTTGCCGAAGCCGTCGCAGGATAGCGTGTAGGACACGCCGGGCCTCAGCTCCAGCGTGGCGGAGACAATCCGTTGCCCGCCATAAGAGGGCGGCAGACTCCGCAGTAAAAAGTGGTGGTTGACCACCGGCGAATCAAAGGTCAGTGTGGTGACGCTCTCAAAATACAGATTCTTCATAACGGCTCACAGCTGGAACAGAGACTCCACGCTTTGAAGCAGCGTGGCCCGGTCCGGCCGATCCTCCTTTTGGAATGCGTAGCTGGTCACCAGATCCAGAGAGGGGGCGCGGCAGGAGAGATGGGTTTTATACAGACGGTTCAGCAGCTTGTGCAGTTCCTTGTCCACTTTTTCCTCCTGTTCATCAAAGCGCAGCTGGATGCTCAGCCGCTCCACGGAGACGCCGCACTTGATGATGTTGCGGGTGGCCTCGTCAGCCACATATTCATAGCAACTGCCGCGGAAAGCCATGATGTCGTCCAGCACCAGCTGCAGCTCCACGCCGGAGGCCGCGCTGGTGGAGGCGATCTCCAGGGCCGTGACGGCCATCTGCAGGTAGCTGAGAGTGGTGGAGCTGATGGTCTCCCGCAGAACCATGCCATTGCCCAGCATGGCGTCAGCGGCACAGATCAGGGAGTCCGGCAGGGACCGGTCAAAAAGATACCGGTTCAGAAAATCCGAGGCGTCGGAAAAGTCCTGGGTGATGCCCAGCCGGCGGCAGAGATCCTGATAGTCCACATTGCCTCCGTCCAGGTTCTGGTCCTGAAGATCCCGCACGGCGAGAACGCCCTGGTAGACCCGCTCACTGTACCGACCCATCCAGAACAGACGGTTGTTTTTACTCAGCGCAAAATCCATGTGTCTTTAAAGCCTCCTCCCTGAGAAGAATTGACGATGAAGCTGTCCGGATTCCGGGAGAAACGGGTCAGGCCGCTGGGCCAGACACGGGTCTCCTTTCCCGTCAGCACAAAAGCCCGCAAATCGGCCTTCCGCAGCACGGTGCTGCCGCCCTCCAGCAGAGGCAGGTCCTCAAAATCCACCACCTCCTGGGCGATGAACCGCCGGGGCTCTGATAAAATGGTCCGGCGCATCTCCGCCAGCTTTTCCGCCGACAGGCCGCTGCCAAACACCACGCCGTAGCCGCCGGCCTCCGCCACGTCCTTGATGACCAGCGTGTCCAGATGCTCCAGAACATAGGCCCGGTCCTCCTCGTAGAAAGGCAGATAGGTGGGGGCGTTGGAGAGGATGGGCTCCTGGTTCAGATAGTAGCGGATCATCTTGGGGACAAAGTAATAGATACCCTTGTCGTCGGCCACGCCATTGCCGGGAGAGTTGATGATAGCCACGTTGCCGGCCCGGTAGACCGCCATCAGGTTGGGGATGCCGATGAGGGACTCCGGCAGGAAGCACAGGGGGTCCAGATAGTCGTCGCTGATTCGGCGGTACAGGGCGCCCACCTGCTGGTCTCCTTCCAGGGAGCGGTAGTACAGCCGGTTGTTTTTGACGTAGAGATCCTGGGACTCCGCAAGTACAGCGCCGCTGCGCTCCGCCAGATAAGAGTGCTCAAAATAGGCGGCGTTGTAGCGTCCTGGTGTGAAGATCACATTGATGCCCCCGGTGTTGGCCGCGTCCATGGTCTCCCGGAGCAGGTTTCCGTAATTCCGGTTATCCACCACGTTGTTCTGCCGGAAGGTTTCCGGGCTGCAGCGGCGGCACAGCTGCCGGGCGATCAGCGGATAGGAGGCGCCGGAGGGCACCCGGAGATTGTCCTCCAAAATATACCAGGTTCCGTTCTTCCCCTTTACCAGGTCAATGCCGGAGATGTGGCTATAGATGCCCCCGGGGGGGACGATGCCCTCGCACTGAGGCAGATAGCCGGAGGAGAGGTAGACGAAATCCTCGGGGATGACGCCGTCCGCGATGATATGCCGCTTGCCGTAGATGTCCCGCAGGAAGGCGTTTAGCGCGTCCACCCGCTGGATCAGGCCCTTCTCCAGTGTGGCCCATTCTTCGGCGGCAATCACCCGGGGAATGGGGTCAAAGGGAAACAGGCGCTCATGGAACTGGCCATTTTTGTAGATGCCGAATTTGACACCGTATCGGGCCAGCTGCCGGTTGATGCTGTCCGCATTTTTCATGAGACCATCCATCTTCTGACATCATCCTTTCTGCCATCATCTTCGCGCCCCGCTGCCTCGGTCTAAAAGAAAAAAGAAGAAGGACGCGGCAGAGTTTGTACTCTGTGCGTCCTTGCACCAGTTCCGTGCTGAGAGCGGAAGATGATTTAATTTTTACCAGTATAATGGGAAAAACAGAAAATTGTCAAGGGTGAGACAGGCAGAAATTCACAGAAAAACCTTTATAAATTTTACGATTTGTACAAATTTAGAGCAAATCAGACCTGACCGGTTTCCAGCCAGTCTCCGTAGGAGGAGATATAGTAGTCGGCCAGCCGGCGGATTTCCGGCTGATCCTCTTCCGCTGAAGGGTCGTACACAGCCGCCACTCGGAACCCGGCGTTCTTGGCGGTTTGAATGGCGTGGAGGGCATCCTCGAATACCACACAGTCCTCCTTCCGGCAGCGCAGCCGGGTTAGGCACTTCTCAAAAATCACCGGGCTCTCCTTCCCGGCCCCGGCCTCGGAGCAGGTCAGGATGCCCCGGAAGTACCCTGTCAGCCCGGCGTGGTTCAGGGCGTCCTCCGCCAGGCTTCGGTCCGTGGCCGTGGCCACATACATCCAGACGCCCTCCATCTTCAGCAAGGACAAAAACTTGTCCACATCCGGCTTGGGCAGTACCTCCTGGACATAAAACCGGCGGACCCGGCTGTGTGTCATATCCACCAGCTCCTGCTCCGACTGAGGGAGCTGGTACCGCTCTCGGAAATACCGGGCGCATTCCCGGACGGTCATGACTTTCACCCGATCCTCGGTATCTGGGTCTGGTTCCACGCCCAGATCCCGCAGGAACCGGGTACCGAAATGGTCCCAAATGTGCATGGAGTCCAGCAACGTACCGTCCATATCGAAAATCGCGCCCTGCAGCCGCATGAAAAAACGCCCCTTTTGCAAAAATCAAGTTGTGTCCCATTGTAGCACGATGATAAAATAAACGCAAGAAAGGGGAAGGAAGGGGATTTCAATGACGGATCAAGAGCTTGTGACGCGGTTTTTTGTGGAGGGTTACACGGACCGGAATGACGCCTTTATCATGGAATGCCTGTCCGATGACTATGTGGACCACAGCCCCGCGGGAGCCAGAGGCAACGCGGAGGCGCTTGAGATTTTGAAAATTGTGGCGGAGCAGTTCTCTCCGCTGAAGGTGACCGTGGAGGACATCTTTTCCGAAAACGGCATGGTGGCGGTGAGGGTTCGCTATGAGGGTATTCATGTAGGCACCTGCATAGGGGTCCCCGCCACGGGAAAGCAGATCTGCTTTGAGGCCCTGGAGCATTTCCGGATAGCGGACGGAAAAATTGTGGAGTCCTGGGGCTATTGGCCGGATATGGAAATCCAGCGGCAGCTTCTCGGGTAAAAGGAGGAACAAGGGCATGCGGTTGTTTATCGCCATCCGGTTTTCCCGACCGGTGCTGGAGACGCTTAAGCAGGCTCAGGGGGAGCTGCGGCGTCAGGGGGCGGAAGGAAACTTCTCCCGGGAGGAGAACCTACACCTGACCCTGGCCTTTTTAGGGGAGACAGAGGACGCGGCGGGAGCACGGGCAGCCATGGCGGAGGCATGCGCGGAGGGGGAGCCTTTCTCCCTGACCGTGGCCGGCGCAGGCCGGTTCGGCGGCCTGTGGTGGGCCGGCATAGCAAACAGCAGCCGGCTGGAGGAGCTGGAGCGCGCCCTGCGGGCGGCGCTGACGGCGCGGGGATTTGTGCTGGAGAAACGAGCTTTTCGGCCCCATGTGACTTTGGCCCGGCAGGTGAAGAGTTCCCGACTTCTCCGGATGGCCGTGCCGGAACGAACCATGACGGTGAAGGGAATCTCCCTGATGCGGTCAGAACGGAAAGAGGGAAAGCTCATTTACACGGAACTGGCATATGAAAAATTGTGAAGGGGGCTGAGGAAGAGTCCCAAAAAGCACAATTATATACAGAAATACACAGAATATGTCGGATTTCTTTAAAAATTATAGGCATTTTCCACGATTTTTACCTGCCTTTCCTAAGGGCTGGTTGACAGACATCCGCCGGCGTGGTACGATACCGTCAAAATTGAATCGCTTAGATAGAGGCGCGGCGTTCATTAGTACCATCCGGCAAGGGCAGGCAGCCGCCGGAGGAGAAAGGGAACACCGCCGAAGCCGCGGAGAGCTGCCTGGCTTTCCGCCGCTGGGCCGGCAGAGAAGATCTGCCGGACTGTCACAAAAACTTTGTGAAGCGCTATCAATGGCTGTCGGACCTCCCTCTGAAGGTGTATTTCCGAATATCCCATGGACCGCTTGACAAAGCGGTCCAATTTTTGTCCCCCGATGCGGGCGAATGTATCGGAAAACTATTTTGGAAAGGTCGATATTCAATGAAGAAGTTCCTGTCTTTGCTCATGGCCGCCGCCATGACACTATCCCTGGCCGCCTGCGGCAGCAACGGCTCCGCCTCCTCTGCGTCCCCCGCTGGTTCCTCTGCGGCATCTTCCGCCGGGTCCTCTGCCTCCGCTGTCGCCTCCGGTGTGGAGGACGGTGTGCTTACCATCGCCATGGAGTGCGCCTACGCTCCCTACAACTGGACGCAGACCGACGACTCCAATGGCGCCGTGCCCATTAAGGATTCCAATGAGTACGCCAACGGTTATGACGTTATGATCGCCAAAAAGATCTGCGAGGCCAACGGCTGGGAGCTGGAAGTCATCCGTACCGACTGGGACTCCCTGGTTCCCGGCGTCCAGACCGGCATTTATGACGCGGTCATCGCGGGCCAGTCCATGACGGAGGAGCGCATGGAGCAGGTGGATTTCGCTGGTCCCTACTTCTACGCCTCCATTGTCTGCGTAACCAAGGCGAACAGCCCCTTCGCTTCCGCTGCCGGTCTGAGCGACCTGTCCGACGGCACCTGTACGGCTCAGATTGCCACTATCTGGTATGATTCCATGCTGCCCCAGATCGAAGGCGCCCAGATCCAGACCGCCGCGGAGACCGCTCCCGCCATGCTGATGGCGTTGGAGACTGACACGGTGGACTTTATCTGCACGGATATGCCAACCGCTTTGGGCGCGGTTGCCGCCTATCCCGATATGAAGATCCTGGACTTCTCCGACTCCGATGACGGTTTCGAGGTGGATGAGGGCGAGATCAACATCGGCATCTCTGTCATGAAGGGCAACACCGCGCTCAAGGAAGCCATTGACGCCGTGCTGTCCACCATGACCACCGACGACTTCAACAACCTGATGGATGAGGCCATCGCCATTCAGCCTGTCGGCGATTAAATCGAAGTGATCCGACTGTCAAGGCGAGGGAATTCTCCCTCGCCTTGAGGCGTATCAGAAGGGGCAGTGCGGCTGCCCTTCTTCCAATATGCCCCATATGTTATCATCTATATGGAAAGAGGGGGAATAATGCTTTATGGAAAAGATCTTCCAGTTGAGCGCTGATATCGCCAAGCTCTGGAGCAAATACGGCGGCAGTTATCTCAGCGGTATGAAGAACACCCTGATCCTGGCGCTGGTGGCCACCATTATCGGCTGTATGATCGGCTTTATCTGCGGTATTTTGCAAACGATCCCGCATTCAAAGAGCGACCCTCCGGTCAAGCGCTTCTTCTTGGCCCTGATCCGAGTCATCGTTCGCGTTTACGTAGAAGCCTTCCGCGGTACCCCCATGGTGCTGCAGGCCGTGTTTGTTTACTATGGCCTGCCCTACTTCACCAGCTTTAAGTTCAGCAACGTCTGGGCCGCCGCGATTCTGGTGGTCTCCATTAACACCGGCGCCTATATGGCGGAGTCCGTTCGGGGCGGCATCATCTCCATTGACCCCGGCCAGACCGAGGGCGCCAAGGCCATCGGCATGACGCACGTCCAGACGATGATGTATGTCATCCTGCCCCAGGCGCTGCGGAATATCCTGCCCCAGATCGGCAACAACTTTATCATCAACGTGAAGGATACCTCTGTCATGTTTATCATTTCCTTTACCGAGTTCTTTGCTGTTCACCGGGCCGCTGTGGGCGCCACCTACCTGTACTTCCCATCTGCCACCATTGAGATGGCCGGCTACCTGTGCATGACGCTGATCGCCTCCTTCCTGCTGCGTTGGTGGGAGAAAAAGCTGGACGGCAGCAGCAGCTATGAGCTGGTGCAGGAAGACCAGCTGACCATGACCGCCGGAACTTACAGCCATCCCGACCGGGGCACGCCCTTCGACGAACAGAGCAAGGAGTACCGGGAAAACCTGAAGAAGTCCATGAAGAACCGGAATTTCAGTGCGAGAGGAGAGCGCTGACATGAGTGAGACGATTTTACAGATCAACCACCTGTCCAAGTCCTTCGGCTCCAATCTGGTGCTGCGGGATATCGACTTCACCGTGGATAAAGGCGATGTGACCAGTATCATCGGCGCCTCCGGCTCCGGCAAGTCCACGCTGCTGCGGTGCATCAACCTGCTGGAGACCCCAACCTCCGGTGAGATTCTCTACCATGGTGAGAATGTGGCGGGCCGGGGCGTCAACGCCGCTGCTTACCGCTCCCATGTGGGCATGGTGTTTCAGTCCTTTAACCTGTTCAACAACATGACGGTACTGGAAAACTGCATGGTGGGACAGATCAAGGTGCTGAAACGAAACAGGGAGGACGCCCGGAAGCAGGCCATCAGCTATCTGGAAAAGGTGGGTATGGCTCCCTACATCAACGCCAAGCCCCGGCAGGTTTCCGGCGGCCAGAAGCAGCGTGTGGCCATTGCCCGTGCCCTGGCTATGAATCCGGAGGTGCTGTTGTTCGATGAGCCGACCTCCGCCCTGGACCCCGAGATGGTGGGCGAGGTGCTGAATGTCATGCGGGATCTGGCTCAGGAGGGCATGACCATGTTGGTGGTAACCCATGAGATGGCCTTCGCCCGGGATGTCAGCAGCCATGTGGTTTATATGAACCAGGGTGTCATCTGCGAGGAAGGTACGCCGGAGGAGGTCTTCGGCAATCCCCAGCGGCAGGAGACGAAGGATTTTCTGTCCCGGTTCCGAAACAATTGAAAAAGCGCATAAAAGAGTCCCGGTCGGCTCCATGCCGACCGGGACTCTTTTCATATGTTCAGGATACCCGTTCCCGCCGCATTTCCAGAAGCACGGGGAGAATGGCCACCAGGGAGGCTGCCGTAAAAAAGCCAATGCCGACGATCCGGTTGACGGAGATGGTCTCATGAAGCAGCAGGGCGGAAAAGGCTGCGGCGATGATGGGCTTGAAGAGATAGATGAAGGAGGCCTCCGTGGCGGAGGTATACTCCACCGCTTTGGTCATCAAAAGGTAGCCGCAGCCGGTGACCACGATGCATATGTACAGGAAGATCAGGGTGCTCCGGGCGGTAAAGCCGGTGAAAAAGGAGACGTTGACAAAGATATCCATGTGGAGATGGCTGTAGAGGGCGCCCACAGCGGAGGTTTCCCCCAGCAGAACCAGAAGCAGAAGCTCCAGCCCTCCCAGCAGAAGGACCAAGCAGGCAATGGGGATGCTGCCGTATTTCCGAACACTGACCCGGCTGAAGGTGCCGTACATGGCAAAGCCCACCGTGGCCAGAACCGCGAACAGGAAACCAGTGAGGCTGATCTGGATGTGGAAAGGATTCAAAATGCAGAGGATGCCCACAATCTCCAGACCCAGAGCAGCCACATTCTGCCGTAGCAAAGGCTCTTTCAGAAGGAAATGGGCAAAAATAGCGGCGAAGATGGGATTGCCGGAGTAAATGGCCGCCACCGCCGAGGCGTCCATGGAGGATAGGGCCAGCTGCAAAAAAGTGGTGTGCAGAGTGACACAGATAAACCCCAGGGCAGCGAACAGGCGAAGATCCGCCCAGCCCAACCGGTGGCCGCCCTGCCGCAGCTGCCGCAAGGCAAAGGGCAGCAGGAACAGGCCGCCAAACAGCACCCGCAGGACAGTCAGCTGCATGACGCCGAAGTTCTTCCCCACGCTTTTGATGGAAACCTCCGTGGTGCTGTAGGTTACCGCCGCCACGGCAATGAGCAAATATCCAAGCTTTCGGCGGCGGAGCCGATCATTGCGGGCCGTGGTTCCCGCCTCTGTCTCCATCATCACAATTCCCGGGCAAGCGCGGCGGCGTCCTCACAGGCTTTCCGGAGAGCGCCTTCCCCGTCGTAGCCTTGGATGTCCAGGCCGTCGGCGGCAATGCCGGTAAAGCGATCAAAGCCGAAAAATTTCTGGATGCCCTCCAGATAGGGCATCCCCTGCTCCAGGGGATCGCCGGGGGTATAGATACCGCCCCGGGTGGTCAGGAATACCAGATCCGTGCCCCGGCACAGGCCCTGGAGGCCTTGGTCGGTGCTGCGGAAGGTGATGCCTTCCACGGAGACGTTTTCAATGTATACCTTCAGCAGGGCGGGAAAGCTCAGGTCCCAAAAGGGCGCCGCCATGACCACAATGTCCGCAGCGGCAATCTGATGGGCATAGCGAAACCGGGGGTGGTCCAGCCGACCCGCCTGCAGGAGGGTCTCTCGCTGCTGGAAGAAGGCTCCGGAGAAGGGCTGCAGCCCCTCGGCCATCAGATCCAGCCGGGTGATCTCGTATTCCCCGGGCAGGGCGGCGAGAAAGGCCTCCGCCAGCCGGACAGTGCGGGACTTCGCACCCCGGATGCAGCAGTCCACATACAGAACCTGTTTTTTCATATCAATCCTCCTGACTGAGACGGTACAGGGCTTCCAGGGCCACGGCGATCTCCCGCCGCTCCCCCACTGCCGTCATGTCCTCGCCGCCGGCGTAGTCGCCGATGGCGTCGGCGGTGTCTTGCCCGTAAAGGACCACGTTGTTCAGGATAGAGGCGGCGCGGACCCCCCGCAGCCGGCCAATGGTAAACAGCGCGGCGGTCTCCATGTCGGCGCCCAAGGCACCGCAGGCGGCCCAGTGGGCGGACTCGGCCTCATTGGTGTCGATGTAAAAGCTCTCATGGCTGTGGACGATACCGGTGTGGCAGGGCCAGCCCGCGTCCTTAGCGGCGGCGATACAGTGATTCAGCAGCGCCGTGTCCGGCACCGCCGGATAGCGGACGTCCACGTAGGCCTTGGAGGCGCCGTCATCCCGGATGGCACCGCAGGCGAAGATCAGATCGCCCAGGGCGATGTTTTTCTGCAGTGCGCCGCAGGAGCCAATGCGGATCATGGCCGTGACGCCGATGTTCCGCAGCTCCTCAATGGCAATGCCGGCGGAGCTGCCGCCGATGCCGGTGGAGATGGCCAGCACCGGAAGACCTTTATACAAGCCCCGCAGGCTGCGGAACTCCCGGTTATAGGCCAGCTCCTCTACCTGCTCCAGCTGCAGGGCAATGCGGTCCAGCCGGGCGGGATCGCCAGGCAGAATGGCGTGGCGGATGTGCAGGGACTCGTCCAATTGAATATGGGGCTGCAGCATATGAACGCCTCCTATTTTTATCAGTCAATGAAAGGTTACTTCCGGTTTCGGATCTCCGCCTGCAGGCCGGCCAGCACATCCAGGGTCTTTTCGTGGAGATCTGGATCCATGCCGGCGGTTAGATTGGCGTCCAGCACGATCTGGGCGTTGGGATAGTGGCTCTGCAGCACCACCGCGTTGCTGACCACGCAGATGCTGCTGACCAGACCACACACCTCAATGCGGTCCGCCTGCTTCGGCAGCAGGGACAGGATGGCGGGGTCCGCCACGTCCATGCCGAAGGTGGCTTTGTCGATGCCCACAGCCTCCACCTCCTCCAGGGCTTTGGCGGTTTCGCCGTAGTTCTGCCAGCCGTCGCTGCCCCTGAGGCAGTGGACCACGGGGAGATGGCGTCCCTCCCGGGTGTTCAAATAATCCGCTGTGTGGGTGTCCCGGGTGAACCAAACATGGCCTTTTCCGTACTCCCGGACCCGCTGGGCAATGGCGGCGTCCAGCTTTTCCGCTCCGGCAAAGCCCAGGGCCCCGTCCACGAAATCCTTTTGATAGTCGATGACAAACAGACAATCCATAGTTGAGATCGCTCCTTTGTTCGGTATGGGGATTCTATATGGGCAGCACAAGGTGCTGTTTGGGGGATAGTATAGCACCTTTGGAAGAAAAGCTCAAACAGAACTCACAGACAGGCCTCCAGCCGGGACAGCAGGTCCTCTTTTCGCTCTTCCGGCAGGAAAGCGGCTCGGACGGCGTTCTGGTTCATACGGATCAAATCCTGCCGGGTAAAGCCCATCTCGCCCAGGCAGTGGTCATACTCGTCGTCCAGGCTGACGCCGGCCAGCACCATGTTGTCGGTGTTGATGGTGACGCTCATCCCCATATCCAGCAGCTTTTTGGCTGGGTGCTCCTGGTAGGAGGGTTGGGTTTGGCACTGGATATTGCTGGTGGGACAGATTTCCAGGGTGACGCCCTCCCGGATGGCCCGGCGGCACAGCTCCGGATCATTAAAGATGTGGTGGCCGTGGCCGATGCGCCGGGCGCCGAAGTTCATGGCGTCCCGCACGGTGTCCGGGCCCTGGCTGTCTCCCGCGTGGCAGGTGAAGGGAATGCCCAGCTCCGCCGCGCGATGGAACAGGGGCGCGAAGTTCTTCAGAGGAACGATGCCCTCGCCGCCTGCCAGATCCACGCCTACAAGGCCCTGACCAAGGTATTCCCGGGCGGCCTCCACCGTCTTGGCGTTGGCCTCCCAGTTGGCAGTCTCCGGCCCCACACACATCATGCAGGCCAGAATGCCCACATCGAAGCCAGGGCAGGCGGCCAGCCCCTGCCGGCGGCCCTCCAGCACCGCCTCAATGGCCAGGTGCTGCGTCAGCCCCTCCCGGGTGTGGAGCTGAGGGGCGAAGCGGATCTCGGCATAGGCCAGTCCCTGCCGGTGGAGCAGCTCCACCAGCTCCCGGGTGATTCGGGTGATGTTGGTAGCATCCTGCATGATCTGCAGGGGCAGGTCAAAAAGCTTCAGATATTCGTTGACGGAGCCGCAGTTGGCGGCGGTGCGGATGTAGTCCCGATAGCCCTCCAGAGTATCGGCGGGTATGGGGACACCCTGGGCCTGGGCCAGCTCCCAGGCTGTCTCCGGCAGGACAGAGCCGTCCAGATGGAGATGCAGGTCAATTTTGGGGAAAGGATAGCGATTCATAGAAAAACCTCCTGCCGCGGCGGCAATGATATAGATATAAAAGAATACTGATTTCAGAATATTCTCCCGGGAGAGGGCCGTCAAGAGGAAAAAATCCAAAAGAAACCGTTTTATTCGTAGAGAAACCAAAACAGATTTTGGTGAAAACAGATAATAATGATGGAATAAATTGACAAGCTCATAGAAAAAGAGTACAATACTACTATTCTGGAGGATCACCTGTTCCGCAATTTCCGCAATGGAGAGGCACTCTGGGATCATATTTTTTCGGGAGCGCAAATTGCAATAACAAGTTGGACACCCCGTGGTAAAAACCTTGGTCACGGATGGAGCCGCAGGATCTATCCGTGAGCGAGGTTGCCGCAGCCGTCAGGCTGCGTAGACAGCGTCCAG
>Ga0129307_1002821_pt1 | contig 12460 bp, 11 predicted proteins | sample P1105metagenome_FD_94437 | JGI IMG/M metagenome (GOLD analysis project Ga0129307, IMG submission 94437) | Capybara group fecal microbial communities from Wisconsin, USA - P1105 metagenome | ecosystem: Host-associated > Mammals > Digestive system > Large intestine > Fecal | place: USA: Wisconsin... | reverse complement strand
CATATGTCGCTGATCTATTTTGATGGTGCGGATACCGAACGTTATATGGATGTATTCAAATCCTCCGGCGGTACATGGTACGCTTATGAGAGCAATTATAAACATCTTCTTGCAAGCGTCAAGAAGCCGACCGGAACAGCACCCGTTACAACAACCCTGATCACAACCACGACCACTAATGCAACTACCACAACCGCCAAGGCAACTACCACAACCGCCAAGGCAACTACTACGACCACTAATGCAACTACCACAACTGCCAAGGCAACCACAACGACCACTAATGCAACTACCACAACTGCCAAGGCAACTACTACGACCACTAAGGCAACCACAACGACAACTAATACAACTACCACAACCACTAAAGCAACCACAACGACTGCCAAGGCAACTACTACATCTGAATCAACTACCACAACAACATCTTCTTCTCCGGTAAACATCAGTTATACATTAGGTGATGTCAACGGTGATAAAATAATAGACGGACGTGATGCAACTGATATTCTTACAGATTACGCTAAATCATCAACCGGACAAGATTCAAAATATAATGAAGAACAGAAAACAGCTGCTGATGTTAATAAAGACAATATTATAGATGGACGTGACGCAACAGCTATTCTTTCATATTATGCTAAAACATCAGTAGGTGAAAAGATTACTCTTGAAGAATATATTGATTCACTCAAAAATGTTTAATTACATTAGTCTCTCCTCTAATATTTTTGATAATAGAAAACAGATGTCTTTTTAGAGGACGTTACTTATTGAGGATGCACTGCATTAATCAAGGACCGCATTTGCGGTCCTTGTCTGTTATATGGTGCTTTTGAAAAGAAAGACGGCTTAGAGAGCCTTTTAGTCGCTCTCCAAGCCGTTTGTATTTGTGAAATCTATTACTCTGTCGCATATATCAAGTGCTGCCGGACGATGTGTAACGATAACGACTGTCTTGTCCGTCATACACCTTAGATTTTGAAGCAACCGTTTTTCCGTATCGGAATCGAGTGCAGAAGTCGCTTCATCAAGGAGCAGTATCGGGCTTTCAGAAAAAAATGCCCTCGCTATTGCTATCCTCTGCATCTGCCCCTCGGAAAGACCTGTGCCACGCTCACCAAGCAATGTATCAATACCGTCATCAAGGTCATCTATAAAACTATCAGCACAGGCTATCTTCAAAGCACTGTTGATACGCTCATCGTTTTTCATATCTTTCTTTTCAGCGAAAGCCACTACCTCACGGATCGTACCGCTCATAAGCTGATTTCCTTGAGGAACATAGGCAAACAGCCTGTGCCATTCAGCCGTCAGCTTTTTTGAGCCTTGCGTATCAGTCAGATAACGCTCACCGCCGTCAAGCTGATAAATGCTCATCAGCAGTTTCAATACTGTTGATTTTCCGCAGCCGCTATGCCCCGTGAACGCCACATATTCGCCCTTGCTGATCTCAATGCTGATATTTTTCAGCACGACAGGTTGATTATCTTTCGTTAAATCCTTGATACTGTCAACCGCAGGATAGTATGTAAAATCGGCATTTTTCAGACCGAATGACCGCAGTTCATCAGTATAATAATTCTTTACGGTATCAATATCAATAGCCTGTTTGTCGCTATCATTAATAAAGTCCTCTATCTCCATAAGTCGCTCCGCACTTGCAGTCATAGCATAAAACCTTGGCAAATAGCCTGTAATATTGCCGAAAGGTGCTTGAATCTGAGAGATAAGCTGTGTAATAGCGGTCAGCGTACCATAGCTGATAGTACCAAGAATTATGCCGTATCCGCAATAGCAGACACCGAACAGATACATTCCGTTCGTCGCCAGTCCGAAGCCGATATTGCAGAAATTTGAAAAATGGTTTTTTCGCATTCTTGCGGTTTTGTGGGCGTTCATTCGTTCTCTTGCTTCATCTTCTGTCTGTTGTTCCGTAGCGAATGAACGTATCATCATCATGCTGCCGATATGCTCCTGAAGGAAAATACGGAGCTTGCCGTCACGCTCCTGTACCTGTTTATGGAGTTTTTTCATTATCTTTCGGAGAGCATAAGTAAATATGAGCAGAAATAAACCAAAGGGCAGCAGAACACAGGCAAAGTGCCAGTCCAGTACGATCATCATAATAACTGCGCTTATCAGTTTTACCACCATTCCGACCAGTCCCGGTAATATCTCCACGTAGCTGTCAGCAACAACCACCGTATCATTGGTAAGCCTGTTCAGCCATTCACCTGAATGGACAGCGCTCACTCTTGCAAAATCTTTTCTGAGGATATTGTGCATCAGCCGAGCCTTGAAGATGTTTTCAAAAGTGGACTTTGACAGCTCATTCAGCCAGCGGATCAACGCTCTCATACCGATTTGACCTAATACAAGCAGGACGGTCAGCACCACATAATGCCAGAATCCTGCCTTGTCGTGAGCCGTTGCATTGTCCACGATATTCCGCAGTAACAAGGCATACAGCACACCGCTTGCACCATTCAGAGCTTGTACCAGCATCAATAAGAGAATGTATAGTTTTTTCTTTTCGGGGACGGCATATAGCCATTTTATCGCATTATTTTTCATCGTTTCAATAATCGCTTCACCCTTGCTTTTATCAACTTTACAGCTTGCCTTATGGGGAATGTCAGAACGGCATATCTGCTATATATTTTATAGCCGATCTCCGAGGTGCTATGCTCTTTTCCCTTGCGGATATATTTCGTCATTACGCCGATAATATCCTTATCTGATATACCATACTCCTTATTCAGGCAGTTATCTCCAAGCAAAACATAGCTGTCCGGACGCACCTCCACAATACGATGAAGCACATAGCTCTCAGGTGGACGGCGATAAAGCACAACATCATATTTTCGGCATCTTTCTGTACTTTTTTTCTTGACGGTAAACATATCCCGATCCTGCTTGAGCAGGGGCAGCATACTTGTCCCACGATTTGTATAAGTCATTTCACCGTTTTTATCAAGATATTCCTCGTAAGTCATTGCATACCCTCATAGGCGATTTTTGCCGCCGAAATATCCATATTACAGCCGAGTTTGTAGAGCTTCACACTGTCTGCAAGCCTGTCCATCAATGCAAGCGTTTTCGTCATTTTCAGCATATCAGCAGGACGGTAGACCTGCTGCAGTAACATTGTATATGCCTGTTCTCTTGTGATAGATTCAATTTGGTTGTCATTATCTCTCGTCAGAATGCAGAGCGCTTTCAGCGGAACGGAGATATTCGTGCTAAGCCTGTGTTTGCCGTTATATGGAGTACCGTAGGCGACTACACCACTGTCACCGATATGCAATAGGGGCTTATCATCATTCACCATAATAGCACGATCACCGAAATACTCTCTCCAAAGTCTTGTATGCGTGGATTTGCCCGTGCCGCTTTTCGCCGTGAAAAGATAGCCCACACCGTCCACAGCCACAACAGAGCCGTGAAAAAGAACCGTGTCAAAGTCGAGCATTTTCTCTGCTATCTTGCGATATACTGCCAGTTCTTCAAGGTAGCTGTCCGAGAATTGCCGTATCGGGATACCCTCGATTTCATCCTCACGGGCAGACTTTTGTCTCTCGAAGTCAATATCAGCTTGCGTTGTGGTAACGGAGTAATCGGCAGGCTCGTCCGTCTGATAGTCTGAGCAGTATTCGTGAACTTCCTCATATATCGAATTGACCTCGACTACCTTATCTGCTATTTTATACTTTCTTGTTATCATATTTATTCAGTACCTTTATTTCTGCTTTGACCTGTTTGCCCCTTACAAACGGAAAACGGATGATTCTCCATATGTAGGCAAACGGTATGAGAATCCGATGCTTGTAAAAAAACGGAAAATGTGTCTTCATATGGTTCTCATCGGCAAATATTCTTTTTCTTATATATTCTGCCTTTGAACTGCTATTAAGCTTTGAAGCGTTAATTTTCACTCTGTTTTCTGCCGAATGTTCTATTGTTCCGTATGTTCCGTAATGAAGATATGTTTCAAGCAATTCTGTTTCAATATCCGTCAGCTCAGGATATTTATCCGAAGAAAACACTTCCATTGCAAGTTTACGTCGGGACCGCTCAAACGCATCGATTCCAAGCTGTTCTGTTTCTTTTTCGATGTATTCCCAGTTCAGAGTATCCCTTTTATTATTCAGAAAGACATAACAATCCAGAAGAGAACGAATACCGGTACCACCGTCGGAAAAGTGCTTATACTCATGGGCGAGCATATACAGATAAAAGTCTTCATCCGAGAAATGATAGCCATATTCTTTATCCGAGTCTTTTATCAGTCGCTGCTTGATATTCTTATAATAATAATATAATTTACCTGTAGTCGGTAATGTTGGATTGAAGAAGGAATTATGCAATTCATAGTTGTAAATAGGCGGTTTCAGGTACTCATCGCAATTTCCGGAGCCGAAATGCTTGACTTTGTAACCTCTCCCTGTCATTATTTCCTTTGTGATCTTGCGATGATCAACATCGTACAGAATATCATTGTCCGACATCTCACGCATACCGTTTTCAGGGTAAATATCCTTCAGTATAGCGCCTTTCAGCGGCATATACCATATACCTCTTTTTTCAAATTCATCAAGAATAGCTGTTCTTTCTATATCGAACAGCACATTTTTGCGAACCGCTTTATTATATGCCTGATCAAATGCCTCGTTAGTCACGCCTGCACTTTTCAGAGCTATATATACAGCTCCACGCAGTGTATACGATTTGCAAAAATCATACAGCTCATCCATATCCATAGCCTGAACTCTTGCAGTGTCGGGAGTTATACCGTTCACTGCACAGGACAGCAGATATATCAGGTCTTTATTCAACTTATTCATTCTACAATAGCACCTATATTGCGAAGCTGAGAAATGATACTTGCAACATCTTTTTCGGCAGTAGTACGATCAACATCGTATTTTGCAAGTATTTTATCAACGATCTCGCTTTCAGTAGTATCTGCTTTCAAAGATTCTACGATAAAAGCGGCAGTCGGATTGCTTCTGATCAGCCCGTTGAACTTCGTTCCTGTTGTGGAAACGGTGATATGCTCACCTTTAGTTTCGTGGGTCAAGAATTTCGGATTCAGTTTCATACTCTTTTCTCGCTTTCTGTTTATTTAAGGCAACACCGCACAAAGCTTGTGCTGAATATGTGTCCGTAGAATCAGTGCAAAGCCGTCAGGCGGGCTTTGTGCGGCGTTGCCTTAATCATTATCTCTTTCAAGGAAATCGTCAAACTCATATACAGCAGTTTCGCTTTCCTGTGTTTCATTATTATCAATAGGTTCTCTATCATCATCTGAGTTGATCAGGATTTCTTCTGATTCAGAATTTTCGGTTTCAGAATCGGAGCTGCTCTGTTCTTCCGTTTCATTATCGGTACTCGTTTTTGTCACATCCTGTTTCTTCTCCGATACCGGTTTATCCTCTGATGTGGTTTTAATATCAGTTGTTACGGATACATTTTGGCTTTCAGATACCGATTCGGTTATATTCACTTCCGATTCTTCCGGCGTAACATTGTTTCCGCCGTTGCAGCCGGATAAGAGCATGACTGCTCCCAAGGCAATTATCATCAGTTTTTTCATTTATGTGTACCTCTGTGTTGAATATGTTATTCTACGGAAAAGCACCGTACTGTTGCCAGCACGGTGCCTCATGCGGATCAGCATTAATCTCTCTCAAGAAGATCATCCGGTGGGCTGGTGGTGATAACGTCCTCGGCATCGAAAGAAACGATCTCTACCATAGGTGTCTCATATTTTTCCATTTATTTTACCTCCTCTCAGAAAATGGTTATTATTAAGCGCTGAAATAGTTTTTTGCTGATTTGCAGTAAACCATAAGTGCGTTAATAATCGATTTTAACTCTGTGCTTGTTGTGCTCTTTTTCAGCTTATTGTAAGCATATGTCTGCACGCTGTAGGTAATTTTATTGCTTATCTGCTTTGAACCTTCGTAAAGCACAGCTGTTACAGGCTGACAGGAGTCCTTAGCCTGTACCTCTGTAAAATCAAATCTGTATTCGTTTGCATAATCTCCGTTAATAAAGTCTTTGAAAGGAACAGTCTTTGTGATAGTTTCGCCCTTGACAGTAGTATAGGTCAGTTTCAGTGTGACATTATTTTTATTCACGGAGCTGTCAAATGTCATGTAGTATACGATTGCAACATTGTTTCCGAGAAGCAGGTTCTTACCGCTGAACTGTGCTTTCGGACTGCTGATCTTCGTTTCGGATGCATCGGAAGTGATGTTAAGCGAAGATGCACTTGTACCGAGCTTTTTCTGTGCAGCTGTGAGGGAACTGTTTACAAGATGTCCTGTGTTGTAGTTGAAATAGGTCTGGGCAGCAGCGCCGTAGTTCAGCATATCCACCAGCAGCGTTTTCAGAGCTGCCTTTGTGGAAGATTTATTCAGCTTGTTCATCGCATATGTGCTTACGCTGTATTCGTCGATCTGGCTGATATAGGCTTTTCCGTTCTTTTCAGCATATACCGTTGCATAGATCTTGCTGCCCATTTCTCTTGCTGCAATATTCTTATATGTGAATACATACTCATCGCCGTAGCCGGAATTCTCGATTTTGTAGGATGTCAGCTCATCACTTGCTATAGTTCTGACAGAGCCGCTCTCGTTGAATTTTTCTTTCTGGATGATCAGCTTCACATTTTCGTATCCGTTCAGTTCGCTCTTGGGAATATAATACACGATGCCGAGATTGTTGTTCAGCGCAACATTGTGGCTGAATGTGAGATTCATATGACTGGCTGCATATGAATAACTGTCAATGTATCCGCCGCCTTCGAGTTCGTCTGCCGCATCGGTGGACACCTTCTGCGTGAAGAACGGCTTATCCGCACCTTTGAGACGCACGCTCACGGTGTATTCAGTAGATGGCTTGAGACCGGTGAACGGCTCGTAATTTTTAAGCACCTGCTTCATGTCCTTGTAATTCACGCCGTCGATACTGACCTCATAGCCTTTTTCTTTGACCACGTAATTAAGATAATCATCATTCACTGTTTCCATGGCTGTATTTTCATAGAGCTCGATCGATGTGGGTGTTGTGTAATGAAACTCAGCATCCGGGAATTCGGGCAGTCTGTAAGTAGTGATGCTTCTGGAATTCACATTATAGCCGTTGACAAAGACAGTGCCTTCCGGCAGAGTCATACCTTTTGTGGATTTGGTTGCGATCTCGAGGGTTTTAAAATTGGAATTATACAAAGAGCAATCTATCGCAGCGGGATTCCTGAGCACTGCATAGACATCCAGTGTGCCGTCATCATTGAGATGAGCAGCCTCCACGTTAAGAAAGTTGTGATCATGATCATAAAGATACGGGATCTTCATGGCATCGATCTGATCGGGTGTCGGTTTCTCAAAATAGCAGTCGGTCTTCGGGACAAGTCTGACGATGTAAACATAAGCACCGTAAAACTGCATAGCTTCGTCTCGTGCGAGGAAGCGTTTTTTGTCAACATCATACCAGCCGGAATGATCGTGATCGATATTGCAGCGTTCGTCGTCATACTGGACGTAGCCGCTTGTTCCCACAAATTTGCTTCCGGGATAGGGCATACTGCCGGCAAGCGCAATGGTATCATAAGGGAATGCAGAATAATCGACTTTGGTGTATCTTTTCAGCGAGGCGCAGGGAGAGATACGATCCGGCTGTGCAGGCATCACGGCATAGGTTCCGTCGCCGCTGATCTTTCTGATGGCTCTACCGCCGCCGAAGTAAGTCCAGCCATCGGTGTTCTGCAGCTCCATATCTGCCTTGATCTCAAAGTTACGGAAGAAGTAAATCAGCTGCATTTTGGAATCGCCCGTGAACATTTCTGACGTTTTTGCGTTGCTTTTCAGTGCAAAATTCATCATCTGTACTCCTTCGAGAGCGAAGCAGTGATAGAACATCATCGAGTAATCAGTGACATTGTCTGTTCGCCACGCATCTGCATACGGATCATTGGGAGCACGTTCTGTACCGAGTTTTATATAGCCGACACCGCTGTCATAGAACATACCCTGAAGGGTGGTCACTCTGTCGGTGATCCAGCCCTGAATGTTGTCAATATAATCAAGATTGTGGCAGCGATAGAACATCCAGCTAAGATCGGTGACTTTGCTTGTGTCCCAGCCTTTGGTATTGATTGTTTTGGCACTTTCGCAGCTGTTGAACATTTCTGCCATGGTCGTTACATTTGATGTATCCGCATTGCTGAGGTCAAAATCCGTTGCGTAGCCTAAGCCCATGAACAGCTCTGAGGAGTCTGCCGGGAAGACTGTACCGGGTTCTGCATAAACAGATTTGACTCTGTTGTCCATGCTGTATTCCTGCACATCTGCCTTTGTGACATTTCCGCTAAGCGTCAGAATGCCGGTTGTTTCATCAAGTGTGGCGGTGCTTCCTGTATTCTCCGCCTGTGCGGTCAGCACAGATCCCGGCAGGGAGAAGGGACCTGCCTCAAAGGGCATTGCAGCGCCGAGCATTGTCAGCGAGAGAAGTGAAGCGGCTGTGCGTTTCATCAGTTTTTTCATCATAATTCCTCCTTTTGATAGGGTCGGTTCACCACAAAAGTTTTCGTGATCCTCCATTATAGGTATAGCTATTTTTATTATAACGCTATAGGGATAGTGCCGCAATACATAAGGCAAAAGTTGACCTGATCGGGTCAACTTTGTGACAAACTTTTTTCAACATATCTGTCAGATATAAACAAAAGGACTGGCAGAACGCCAGTCCTTTGTCCTTATATTTCTTCGTGATGAATGACAAGTCCGCCGCCTCTTGCCTCGATCGCAAGCTGCAGGCGGCTCTTGAATCCGGTTTTTGCAAGCATATCTGCAATGTGCCGTTTTACAGTGCTCTCCGACATAAACAGCCGTTCTCCGATCTCCTTATTGGATGCGCACGTCATCAGCTCACGCAGCACCGACATTTCAATGTCTGTCAGTTCCGTGCTGATAGTATTACCGAACCAGATCACAGGCATCTCAGTTGGATAAACAGATTCTCCTGCCATAGTCTTGTTCATTATTTCGAGAAGCGGCTGCTCCTGCACTTCCTTGTGCCAGAAGCTGTCAACGCCTATTTCCTTCGCTCTGTCGATGTATGTGGTTTCGGGCATTGATGTAACTATCATTATCTTCACATCAGGACGCTCCTGCTTTATCTGCTTTGCCGCATCAAGACCATCCATGCCGTAGCCCATGACCACATCCATCAGCACAAGATCAATTTTTTGTTCAAGGCATATCCGAACAGTTTCCGCCGCTGTCTTTGCCATTCCTGCTATCGTATAATCGGATGTGCCGTTCAACACCGTTTCAAACATCTGCCGCACCATTTTCTGGTCATCGGCAATAAGTACTTTGTATGCCATTTTCAGAATTCCTCCTGTGATCTCTCCGGCAGTTGCAGTATCATTTCAAACTGCGGAGAACTGTTTATTGTCATTTTGCCGCCGATAGTTTCTGTCATGCGCCTGAGATTGGCAAGTCCGCCTGTTTCATTCACAGGTGCGCATGGCGGCCTTCCATTGTTGGTGAAGCGCATCAGATAACCGTCCGCTGTTTTTTCTATGGAAATATACGCTATATCCCCCTCAGCGTGACGCAGGACATTGGTGACGTGAACAGTGATCGCCGAATCCACTACTGATATCAGAGTTTCATCTTCAGGTAATTCGCCATTCATTTCAATTCGGATACCGAGACTGTCTGCGTGTCTCAGACTGAAAAAGCAGGGGGTCTGCCAGTTTTCACGCTCCTCATTTTTCAGCAGAGCGATATTCCGCCGCCAAAGTGAGAGCATTTCCTTTTTGTCGGTATTTTCGGGATCCACAAGGTAGTGCTTTGTCATAAGCAGCATTTCGCCGAAGCTGTCGTGTATATGCATCTTGATACGCAAGGTCTCCTTATCCATAATCAGATACTGTATAGTGGAGTTAAGTGCCTTGAGTCTTCTGTTGATCTTCAGTGCAGTCTTCTGCTTTTCACGCAGTTCCTCCGTCAGCTGGTATTTTTCTGTGATATCATAGGCGAGAAGCTCATGTATCGGCTTACCGTCATAAACATCTTCACGATAAACGAAGCTGTATGCTTTCCCGTCCTCAGTGCTGACAAAGGGTTCATCCTTATCGGAGAAAACTGTTTTCTTAAAGCTTTCTGCATCCATTATACCGCTGCCTGTCAGCTTGCAGGCAATGCTGTTCATTTTGCGGTTTGTCAGTTTTGTCAGTCCTCCGTCCCAATAAAAGCATATTCCCACAGGCAATTCGTCCATACATTCCTTGACGGACATCAGCGTCAGACTGCGTTTTCTTGAACTGATACAGCTCAGGATCTCCAGAATGGCAATTCCCGTCAGAACGAGAGCTATCAGCAAAAGAGCGACAGGTTTTTCTATAAATGCTCTGTTATTATATTTGATATGATCCATCAATATCTGTGACAGCACCAGCGGAACGAGCATTTCTGCCAGAGAAAGGATGATACGGCTCAATTTCCCGTCACTCAGTAAATGTATGATTATCATAAGGAAGAAGGTCAGACAGCAAAGAAGCAGCCACAAAGTCAGTCCGCCTAAAATGCTCTGCATGATGCTATCCATTGACGGTACCTCCTATAGCAAGGACGATATGCTGTATATCATCCTCGGTGTATGATGTGAGTTTAAGATAGGGGTTGCGAATTGTGATCTTATCGGTATCGACTTCGTGATCCGTTTCTATTGCCAGCAGAACTGTTTCATCAGGACATATTTTTACGAAAAGTGCACTTGCTTTATCCATCACGGATTCAATGACAGCTTCAAACACATCATAGGCGGTGATGATCTTTCCGGGGGACAGTTCCTTCATTTCTCCTACAGACAGTTCACAGACGATCCCGAGAAATCCCATCTGTTCAATACTTTCCTTGATTGAGAGATACAGCTCCTTAGTTGGCAGTGTGCGGCTGTTATCTGCGGCGAGCATGAGATTTGAACAACGCTTGACGTATGTTCCCAACAGCAGACAGCGCTCTATTTTGTTTTCAAGTTCATCGCTTCCGTTCATTATCTCATCTATCTTCACAAGCTGAGGATGAGTATGTTGTGCGATCTTGTCATAGAGTCTGTTCTGCGTCTCGGAAGTTATTTTTTCAGCTATGAATTTATTCTCTGCCTCGATTAGATCATTTTCTCCTTCGATAAGCTCTGTAACGTCCTCGATGTCGTGGTTTAGCCGATTCAGAGCGGATATATCTTCGCTCCATGTCACGCTGCCGCCTTTGATCGTATAGGTTTTGCGGCTGTAATCTACATTCCCCTCGGTATCGGAATAATCAATCGAATAGTACACTGTCTTTCCGTCAGCGCTTTCCACTTCTGCATTGATATGTGTAATCTCAAACAGCCTGTTGTACCCTGTGTTTGAGGGGACGAGACCGATACGGATACAGCCTTCCCACAGTCCCATGTACAAAAAGAGGTACATCTCCTGTATGTTGTAAAGACTGATACCATATAGCTGCGGTGAGCTTCCGCCGCAGATATAGTAAACGACGATCAGCACAAAAAAAGCAGCTGCCGGAATTATCGGGATATACCATTTTTTGCGGCACTGCGAAAGCTTACACTTTTTGATGAGCAGTATAAAGGAACCGATAGTGACGACGAAAGACCATACAAATATGACATAGTAAAGCCAATAGTAAATGGTATGTTCACTGTTATCAGATGCTTTTGTAAATGAAAGCACAAAGTGGTGTATGTCGTTTGTAATGACGCTTAGCATAAAAAGGCCTGTAACGCCCCGGAACACCTTTATCAATGCAGGCATATCCGCTCTTTCATCACGGCTGACATATGATGCTGCGCTGAAAGAAAGCATAGGCAATGAAATAAAAGAAATATAGAACAAGTAATACAAATAGCGATTAGCAATAGCAGAATGTGTAAACAGCATCCATCGGCATATACGGACAATAAACAGCATCAGCAGAAATACAGCTATCGCAACTATATGCCGTCGAATACGCTTATGAATGATTCTTTGTGCAACAGCTGCACCCCATGCAATGATGATGAAGCTGTACAAGAAAGATGACGGAATGTGGATACACGGCGGAAACCATGAAAACTGCGATAGTATATTTACAATGAACGAGATAGAAATGGCTATGATAAAAGCGACAAAGTAATCCCGGTCAGTCCTTACTTTGTGAAGCAATTTCAGACCTCCTGTCTGTGGTAGTTTGTTCTATTATAGCATAACTGCGGAGTGTTTTCAAGATATGCGACAAGAGATATCACGGCAACAGCATTTACTTATAAATAAATAATAAAAAACCGCCGAAGGCGGCATTCCGGGGGCAAGGGGGATGTTATCTCCCTTGCAGGGGGTGAATGAGGGGGACAGCGTCCCCCTGACGAAGTAGTAAAGCAAGAGTAGCGATGCTTT
>Ga0129307_1002819_pt1 | contig 12466 bp, 13 predicted proteins | sample P1105metagenome_FD_94437 | JGI IMG/M metagenome (GOLD analysis project Ga0129307, IMG submission 94437) | Capybara group fecal microbial communities from Wisconsin, USA - P1105 metagenome | ecosystem: Host-associated > Mammals > Digestive system > Large intestine > Fecal | place: USA: Wisconsin... | reverse complement strand
CTAGCCGTCTCCTAAAAAGCTTGCAGCATCTTTTGGGGCTCCAGTATATGCTGATGGATGAAAAAGGGGCAACCTTTTTCTTCCGATTGATGTTAAGTTTGCCTTACTGCGGAATTGAGGTTTTATATTGTCATTGTAAATTCTCGTTCCCATAAGGATAAAAATTGAAAAGCGCCATCCTTTTCCTCGCTCTTTTTACAGCATTTATGCTCATGGCCTGCAGCGACACGCTAGGACAGGGCGGCGATAGCAAAACGGTCTCTGTAATGATTTACAGCGAATACATCGACCCGTCATTGCTGGATGATTTTGAAAAAAAGACCGGATACAAGGTAAATCTCGAACTATACGAAGCACAAGAAGAAATGCTGGTCAAGCTACAGACCGCAGTGGCAAAAAAATACGATGTCCTCATCGCTTCGGACGTGGTCATCCAACAAATGATTGAATTCGGCTTCATCGCGCCGTTAGACACAAGCAAAATTCCGAATCGCGTCAACGTCGCACCGCAGTTCCTTGGCCAAGCCTACGACCCGACGAACACATACAGTCTGCCTTATCTTTGGGGCACTACCGGGATTCTCTTCCGCGGCGAAAAAATGCCTACAGACAGCGTAAGCTACTCCACACTTTTCAACGCCGAAAACACTAAAGGGAAATTCAGTCTTTTAAACGAAAGCCGCTCCATGCTGAGCATGGCTCTCAGCGCCATAGGCTCCGACGCCAACAGCGACAAGCAAGAAGAAATCAACAAAGCCGTAGATTACATTTTGCAGGTCAAAAGCAACCCAGATTTTGGCGGGTTTGAAAATTCCGTCGAGGGTAAGAACAAAGTTCTTTCTAGGTCAAACTGGGCCGCAATCGTCTTTAACGGCGAAGCTCAAGCTGCCATCAACAAAGATTCCACGCTCCAGTTCGTGATTCCTAAAGAAGGTTCGTTCATGTGGGTGGACGCGATGCTGCTCTGCTCCAAAGCGTCGAACGTCGAAGGCGCCTACGCGTTCATGAACTATATTTTGGATGCAAAGGTTGGCGCACAACTTGCAAAGTTCATCAACTACGCAACACCGAACAAAGCAAGCCTCGAAGTCATCGACGACGAATTCAAAAAGAACCGCGTTATCAATCCAAACGAAGAGGAAATCAAACGCATGGTGTTCCTCACCGATTTAGGGAACGCCACAAAATTCTACGACGAAGCCTGGAATATCGTCAAGAGAAGATAAAAGTAGCGCCATAACCAGACTTGAACAAATTAAAAAGTGTTTCAAAAAAGCTGAAAACACAAAAATGCAGATTTTTACGTGAAAATCCGGCAAAAAAGCCATTTACTCACGTAAATTTTTACTTTGTACTCACCAAAAACAGCATTTTCATACAAATCAGCAACCAAAAAAGCACAAAAATACCCCCAAAATGGGGGCTAGAAATACTAAAATCGTCAAATTCCGCGTTATTTTATTTAATTTATTCCAAATTTTACGTGACAAAATGCAAAAAAAACATATTATTCACGTAAAAAATGGACTTTTCCGATTTTCAGCATGAGAAAACAAGATTACATGAACCAGTAAGTTGCTCCCAGCTGGAAACGCATGTTCTTTAAACCGTAATTAGATTCAAAGCCTGTACTTATCATTTCAATCATTTCAGCACTTTCCTCCATTTTCTCGAAATAAGACATCAAACATTTGCGAAAATCAACCATATCCGTAACGCCAAAATTAAAGCGGAAATAAACATCAAAGTTCGGTTGTATAGAAAATCCCATGCCTGCAACAATGTCAATATCAACTACACTCGTACTATTAGAAGGCACTTCCATATCTCGAGACATGGATTCATATGATAACCCCATATCAGCACTTACATTAAATCCAACCAAAACGCCACCATCTATAAAGAACTGAGGATTTACATTGTAACGGATTATTAAAGGAATATCCAAATATTTCAGAGAAAACGAGGCATCTGTATTTAAAACCATCTCAAATGAACCGTTTTTTTCCATACTAGCACGAATTTCAGCTTCACTCATTCTCTCTGACTCAACATTTACTCCATACATATCACCCATCTTATCAATATAGGCATTATATGCTTTAGCCATTACGCCAAAAAGGCCCTTCTTCCAAAAATCCGTAGGAATCTTACGGTATTCAAAGCCAAGACCAGTAACAAAAGAAACTGATTGATTAATAGGAACCTTTACGTCAAAACCAGCCACAAAGCCTGGGCCCCAACCGGTATAGAGTTTATCATTATTTTCTCCCCACGATGTACCCATAGTGAACGCAGCTCCAGCACCAACTTTTACACCAGTCTGTGCAAAAACGGAACCAGCAACAAGAGCCGCAGCGAGAATAATCTTTTTAAACATTTTTGTCTCCTAATATAGTTTATGAGTAAATATAACATATATAGAAAACGATAAAAGTAAATTTTCATAAAAAAAGCCGCCCCGGTAGCCGAGGTGACAAAAGACACGCGCAAAAAAATGCGCTAAAAATTGAATCTTTAAATTTCTTCGGACTTTGTAATGGGGAGCGGCGCAAAAGGCGGCTCCAATTCCAGCGAAATCGGGCAATGGTCAGAACCCGTTACACCACTGTGAATTTCTGAGCTTATCACATTGGGCATGAGCGCGGCATCGACAAAGCCGTAGTCCAGACGCCACCCCACATTACGTCCGCGAGCACCGAAGCGGTTTGACCACCACGTGTAGGCATCGCGGGTATCGGGGTGCAATTTGCGGAACGTATCGACAAAACCGTTTTCGACGTACTTGTCCATCCACGCACGTTCAATCGGCAAAAAGCCGCTCACATTCTCGTTTTCCTTGGGGCGAGCAATGTCTATTTCTTTGTGGCAGGTATTGTAGTCGCCAACAGTCACCACATGCTTGCCGTCCGTAATCCACTGCTTGGAGTTTTCGAGGAAAGCGTCGTAAAAGCGGAGCTTGTAATCCAAGCGGTCGTCGCCTTGGCCACCATTCGGGAAGTAAATGCAGTTGAGCACCCAATCCGGAAATACCAGCTGGAGTACGCGGCCTTCTTCGTCGAATTCCTCGATATCGAAGCCGTAGTTGACCGCATCGGGTTCAATCTTTGTATAGATGGCCACGCCACTGTAACCCTTCTTGCGCTTGCAAGCATTCCAGTAGGTGTAGTAACCTTCGCGGCTTGCGATTGCTTCGACCTGGCTCTTTTCGGCACGGACTTCCTGAAGGCAAAGCACATCGGGATCGGTTGCTGAGAACCAATCCTCAAAGCCTTTTTTCAGTACGGAACGAATGCCGTTGACGTTCCAGCTATAGATTTTCATTTTAACCCCAATCTTTTTCAACGCCAAAGATAGAATCTTTTTTTACTTCTCCCAAGGGTAAATGTTCCATTAAACCGATATTTAGTTAACAAAATTTTACATTTTGGTAAATATTTCCAAAAAAATGTATCAAAACTCAACAAATTAAAAAAAATTATCGCAATTACGTATAATAATCTTATATTTGTAAACATGAAACATAAAGTTCTGTTGTCCTCTTGCATTCTTGCATTATCCACCTTGATCGGTTGCGCGGGTTCGTCCGCAAAAAACGGCGAAGACCTCGAAGTACCGACTGACCTCCCCCCTATCTGTCGTGATATCGACTTTAATGCCGATCCCGACATGCGCGAAGTCTGCGGAGTCCGCAAGGCAAGCAAACACAACATTGCCTATAAGAACATTCCTCAACAGCGTTACTTGATCAAGCCGACGGAAACGTCCATCGTGAAATCGAACGGCAAACTTGAATTGCGCTTCCAGAACTCCCTCCCGATTGAACTTGACGGCCCGATTATCAACGATATCGAGTTCAACCAGCAAAAGCGACTCGAACGAATCAAGAACACTTACGACTACCACGAAATCACAAAGAAAGGCGCAGACCGTCTCCGCATCTTCAAGATGGGAATCCCGACCGACAAAGGACGCAAGTACGACTTCTGCTTCCGCATTCCCGAGAAGAAGGGTAACGACAGGACTCGTAGCAAGGCTATGGGTGTGAACATCGAGACAATGGCGTGCTCGGAATTCGACAGCATTATTTCGACAAAATAAGATATTCCAGATTTTATGAAATCTCCCGGCCTTCAAAACGCCGGGATTTTTTTTGCAAAAGCCAAATCCAGACCATGCACCTTTGACTGTTTTAAGGAAAAATGTCATTTTTTATCCATTGTAATTTGCTAAATTTGTTCTCGGTAAAAAAAGTGAACGAAAGCAAATACATACATAACGCCTTAAAGCAAGTCCACGTCGATACGCCTTGCTCGCCTATTTCCGGTTTTTCAATTTCCGGACTTGCGACGTACATTCAAATTCCCGAACTCGATTTTTGCATTGACATGGGCGAATGCCCTCTTACGGCAACACCGATTGACCACGTGTTCTTGACGCATGCACACGGCGACCACGCCCGTTGCATGATGCGTCACCACAGTCTCCGCAAGATGATGGGAGTCGAACGCGACAGCGTCTATTACATGCCGGAATTTATCAGCGAAAACGCGAAGGCTTGGATCAAGGCAGAAGCCATGTTCGAAGGCGTCGCCGAAACAAAATTCCGCTACCCCGAAATTGAACCCGTTACAACTGGCGAACTGCAGTTTTTGAGATACCGCAAAGATATCGCACTCGAAGCGTTCGAAGTGAAGCATTCCATCCCTGCGATGGGCGGAACGCTCTACTTTTACAAGAAAAAACTCAAGGACGAGTATCTCGGATTGTCCGCGACAGAAATTATCGAACTGAGAAAGAAGGGAGTCGAAATCACGCGTGAAGTCTATGACCCGCTCGTGAGCTTTATGGGCGATTGCCTTGGCGAAAGTTTGCTCGACAACAGTCGTGTTTTCCAGTCGAAGGTGCTCATCACGGAATGCACGTTCCTCGACGATGGCGAAGAAGCGATGAGCAAGAAAAAGGGGCACAGTCACTTGAAGGATATTGTCAATGCGCTCAATGAGCTTGATGACGAAATCAAGTGCGAAAAAATAATCTTGAGCCATTTTTCGATGAAGTACTCCGAGAGGCATATCCGCGAAGCGCTCGACAAAGGAATCCCAGACAAGTTCAAGGAGAAAGTCGTAGCGTTTATTTAGAGGTGTGAGGTATGAGGTCGGCGCAGAGCACCTTTGAGGTATGAGCATGTCATCCTGAGGAACGAAGGATCCAGTGAATGTTAGACGAAAGACGATAGACGATAGATTTGTAGAAAGTGACTAGAGACAGTTAAAGGCGTCATTCTCGACCAACGGGAGGGAATCCACGCGGTCCAGGTAAGACGAAAGATTTGTAGGAAGCAGACAGTAGGAAGTGGTTAGTGATTAGTGGTTAGGACGTGTCATCCTAGAGCGAAACGCAGTGCAGCGATAGGATCCAAGGAATACATTAATGGATTCTATCGGGGTTTCACCCCTCCAGAATGACAACGTATAAAAGTAAAGTTTAAAAACAGAGAACAAAATTATGGCAGAAGAAAACAACAACGAAATTTTGAACGAAGAAGATAAGACTCCGAAGGAAGTCGTGATTCCAGAATTTTATCGCGACTTGAGTCAGGACCCGCAAATGAAGGCTTTGTGGCATTACGTGTTCCGCACCAATGGCGACCGCAAACCCATCAAGACTCCGGACGGATTGCCGCACAAGCTCGACTTCACTTGGAAAGACATGTTCCCGAACGAAAACGGGCACATCGAAGTGGAAATCGGAAGCGGCAAGGGCAACTTCATGACGGACTACGCCGAAAAGCACCCGGATTACTTTATCATGGGCAGCGAATGGGATTTCACGTGGGCAGCCTTTGCACACGAACGCATGGAAAAGCGCGGCATCGTCGCACAAGGAAACGCCGCCATGCTCCGCGGTGACGTGTTCTATTTTTTGCGCGATGCAGTCAAGGACAACACAGTCGATGCATTCCACATGTACTTCCCGGACCCGTGGCCCAAAGAACGCCACCACAAGAACCGCTTGCTCCGCCCCGATTTTCTCGCCGAAGTTGCACGCTGCCTAAAGCCGGGCAAACGCATTTTCTACTGGGGTACCGACCACAAGGAATACAACGAAATTGCACTGGAAACATTTGACGCATTCCCGACATGCAAAGTAATCGTTCGCAACACAGCAGAACCCACCGAAGGGATTACGACCGGATTCGAACGCAAATACCGCAAAGAAGGCCGCCCGATTTACAGAAGCATCATAGAATTTGAGAAGTAGGGATCAGGTATGAGGTCGGTCGCCGACGGCTCCCTTTGAGGTATGAGCAAGCATTACTCAAAGCGAAGCGCCCTCAAAGCGAATTTATGAGCGACCTCAATCCTCACAGCAAGCATTTCATATTATAATTTATCCAACAAATGTTAAAGCAACTTACAATTAACGGATTCACCTTGATTGCCGAAGCGACGGTTCCCTTCCACGGGGGCTTTACCGCTATTACAGGTGAAACAGGTGCAGGCAAGTCTGTTCTTATGAAAGCGCTCCGCATGGTCTGCGGAGACAAATCGCAAGCATCGATGGTCCGCACGGGCGAAGAAAAAGCGATCATCGAAGGAACGTTCGACATTTCTAACGAACCCGAAGTCAAACAAATTCTTGCAAAACTCGAACTCGATGACGACGACGAACTCATCATCCGCCGCGAGATTTTAGAAAACGGAAAAGGCCGCGCCCGCGTGAACGGTTCTGTCGTAAGCCTCACGGACTTGCAGGAACTCGGCGAATCGCTGATCCAGATGCACGGGCAGAGCGAACAGCTTTTATTGCGCGACATCCGCACGCATGCCAAAATGCTCGATGAATACGCAGGCAATAACAAGTTGCTTACAGAATACGGCAAGAGCTTTACCGCTTGGAACAACGTTCTTGCAGAAATTGAAAAGACCGAAGCTCACGCCAAAGACTTGGCCGCGCAAAAGGACTTTTTGAAGTTCCAGTACGACGAACTTTCAAAGGCCGCTCTCCGCGATGGCGAAGAAGAAGAGCTTGAAGACAAAGTCAATGCAGCAAGCAAGAGCGAAGCCGAGCACAATTTGCTGAACGAGATTCAAGCGCTCATCGGATGCGATAACGGCATTCTCGAACAAGTTCAGAACCTCCAGTACAAGTTGCGTTCCCTTGCCCAAAAGATTCCGCACTACGAAGAAGACTTGAACGCACTCGTCGAAGTCGCGGATCCGTTCGAAGGAATTTGCAAGGACTTGCAGAGGCTCCGCCCCTCAAAGTCCATGAGTCCTGTCGAAATTGACAAGGCGAATTCGAGAATTGCGCTTATTCAAAAGTTCAAGCGCAAATACCGCACCGACGTCGCCGGGCTCATCGCACTCACCGAACAACGTAAGCAGGAACTCGACAGCCTAGAAAATCTCGATGCCGACCTCGAAGAACTCAAACGCAAAGCCGAGGTTCACAAGGCAGAGACAGAACGGCTCGCCGCCGCTCTCACCGAAAAGCGTCGAGAAGCGGCCCTCCGATTCGACAGTGCCGTACAAGAAATGTTGCGTAATCTCGGCATGCCCAAGGCCACGTTCTCTACAAGCATCACCGAACAAGCCCCTACGGCAAACGGCGCCGACCGCATCGAATTCTTGCTCGCACCGAACCCCGGCGAAGGCGAAAAGTCGTTGCAAAAGGCGGTGTCCGGCGGCGAACTCAGCCGCGTGCTGCTCGCCATCAAGAGCGTCATGGCGGACCTCGACAAAGTCCCGCTACTGATTTTCGACGAAGTCGATTCTGGAATCTCGGGCGAAACCGGCAACAGCATTGGCAATGCCTTGCGGAATTTGGGCAAGCACCACCAAGTGCTCACCATCACGCACTTGCATCAAGTCGCAAGCCGAGCCGAAAACCAGCTCGCCGTGAGCAAGAAAGAAGTTGACGGTAGGACTTTTACGTCCATTATTGACCTTGACCAGAACGGACGCATCGAAGAAATTGCTAGAATGTTAGGCGGAACATCGGAAACAGTCCGCACTCATGCAAAACAATTGTTGGAGGAAAACCTATGACAGAGAAAACGTCTGACGTTCGTCTGCGAACGCGCGTTTGGAGCGTCTTGCGCGCTCTCGTATTTGTGTGTGTCATAATATTCATATGGGAAGGCTGGACCAAGACAGCATGTGCTTTCGTGGGCATCGCCCTTATCATGGGCTGGGTCAACCTATACCAGCTCCGCAGCCAAGAAATTGAAAAGCCTTATTACAAATTGTGGCTCAACACCATCGACGGATTCTTGCAGTTCACCGTCATGACAAGTATTTTTGTCCGCGACTTGCTGCAAAACGAAAGTGCCGAAAAGATTCTGGGTGTTGGCTGTGCCGTATTGCTAGCCCGACTGATAGCGCATACGTTGTTTTCACTGGGCGTTCTTCGCGAAGGGAAACAACTCCCCCGCAAGCGCCGCTGGAGCAAACTCGCGAATCTATCCGTGACAATTACGATGGGCGTTTATTTGTTGAACTTGGAAAATTTCCAACAAATTATGATGGTCGTTTCCATCTTGCTCATTCTCGCATCAACAGCCGCATACGCCTACTGGTACTACCGCGACCCCGCCCACCGCAAGCCGCTTTCGATTGCTAGCCAGCTTACCATGAGCCGCATTGTGCTCACACCATTTTTCCTCTGGGTGTTCTTCTACGATAACGACTTGGATTACAGTAACAACAGTCTCGTCTTTAAAGTGCTTGCGCTCGTGATGGTGCTCGGATTCATGCTCACCGATTACCTGGACGGCAAACTCGCCCGCGCCATGGGTGAAGTCAGCACGCTCGGCAAGTACCTCGATCCGTTCAGTGACAAGATTTCGAACATGACGATTTTCATGTGCTTTATCGCCACTGGTTACGCATCGGTGTGGATGGTCGCGCTGATTTACTTCCGCGAATCCAGCGTGGAGACGCTCAGGACGCTCGCCGCAAGCGAAGGCCTCATCATGCCAGCACGTCGCAGTGGCAAGTGGAAAACGGCATTGCAAGGGATTGGCATTGTCGCCATTTTGCTTGGAGCCATTGAACCTGTACGTGCCTTGATTCCAGGCTTCAATGAAATTTGGCACCAATTCCCCGTTGTTGTGATGGGCGTCATAACAGCCATTACACTCATCAGCGGAATCGATTATTTCTACGCAAGCAAGCACATTTTAAAGAAATTTGTTTAGCAAAGCACATAAGGCGGGGTCTGCAAAATTTCGCGAAATTCGCCGAAAAAAGCATAAAAAAAACTTACTCCCCCTTTTAAACGACGTTTAGGACTTGCCAAACCCATTATATTTTTCTATATATGGGACAACCTCGACGCGGGGTGGAGCAGTTGGTAGCTCGTTGGGCTCATAACCCAAAGGTCGCAGCGTTCAAGTCCTGCCCCCGCTACTAAAAAACGCAGATTTTAATCTGCGTTTTTTTTGTGCCAAATGCACAGCCCCGCCAAAGCGGCCAAGGCCAGCACCTGCAGGATAGATCCTCGATCGAGGTCGAGGATGATGAGAGCATGCAAAATCGGAGATGACAACCAAGCCACTCATTGCTCACCGCTATGGATTCTATCAGTCGCCTTGCGGCTCCCTCCTGGATGACACGAATGCCTCAATGCACTCCGCTTGGATCCCGTCACTGCGCTCCTGGATGACGCGTCGGGCCGAAGGCCCATTCTTTCGTCTTTCATCTACCGTCTACTGCCTACCGCGGCAAAGCCGCCCCTTTCGTCTATCGTCTATCGTCTTTCGTCTTTCGTCTATCATCTAAATTAAATATATTTACCGCATGTCTCGCATTTCAGAACAAGAAGCACTCGATCTGTTTTTAAACGCCCCCCTCGACGAACTCTGCGCCCGCGCCAACGCCGAAAAAGAAGCGCGCCACGGCAAGTCCGTCTATTGGGTAAACAACCGCCAAATCAACTACACGAACGTGTGCGTGCTGCACTGCAAATTCTGCGCCTTCAGCCGCATCAAGAAAGACAGCCCAACCGCATACGACTGGAATTACGAGACCATCCGCGACAAAGCCGCCGAAGCCATAAGCAACGGCGCCCGCGAGTTACATATCGTCGGAGGCCTCCATCCCGACCATCCGTTCGACTACTACATCGAAATGCTGCGCAAGCTCCGCAAGGAATTCCCGGCAGCAAATCTCAAGGCTTTTACCGCCGTGGAAATTTGCCATTTCGCAAAGATTTCCAAGCAGACTCCGGAACAAATCATGGCGACGCTCAAAGACGCAGGGCTTGACGCACTCCCCGGCGGCGGTGCCGAAATCTTAGTACAAAGCGTCCGCGACAAGATTTGCCCGGGCAAAGAGACCGGCGAAGAATGGCTTGACGTTCACCGCGCAGCCCACAAACTTGGCATCCCTACAAACGCGACAATGCTGTTCGGTCACATCGAAAAGATTGAAGACCGCATCGCCCACATGAAAATGCTCCGCGACTTGCAAGACGAAGCTCCCGGCTTTTTCGCGTTCATTCCGCTCGTCTATCATCCGGAACACAACGCGCTCCATCAAATCGTCCCGAACATCACAAGCGAAGAAGACATCCTCCGCACGGTCGCCGTTTCGCGCTTGTTCTTGGACAACTTCCCGCACATCAAAGCGTACTGGATTCAAATGGGTATCGAAACTGCGATGAAAGCCCTCCACGCAGGAGCGTCAGATTTGGATGGCACGATCATCGAAGAAAAGATTACGCATGCCGCAGGCGCTACAGTCCCTGTGGGCATGAGTCCGGAACGCATGAAGAGCCTCATTACAGCAGAAGGCCTCATTCCGGCAGAACGAGACGCCTTGTACGAAAGATTCTCTTAAGTTGTAAGGGAACACTTCGAAGCCCGCGATAGCCTCCTATTCTTCCATTTTAGAGTATTGCTTTTGCAAAAAAAATTTCACACTTGCGTTTTTTTGCACTATATTATTCTTGTGGCAGTAGTAAATTCTGGTTCTGAGACGGGAGGCCGGATCGAATCGTGGAGTAGAACTTACTAGTGTTACGAATTTACAAGGAACCTGCAGGCTTGCGCATGCGGGTTCCTTCTTTTTTGGGGATTTTCGCGAGAAATTCAACCGTATAGAAGCAAAAATTGAATTTTGGGCGATTTTTACGTGAATAATGCTCAAAATTAAGGTTTATTCACGTAAATTTTGGTACAAAATAACACTTTTAGGTTCCCAAAAGTGAAATTTTCAACTTTTTAAGAATTTTTTGGGGCTCAAAAAAGTGAAATTCATACTTTTCACCACAAAAAAAGCGTAAAATCATTTAAAATAACATAAATTTTTACACACAACATCAAAATTTTACGTGATAAATGTCGAAAAATCGACTTTACTCACGTAAAAAATGACGTTTTTCAAGAAAGTTGAATTTCTGCGTTATTTTAATTTATACAAAGTTCGCAAAAATTCTGACGGTTTTGCGATTTACACATATGCAAAAAGACCCGCAACTTTCGTTGCAGGTCTTTTTAAGCCTTTCGAGAAATCTCGGTTTAAGGACTAAGCGCGAGCCTTGACCTTGTCGCCGTACTTCTTGATGAGTTCTTCCTGGATGTTCTTCGGAACCGGGAGGTACTTGCAGAATTCCATCGTGAATTCAGCCTTACCCTGAGTCATGGAGCGGAGGTCCGTTGCATAACCGAACATTTCGGAAAGCGGGACTTCAGCGTCAATCGTCGTCATGCCGAGTTCTTCGGTCGTGCCAGTGATAGCACCACGACGCTGAGAAACGTTACCCACAACGCCGCCCTGGAATTCGGTCGGAGTCTGGATTTCGACCTTCATGATCGGTTCGAGAATCTGAGCACCAGCCTTGGCGAAAGCTTCGCGGAAGGCCATACGGGCTGCAACCTGGAACGCCATATCAGAGGAGTCCACCGGGTGGAAAGCACCATCCTGAACTTCCATTTCGATACCCACAACCGGGAAGCCGATCAAAGAACCAGCTTCCATGCAGCTCTGGAAACCCTTGTCGCAAGACGGGATGTATTCCTTCGGAATACGGCCACCGACGACGGAGTTGACGAAGTTATAGACCTTTTCCTGGTCGCCTTCGACAGCCATCGGACGCATTTCGCCGACAACCTTAGCGTACTGACCAGAACCACCGGTCTGCTTCTTGTGCGTGTAGTCGAACTTGGCCGGGCGGGTGATGGTTTCGCGGTAAGCAACCTGCGGAGCACCAGTCGTCACGTCGCACTTGTATTCACGGCGCATACGTTCGATATAAACGTCAAGGTGGAGTTCGCCCATACCCTTGATGATGGTCTGACCGGATTCCTTATCAACTTCGACCTGGAACGTCGGGTCTTCCTTCGTGAAGCGGTTGAGGGCCTTGGACATGTTGTCGAGGTCGTCACGGTTCTTGGCTTCGATAACAAGTTCGATAACCGGGTTAGGAACGTGCATGGAAGTCATGTTGTAGTGGTTCT
>Ga0129307_1002818_pt1 | contig 12468 bp, 12 predicted proteins | sample P1105metagenome_FD_94437 | JGI IMG/M metagenome (GOLD analysis project Ga0129307, IMG submission 94437) | Capybara group fecal microbial communities from Wisconsin, USA - P1105 metagenome | ecosystem: Host-associated > Mammals > Digestive system > Large intestine > Fecal | place: USA: Wisconsin... | reverse complement strand
GGCCTGGATTCGGCAGGCCTTGTCTCCCTGATCGGCTCGCTGGCTTCGGTCATCAACTATCGGATCTATGTACGGGAGTATCCGGGAAGGGGCATGGCGTTTATCCGCACTTTCATGCTGGTAAGTCTTGCATTTTTCGCGGTCATGGTCATCCCGGGATATCTGATCAGCCGGACGCCGTTATAGGTCTTATTTCCTCAATGCTGCCCGCAGATGATGTATCGTCAGGGCACTCTGCAGAATTTTCCGGCAAGGAATTCGGCTCCATGGCTGACATACTGGGCAGCCGTTGCATGGATCTCTTCAAGGAGCTTATCGCTTAATGGCAGGATTTTTTTGGCAGGCGCACCGAGAACGAGGGAGCCGGCGGGGATCTCGGTGCCCCCTGTTACGAGCGCACCGGCGCCGATGATACAGTTTTCACCGATATGGCAGCCGTTCAGAAGGATCGCTCCCATACCGACGATGACGTTGGAATCGATCGTGCAGCCGTGGACGATCGCCCTGTGACCGATCGAAACATTGTCGCCGATCTTGACGGGATCTTCGGGGTCCACATGGATGACCGCTCCGTCCTGAACATTGACATTCTTTCCGAGGCGGATGATGTTGTTGTCCGAGCGGATGACCGCGCCGCACCAGACGCTGGAACCGGCGCCGATCTCGACGTCACCGATGATGACAGCGTTATCTGCGATGAATACGGTCGGATCAATGACGGGCCTGCGGTTGGCGTATGACATAAGATACCTCCTGTAGTGCTTTACAGCCGGACTTAAATTAAGTATAATTGACCGGCTGCAAGTTTTCAACAGGGACAGGTGGCAGGAACGATGCGTTTGTGTTATGATACCTATGTGCCCGCTGAACTTATAAACAGCGAAATAAGAAAGAAATACAGGGATGTAGAAGATACATCCTTTCGTGGTGTGTAATGAGCAGTATAGCAGTATTTGATTCGGGCTTCGGCGGACTGACGGTCCTCAAGGAGCTGCAGAAACTGATGCCCGGTGAACAGTATATTTATTATGGTGACTCTGCCAATGCTCCCTACGGGGAGAAGAGTCCGGAAGAACTCCTCGAGCTTACGACAGCGGTCTGTAAAAAGATTCTTGCTGAAGATGAGATCAAGTGTTTCGTCATCGCATGCAACACGACGACATCGGAAGCCTTCGGTCCGCTGACGGCAAAGTTCCCGGACCGGCCGTTTGTCGGGATCGAACCGGCGCTCCGCTGGGCGGTGGAGGAGAATCCCGGAAAGCATATCCTGGTCCTCGGCACAACGGCGACAGTGAACGGAAAGCGTCTGAAGAGCCGTTACGAAGAACTGAAAGACAGGGCTGATATCTCCCTTTTTGCGGCAACAAAGATCGTTCCGTACGTGGAAGGGCACGATATTACACGGGAAGCGTTTATGGAGTATCTGAAGGATGTGCTTCAGCCTTACCGGAAAGACACGGACTGTGTCGTTCTGGGATGCACGCATTTTCCTTTTGTCCGGGAAGAACTGGCGGAGTGCTTTGATAAGGAGATCCGTTTTTATGATGCAGCCGTCCTGGTGGCACGCGAGACAAAGGAACTGCTTCAGTCGAAAGGGCTGCTGGAGGAATATGATGAAGATATTTCGAACGTATCCAAATGCCCGACAACTTTGTTCTTGAATTCCGACCCCGGACGTATTGAAAGAGAAAAGGAACTGCTGGATGAATATCAATAATATCCGAAAGATCACCAGAGGTGAGATCCTGAGGTCAGAACCCATGTCCGCCCACACAAGCTTCAGGGTAGGCGGACCCGCAGACTATTATATCATCCCGAAAAATGCCAGGGAGACCGCGGCGCTGATCCGCTATCACATAACAAACGGCCTGCCCTATTATGTCATCGGCAACGGTTCCAACCTGCTGGTCTCGGACGCGGGCTACCGCGGCACGGTCATCGACCTCGGACGCAACGACGGCACGGCGTTTACGATGCTCGGTTACGAGTGGGCCGGTGACGAACTGCTTATGGATGCCGGTGCCGGATGCACACTGGCTTCGGTCGGCAGTTTTGCCGCAAAATTCGGCGGCACGGGTTTTGAATCCCTTACCGGGATCCCCGGCTGTATCGGAGGTGCATGCATCATGAACGCGGGCGCCTTTGAGCGGGAGATGAAGGACGTTATACGTTCCGTCGAGGTGATCACTAAGGAAGGTGAACTGAAGACGCTTAGGGCAGACGAGATCGAATTCCGTTACCGCGGATCAAGTCTGATGGACGAAGGCTGTATCGTGACCCGTGCGGAGATCGGACTTCAAAAGGGTGACCCGGAAAAGATCAGGGCGCGCTGCGAGGAGCTTGCAGCCACGCGTAAAGCAAAACAGCCTCTGGAGTATCCTTCCGCCGGCTCTACATTCAAACGGCCTGCCGGCTTCTTTGCGGGCAAGCTGATCAGTGACGCCGGTCTCAAAGGATATCACGTCGGCGACGCGGAAGTCAGTGAGAAACACGCCGGATTTATCATCAATAAAGGCAGGGCTACTGCATCGGACATCGCGGCACTGATCCGGCACGTGCAGGATGTCGTCTTTAAGGAATACGGCGTTATGCTGGAGCCGGAAGTACGGTTCCTCGGCGATTTTAATGCAACAGAAAGGTAAGATACGATGCCAACGACCAATCTGAACCAGGAAGCAACAGTCGCGAATCTCTGCGAGCGGATGAATATGGAGAACCTGACGCCGGAGATCGACATCAAGACGCGCAGGATCCCGAATTACAGCCTGAACCGTCCGGCACTGCAGCTGACGGGCTTTTTCTACGGCTTTGCAGGCGGACGCGTGCAGATCATGGGACGCGCGGAACAGGAATATCTGGACACTCTGGAAAAACCGGTCATCATTGAGCGTTTTGAGAGGATCGCCAGTTATGAAGGCATTCCCTGCATTATATTCACGAGAGGCTATCATCCCTGTGACGGCATTATGGAAGTCTGCCGTGCGCATGATCTGCCGGTACTTGTGAGTCCGCTTCCTACATCGGAGACGACCAGTGAGATGACGCGCTGGCTGCGCGTCGTTCTTGCGCCGAGGACCACGCTGCACGGCGTGCTGGTAGATGTCTACGGCGAAGGCGTGCTGATCATGGGAGACAGCGGTATCGGCAAGTCCGAAGCTGCCCTGGAACTCGTGAAGCGCGGCCACCGTCTGGTTTCTGATGATGTTGTTGAAATCCGCAAGGTCTCCGACGAGACGCTGGTCGGCCTGGCACCGGACATGACGAGGGACTTCATTGAGCTCCGCGGCATAGGCATCATCAACGTCCGTACCATGTTCGGTTTTGAGGCAGTCAAACAGAGCCAGAACATCGACATGATCATCAATCTTGAAGAGTATAAGAAAGACAAGAAGTTTGACCGTCTCGGACTTGAGGACAATTATAAGGAGATCCTGGGCAACAAAGTCAGGATCCATAACATTCCGATCCGTCCGGGCAGAAACATTGCGATCATCGTGGAAAGCGCTGCAGTCAATAACCGTGCAAAGAAGATGGGATACAATGCAGCCGAGGAGTTCTTTAAACGGGTCAACTCGGAGATGAAGATATAAGCGGCTTAAAGCCGGGCAACCGAATGAAACGCTGTGGATGACCGGATGGGGATATTGGCCGGGCATCCCGGCAGAAGGGGGAAAGGTATGCAGTTTGTCATCATGACCGGAATGTCCGGTGCGGGCAAAACGATCGCCTTAAAAACGATGGAAGATCTCGGGTACTACTGCGTCGACAATATGCCGGCGCTTCTGATCCCCAAGTTTCTCGAGATCCTGAACGACGCCGGGACTTACCGCAAGGCCGCGGTCGTCGTGGATATCCGCAATGCGGACCAGCTGTCGGAACTGCGGAAGATCCTGGACGGGCTTCAGAGCGGCAGGGATGAATACAGGATCCTGTTTCTCGAAGCTTCAGACCAGGTCCTGATAAAGCGTTTCAAGGAGACGCGCCGCGCGCATCCGCTTTCCGCGGACGGACATGTCGAAGACGGTATCCGGAAGGAAAGAGAAGCGCTGAAATGGCTTAAGGACCGTTCCGATATCGTCATCGATACTTCAACCATGCTGACGAGGGACCTGAGGCAGCAGCTCTCACAGATCTTCGAACATGACCGCGAGTACAAAAACCTGTATGTGACCATCCAGTCATTCGGCTACAAATACGGCATACCTCAGGATGCGGACCTGGTGTTCGACGTCCGTTTCCTGCCCAATCCCTACTATGTGGAGGAACTGAAAAAGAAAACAGGCCTGGATCAGGAAGTGAAAGACTATGTCATGAACAGCATCGACTCGCAGGAATTCATGTGGTGGCTGACGGGACTGATCGACTTTCTGATCCCGAGGTATATAGAAGAAGGAAAGAACCAGCTCATCATCGCCTTCGGCTGTACAGGCGGACAGCACCGGTCCGTGACAGTGGCGGAGGCAGTCTATGCGCATCTGAAAGAGGGCGCGGAATTCGGACTCAAGATCGAGCATCCCTACATCAACAAGGACCGTTCGGCCTGAGCGCACAAAATGTCAGTTTGTCTTTCTTTTCCGCACACACGAAAGACAGAGGCCGGGGCAGCAAAAACTGTTTTTTGTATTATTTAAAAAACAATCCAAAGGTCTTGTGGCAACTTTGATAAAACAAATTCGTGAACTTTAAAGAATATGTCATTTTCGTCAGAAGTCAAGGATGAGGTAAAAAATAAATACTTTACTTTCAAAAACCGCCATAGTAAAATAACCGAAAACAGGGAGATGATAGAAGAAAAGGAACTGCTGATGGCTCTTTTTCTTCGCTCCGGATCCGTAAGCGACCCGGAAAAAGTGTATCATCTCGAGCTTATTTGCGAATCGGAGGATGAAGCGGAACAGGCCGTGCAGGCGCTTGCCGCATTCGGCATAACTGCAGGTATGGTTCAGCGAAAGGATCATCCCGTAGTCTATCTCAAGGACAGCGAAGCGATATCGGATATGCTGGCAGTTCTGGGAGCTCATATTGCACTGCTTCATTATGAGAATGTCAGAGCCCTGAAGGAAATGCGGGGTTCCGTACAGAGAAGGGTCAATTTTGAGACTGCCAATATCAACAAGACCGTGACCGCATCCATGCGGCAGGTGGAGGATATCGAGCTGATCAGAGATACGGAAGGACTGATGAGTCTTCCCGAGGGATTACGGGAGGTGGCGGAGCTGAGGCTTCAGTACCCGGAGGCAACGCTGCAGGAGTTGGCAGAATTCCTGCCGGGCGTAGGGCGATCGGGGATCAATCACCGCTTTCGCAGGATCGCGAAGATCGCAAGCGAACTGAAACAATGAAACTACGGTGGAGCATAGTCTGATTCAGGGGAGGATTAATATGACTAGTCGCGATGTTGTGGTTAATATCTCCCATGATACGGAGAGGCGTATGGCCGAACTTGTTTCACTGGCGGGAGAATTCGCTTCCAGAATTCATCTTTCCGGCCAGGACAAACGGATCAACGCAAAGAGTATCATGGGGGTAATGACACTGGTATCTTACAGTGGCGATACCATCACAGTTACGGCGGACGGAACGGACGAGACTGAAGCAGTTGAGGCGATCGCAGATTTCTTTGCAGGTTAAGACGTTCTAATTAAGAAACGAATCTTCACGAAAACAGCAGGGCAGCCTGCTGTTTTCTCTTTTTCTGTGATATAATACAGTCACTATGTCATTCACGCATCTTCATGTGCATACACAGTATTCTCTGCTGGACGGTTCTTCAAGGATCGGCGAGCTTATTGCACGTGCGAAAGAACTTGGCCAGGAAGCGCTGGCGATCACGGACCACGGCTGTATGTTCGGCGTGATCGATTTCTACAAGGAAGCGGTCAAACAGGGCATCAAACCGATCCTCGGATGCGAGGTGTACGTGGCACCTGGCTCGCGCCTCGACAAGGGCAGCAGGGAGGATGAGAGCAGGTATTATCATCTGATCCTGCTCGCCGAGGACAATGAAGGATATGCCAATCTCATGAAGATCGTGTCCATCGGATATGTGGACGGCTTTTATTATAAGCCCCGTGTTGACCTGGAGACGCTGCGCCGCTATCACAAAGGCATCATAGCTTCCTCTGCCTGCCTCGCGGGTGAAGTGGCGAGGGCTTTAAGCGCCGGGATGTATGAGGAGGCCAGGAACGCCGCACTTCGTTACCGGGATATTTTCGGACAGGACAATTTCTTCCTTGAGCTGCAGGACCACGGCATCGAACTGCAGCGTACGGTCAATGCCGGTATCGTGAGGCTGTCCCGGGAGACCGGCATCCCGCTGATCGCGACCAATGACAGCCATTATACCTTTGCCGAAGACGCGGAACCCCATGACATTCTTCTCTGCATCCAGACCGGAAAAAAAGTAACGGATACGGACCGCATGCGGTATGAGGGCGGGCAGTATTACCTGAAGTCCGAGGAGGAGATGCGGGCGTTGTTCCGTTATGCACCGGAGGCGATCGATAACACCTCACGTATCGCGGAGCGCTGCAGTGTGGAGATCGAATTCGGCAACTACAAGCTCCCCGTCTTCGCGGTCCCGGACGGCAAGACGGCTGACGCCTATCTTCGTGAACTATGTTACGAAGGCATCGAGCGGAGATATCCGGGCTGCCTTCACGAGGAAGACGGCGGACGGAAACGTTATGGCATGGACCTTCGCGCAAGGCTTGAGTATGAGCTTCAGACGATCGAAACGATGGGTTTCGTGGATTATTTCCTGATCGTTTCGGATTTTATCGGATATGCAAAAAAACACGGGATCCCCGTGGGACCGGGCAGGGGCTCTGCCGCCGGTTCCGTCGTGGCTTATTCCCTGGAGATCACCAATATCGATCCTGTCCGCTACAGCCTGCTCTTTGAGCGCTTCCTCAATCCGGAACGCGTTTCCATGCCGGATATCGACGTGGATTTCTGCTATGAGCGGCGGCAGGAAGTGATCGACTATGTGATCCGGAAATACGGCAAGGACAATGTTGCCCAGATCATCACCTTCGGCACTTTGGCCGCAAGAGGTGTGGTCAGGGACGTCGGAAGGGTTCTGGATCTTCCGTATGCCATGTGTGATCAGATCGCCCGGCAGATCCCCAATGAACTGGGGATGACGCTCGACAAGGCGCTGAAGGTGAGCCCGGATCTGAAGAGCTCCTATGATTCGGACGAAAAGATCCGTTATCTGATCGATATGTCGAGACGTCTTGAAGGACTGCCCCGGCATTCGAGCATGCATGCAGCCGGCGTCCTGATCACGAGGGACAGGGTCGACCGCTTTGTACCGCTTTCCAGAAATGCGGACGGCACGATCGTTACCCAGTTTACCATGACGACGCTTGAGGAACTGGGTCTTCTTAAGATGGACTTCCTCGGACTCCGCACACTGACCGTGATACGGAGCGCAACAGACCAGATCCGCAGAAACCACGGAGTAAGGATCGACATCGACAGGATCGACTATGCCGATCCGGCCGTTTACCATATGATCTCGAAGGGCGATACCGCGGGCGTCTTCCAGCTTGAATCCGCAGGCATGACGGCATTTATGAAGGAACTGAAGCCGGAGAGCATCGACGATATCATCGCCGGTCTCGCACTGTACCGTCCCGGCCCGATGGACTTCATACCCCGGTATATCGAAGGCAAGGAAAACCGTGACGCCGTGCATTACGACTGTCCGGAACTGGAACCGATCCTGGCACCGACCTACGGCTGTATCGTCTATCAGGAGCAGGTCATGCAGATCGTCCAGAGCCTTGCCGGCTATACGCTCGGACGGGCGGATCTCGTACGAAGGGCGATGTCCAAGAAAAAACATACAGTCATGCAGAAAGAGCGTTACAATTTCGTCTACGGCAATGCCGAAGAAGGCGTGCGCGGATGTATCGCGAACGGGATCGATGAACGCACCGCCAATCACATCTTCGATGAAATGACGGATTTCGCTTCCTATGCGTTCAATAAGTCCCATGCCGCAGCTTACGCCGTTGTTTCCTACCAGACTGCCTGGCTGAAATATTATTACCCCGCGGAGTTCATGGCGGCGCTGATGACTTCGGTCATGGACAATACGCCAAAGGCTTCGGAATACATCCAGACCTGCCGGAACATGGGTATCCGCATGATGCCTCCGGACATCAATGAAGGAGATTACGGGTTTACGGCAGTCAGACCGTCCGCCTTATCAGGCAATGAAGAAAGCACCATAAATGCTGCCGGGCAGAACAGGACAGAAGTCGTACATGGTCAAACTGCAGATCAGGGTTCCAGGGGGACGATCCTCTACGGACTCACGGCGATCAAGGGCGTTGGCAGGACCGTAGTTGAAGACATCGTCAGGGAAAGGGAACGCGGAGGCAGATTTATCGATCTTGAGGACTTTATCATGCGCATGCCGGCTTCGGTCAACCGGAAGGCGATCGAAGGCTTTATCAAGGCGGGTGCGTTTGATTCCCTTCCCGGCAACCGCAGGCAGAAGCTGTACATGATGTATGAGCTTCTGGATGAGGCAGCAGTCCGGAGAAAGGCTGACATTGCCGGGCAGATCACGCTCTTTGATATTGCGGACCAGACAGATAAGGGCAGCTTCAAAAAATCTCTCCCGAACGTGAAGGAATTTGAGCGGGAGGAACTGCTGGCATTTGAAAAAGAAGCCGCCGGCATCTATTTGAGCGGCCATCCGATGGATATGTACATGGACGGAATGCGCCGTATCGTGACTGCCTGGTCCTATGACTACAAGGCGGATGAAACGACGGGGCTCTGCCGTCTTGCGGAAGGCACGGTCGTCATCAGCGCAGGGATCATTCTGGAGCGCAAGCTCAAGATAACCCGGAACAACCGGCAGATGGCGTTTCTGACCGTTGAGGATACTTACGGCCAGTATGAAGTGCTTGTTTTTCCGGACGTGTTTGAACGGCACCGGGAGCTTACGGAGCAGGACCGCCGGGTCTATATTACCGGCAAGATCACCATCAACAGAGATGAAAACGCCAGCCTGATCGCGGAGCGGATCTCGGATATCGAGGATACCAGGAAGGAACTCTGGATCGCCTGCGAAAACAAGGCAGATTACGACTCCAGAGCCCGGGCGATCGAGGATTTTTGCTTTGAACATCAGGGCCGGGTCCCGGTCATTGTTTTCCTTCGCAGGGAAAAGGCAGTCAAGAAGCTCGGGCGGGACATGCAGGTCGCAGCGGATGCCGGAACGCTTGAAGAGCTTAAGGGGATCTGCGGGGCGGAAAATGTTAAGGTAAGGGTGCTCGGGCTGTGAGCCATTGCCGTATACCGGATTTATTCCGGCGTGTTTCAGGAAGCGAATTCAAACAGGAGCCATTATGGATAATGTACTGTGCGGCGCGAATGCGCAGAGCATGCGCTATTATTTCAATGAAGACGACTTCGGCATTCTTCCGGAGCAGATCAAAAAGGAACTGAAGATCATCTGCGTTTCTTACTGTGCGGATGTCGGAGGTGTGATCACGCTCTCGTTTGATGCGGAGCATCATCTGCATTTTCAGACGATCGATCCGATCGATGAGATCGGGTCGGAACTGAAGATCAGCAGGATCCGGAATGACCATCAGGAACTTTTCGAACAGCTGGAGGCGTTTTCAAAAGCTTTCTGCAAATAACTGAAATATGTCTGCGTACCGGTATGTGTGATGCCGCAGGCGCTGCCCCGGACCTTTGCAGATCCGGGAAGGAAAGGAAACATATTTGATTACTATAGGTGACCTTACACTGAAAAACAACGTGATTATGGCGCCGATGGCGGGAATCACGGACACGGCATACCGTGTGCTGCTTGAGGAGATGGGAGTGGCGCTCACCAGCACGGAGATGGTATCTGCCAAGGGTATCTTTTACAACAATAAAAACAACCATCTGATCCTGCAGACGGCGGAAAACGAACATCCGATCGCAGTGCAGCTCTTCGGATCCGATCCGATGATTATGGCAAGGATGGCCGAAAAAGTGGCTGAGGATTTTGACGTCGTCGACGTCAACATGGGCTGCCCAGTCCCCAAGATCGTCAATAACGGCGAAGGATCGGCGCTGATGAAGAATCCGGATCTTGCCTTCCGGATCCTTGACATGATGGCGCGTGTACTTGCTCCGAAGCCCGTAACGGTCAAGTTCCGCAAGGGCTTTGATGATAAACATATCAATGCCGTCGAATTTGCAAAGATGTCGGAACAGGCAGGGGTCGCGGCGATCACGCTGCACGGGCGCACCAGGGCGCAGATGTACAGCGGCAAGGCGGACTGGGATATGATCCGTGCGGTGAAGGAAGCTGTCAGTATACCGGTTTTCGGAAACGGCGACATTTTCACCCCGGAGGACGCGAAGCGCATGATCGATGAGACCGGCTGTGACGGCGTGGCGATTGCACGCGGCGCGAAGGGCAATCCCTGGCTGATCCGGAGGACCATACATTATCTTGAGACCGGGGAACTGCTTCCGGAACCGGATCTTTCGGAACGCAAAGCCATGATCGTGCGGCACGCGGAACTTGCGGTGAGATACAAAGGAGAGAAACTTGCGATCCCGGAGATGAGGAAACATCTGGCATGGTATACAACGGGCCTTCCCGGCTCCGCAAAACTGAGAGCCGGCATGAATCAGCTCACCACACTGGAAGAACTGAAACAGTTTACAGAAGAGTATCTGTAAAATCCCGGCCGGATGCAGGTATTCGACAATTTTAAACAATTTTTTACTTTTCCGTCGGTTGACATGCACAGCTTCTATGATATAATGACGCTTTAGATATGCATAAAACCATGGAGGAGTCGAAGCATGGCAAAGGAAGAACCCAAAACAATGATCACGTATGCAGGCCTCAAAAAGTATGAAGAGGAACTGCATGAACTTAAGGTCGTCAGACGTCAGGAAGTTGCCGAAAAGATCAAGGTGGCCCGTGAACAGGGCGACCTTTCGGAAAATGCCGACTATGATGCAGCAAAAGACGAGCAGAGTGAGATCGAAAGAAGGATCCTCGAGCTCGAGACCATTCTTAAAAATGCGGAAGTCGTCGTAGACGAGGAGTTTGATCCCGGCAAAGTCAATGTCGGATGTGAAGTTGTACTGTATGACATGGAGTACGAAGAAGAAGTCGAATATCAGATCGTCGGTTCCTCCGAGGCAAACAGCCTGAAGGGAAAGATCAGCAATGAGTCTCCGGTCGGTGCAGCCCTGATGGGGCACCACATCGGAGATATCGTGGATGTGGCGCTGCCGGGCGGCGGCACCTGCCAATACAAGGTGCTGGATATCCAAAAGGCAGAATAAAGATCCAGGATCACTGCTTGCTGACCGGCCGGTATCGGACATGGTCAGCAAGTATTTTTATTCCAGGAGTAACGAAACGGACGCTTTCCGGTATTGCTCATGGGAGAGTGCCGTTGCAGTCAGACAGGAGAGGATAATAGTATGGCAGACAACATGGAAGCAAAGCAGGGCAATCAGAAGGGCCAGAATCAGGAGATGGATCTGAACCGTGTCCGTCAGGTACGCCGCGAGAAGTTTGCGGAACTGCAGGCAGCGGGCAAGGATCCGTTTGTGATCACGACCTATGACCAGACGCATCATTCGACAGAGGTCTCTGCTCTTTACGAAGCCCATGAGAAAGAAATACTGGGTGACCGTCCGCAGCCGGATACGACAGGACTTGACGAGGCGGCTGCCAGAGAAGTACTCAATGCCGACTACAACGAACGCAGGGCGATCATGGACGCATCACCGATCCATGTTTCCATTGCAGGACGTATCATGCTGAAACGTGTCATGGGCAAGGCTTCTTTCTGCCATGTGCAGGACCGGGACGGCAAGATCCAGGTCTATGTTGCGAGAGACGCCATCGGTGAGGAACCGTATGCGGATTTCAAAAAGATGGATATCGGCGACATTATCGGCGTGAAGGGTTATGCGTTCCGCACCAAGACCGGAGAGATCTCCGTACACGCGGAGTCCGTGATCCTGCTCTCCAAGTCTCTGCAGATCCTGCCGGAGAAATTCCACGGCATCACGGATGTTGATACGAGATACCGTCAGAGATATGTGGACCTGATCATGAACCCGGAGGTCAAGGATACCTTCATCAAGCGTTCCCGGATCATCAAGGAGATCCGCAACTTCCTGGACGGAAGGGGCTTTATCGAAGTGGAGACCCCGATGCTTGTATCCAACGCCGGCGGCGCTGCCGCACGTCCGTTCGAAACGCATTTCAATGCGCTGGATGAGGACCTGAAGCTCCGCATCAGCCTGGAGCTTTATCTGAAGCGTCTGATCGTAGGCGGACTTGAAAGAGTCTATGAGATCGGCCGCGTATTCCGTAATGAAGGCCTCGATACCCGCCACAATCCGGAATTCACCCTGATGGAGCTTTACCAGGCATACACGGATTATAACGGAATGATGGAGCTGACAGAG
>Ga0129307_1002817_pt1 | contig 12469 bp, 11 predicted proteins | sample P1105metagenome_FD_94437 | JGI IMG/M metagenome (GOLD analysis project Ga0129307, IMG submission 94437) | Capybara group fecal microbial communities from Wisconsin, USA - P1105 metagenome | ecosystem: Host-associated > Mammals > Digestive system > Large intestine > Fecal | place: USA: Wisconsin... | reverse complement strand
TACGTCGTGGTATCGACTGTCCCGCTGATTCCCGGCGCTGCTCTCTACAGGAGCATGAATGCACTGCTTGGCCAGGAACTGGAAGCTGCCAGGGCACAGGGACTTTACGCTCTTTTATTTGCGACCAGTATGGCTGCCGGCATTGTGCTGACCACCCTGGCCGAAAGAACGGCGGTTCAGCGGCTGGAAGCACGCAGGAAGCCCGGTTAAGAAAGCACATCCTGCGTTGCCCGTCGCCGGGCGAACGCGGGTTTTTATTTAATGACGCAGTACCGACACGGTCGGCAGGAAGTTTGACAGAGGATCATGGACCGGATTTTGTTTTTTGTTATCAATGCTGTCGGATTCGGAATAGGCCTTGCAATGGATGCATTTTCCGTTTCCGCAGTCAATGCCATGTATGAACCGCAGATGGACCGCAGGCGCAGTATGGTGATCGCGGGTACGTTTGCAGGTTTTCAGATCGCGATGCCGCTTATCGGATGGACGCTCGTCCGGACAGTCATAAGCATCTTTACGTCGTTTCATCGTTTTATTCCCTGGATCGCGCTGATACTGCTGCTTTATATCGGGGGAAAGATGCTGCTGGAAGGCATTCGCGGAGTGGATGAGGAGAGTGAAAAGCCTCCTTTAAGTACGGGGGACCTGCTTATTCAGGGCGTTGCAACTTCAATCGACGCGTTGTCCGTCGGATTTGCGATCGCGGATTATAAGGCGGCAGAGGCGGTCGTGGAAGCGCTGATCATAGGTGTAGTGACGTTTGCCATCTGCCTTGGCGGGATCTGGATCGGGAAACGCTTCGGGACGAAGCTTTCCGGCAAAGCTTCTCTGGCAGGAGGCCTGATCCTGATCCTTATCGGGATCGAGATCTTTGTCCGGGGCTGAGCTCCCGGGCGGGGCGGCTTCCGGCGGAAGGAAATGTAAAAGCCGGTTTTTTCCGGACAGGGACGGAGAGACTTGCTGAAGGAAAGGCGGGTTCTGATGGAACAGGCGAATGCGGATAAGAATAACAGTTTCGTGATCAGGGGAAATGTATACCACACACCGGCAAGCGGTGCGGCGGAGACATTTGAACGCGCCTTTGTCGTATGCAGGGACGGAAAATGTGCCAGGATCTTTGAGGAACTGCCCGAAGACCACCGTGAGCTTCCGCTGAAAGACTACGGCGATGCGCTGATCCTGCCCGGCATGGTGGACCTGCATCTGCATGCGCCCCAGTTCGCGTTCCGCGGGACAGGCATGGATTCGGAACTTCTGACATGGCTGAAGGAACGCACCTTTCCGGAAGAGGAGAAATACGCAGACCCTGCATATGCCCGCCGGGCATACGGGATGTTTGCGGCGAGGATGCGGCAGAGTGCAACGACACGAGCTGTCATTTTTGCCACGATCCATAAGGAAGCTACCATCACGCTGATGGAACTGATGGAGGAGACTGGTCTTGTCAGTTACGTCGGAAAAGTCAATATGGACAGGGATGCGCCACCCGGACTGCAGGAAAAGACTCCGCTGATCTCGGCATATGATACGATCGACTGGATCGATGATGTCCGGACGCAGCATCATTTTACGCACACATGGCCGATCATAACACCGCGGTTTATCCCGTGCTGCAGCGACAGCCTGCTTGAGTATCTCGGAGAAGTCCGCAGGCTCTATGATCTTCCGGTTCAGTCGCATCTTTCCGAAAACCCGGAAGAAATGAAACTGGTTGAATCCCTGATGCCTGATGCGGCTTTTTACGGGGACGGTTATGACCGCTTCGGTCTCTTCGGAGGGGAAGCGCGTACGGTCATGGCGCACTGTATCTATTCACCGGAAGAAGAAGTTGAAAGGATGCGGGAAAAAGGTGTCTGGATCGCGCATTGTCCCAATTCCAATATGAATCTTGCCTCCGGCATCGCGCCCGTCCGGCACTATCTGGACAAAGGGATGAGAATAGGCCTCGGCAGTGACGTGGCAGGCGGACAGACCGTATCCATCTTCCGGGCAGTAACGGATGCCGTTCAGGTATCCAAGCTCTACTGGCGGTATCTGGACAGATCTGCCGAACCCCTTTCCTTTGCAGAGGCATTTTATCTTGCGACCAGGGGAGGCGGCTCATTCTTTGGCAGTGCCGGAAGTTTTGAAAAGGGATATGAGTTTGATGCGATCGTGATCGATGACTCCCGGGTTCCGCATCCGCAGCCGATGAGTGTTTCCGAACGGGTGGAACGTGCATTTTATCTGGGACTGGACAGGAACTGCCTTATTGCGAAATACGCGGCCGGCACCGGGATCCGGCTGGAGGAATAAGATGAAACTGAAAAAGATCAGAAAGGTCCTGGAGGGAAGATTCCTGACCAGGTATGATATTGAATATGAGACCGGGGACGGCCGTGAAAAAGTATACGAGATGGTCGGCCGGAAGCCGGATATGTATACGGAGGAGGAACTGCAGAACCATCATTCGGATTCAGTCATCCTGGTCATGACGGATGCGGCGGGCGAAAGGATCCTTCTTTGCCGGGAGTTCCGTATGGCCATGGACCACTGGACCTATAACTTCCCGGGCGGCCTGATCGATCCGGGTGAAACGGCAGAAACGGGTGCCGCGCGTGAACTGGCGGAGGAGACCGGCCTCAAGCTTCTGAGAGTGGACGATGTTCTTGAACAGAGCTGCAACGCCATCGGGCTTTCCAACGAAAAAGGCACGCTGGTCTTCGGTGCCGCAGGTGCCACGGACGGCGGATCCGATGAGATCTTCCGCAGCCATCCCACCTATGACGAAGAGATCGAGCCCGGCTGGTATACAAAGGAAGAGGTGCGAAAGCTCCTTCGGACGGAACCCTTTGACGCGAGGACACAGGCGTACTGCTACCTCTGGGCCGGTGCATTACAATAGTTTTAATATTTCAAAACGGGGTTGCTTACACAGCCCCGTTTTGGGTATGATATAATGATGAACAGTAAAAAAACTTATATGACATATATTCTGATCGCGGTCAATGTGCTGGTGTTTCTTGCGGAAACGGCAGCCGGAGGAAGCGAAGATATCGGAGTGGCGATCCGCTTCGGCGCTTATGCTGCCCCGCTCGTTAAAGATGAAGGAGAGTGGTACAGGCTCTTTACGGCGATGTTCGTCCATTTCGGTCCGGAACATCTCGGGAGCAACATGATATCTCTCTTTGCGCTCGGATCTTTTGTTGAAAAGATCTTCGGGAAGATCCGCTTTCTCGTGATCTATCTGTTTTCGGGACTTGCCGGAAATTTGCTTGTCTGCTATATGGACATCATAGGCAGCCGGGATATGGCTGCGGTATCCGCGGGCGCGTCCGGCGCGATCTGCGGACTGCTCGGCGTTTTTATCGTTTTTGCTCTGCTGCCTCAGATGAAAGGGATGTTTCCGATGAAACGGGTCCTGATCGCGATACTGCTCATGCTTGCTCCGGGATTATCTGACGGATCAATCAATATGACTGCGCACGTAGGCGGCCTGATCGGCGGATTTCTGATCACCTGGCCGGTTTATTTTTCAACTAACGCTTTAAGGAGACGACGACATTGAAAGAAACGACGAAAAAGGTAATGGTCATCGGACACAAGAACCCGGATTCGGATTCGATCTGTTCTGCGATCGCCTATGCGGGTCTTATGAACGCTGTCCGCGAGAAAAACATCCGTGAGGGAATGAAGAACTGCGGCAAGGAATATGAAGCCTGCCGTGCCGGTGTGATCAACAAGGAAACGGAGTTCGTGCTCCGCCGTTTCGGCTTCCAGATCCCGCGGCTCTGTCTTGACGTGCGGGCTCAGGTGAGCGACCTGGATATCCGTGATGAGCTCGGTATCCCGTCTTCCACGAGCCTGAGAAACGCCTGGCGCATGATGATAGAGCATGATATCACCACGCTTCCCGTCATTCATCACGACGGACAGCTTGAAGGTATCATTACGGTTCAGGATATTGCCATGGCAAACATGGACAGCCTGGAAGCGGATGTACTTTCCAAAGCCAAGGTGCCGCTCAGAAACCTTCTTGAAACGATCGACGGCGAACTGATCTGCGGCAACCCGGAAAGGATCATTGATAAAGGCCGTGTCACGATCGGAGCCGGTTCTCCGGAGGCAATGGAGAACAAAGTAAAGGAAGGCGATATCGTCATGGTCGGCGACCGTTATGAAGCGCAGCTGTGTGCGATCGAACTCGGGGCATCCATGGTCATCGTCTGCCTTGAAAGCAGGATCGCAAGGACCATCACGAAGCTTGCCGCGGAACATGACTGCACCCTGATCAGTACGCCTTACGATACGTATACAGCTTCCCGACTTGTCAATCAGAGTATCCCGGTCGGAAATCATATGCAGACAAATGTGACGACCTTTGCTCCGACGACCCCGCTGGATGAAGTACGCGAAGTTATGAGCCGGGTGAGGTTCGATTATTTTCCGGTAGTGGACAGCGAAGGCATTGTGAAGGGACTTGTATCCAAGCGCAACCTCATTGATCTGAAGCGCAAGGAGATGGTCCTCGTTGATCACAATGAAAAGAGCCAGTGCGTGGACGGCTTTGAAGAAGCTGATATCCTGGGCATCATCGACCACCACAGGATCGGCGATATGGAAACGACAGGACCGATCTATTTCCGTAACCAGCCGGTAGGATGTACGGCGACGATCATTTATGATATGTACAATGAATACGGTGTGGAGATTACTCCGCAGACAGCAGGCCTGCTCTGCTGTGCGATCCTTTCGGATACGCTTAAGTTCCGCTCGCCCACATGCACACCGAAGGACTGCCGCACCGCGATGGAACTTGCCCGGATCGCCGGAGAAGACCTGGACAGGCTGGCTTCGGACATGTTCGATGCCGGAGAAGACTTAAGCGGCAAGACGCCTGACGGGATCTTCCATAATGACTGCAAGATCCTTCGTCACGGAAACGTGCGTATGGCGATTGCGCAGGGTACTTTCAACAGCACGACGAATCTGGAAAAGGCGGAAAAGATCATTTCCTTCTATATCACGGAAGTCCCCGGCAATGAAAAGGTCGACATGGCGTTTTACCTTGCGACCAGTATCGGTGACCAGTCAAGCGAGGTCCTGTATGCCGGAAAAAATGCGGATCTTCTTCTGCAGGAAGCATTCGGTGCGGACACTGCGGACGGAAAAGCTCATCTGGACGGAGTGGTATCACGAAAGAAACAGTTTGTTCCCGGCCTGATAAGCGCACTGGATGATTCGGATCAGTTCTGAGTCGACTGATCGATCAATAATAAAGGCGGTAAATTAATAATGACGATAAACAGTATCGGGAAGAAGGCGGTACTTTTTGCATCGTGCGCCTGCATGGCAGCAGCGTGGACCCTCTCTTCGGCAGCTGCGATCCCTTCTTCGGCGGCCGTATCCTATATGCCCGGTGTTACGGACAGCATGAGCTGGCCGGACTACTGGGTACGTAATGACGCGTATGCGGATGACGTGCTGGCTGACTGGCGCGGGATCACTTCCCTGAACAGTGCCATGACGGCAAAAACAGAATGTCAGATGTATGATCTGCGCTCCTTCAGGAGAGTTGAGGAAGCAGGACTGCCGGAACGGCTCTATGCATCAGCGGTCAGTGAGTTTCAGGGCTATCTGAACGGAAAGTACTGGGATGCGTACGGCAGCGTCGTCTCCGAAGAAATGATGCGGCGGATCACCGGAAATATCCGGAATGAAGATTATAACGGGTCCCATGCCGTTGAATACGGCATCATCACGCACAGGACGGATCTGAGAGCCTATCCGACGGATGAGATCGTAACGGACGAACAGGGAGATGTCAATTTTGACTATGTCCAGCTTTCTTCTGTCAGGGTCAACGAGCCGATGGCTCTTCTTGCCCGGTCCGGGGACGGAAGATATTTTTACGGCGTGACTTCCAACTGCGGAGGCTGGGTCAGGGCAGAAGACGTTGCGGTCTGTAAAAGCCGCTCCGAATGGCTCGGCGCCTGGGATCTTCCGGAGGACCGCACGCTGATCGTTACGGACAACCGGATCTATCTTGAGGAATCAAATACAGACCCTGAGATCTCCGGCCTGATGCTGACGCAGGGCACCATGCTGGAGCTCATCCCGTATATCGCCGTTCCGGGAAGGATCACAAACCGTTCCCCGCAGCAGAATTACGCAGTATACATCCCCGTCAGGCTGGCAGACGGCAGCTTTGCAAAAAAACAGGCTCTGATCTCACAGCATTACGGAGTAAGCATCGGTTATCTTCCGCTGACGAAACGCAACATACTGAGAGTTGCCTTTAATATGCTCGGCGACACTTACGGCTGGGGAGGCATGCTCGGTGCAGAAGACTGTTCCGGCTATATCCGGGGCGTTTACCGCTGTTTCGGGCTGGAACTGCCGCGAAATACGACCTGGCAGGCGGAAGCGCCGGCCATGAAATATGATCTGAGCAGTATGAGCGACGATGAAAAGCGCCAGATCCTTGACGGGCTGCCGGCAGGTTCCACACTCTTTTTCCGGGGTCATGAGATGATGTATCTCGGTACGGAGGGCGGCAGTTATTATGTCATCAGTGCTGTCAGCTCCGCGGCGGATCCCTTCGGACCCGGCAGGATCCGTATCCGTTCGGTCGTGATCAACACACTTGATATGAAGCGTGCCAACAATACGACCTGGCTCAGCAACCTTACCGCGGCGGTCATCCCGTATCTTGCCCGGTAAGCGATCAGAATCAACAGGATCATGGAATAGATGATTAATGCAATCAGAAAAAAAATAGGTGTCAGGATCCTTGCCGGTGTCATAGCGATACTGATCATTTTTGCATCGATTATCGGCTGGATCGGCTACAGAGAATTTACCGATCTTTTGCTTGAACAATATGCGGACGGCGCATTCCGGACGGCTGATTCCGCCGCACTGACGGTGAATCCGGATCACATTGACCGTTTTGTGGAAAGCGGGGGCAAGTCTTCCGAGTATCTGGCATCATACTTCAGCATGGATCAGCTCTGCAATTCGCAGGATGTGACTTTTATCTATGTGATACGGCCGGATCTTACGGATTACGGACATATTACCTTTATCATTTCAACGATCAATAAAAACAGCCCCTACGGAGTCTATGAATTCGGCTTTTACCGGAAGACGACCAATGATGAGTACAGGGAGAAGTATCGGGCGCTGTACGAAGGAACTTCGGAAAGGGAGCTGGTCATCCGGGATAAAGGATATATTCAGACGGATCCGCATATCACGGCGATGATCCCCTTAAAGGGTGCCGACCACAAGACGAAGGCCATCCTTTGCGTACAGCGTCAGATGGATACCCTGGTCGTATTCCGGAAGCAGTTTATCCGGAAGATCGTGCTGGCACTGCTCGTTGCAGCCGCAGTTGTTATTCTGGCACAGGGAGGATATCTTTACCGCCTGGTCATCCAGCCGCTTGTTAAGATCAAAGATGAAGCGGAACGCTTTGCGGATGAGAACGTTATCGCTCCGGTGAAACTGACTGAAACGATCAGAAATCAGGATGAGATCGGAGTGCTGGCCGATTCCATTGACCGGATGGAAGAGCAGATCCAGGACTATGTCGCAAACCTGACCCGTGTTACAGCGGAGAAGGAGAGGATCGGAGCGGAGCTGGATGTGGCAAGCAAGATCCAGGCAGGCGCTCTGCCTTCGCAGTTTCCGCCGTTCCCGGATCGCGGTGAGTTTGATCTTTATGCTGCCATGCTGCCCGCAAGGGAGGTCGGCGGCGACTTCTACGATTTCTTTATGGTGGATGACGATCATCTGTGTCTGGTCATCGCGGATGTTTCGGGGAAAAGCATTCCCGGCGCGCTTTTTATGATGGTTTCAAAGATCCTGATCAGCATGGCAGTGCAGAACGGAAATCAGCCGGGTGCGGCACTGACCAGGGTCAATAAACAGCTGTGCAGGAACAACCGTGCGGAAATGTTTGTGACCGTATGGCTCGGCATCCTGGAGCTTTCCACAGGAAAGCTGCGGGCTGCCAATGCCGGCCATGAGTATCCGGCCATCTGCCGCAGGGACGGTCATTATGAACTGTTTAAGGACAGTCACGGACTTGTACTTGGCGGAATGGAAGATATGTGTTATAAAGACTATGAGATACAACTGGAACACGGGGACAGGCTGTTTGTGTATACGGACGGTGTGACGGAAGCAACAAACAGCGATAACGAGCTTTTCGGAAAGGACAGGATGCTGGATTCCCTGAATCACAGCAGAACTGCAACGGCAGCCGAAACGCTGGAAACAGTAAGAAAAGATATCAACGACTTTGTCAAGGATGCACCGCAGTTTGATGATATCACCATGCTGTGCCTGCTCTATAAGTAAGCTTCATCTGTTTATATAGTTTTAAGGTAGATTTGCAATACAAGGAGGATCTTTCCAAATGAAAATCAAAAAAAGTCAGAATGATTCCAAGCTGATCATCGCTCTGGAAGGAAGGCTCGATACACTTACTGCACCGCAGCTGGAAGCGGAACTGAACGCTTCACTGGATGTTATTTCGTAACTGGAGTTTGACTTCAAGGATCTCGAGTATATTTCATCCGCGGGTCTGAGAGTCCTTCTTTCCGCGCATAAAGCGATGGCCAAAAAGGACGGTATGAAAGTGATCAATGTACGCGAAGAGGTCATGGAAGTATTCGAACTTACAGGTTTTTCAGATATCCTTACGATCGAGTGATCTGTCAGCGCGCACAGTTGCGGACGGATGATCAGCTGCGGCAGGCAGCGGAAGGGTGGATTCAATGAAAAATGTGACCTTAAAGCAGGATGACAAATCGCTTGTGGTCGGACTTGCAGGAAGGATCGATTCCAATAATGCAGCCGAAATTGAGAGCGAGATCCAGCAGGTCTTAGGCGGTGCCGGAAAAGGGTCTCTTGTCATCGATGCGGAAGAGCTTGAATATATTTCCAGCGCAGGACTGAGAGTGATACTGCATTTGCGGAAATCGCATCAGGAGCTTTCGATCATCAATGTAAAGCCGGAGGTCTATGAAGTCCTGGATATGACAGGATTTACCGAAATGATGCCGGTCAAAAAGGCATACCGCCGGGTCTCCATCGAAGGATGCGAAGTGATCGGTAAGGGTGCGAACGGGACATTGTACCGCATTGATAAAGACAATGTGGTCAAGGTCTACAACAACGCGGATGCGCTTGAGGACATTCAGCATGAAAGAGAAGTTGCGCGGCTCGCACTGGTCCTGGGGATCCCGACGGCGATCTCCTATGACGTCGTGCGCGTCGGAGACAGCTACGGCTCTGTATTTGAACTCCTGAACGCCAGGTCATTCTCCAGTATGATCCAGGAAGAACCGGATAAGCTGGACTGGTGCATCCATGAATATGTAGATTTTTTAAAAAAAATCCATGATACCCGTGTTAAGGAAGGAGCGCTTCCCGACATGCGGGATACAGCCATCGGCTGGGCAAAGTTTATGAAGGACTATCTTCCTGAGGAAGCCGGCAGCAAACTGCTCGGGCTTTTTGAGGCGGTACCGGTAGACCTCCATATGATCCACGGCGATTATCATACCAAGAATCTGGAACTTCAGAATGATGAGGTGCTGCTGATCGATATGGATACGCTTGCCGTAGGCAACAGGATCTTTGAGCTCGGCTCCATGTACAATGCTTTCATAGGATTTTCTGAAGTGGATCACGAGGTCGTAAAGCGCTTCCAGGGATTCGATTTTGAAACGTCGAAGACCTTCTGGCATAAAGCTCTGGAACTTTATCTCGGAACAACGAATGCCGACAAGATCCGGGAGGTCGAGGATAAAGCACGCATCGTGGGTTATACGAGGATGATCCGCAGGTCGATCCGGCGCAAAGGTCTTGAGACGGAACAGGGCAGAAAAGAGATCGAACACTGGAAAAAAGAGCTTCTGGAGCTGATCGATAAGTATGATACGCTTCTTTTCTCCGTCAACGAGCTTGTTGTAGAAGCAAAAAAGGAGAATCTGCAGCAGGTCATAGACTTTGTGGATGAGCACCTTGAGAAAACAGAGTGTCCGATGAAGGCGGAAATGCAGATCGATATGGCGGTAGAGGAGATATTCGTAAATATCGCAAGCTACGCCTATTCGCATGAAGACAATATCGGAAAAGCAGTGATCCGCGTGGAGACCCTTGAGGATCCGCTGAGAGTCGTCCTTACGTTTATGGATAACGGTATGCCGTACGATCCTCTTGCAAAGGAAGATCCGGACGTGACTCTCGGTGCAGATGAGAGGGAAATCGGCGGACTCGGCATTTTCCTGGTGAAGAACACCATGGACGATGTTACTTATGAGTACAAGGACGGCAGGAATATACTGACAATTCGAAAGAATCTCTGAGAAAGGAAGCTTTATGGAAACTGATAAGATCTTTGTCAGCAACAGCGGCGCCGGCATGGAGAAAGCTTTAAAGGAGACAGAACGCTTTGCTCAGTACGAAAAGCTGAGCCATAAGGCGGGGATCCATGTGAGGCTGTTGGCGGAAGAAATGCTGGGAATGATCAGGGCTGTGGCGGAGCCGTCTCAATCGGTTTTCTGGATCGACGGAAACGCAAGAGAAGTCAGGCTGCATCTGACAAGCCGCGCAGAGATGGATATCGACAAGAGGGATGAACTGATGTCGGTCTCCACATCCGGAAAGAATATCTCCGCGGTCGGCATCATGGGCAAGATCCGGGAGATGGTCGAGATCGGCCTTCAGCATTACGATGATATCGGAAAGACGGAAGCGGAAAGCGGCATCCCCATGCTTGACTATGGAGCTATGGGCGGGGAGGATCCGATGATGCTGCAGTCGATGTATACCTGGTCCCTGCAGAAATACCGCGATTCCGTCGAAGAAGCAAAGGAAGACAGCGAGATCGCTGCGGAAGCCTGGGACGAACTCGAGAAATCCATTATCGCCAATATCGCGGATGATGTCCAGGTGGGCATCATGAAAGACACAGTGGAGCTGATCGTTTATAAGTCTTTTATGTGATCAGGCAAACACGTTCAGGCAGCGGGAGGTGAAAGTATGATGAAAAAGCACTGGCTCTTCAGTTTGATGATGTTCACCTGTTTCATGCTGGCGGGCGTGCTGCTGCTGAGGCAGCCCGGCAGTGTGTTTGCGAATGCACCGGTGCCGGATCCCAATATGCCCGATAACGGCCATGGGGTCTTTGCGGAGATCCTTATCTTTATGGTACTTCTCGGGACGGCATCTCTGATCACCATGATACTGGAGCTGATCATAGCATTGATCTTCCGGCTGAAACCGGTCTGGTGGGTCATCCCGGTCAATCTCGTAAGCAACCTGATCTTCAATCTTCTTCTGATCGTGTGCTGCTACCTCATGGGGATCCGCTACGGCACGTATATTCTTGTCGGCGAGATCGTGGTCATAGTTCTGGAATACCTTGTGTATACACAGATATACCGGGATACCGGCAGAAAAAAGCTTGCTGCCTATTGTATTGTTGCCAATCTGGTGAGTGCGGCAGCACCCCTTGCTGCAGCAGTCATGGTGCTGGATTGAAAATATGAGAAAGAAAACGCCGGTTCGGTGATCCGAATCGGCGTTTTTAATTGTTCCATATGTCACTGACAGTGTACGAAGTGTTTTATCAGCACCGCGGCACATGGCAGGTCAGCTGTCAGCAGCTGATCCGTCAGTCGTTTTTGACATGTACATCCATCTGGCTGTAGGGGATAACGATGCCGCCTTCAGCAAGCGCTTTTTTGATATCTTCCTGAAGCTGCCATTTTACTGCCCAGTATTTGGGTTCTTCGGTAAAACCGCAGGCTGCGATGGTGACTCCGTTTTCAACAAACGCGTCCAGATGGGAAGCGACCGTGCCGTCCTTTATGATGTCCGGATGGGCGTTATAGCAGTCTTCCATGATCCGGCGGGCTTTTGTCACGTCGGACTTTGCGCTGACAGGTACTGCAATATCGACACGTCTGGTCGGATGGGTACTGCAGTTGGTGATCGGAGAAGCGGAGATCGCGCTGTTGGGAATGACTACGACCTTTTTATCCAGTGTGGTCAGTTTGGTGCAGACCAGATTGATCTCTTCGACAACGCCTTCACCGAGACCGGTAATGATATAGTCGCCTACCTTGAAAGGACTTGTGAGCAGGATCAGAACGCCGCCGGCAAAGTTCGCAAGCGATCCCTGCAGAGCGAGACCGACAGCAAGAGCTGCAGAGCCGAGTACCGTGATCAGGGACGCGGTGTTTACGCCGAGCTGGGATACGATGATGAAGACCAGCAGTACATACAGGGCGATCTTGACAACGGAACGAAGGAACTTTGCAAGGGTCTCATCCATGCCTGTCTTGCCAGTCGCTTTTTCAACACCTTTCAGTGCAAAAGCGATCAGCCGTTTGCCGACGATATAGATAATGAGCGCGGCGGCTATGTTCCATACGAGCTTCGATGCGTAATCTCCCAGGAATGCAAGATT
>Ga0129307_1002815_pt1 | contig 12471 bp, 5 predicted proteins | sample P1105metagenome_FD_94437 | JGI IMG/M metagenome (GOLD analysis project Ga0129307, IMG submission 94437) | Capybara group fecal microbial communities from Wisconsin, USA - P1105 metagenome | ecosystem: Host-associated > Mammals > Digestive system > Large intestine > Fecal | place: USA: Wisconsin... | reverse complement strand
ATGGAGGTGCCGGAGCCAAGGTTACCGGAATTGGCCACGATGTCGAGGCCGGCGATACGTCCCTGGAGGGCTTCATCGACGGTGGTGATGGAGAGACCCTCGAACTCGGTCATGTTGATGCTCTCGCGGGCGGTGGAGATTTCGTCCACAGGGATGGCCAGTCCGGAGCCTTGTGCCTTGCGCTTGGAAGTGACCACCACCTCGTCAATCTGCTCCACATCGGACATCGTCACGTTGTACTTCAGCTTGTTGATGGGTTGCGTGATGGTCTTGTACCCCACGTATGAGAAGCGTATCTTGTCCTTGGGGTTTTTCAGCTTGAACGAGAAGTTGCCGTTGATGTCGGTCACTGCCGACGCCACGATACGGTTGGCGTTGTCGAGCTCCACCACGTTGGCACCAATCACAGCCCCGTAGGAGTCGGTCACCGTACCGCTGATGATGTCGCCTGCGCTCTGTGCAAGGGCGGGAGCCGACATCAGCAAGCATGCTGCCGACGCAACTATTGTTCTCCTTATTCTATATGTTGTCATAGTCGTCATGTTTCAATGGTCAGTTATCTATCATCAGCGGTTGGTCGATTTGGTGTATGACCGCCGAGGAGGAGGTCTCTATGGAGCTGGCGCTTGATGCGTCCTGCGTGTTGTACTGGAACTCTCGCGCCACGAGGTTGTAGAGCGACGGGTTGGAGGTGAGCACGCGGCGTGTGTTGCGGGCATGGTCGATGATGGTGATGCCGTCGTTGGTGAGTTGCGCGTTGACACGGTAGAAGCGCTCCGTGCTGGGGTCGATAACAGCCGTCTCGAAATCGCCGCTATCCTCGCCACCCCCGATGAAGAGGGCGTTGTCCTGAATGTGGTACTTGAGGAAATTGACGATTTGCAGCGAGTCTCGGGTTTTGGCACTGAGGTTGCCTGCCTCCTCGAAGGCATCCACGGCTTCCCACGAGGAGAGTTTTCCTTGGCGTTGCAGGGCCTCGATGCTCTCGTTGGTGGGCACGTAGATGGTGTAGTGGTAGGTGTTGAAGACCGAGATGTTGGTGCCACCACAGGCGTTGCGGCGGTTGTGTATCTGTTCGAAGATGCCGCTGCCGTCCATCAGTTCGAGGAACTTGGAGAACTCGGGCTTGCTTGCGAGGACGTCGCGCACGGTGTGGCGCGTGCCCATGATGGGTTCGCTCTCGAGGATGTAGCTCTTGCCGTTGCCGCCGTCCGTCTGGTCATAGATGTAGCTGATGGGGATGGGCTGTCCCTCGTTGGTCTGGTAGCTACCCTCGACGGTCATGCCGGCAGCTCCGGCGCTGGCGTTGGTCACACGGATTTCCGTGCCGCCCTTCGTGCGGTAGTAGGTCTTGCCATCTTCCACGTTTCCGATGACGATGTGTGTGTCGAGGATGTCCTTCAGGCGGTTGCGCACCTGGTAGTAGTCGGCCATGCCGATGGAGTCGCCCACCGTCTGTGTGGCAGTGTCATAATTCCAGATGCTGGCCCACACGCGGTCCTCCACGTTCACCTTGGAGGCGTCGTAGTGGAACTTGAACATCTGCGTTTGGCTCTTGCCGTAGGAGCAGGGGTCAATGTATTCCAAAAGTGCCTTGTTGGTGGGGATGAAGAAGCTGTAGTAGGAGTTGAGGGAGTTGAGATAGACGTTGTACTGCAGCTGCTCGATGCCCCAGTATAGAATTTTCATGCTCTCGTTGATGAGGGCGGGGAAGGAGACGCTGACGTATGCCGTGGGTGAATAGACCCTGTTGGTGAGATAGATGGCACCATTGCATCCGAGCCATACGGAGTCGATGGCCTCCTCTTCCACGCCCATGGGGTCGTTGGCATCGTTGAGGATGCCCTGGAACTTGGAAGGCACGGATGAGACGAAGGAGCTGAGCATGTTGTTGTTGAGCAGTTTCACCACCACCTCGTCGGGCACGTTGTCCCATGTGTGGTAGTAGTCCTTCAGCACGCGTCCGGCTCCGGTTTCCCAATATTCGGTCATCGCCTGGTCGCTTGGCACCATCATCACGGCCATGTCGCGCTGGAGGGCGATGTTGCCGCCCTGGTCGTTGAGTCCGGCGTAGTAGGCGTTCCACTCGGGGTCGTATTTCAGCAAGCCGTTCACCGGTCCGTTGGTGGGGGTGATGTTCAGCGAGCGGCCGTTCTGCGATTTCTCGGAGAAGAAGCGTTTCTGATAGACCGAGTCCACGTTGGTGTCATACAGGTAGTTGTACTGCGTGGTGGTGGCCTCACCTACATAATAAGGTGCGCAGAAGCGTTCCAACAGCTTGTTGAAGATGCTGGTGTTGCTTTTGGCAGACAGCACCTCGGCCATGTTGGGAAGCGGCGTGATCACCTCGGCCATCTTGTGGATGAAGCCGTTGGAGCATTTGATGTTGGCATGCTCCACTTGCACGCCGTTGACACTGGCGTCGCCCGTCTGGCGATGCGTTGTCTTGTTGTAGAGGAAGTCATAGTCGGTGTTGGTGATGCGCTTGTTGACCAACTGCTTCTCGATGAACTGCACGAGAGGCACCGTGGAGTTGTCGGTCATGCACACCATCTGCCGGCCAGAGGCCTTGTGGCGCGCCCAGTAGCGGTTGTCGGGCATCTGCTCGGGCGAGAGGATGGCCACAGAGTCGAAGGGGGTGCTTGATGCGAAACGGCGCATGCACTCGCCCTCGCGTGGAGGCGTACCTTCCACACTGGGAAGGCTGTTGAGCTGCATGGAGTTGTCCATCATGCTTCCGAAGAGCAGCAACTTCTTTTGCGAGGTGGAGAACTGCTCATAACTTCTCACACCCCAACTGTTGTTCTTGAAGAAGCGCTCGTAAGCTTCGTCGTCGGCCACGAAAAGGGTCTTCGAACCAGTTTTTGCAAGCACTTCCTTGTAGCCCAGGTCTTCAATCATCCTGATTGTGTTGGTGTAATGGCCTTCTTCTGCCAGCCAACTGTAGATGCTCGCGCCCCAACCTTCGGGGTCCCGTTCATCCAAGTCGTACTCCGTGCAGGAGTTCATGACCCAACCAACAGCCAACAGCAAGCAAGCCGTTGCCAACTTGCCATAGCAATGACTACAAATTGTCGTTTTGGTTGCCATAAAGATTTAGATGTTTGTCTTGACTAAAATTCTGCTGCAAAATTACATCTTTATTACATATCTTTATTTTTATTAAGTTTCAGCTATCATGCATTTTATTTTTTGTATCATGCGAATTGTAACATGGACTTTGCAAAATGTAACATAATTGATAAATAATGTGATTCTCATCCCATTATATTGGTATTTACATGGTTTTAAGGTCAATTTGTTTATTGGAAAGAATACATTTAAATTATTAAAATTTCCATGGTAAAATGCCATTCATTTCAAATAATAATCCTATATTTGCAAGACAAAAATGTAGTAATGAATACACATCCGCTGACCTATTCGCAACTGGGCGTGCTGATGGCTTGTCGGCGACAACCTGGAAGCATTGCATACCAACTGCCATGCGCCATTCCTTTCCCCAAGCGCGTGGATGCGGAACGCCTCGCCCGAGCTGTTGAAATGGTCATAGGCCGCAGGGCGGTGCTCCATACCCGACTCGTGGTGGCTCCCGATGGTGAGCCGCGACAGTTTTCCGATGACGAACTCCATGTCGAGGTGCTTCGCTCGACGATGACGGAGAGCGATGTACTCCAGTATGTCAACCAAGAGTTTACAAGACCCTTCCAACTCTTCGGAGTGCAGCCGTTGTGTCGCTTCGAGGTGGTTGCGACCGAGGTCCACCACTGGCTGCTGATGGACTTCCACCATGTCATTGCCGACGGCATGACACTCACTCAATGCCTGATGGGAAGAGACTTGCCGGCGGCATACGAGGGCAAGGAACTGGAGCCAGACAGCACGGCCTTGTATGAACTTGCGGAGGAGCAGCGACAGAAAGAAGAGGGCTGCGAATACGGGAAGGCCAAGGATTACTATCGTCAACTATTCCAAGACACATCATTCACCACCTTGCCACGTGTGAAGCCGGGCATCCCCATGGAGAGCCGGACTGTCTGCCATCGCATGCCAAGGAAGGAGACGGATTGTTGGTGCGAGGCACACCAAGTCGGCACCAACCAACTTCTCATGGCTGCTTTCTGCATTGCCTTGTCCAAACTCTCACATCAACAGCGCGTGGCGTTTGTCACGCTCTCACATGGGCGTTCCGGATACCGGCAGCGTCAGGCCTACGGCATGTTTGTACGCACCATGCCCATGGCAGTCGAGGTGGAAGGCACCGTCATGGACTTCATCAGGAGCCTGCGCCCCTTGCTGATGGACGGCATGCGCCATGCTGCCTATCCCTATGTGCATTTCTGCCGCGACCTGCATCAGACGGCGGCGGTGAGTTTCGCCTTTCAGGGACCCGACATTATGGAGCAGGTGTGCGTGGGAGGTCACGAGGCCTCCGGGCGACAACTGCCCAAGGATGCTACAGAGAGCGACCTGGGATGCGTGGTCTATGCCACCGATAGAGAGTATGAATGGCGGGTGGAGACTGTAGGACGCTCGGAGGAGGAACTGCAGATGTTCGTCAGATGTATGGAAACCTGCCTCTTGGGCATGATGCAGCACCCGGAGAGCAGGGTGGGGGAGTTGGAGACGATGGGAACAGCTGAAAGGGAGGCTGTCCTGGCGCTTTCGAGAGGAGAGCGAGTGGCTGAAGACAACCGGACGGTGGTGGCCTTGTTCCACGCCCAAGCCACACGAACACCACAGGCCGTCGCCGTGACCGATGGTTCGGAGAAGATGACCTATTGCCAACTCGACCAAAGGTCGTCGGCCGGAGCACGTTGGCTCGTCTCGAAAGGGGTGGTGCCTGGCGACCGAGTGGGGGTGTGGGCTGAGCCGGGATGCTGGTTTCTCACGGCAGCACTCGCCATCATGAAGACGGGAGCCGCATACGTGCCGCTCGACCCGCAATGGCCGGAGGCATACCGAAGGGGCGTCGCGGAGGAGGCACGCCTGAAGGAGACCATCTACCCGGACAGTTTCCCCGAAGAAGGCGAAAGCGACGAAGGTACATTTCTGGACTCCTCCACGCCTGAAGGAATCGCATACATTATTTTCACCTCTGGCACCACTGGCGGGCCGAAGGGGGTGATGATGCCCCACCGTGCATTGGCCAACTTGGTACGTTTCATCGTGAGGAGATGGAGGTTGAGAGAGGGCAGCCGCATCAGTTGCCATTCCTCGCTCGCCTTCGATGCCTCCGTGGAGGACCTTTTCCCCGCGCTGACCATCGGGGGGACGGTGTGCATCATGCCCGAGGGGGTGAGGCACGACTTGGAACGGATGCACCGCTTCATCGATGACAACGCCGTCACCGGAGGGTGCTACACCACGCAGTTGGGCGGCAAGGTGGCGGAACGGCATCATCCCACCCTCGACTATGTCTGTCTCGGAGGTGAGCGGATGACCTCTGCACCCCAAGCCGTATGCCGCATCATCAACACCTACGGCCCCACGGAATTTTGCGTCAACGCCACATGGCATGAACTGCAGCCCGGCAGGAACTATGCCACCATACCTATCGGCAGGCCGGTGGACAACAACGACGCCTATGTCACCGACCAGCACGGTCGCCTGTTGCCACGGGGAGCCGTGGGTGAATTGTGCCTCGCTGGTGTGCAGATGGCCGCCGGATATTGGAACGACCCCGACCTTACGGCGCGGAAATTCACGAGATGCGACTTCACCGACCGCCTCGTCTATCACACCGGCGACTTGGTGTGGTGGAACGAGGAGGGCTTGCTTGAATATGTGGGGCGGAAGGATTTCATGGTGAAGGTCAACGGGTACCGTGTCTGCTTGGAGGAAGTGGAGCGGGTGGCGGCGCAGTTGCCGGGCATCAAGGAGGTGTGTGTGGCAGAGGTCAACCTTTCCGGGCACAGCAGGCTGTGCGCCTATTATGTTGCAGAGAAACCTCTGAATGCCAAGGCCCTCCAACAGCACATGCGCAGGTCTTGCCCAGCCTATATGGTGCCGTCGGTATGGATGAGGTTGGAGCAGATACCCCTGCTTTACAATGGGAAAGTGGACCGGCGGCATCTGCCATTGCCGGCAATTGCTGCCAAACCTGTCGCCCAAGTGTACAACCGGCGGCAGCAGGTGATTTGCGACACTTTCGCCCGTGTGCTCGACGTGGAAAGGGTGGGGTTGGATGATGACTTTTTCGAGATGGGCGGTTCGTCGCTCACGGCAATGAGCCTTGTGGCGGCGTTGCGGGAGGTGGGTTGCAAGGTGGAATATGGTTGGGTGTTCCGGCATCCTACGCCAAGGTTGCTCGAAAGGCAGCTCGCAGCAGAGGGGAGTGACGGGTTCTGTCATGCTGAAGCCGAAAGCCCTGACATACACCACTATTTGAAGGAGAGACAGCAAACCTTCTCAGGCGGGCATCCTGCTCTTGGCGGCACGGTGCTGCTCACGGGAGCCACGGGGTTCCTTGGCGTGCATGTGTTGCATGAAATCTTGACCTCGTGTCGGGAGAAGGTGGTGTGTCTGGTCAGGGCGGCCTCGGTGGCGGAGGCACGGAAACGCCTGGCAGATACTCATTTCCTTTATTTCGGACAGCCGTTTTCGGAGGACAGTCTCGAAAGGGTGGACGTGGTCCTTGGCGACCTGACAGACCCTGACGGACCGGCGGCTTGGCGGCAAGTAGGTGCCGCTCTCGTCATCAATTGCGCGGCCGACGTGCGGCATTTCGCCAAGCTGGAAGAGTTGGGAAGGGTGAACACGGAGGCGGTGGGTGCCCTCGCCGCTCTTTGTCGTGACACCAATGCCCGCTTGGTGCAGGTGTCCACACTCAGCGTCGCCGGACTTTACAACACCTCTAAAGAAGAACGTACCTGCCTGACAGAGAGCGATTTGATGGTGGGGCAGCATTTCGCAGACCCTTATTCCTACACCAAACTGCTGGCGGAGAGGCTTGTCTTGGAAGAGATGGCTGCAGGAAGGCTCAAGGGGTGTGTCGTGAGGGTGGGACGTCTTTCGCCAAACTCAAATGATGCCGGGTGGCAGGGCATTGGGGGGCGCGACGCCCTGGCAATGTCCTTGACATTGTACGGGCAAATGGGCGTGATGCCGGCCTCGGTGGCTTCCCTCACCATGGGCCTTCTACCCGTGGACGTGGCGGCGAGAAGCATCCTCACGCTTGCTGCGCTCGATCGAGGAGCCGCATTGTGGCATGTGGACAATCCGCAGCGTGTCAGCGTGAAGGAGATGATGGCCAAAGAAGGAAAAGAGGTGGAGGTGGTGCCCGACGAGGTGTTTCTCGACCGCTTGGAGCATTACAAGGACGATATGTCAATGGAGCGAAGGGGCTTGCACACTGCCGCCTTCCTCTCCATCCATGGGCGTTGGCTGCCCAACACCACAGACTGCTCCTATACTAACGAGGTGCTGAGGAAGATGGGGGTGGATTGAGGGTGTTCTATCATCAATAGACGGTGGCCAGCCATTCTGCGAAAAAATAGTCATAGACGCGATAGACTCCATCTTCTTGTGTGACCAAATCGTTCTTCATCAGGAGTTTGACGGCTGACTGTACTGTGCTGGCCGAGCCAAGACGATGTTCCTTGATGAATTTGGTGGATGTGATGTTGGTGGCTCTACCTGCCTTGGCGATGGCTTGCAGCACCATCTTTTGCTTGGGGGCTATTTGTGACATGAGGTCTTTGTAACTGTTCTCTTGTATCATAACGATATGGCGGAACGCCTCTGCCACCATAGCCTTGTCACATGTCATACCGGGTTCTGTCATTGCAAAGAGTTCGTTCATCATCATTTGGACAAACCAAGTGTAGCCTTCATATCTTTCCCACACAACCTCCACGGTTTCCTTGGTAAGTTGTTTGCCTCTTTCTTGGAACAGACCGATGGCAAAGTCTGTATATGTCTCCAAGGGGATGGGGTCAAGACCCATGTTGATGGTGCTCTGATAGAACGGCTTTGAAGGAGAATTGAACATGTTGCTCATCACATGTCTTTTGCTGCCCGAGAAAATGAACTGCGCCTTGTTGCATCGTTGTATCTTTGTGCGGAGCAGTGCCTCCACGTTTTTCTCTGCATATTCGCCTATCTGCTGAAATTCATCGATGGCTATGATGCAAGGTTTGTCAGCTTCATTGATATACTCGAATATTTCATCCAGCGTGGTTTGAGGTATGGTGATGTCACCAAAACCAAGGTCAAAAGTGGGTGCGCCTGTCATCGTGTCGAGTTTGAAACCCACACGAAGGGAGGAAATGACTTGGAAGAAGCGTTCTCTCCACAATGTTGGATGAGGCTTTAGTTGGGTGTAAATCTCTTTTCCCAACATATAAACAAATTCTGCGAGCGAGGTGGTGGAATAGATGTCTATATAGAACACATAGTAATGTTCCTTTATATCCGGTTGGTTGAAGAAATGATGTATCAATCCCGACTTTCCCATGCGCCGCGGTGAGATGATGGCTACGTTCCGACCATTCTGAATTTGTTTGAGAAGAAATGCTGTCTCATTCGTCCTATCGCAGAAATATTTGTCTGATAGATACTTACCTACCAAAAAAGGGTTTTTTACAGAGTCATTGTCCATAGCTGATGCATTTTTATTGCAAATATAATAATTATAATCGTAATAAAAACATTTTCCATAGTTTTTTGTCATTTTTTTGTTTGTATGGTGCAATAACTCAGACTTTGTACATGAAGGGCAAAACCAAAAATCCCCCTTCCTGAGAAAAAGGAAGAGGGAGATTTTTGGTTGTTTGACAATGACTTTTTATGCCGTGAATATTAATTTTTAATATTTCATCTTTAATTTTTAATTTTTAATTTCCCCCCCCTATTCCGCTTGGATGACCAGGTAGTTGGAGATGCTCCAGAAAGCTGAGGGGTCGTTGATGGTCAGCCTGTATCCTGTTGCGTCTTGGATGAGCGAGTAGGAGGAAGTTGGTGCGGGTGAGATGAGGGTTACCTTCTTTCCGGGGATGTTCAGGCCTTTGAAGTTGCGAATGTCCACTTGCTTGAATCTTCCTGTTGGGAGGTTGCTGAGATTGGTCTTGCTCTTCTTGAACAAGTTCCCTCCTGATTTGATGCCCAAGTCCTTGAGTTCTTTCTTTGATGCCACGAGGTAGTATCCTTCGTTCAGCATCTTGTCCTGAGCCGTCAACGTCTTTTCCTGTGAAGAAATGACCTCTTGCTGTGAGGAGATTTGCGAGCGCTGGTTCTCGTTGATGGTGTTGAGTGAAGCGACATCCTCTTTGAGTGCAATGACGTTTTGGTTGCTTTCATTGAGTTGAGCCCTGAGGTCTTGGATTTCCTTGTCTTTCAGTTCGATTTGTGATTTCATCAGCTTGATGACATTTTTCAGGTTCGCTGTCTCTGCATTGTTGTCATCCAGCATTTCTTCCAGTTCGGCAATTCTTTCCTTTTGTCTCTTGAGCAGGTTTTCAAAGGTTCTGATGTTGCCTTTGATACGTTCGCGGTAATTCCCTGTCTCACTTCTATCCGTGTTGGTGAGTGTAAGCGCGTTCTCCTGGATGTTGATGCTGTCCATCATCATGGAGATTTCTCCAAGGGTCTTGTTGACCTCGCTGATGGTGTTGGCCTGGCTGTTGGACAATTCAGCCAAGGAGTCGCGCTCTCTCAGCAGTTGGTCTTGTTCACCTTGTTTTCCCTCGTTGCATGCGGTCATCATTGTGCCTGCCATGACGGCAGCCAATGCCATTTTGAAGATTTTTTTTACTTTCATAATGTATGTTTTTTGATTTTCTTTGCTCGTGTCTGTTGCCCTTGTTGCTGTTCTGTCCGAAGTTGCCAGACAGTCCGTTAGGGTGCAGGGCACGTTTGCGCGTGCAAAAGTAATGAAAAAATCTGATTTTGTCAACAATGAGTGAATTTTTTGGCCGATGAAACGGTGTATATGATGATAAATTTGTCATATATGCATCCATGTGTCGATTTTTTTTACTACCTTTGTCCTATCGATTATGAAAAATGAGGCGCTATGAAAAGAATAATGTTGATGATAGTGGCTGCACTATGTCTCTTCATGACTGTTGCGGCACAGGAGGAAGGCCGGAAGAAAGTGGCTGTCGTCCTCAGCGGCGGTGGGGCCAAAGGTATGGCGCACATAGGTGTGTTGAAGGTATTGGAGAAGGCCGGCATCCCGGTGGACATCATCACCGGTACCAGTATGGGAAGCATTGTCGGGGGACTGTATGCCACCGGCATCGACGCCACAACCCTCGACTCCCTCGTCCGTCGGCAGGACTGGAGCTTCATCCTTTCAGACAAGGAGGACCTCAAGCACCAAAGCCTCAAGGAGCGTGAGAAGCAAAACACATACATCCTGTCAAAAAGCTTCAGGTACAAGGGGAAGGGCTCGTCGGAAGGAGGAGGCCTTATTGGTGGTAAGAACCTCGACGTGCTGTTCACCAACCTTCTCGGGGAGTACTCCGACAGCATCGATTTCAACCAGCTGCCCATTCCTTTTGCGTGCGTGGCCACCAACATCGTTGACAACACGGAACATGTATTTCACCGTGGGAGGCTGAAGGGGGCCATGCGTGCCAGCATGGCCATCCCCGGTGTCTTTTCTCCTGTCAGGTTGGGTGGCATGGTGCTGGTGGATGGCGGCTTGCGCAACAACTTCCCCGTGGATGTCGCAAAGGAGATGGGGGCGGACTACGTCATTGGCGTCACCGTGCAAGCTGATGACCGCAAGGCCGACGAGCTGCGCTCAACGGGAAACATCCTCATGCAAATCGTGGACGTCAACTGCAAGAACAAATATGAGGAGAACCTACGTCTCACCGACATCCCCATCCGCGTGGACATTCACGGCTACGGCTCAGCCAGCTTCAACGCCGCCGCCATCGACACGCTCATTCGAAGGGGTGAGGAGGCTGCCATGAAGCACTGGGACGAAATCGTGGCTTTGAGGGATAGCTTAGGGTTGACCCAGGAGAAAACCCAAAACTTGCCAAGAAGTTACGAGTTAAGAATGCCACTTCCCAACAACCATCAGCACAAGATTATGAGTTTCCGCTTCCGCAACATGACCGAGAACGACGAGAAATTCATTCGTGCCAAATTCAACCTCAAGGAAGGGATGACCATCGACGACAACAAGGCCAACCTCATCACCACATCCATCAGAATGGACTTGTTCTACAAGCAGGCCATCTTCCGCTTCGAGAGACTCGAGGGCGACAAAGACCATGGCGAGAACTTGCTTTTCATTGCAGGGGAGAAAAGTACCAACGATGTGAACTTAGGCATACGCTTCGACAACGAGGAGACCGTGGCATTGCAGGTGAACTCCCATTTCCCCTTGCGTGCGGAATTGCCCCTCGACCTCGACATGACCGTCCGCCTTGGCAAGAGAAACATGGGGCGGTTGGACCTCACCTTCAAGCCAAGGTATTTTTTCAGGCACTCCGTGTCGTATGTCTTCCGGCGCAACGACATTGATGTATATGAGAAAGGCAACAAGGCCTACAACCTCACCTATTCGCAGCACACTGCGTCGTTCACCGTCATAGACTTCGACGTGAGGAATTTCAACATCTGCATCGGTCCGCAGTGGGACTACTACCACCTCAGCGCATTGTTGGTGAACCAGTCGAAGTTGGGGATTGAGAAGCCGGTGAAAGACGACCACTACTTCAACTACTGCGCCCAAGTGATGTACAACAGCGAAAACGACTGGCATTTCCCCACCAAGGGTGCGAAGTTTGTGGGAAAGTTTGCCTATCACACCGACAACTTCCTTAAGATGGACGACAAGGTGGGGCCTCGCGAGGTGGCGGCCATGTGGAGGATGTCGTTCCCTCTCAACAAGGTTCTCACACTCCAACCCTTGTTGTATGGCAGGATTATCGACGGCCCGTCGCTGCCCATCTTCCTGCGCAACGCCCTGGGAGGGGAGTGGTTCGGGCATTATGTGGAGCACCAGTCGCCTTTCCCCGGCGTGAGGCACATCGAACTCATCGGGGACAAGTTTCTCGCGGCCCAGGTTCAGGCGCAGATGCACCTTTCAAAGAACAACATCATGCTCTTCCGTCTTGCCGCAGCGCAACAGGCTGACGAATTCGACCATATGCTCAAGAGCCACCTGCTCTTCGGGTCAAGCCTCAGCTACTTTTACAACACCATGTTCGGCCCTATCGGCGCAGTCTTGGGATACAGCAACAAGAGCAAGGACGTGTACATCTTTGTCAATTTCGGCTTTGCCTTCTAAGAAAAAAAGGAAATATTTTTAACATATAATTACCATGTAGTATCTATTCAGCGAATCACCATTTTTATCCTTCCCCTCGTGGCAAGAATGTTTTTCCCCCTTTTTTTACTGCCCCTGGGCGTTTTATCAAGCATCGCGTTTCAGATTATTAGTCTGTAAAATCTTTTTATTCCTTTTATTTCTTTTTATCAGCGTCTTAGCGGTTTTTTTTTCTTCTT
>Ga0129307_1002813_pt1 | contig 12485 bp, 13 predicted proteins | sample P1105metagenome_FD_94437 | JGI IMG/M metagenome (GOLD analysis project Ga0129307, IMG submission 94437) | Capybara group fecal microbial communities from Wisconsin, USA - P1105 metagenome | ecosystem: Host-associated > Mammals > Digestive system > Large intestine > Fecal | place: USA: Wisconsin... | reverse complement strand
TTTGAAGATAGAGGAGAATCTAGCTGTAAAGCAAGAGATAGAAACCATTACGACAGAAAAGCGTTTAGAGTTGAAGGTAATGTGTGTTATGCCGATGGGAATAATTGCCTATATATCTTTGACTTCAAAAGGCTTCATTGCGCCTTTATACAATAACTTAACTGGCGTAATTCTAATGACAGTGTGCTTATTAATTTATGGAGCATTAATAATATTAGGTCGAAAGATAATCAACATAAGAGTCTGAGAGGGAGGATGTTATTTTGGAAATAACAAAGAAACAATTAGTAGAAATAGTTATAGTAATACTCCTCCTGGGAAGTGGATTGCTGGTAGCTGACTTTATAAAGACACGAGTTAAATTCGACGGAACTGTAGAAAGACTTGAGCCCGGTAAAGGAGAATTTTCCAAGGAATTAGAATTAGACTTTTTAGATGAAACACAAAGTTTAAAAGTAAATGTTCAAGAGCAAAGGCTATCCCAAAAGCAGGTGAAAAAGACTTTTGATAGTGCAATAAAAGAGATTGATAAAACGTATTTAGGGAAAAATAAAGCAGCAGATAATGTGTCCTATGACTTAGTTCTTAAGGATAGCTATGCAGATGGATTAATATCTGCAGAATGGAAATTTGACCCATATGATTATTTTCAAAGTGATGGAAAAATTCGTAGTGAAGAAATACCTGTTGAAGGTGTAGTAGTAGGAATTACAGCAATATTAAGATATGACGGCGAGGAAAGAATTCACAGTTTTTCTGTGGTGGCAGTTCCTAAAAGCATAAAAACTCTTGATGGGAAAATGGAGGCTATTTCGCGAGAAGTTGAAGCTGTAAATGAAGAAACTAGGGAAAATAAAGTTTTAAAACTTCCCCAAAAAGTGGGAAATATGTCAATTGCCTGGAAAGAAAAAATGAACTTTAGAGGTTTACAGGTGATTCTTCTTGGAATAGTTGCAATAGCAGGTGTTCAAATAGGGAAGAAGCGAGATAAAAAGCTTGAATTGGAACGAATCAAAAGAGAAAAGGAACAAGATTATCCATTGATAGTCAGTGAACTTTCAATTTTGATGGGCGCAGGAATGAGCTTTAGAAAAGCTCTTGAAAAAATGGTTATTTCATATCGAAAGGGAGTAGTAGAAAAAGGTAAAAAGCCTAGAGCCGGTTTCGAAGACATAGTAATAATGTATCGAAAAATGACAGATGGGTTAAGTGAATTACAAGCGATAGAAGAGCTAGGTAAAAATAGTGAGAGCAGAGAATATAGAAAGTTATCGATGTTGCTTGTACAAAACCTTAGAAAAGGTTCTAGAGATTTGCTTGATTGCTTAGAAAAAGAGGAAAAATACGCTTTTGAATTAAGAAAACAAAATGCAGTCAGAGCAGGTGAGAAGGCGTCTACTAAATTGTTAATCCCAATGGCTGGAATGCTTTTTATTGTAATAGTTATTTTGGTGGTGCCAGCAATGTTACAAATGAAAATGTAAAAGAGAGGAAAAAATATGAAATTTTTAGTAATTAAAAACAAGTTAAAAGAACTGCTTTTAGAAGAAGATGGAATAGGAACAGTTGAGATGATCTTAATTTTGGTTGTCTTAATAGGAATAGTTCTTATTTTTAAAGACCAGATGACTGCTCTTGTTGAGGGAATCTTTAAAACAATTAAATCAAAGGCTGGACAGGTATAGTGGCTAAAGGTTCATTGTCAGTATTCTTTTCAATGATAATAGCCATGGTTATGACTTTAATCTTGACCATGGCAGAATGTGTCAGATTATATGAGTTACATTCTTTTTCGCAGGAATATACGGATATGGCTGTGGAAAGTGCTTTCTCGGAATACAATCCTTATCTATGGTCCAATTATAAGATATTGGCGATAGATTTGGGATATGGAACAGAGTCCATTGGTTCGGGAATTCTTGAATCAAAGACTGTAGATTATTGTAAATATAATGCAAGTATTGATGGCGGATTTAATTATGCAAGATTAAGTCCTCAAGGATGTAATGCGAAGTATGCATTGTTAACTGATAATCAGGGCCAGGGAGTAGTAATACTGGGAGAGAAGGCAGCAATGGATGGAATGGCAAGTCAAGTAATTGATGGTATTAAAGGGCAAATAGATGCAATGAATAACATCGAAAAAGTTGAAGTTGAAAAGAAAGCCGATACAGGAAAAAGTACATTAGAAAAAGCTAAAAAGGATCAGGAAGATAAAAAGCATAAAGCTGCTACAGACAATAATCCCGAAACTAATCCGGCAGATTATGAGGAGCCAGGTTCTGTGGAGGACAATCCACTTGATGCTTTCAGTAGAATTCGAGAATCTTTTTCTAGAGGAATACTTGGAACGGTTACCAAAGAAGATGGTATATCTGACGCATCAGTGGAACTAGGGACGCTACCTTCCCATAGAACTCTTAAACAAGGAACGCTTTCAGTTTCTGGTGGAGGGGATGTTGTAGAAAAGGCATTATTCATAGATTATTTAATGACTAATTACAGTTATTATTGCAAGGATTTAAAACATGATGGGTTGAAATACGAGTTAGAATACATAATTGCGGGAAAGGAATCCGATGTGCAAAGTCTTGCTACAGTAGTTGAAGAAATCCTGCTGCTTAGAGAGGCAGCCAATTTTACAACCATAATGAAGAATGAGGCCATGAAAGCAGAAGCTATGGCGATAGCAGAAGTATTAGCAGGCTTTACCATGAATCCAGCAATTGTGGAGGCGATTAAATATGCCATTATTGCTGCTTGGGCTTACGTTGAAAGTACATTGGATATTCGACTTTTGCTAAGTGGAGGGAAAGTACCATTAATAAAAAATCTAGATCAATGGACATCTGATGTATGGCATTTGTCATCGGTTGGAGACGTAAATTTTAAGGCAAAAGATTCTAAAACAGGTGTTAGCTATAAACAATATTTGATGAGTTTTTTGGCATTAAACACTAATGAAACTTTAGCTATTAGGGCTTGCGATGTTATGGAAGATGCATTGATGCAAACAGAAGATTATAAGAACGTTCGCATGGATAACATGGCTTTTGCGGCAGATTTTTCTATAGATTATTCCGGAGAAGAAATGTTTTTATCTATGCTGACTCCTCAAGAAGAAAGTGGATATTATTTTACTAAAAGAAAGTGTATTTCTTATTAAATAATATAGGAAGGAGGTATAAATAGGTGTCTCGAAAAATCAAATTCTCATCCCCAAAAAGTCTTATTGCACGAGACAAAGAATTTAATCTATTTAATTTATTTCATATCAATAAAAATTCAATAATTGCCAAAACTCACGATAAACCTGTTCAGGTAGAGACGCCTATTTATACCCCCTTCAAAAAAGCAAGCTACACCATAGAAGCAGCTATAGTTATGCCTATATTTATAACAATAATGGTATTTGGAATGTTCATTTTTAGGCTGTTGCAGGTACAAGCTGGGGTGCAGCAGTCCATAAATTATGCAAGTAGAACAATGGCTGTGACATTGGGAAGTATAGCTAATGGAGGGGAATCAGACAAAGATGTAGAGATAAAGCCTGATGAACCAACGGTTTCCGGAGAAATATCTGAAGCAGCCCTAATGGCATCTACTATAGCTCTTTGCGGTGTAGAAATATCGAAGAATGAGGTGCCAATATCCTTTGTTGATGGAGGGGTAGTAGGCTTTAATTTTTTCAATACATCTGTTGAAGGAAATTACATTGATATAAAAGTTGATTATGTAATGACATTTCCGGTAGGTTTGATAGGAGATTTTTCTTTTGAAGTAAACCAAAGAGCAAGATGTAGAAAATGGGTAGGCTATGATAAGGCGGAAAATACTACAGATAGCAGATATGTTTATATTACGGAACATGGTGAAGCATATCATAATGATTTTTACTGCACATACTTAAATCCATCCGTTCATAGAATACCGAAAAGGGATTTAAAATCCGCTAGAAATAAAGGCGGCGCCATATACTATAAATGTGAAAAATGTGGTGGCAAGAAGGCAGGTACATTTATATTTATTACTGATTATGGCACGGCATATCATACAGATATCAACTGCACTAACATAAAGCACAATATCAGCAAGGTTCCTTATGAAGAGGTTAAGGATACAAAGCGGCCCTGTAGTAAATGTTCTGCGGGAGAAAATCATTGAAAGTAGTTAGTATGGTTGAACGATAGAGAATATTCAGAAGTTATTTTAAGGAGAAACATGGAAATATTAGGATTGCTTTGCATGTATACAACTGCTTCTTTAGAGGATTATAAAACAAGAACAATAGACGTTAGAAAAGTCGTTTTCTTTGGGATTGTAGGTTTAGTAATTAGTTTTTTCAAAGGTCAATATTCATTCTTGAGCATGCTAGGAGGAGTATTAATTGGCATATTTTTCTATATACTAAGTATTGTTAGTAAAGAAAAAATTGGAAAAGGTGACGCAATAATTATCGCAGCTACAGGAGCATACTTAGGTTTCGTAAATACGATAATTCTGGTCTGGATCAGTTCTGTTTTGGCTTTAATCGCAGGTTTGATAGTTGTTAGAAGGCATAAGCTTAATAATGAACCAGAATTACCCTTTATTCCTTTTATGTTGTTAGGATATGTTTTGATGCTTACAATAGGCACAATTAGAGGAGTATTAATATGAGATTAAAAGCCAGTTATACAGTAGAAGGGGCTGTAATTATTAGCATATGTATAATCTTTTTTGGGGTTGCAGTTTGTCTGGCCTATGACATTTTTAAAGAAATGCTCACTTGTGTTAGCTATAGCCAGGAATCTTTTGATGCAGTAAAGACATATAGATTAAAGGAAGGATTGGTTGGTATTTACCATGCCATAGTGGATTGACTTTATGGAATTTACATATAAAAGAAAACACAACGAAAGCTATATGGTGGCTGAGTTGGTACAGGATTACGATTCTTATGAAACAAGAATGATTAGGGAAAATACTATTAATGGTATACTAGATATAAACAAAATGAGTTTAAATGGAGTAACCCAGTATAATTATAATATTAGTCGAAAAATAAATTTGGAAGATTATATGTCATCTATAGATATTGATATTGAGGTAATGCAGAAAATCATCCTAGGTATGCAACTGTGCTTAGATGAGATTGCGAGATTTTTAATAGATGAAAGACATATTTGCATAGATAAAGATACTGTTTTTATAGAAAAAACAGGAGATAATATAAGAATAAACCTTTGCTATTATCCTATGGATAATGGAAGTGTTCAGGAACAGTTCCGAAGTCTTATGGAATATTTTCTCACAGTCGTTCCAGCATCAGATAGGACTCTTACACAGTTGGTTTATCAGGCATATGATAAATGTCTAAAAAATGATTATACGTTAAATGAAATCTTAGAATTGTTCCAATCAATTGAGGTTGAAAAGCCGGATATATATGTTGAACCAGTAAGCTTAGATGATGAGGAAGATGATTCGTACGAGGAAAGAGTTTTGGAAAGATCATCTGATATTTGCACCGAGGATTATTTGGCAAATTATTATGAAGATGATAGGAAATTGAGCTTTATGGATCATATTCTAAGTATGACAAAGAGATTTGGAAAAAATAAAAAAGAAGAAAATCGTAAATACGAATTGGAGTCAGAAGATTTTTATGTTGATCCATCCTTTGAATTAGATGAAAAGACAGTTCTTCTTACTGACGCCAAGCCTACAGGCAAGTTGATTTTTGACGGCCGTGGTGGCGAGGACGATTTTATTATCAATAAAGAAATCTTTAGAATTGGTTCTGGTCAAAACAATGACATGATACTCCATTCCAATACAGTGAGTAATTCCCATGCGAAAATTGTAAAAGAGAATGGGCACTATTATCTCATGGATTTAAACAGTCTGAATGGCACCACAGTAAATGAAGAAGCTCTTTGCTATAAACAAAGGTATAAACTAAAGCCCATGGATAAAATAGCTTTTGCTACTGAAAGATACATATTCATGTAAGAAGTTGAAAATGTAATCGTACGATTTATATGACAATTTCGTACTATTGTGATACAATAATAGTACGAATGGAGGGATTGATATGTCTATTACGATAACAGAATTAAAGGCTAACTTGGGCAAATATTTAAGTGAGGCTAATGAAAAAGATATCTTTATAACAAAAAACGGCAAGATTATCGCTAAAATATCTGCACCTTATCAGAATAAAAGAGAGTTAGTTGATGAATTGTTTGGAGCAATTCCATCGACTATTAGTAGCGAGAATCTAAAGGAGGAGAGATTATCTAAAACATGAATAAAGTAGTTCTAGATACTTGTGTGGTAATAGATTTTATACAAAACCGCAAACCTTATTCAGAGTCTGCAAAGGAGATATTTTACTTGATTGCAGACAAGAAAATTGAGGGAAACATTACAGCAAATACTGTTGCAGATATTTATTATTTGACACATAAATATACACATAATCATGTCGCGTCCAAAAAGATTATTAGTAAACTATTAAGTCTTGTTGATACACTTGATGTAAATAAGGACGATGTTCTGAATGCTTTGGACAGTGAGATAAATGATTATGAAGATGCCATCTTGCATGAGTCAGCGCGACGAAATAAAATAAATGTAATTGTTACAAGAAATATAAAAGACTACAAAAATGCTGTTATTGATGTAGAAACTCCTGCTGAATTTTTAAAAAGATTTTGAAATTATAGGCTACCCTACCTGGGGTAGCTTTTATATTTATTAAAAATTAATTAAAAGACGTGAATAGAAGTGTAATCCATTGTTTAGAATGCTAATTTCTGTTAAAATAAATGAAGTTTGTGGGACTTTTTGACAGATAAAAGGTCTCTAGATTAGGAGATTTAATATAATGAGTGTTATTGACAAGATTTTTGGTACACATTCACAGCGCGAGCTTAAGCGAATAGCTCCAATTGTGGATAAGATTGAATCATATAGAGAGGCAATGGGAGCTCTCTCTGATGAGGAGCTCAAGGGTAAGACTGTAGAGTTCAAGGATAGACTGGCAAATGGTGAGACATTAGATGATTTGCTCCCAGAGGCATATGCTGTTGTTCGAGAGGCAGGTAAGAGAGCTCTTGGAATGGAGCATTTTAGAGTACAGCTTATAGGTGGTATCATTCTTCATCAGGGACGTATCGCGGAGATGCGTACAGGTGAAGGTAAGACATTGGTTTCTACTCTTCCAGCGTATCTTAATGCGCTTGCAGGCAAGGGAGTTCACATAGTTACTGTTAATGATTACCTTGCAAAGCGTGATGCTGAGTGGATGGGAGAGGTTCATCGTTTCCTTGGTCTTACAGTTGGTGTTGTTCTTAACGACATGACTAAAGAGGAGCGTCAGGAGGCATACAATTGCGACATCACATATATCACTAACAACGAGCTTGGTTTTGATTATTTACGTGATAATATGTGCGTATATGAAAAGGATTTAGTACAGCGTGGCCTCAACTTCTGTATCATTGATGAGGTGGATTCAGTTCTTATTGACGAGGCTCGTACACCACTTATTATTTCTGGTCAGTCTGGTAAGTCTACTAAGCTTTATGAGCTTTGTGACGTGCTTGCTCGTCAGCTCCAGCGTGGCGAGGACCTTCCAGAATTTTCCAAGATGGACGCCATCATGGGTGTTGAACGAAATGAGACCGGTGATTTCATAGTAGATGAAAAGGATAAGGTTGTTAACCTTACAGCTCAAGGTGTCGAGAAGGTAGAGCAGTTCTTCCACATCGAAAACCTTGCAGATCCAGAGAATCTTGAGATTCAGCACAACATCATTCTTGCCCTTCGTGCACATAACCTTATGTTCAAGGATCAGGATTATGTTGTTTCAGATAATCAGGTAATGATTGTTGATTCATTTACAGGACGTATTATGCCAGGTCGTCGCTATTCTGATGGTTTACATCAGGCTATCGAGGCTAAGGAGCATGTTGAGGTTAAGCGTGAGTCAATGACTCTTGCTAGCATTACATTCCAGAACTTCTTTAACAAATATGAAAAGAAGGCAGGTATGACAGGTACAGCTCTTACTGAGGAGCAAGAGTTCCGTGATATTTACGGCATGGACGTTGTAGAGGTTCCTACCAACAAGCCAATTCAGCGTATTGACCATGACGATGCTGTATACAAAACCAAGAAGGAAAAGTACAAGGCTGTTGTCGAAGAAGTTAAGCTTGCTCATGACAAGGGACAGCCAGTACTGGTTGGTACAATTGATATTGATATTTCAGAACTTGTTTCAAAGATGCTTCGCAGAGAGGGTATCGAGCACAACGTATTAAATGCTAAATACCACGAGAAAGAAGCTGAAATTGTTGCTGAGGCAGGTAAGCATGGTGCTGTTACTATCGCAACTAACATGGCCGGTCGTGGTACAGATATTAAGCTTGACGAGGAGGCACGTGCAGCAGGTGGTCTTAAGATTATCGGTACAGAGCGTCATGAGTCACGTCGTATCGACAATCAGCTTCGTGGTCGTTCAGGACGTCAAGGTGATGTAGGTGAGTCGCAGTTCTTCATCTCTCTTGAAGATGATCTTATGAGATTGTTCGGTTCAGAGCGATTAATAGGTATGTTCAATGCTCTAGGTGTTCCAGAGGGTGAACAGATTAAGCACAAGATGCTTTCTGATGCCATTGAAAAGGCGCAGAAGAAGATTGAGGAAAACAACTTCTCAGCTCGTAAGAACTTACTTGATTACGATCAGGTTATGAATGAGCAGAGAGAGCTTATATACTCACAGCGTCACAGAGTTCTTATGGGGGAGGATATGCATGAGCAGATTCTTTCTATGATTCGTGACAAGGTGGATGAGTGTGTTGAAAAGACTATTCCAGATGATGTAGAAAAGGAACTTTGGGAGCTTCAGGAGCTTAACCATCTCCTTTGCCCAGTAATTCCAGTGCCAGTTATGACACAGCTTTCAATTGCCAACATCAAGTCAAAACAGGAATTAAAGGATACACTTACTGATATTGCACTCAAGATGATTGCAGACAAGGAAAAAGAATTCGAGCAGCCAGAGCAGTTTAGAGAGGTTGAACGAGTTATCCTTCTTAGAGTTATCGATCGTAAGTGGATGGAAGAAATCGATGATATGGAGCAGCTTCGTCAGGGCATTCGTCTTCAGGCGTATGGCCAACGTAACCCAGTTGACGAGTACAAGGCAGCCAGCTACGATATGCTTGACGCCATGAATGCAGCTATCATCAATGATACACTTACATTGCTTTACAAGATTCGCATCGAGAAGAAAATCGAGCGTGAAGAAGTTGCCAAGGTTACAGGAACAAACAAGGATGAATCAGCAACTCGAGCACCAAAGAAGCGTGCCGAGAAAAAGGTTTTCCCAAATGATCCATGTCCTTGCGGAAGTGGACTAAAATATAAACAGTGTTGCGGTAGAAGCAAGTAATAATCTACAGCTTTGCTGTAAGATTATTGCTTGCTACGACGCACCGCCATCGCCGAAGGCGATTATAATCGGTGCGTCTTCCCGCTTTATGAGAGGAAGAATAATGGCGCAGACTTCCCGCTTTTGTGGAAGGGTAATCGGTGCGTCTTCCCGCATTATAACGTGATTTAGACAGAACCATCTCCAAGAGAGGTGGTTTTTGTAGTTAGAGGTGTCTATGACTCAATTAGAAGAATATTACAACAAATTTAATGAAGACAAACGTCTTAACAGCCGCCATGGTATCATGGAATTTACAGTCACTATGAAGTATGTTCATAAATATTTGGACCAGTTGGCCGATGAGACGGGAAAGCAAAAGTCTGAAATTAAGATTCTTGATATCGGTGCGGCTACCGGAGGTTATAGTATTCCGCTGTGGCAAGAAGGATACGATGTAACAGCTGTTGAGTTAGTAAAGCACAACCTAGGAATGCTTAAAGCTAAAGGAACAGGTGTAAAGGCCTTCCAAGGAAATGCTCTTAAGCTCAAGAGATTTGAAAATGAATCTTTCGACTTCACTCTTTTGTTTGGTCCAATGTACCATCTAAAGACAAGAGAAGAACAGTTACAGGCACTTACGGAAGCAAAGCGCGTCACGAAGACGGGTGGGTATATTCTTGTTGCATATGTTATGAACGAATACGCTTTTCTTACCTATGGAATTAAAGAAGGTCATATATTGGAAAACATCGTTGAGGGTAAGCTAGATGACACCTTCCATGTTCGCCCAGGAGAGGATGATCTTTACATGTTTATGCGTACAGAGGATATTGAAAGTCTTAATAAAGATGCTGCTTTAAAGCGCGTGCAAATTATTTCACCAGATGGGCCTGCAAACCACATGCGTCGAGAGGTCAACGCACTAACAGAAGAGCAGTTTGTACAGTTTATTAACTATCAGTTGTCAGTTTGTGAAAGAGCAGATTTACTTGGAGCCAGTGCCCATACAGTAGATATTTTGCAGAAGATATAGAACTTTTTATCTAATAGCCTCCATGTTTACAAAAACAGTAATAAATAGTAATATAAAAACAGAAACAGTAATAAATAGTAATAGAAAGTAATAAACAGTAATAAGAGATTTCGAACAGTAATAAATAGTAATAGCAATTAGGAGGCAGGATATGGAGAATCCTTTCAGATTGGATTTTGGAGCCAAACCAAAACTTTACATTCCTAGAAAAGACGGGGAAGAGACGATTATAAATACTTTTTTATCGAAAGAGCCATCTACACATTTATATATGATTATTGGTGCTAGAGGAATGGGCAAAACGGTAATGATGACGTCCATATCTCAGAAGATAGAGGAAATGGATAAATGGATACATATAGACTTGTCATCAGATAATACAATGGTAGATTTTATTTCTGAATTAGAGGCCAAATGTAAGTCTAAAGTTCCGAAAATAAATATCTCTGTAAACATTAAGGCCATTCAAATAGAGTTTTCTTCCAAGGAGGCTCAATATAGCACAATAAAAGTAGAGATAAATAAAATTTTGGAGAAACTTAAGAAAAACAATATAAGAGTTTTGATTACAATTGATGAAGCAGTAAATTCCGCTTCTATGCGGGAGTTTGCGACTTATTTCCAACAGTGCCTTAGAAAGGAATATCCTATATTTGCCATAATGACAGGCCTTTTTAAGAATATTAGGGCATTGGAAAATAATAAGTCGTTAACATTTTTGAGAAGAGCGGAAAAAATAAATCTTGAACCTTTGGATTCTTATAGGGTTGCATCAGAGTATAAAGATACGCTGAAAATGAAATTCGATGATGCTATCGAAGCTGCAGAGTTAATAGATGGATATTCTTATGCTTTCCAAATGTTAGGTTACTTACTGTTTAAAGAAGAAAAGATGAAAATTGATAGTGAGATATGTAGCGAACTAAAATATGCACTTTTTGAAAAATCCTACGATAAGATTTGGGAAGAACTGTCAATTAATGAACAGAATATTTGTATAGAGATTTCAAAAGCAGAGCAGGAGGCTGAAGCAAGTAAAATAAAAGCAGCTTTAAAGATTGATGACAATAATTTTTCTACCTATAGAAGTACGTTGATTAAAGGTGGAGTTTTATTAGCAACCACAGCTCGAGGGAAATTAAAGTTTGCATTACCTTTCTTTAAAGAATACATATTAAGCACTATTAGATAGTAACAAAAAGGAAGAACACTTGTTATGAAAATATTATTTTTAGAAGATGACGATGCAATTGCAATGGGATTAAAGTACTCTCTTGAAAATGAGAGTTATCAGGTGAGTCATGCCAAAACGGCAGCGGAGGCAGAGGCTATCTTTAAAAAGGATGATTTTGACCTGTGCATACTTGATGTAAACTTACCTGATGGAAATGGTTATGATGTATGCAAAAAAATAAAGAGCCAGGCTGATACTCCAGTTATCTTTTTGACAGCTTATGATGACGAAGTAAATGTAGTTATGGGCTTAGAACTAGGTGCGGATGATTACATTTGTAAGCCATTTAGAGTGAAAGAGTTAATGGCAAGAATTAAAACGGTTATACGTAGAAATGAAAAGTCACCTACCAAAGAAGATGCTTCAAATATTATTTCAATAAAAAATATTCGTATATACGTTAACGAAGCAAAGGTTACAAGATTGGATACAGATGATAATCAAGAGATAGATACGGAGTTGACTGCAGTAGAATATCGTCTGTTGCTTGATTTTGTAAACAATAGAGGCAATGTTCTTACTCGCAATCAGATTTTGCAGGATTTGTGGGATGTCAGTGGAGACTTTGTAAATGACAATACTCTAACAGTTTATATAAAACGTCTTCGTGACAAGATAGAACTAGATTCTACCAACCCTGAGATTATCAAGACAGTCAGGGGTATAGGTTATATTCTTGAAAAATAAACGAAACTAAGCGCACTCAAATTAAAAGGGAGAATATAATGACAGGAATCTTAATAATTGCAATCGTAATAATAATTGTTCTTGTGCTTAAGTATTATATGCAGCAG
>Ga0129307_1002812_pt1 | contig 12487 bp, 14 predicted proteins | sample P1105metagenome_FD_94437 | JGI IMG/M metagenome (GOLD analysis project Ga0129307, IMG submission 94437) | Capybara group fecal microbial communities from Wisconsin, USA - P1105 metagenome | ecosystem: Host-associated > Mammals > Digestive system > Large intestine > Fecal | place: USA: Wisconsin... | reverse complement strand
TGGCGGTGCAGATACGCAGTCAGATTTTTCGTCAGATTGTATGAAAATGACGCCGCTGGGCTGACGCCCAGCAAGGAGTTTTCGTGCAAGATGACGGAAAATATGCAAGTAGATGCGCTGCCAGCTTTGTGCGGTGTTGCCTTAAAGCGCACGCATAAGAAAACCGTCTGCCTTTTCAGACAGACGGTGATCGTCAATTTCCATTTTTGATCTTTTCACTCAGCGCAAGTATCTCATCACGGTATTTTTCACGGCTGCGTTTTGTGACTGCCTTGCTGACAGGCGTAGCCAATGCCGCCAGAATAAAACCAACTGCTCCCGCTGCTGCTCCTGCCGCAAAGTGCGAAAAGCTCAGGAGCAGTATCACACCGCCAGTCAGTATCAGAACACCCGTAAGCCCCACCGCAATGCCTGCAAAGGTGCCGGGCAGCTCTGCCTTACGATCAAGTCGCTTTAGCCTGTCAAGATCGCTGTCGGGCTTTTTAGGAACTGAGATATATTTGGCAGCTATCCTGTCTGCCTCGCTGTTTTTTGCGGGTGAATAGCTGTATGTAAACTTATCCTCGCTCATCGTCGTTACCTCCGTTCTCATTATGCAGTATCACCGTAAATGTGCTGCCCTTTCCCAACTCGGAGCTTACTGTTATCTCTCCGCCGATGATGTCGATGATCCTTTTGACAAGTGCAAGACCGAGACCGTTTCCTTTTGATGCATGGGAAGTGTCCCCCTGATAGAACTTGTCGAAAATGTGTCTGCCCGTTTCGCTGTCAATGCCGCAGCCTGTATCTGAAATGCTCACGGCTGCACCGCCGTTCATTCGCTTCACCGCAACGGATACAGTACCGCCCTCGTCGGTGAACTTGATCGCATTTGAAAGCAGATTGTTCCAGACAATGCTAAGAAGCTCAGGATCAGCGTTTATCATAATATCGTCATCAATGTCCGTTTCTATCTCAATGTTCTTCTTTTCCCATTCGTTCTCGAACTCAAGCATACACTCGCATACAAGCTCGCTCAGAACTATCACTTTATTTTCGGGGAATATCTGCTGGTTTTCAAGCTTGTTCAGCTTTAAGATGTTTGTAACAAGAGCCGCCAGCCGCTTTGTGGCATCATCTATTGCTAAAGCGTATTCCATTCTGTCATTTTCCGAAAGACCGGGTGAGCGAAGCAGGGCAGCATAGTTTTGAATGACTGCAAGGGGTGTTTTCATTTCGTGGGATACATTAGAAACAAAATCCGTCCGCAGGGTCTCGACGCCTGCAAGCTCATCAGCCATTTTGTTGATGCGTTCTATGATGGTATTATACTTATTGCTGCCCAACGGATCTGAAAAGGGTTCTATTCGTTCTGAAAAATTGCCCTGCGTCAGCCTTTCAAGACCGTCAGAGATACGCTTTACGGGGCGGTCGGTCATGAACTTCTTTCGCAGCCTGTCGATCAACCACACGATAAAAGCGATAAAAAGCGCATTACCAAATGTCAGCACAGCACTTTTACGGAGCGAATCCTCCGGTATATCAAGACCGTGAAAGAACAGCTCAAATGAAGCGGTCAGCACAAAAGAGATAAAAAACAGTATCCCGAAGTATTCAAGCACACTCAGCAGCCTGCTGCGCCAGCCGCCATTCACTTCAGCACCGCCTTGTAGCCTAAGCCGTGAACTGTGACGATCTCAAATTCATCACAGTTTTCAAACTTCTCTCTCAATTTTCGCATATATACATCCACCGAGCGCAAGCCTGAAGTTGCCTCGATATCCCAGAATTCATTCATCAGCTGAGAGCGTGTGAAGGTCTTTTTGGGATTTGAGAGCAGTTTGAACAGCAAATTGAACTCACGAACTGTCAATGTGATCTCCTCGCCGTCATAGATACAGCTCTGCTCGTCTTCGTTCATGGTAAGTCTGCCAATGGTCAGCAACTTGTTTGCACTGATATTGGCACGGCGGAGGATCGCACCTATTTTCAAAAGCAGTTCCTCTAAATTGACAGGCTTCACGAGATAATCGTCAATACCGAGCTTGTAGCCCCTCTGCATCGAACGCATATCGTCCTTTGCGGTCATGAACAGAATCGGGATATCCTTGTTGAGCCCTCTTACTGTTTCAGCAAACTCAAAGCCGTCAATCTTCGGCATCATGATATCTGAAATGATCAAATCAAAGCTCGCACCGTACATCTCATCATAGGCATCAACAGCATTCAGACATCCCACCGCTTCATAGCCATTCAGACACAGATATTTGCATACAGTGGCGTTCAGCTCCTTGTCATCCTCAACCACAAGGATCCGTATCATATCATCAGCTCCTTAGAGATATTCTGATTTTATTATACCACACCCGCCCTCTGATTTCAATATCTCTGCGCTATTTTAACATTTCTCAAACATTTTGTCTTTGCACTGTAGGCAGGAGAAATACAGATGAGCAGTACAGGTCAATACGAAACCATGTTGATCACAAATTAATGGGCATCTGAAAAGAAAAACAGAGCTATGCCTTCCGTACACGGTCACGGAGGACATAGCCCTTTCCTTATGCTATGATATTATTTGTCCTGAATTTCCTGCATCATATTTGCTCCATCCTTGAAGCCAATCTTGTAGGCAGCTCTCATCTCAGTGGCGGCAGTATCGCTCACGCAGTCAAGTATCTGGTGGAATATATCAATCTGCTCCTCACTCAGCGAATCTTCAAAGGGTATGCAGAGAACGTTGAACTCATCAGAGAACTCAGCGGTCGGTTTTATAGTGTAAAACCAACCGTCCGAACATAACCAAAATAATCGTTGTTAAGGTGTTGCCTACGGCACACCCATTGCAGCACTCCACCATATTCTGAAAGTGACGTAAAACCGCAGTTTTCTTATATACTGAATTTCACCTCAATACCTTTCTCATCGCTTACATAGACAGCTTCAAGCATAACTGCTGCAAGTTCGTGCTTTTCCGGAATAGAGAGCTTATCCCAATGCTTCATCGGTTCTTCCAAAGGTGCGGTATCTACCGTTCTGCGTTTACGAGCCTTAGCCTGAATCTTACGTTCCAAAACCGCCTTCTGTTCGTGCAGTTCATTGACCGTATTCTGAATATACTCAAACAGCACCGTATCGGCATCACCGAGTTTTTTCATCAGCTTGCGGATTTCCTCATCGATTTTGATGATCTCAGCCCTCAGTGCTTCAGTGTCAGCATCGGGAGCGTCTGCACTTCGCTTTGCGATCACAAGCTGATCGATACGGTCACGCATCGCCTGCTCGACAGCGCTCTCAACTTCTTCGGGACGAAGTTTCAGGAACTTTTTTACACAGCCTTCCTTACGGTATGCTCCCGAATCTCTGAGGTATCTGTAACGCTTTCCGCTTTTAGCATTGTCATAGTAGTGGATTTCCAAATGATAACCGCAGTGACCGCATTTCAGAAATCCTGTCAGCCATGAATGGTTGGCGTTCGCATTGTTGGGAATACGCTTATTATGGGCTTTCTTGTCCTGCACTGCAAGCCATGTGCTCGCATCGACAAGCCCTTCGTGATACCCGACTTTAACGAATGTCACCCCCGAAGTTCTATGAATGAAAACACCATGAATGCCGTCATATGCTTCAATATCATCAAGAATTTCATAGCCTTTGGAAACAAAAAAAGCATACACTTCTTTGTCGGCTCTCACATACAGCGGACTTTCAAGTATACGGCTGATATGACTTCTGTCCATATTGTCCTTTATCTCGCCGTTATGCTTGGAAAGCGTGTAAATATCGTTCTCCTTAAAGTATTCGATCACATCTTTCAGTGATGTCGTCGGATTCTGATAAAGGTCATAAGCGATCTTCACCGATTCTGCCTGTTCCGAAGGAACAAGCACCGAGCCTGTCTTGCCGTTCACCGTTCTGCGCTCGGAGGTAAATCCGTAGTAGGTCTTACCGCCTTGATAAAAGCCCGTTTCCCTTGCTCTTGTGCTGTAAGCATCGGCTACACGGGCGGCGATAGTTTCACGCTCAAACTCCGCAAAATTCAGCAGATTGTTTCTCATCATACGCCCTTCTTTTGTCTCCGTGTTGAACGGTTCAGAAAGAGAGTAGACGGTCACCCCATAGCGGTCAAGTTCGTCTGTGATATTGAGATACTCACGCATATTTCTTGAAAATCTATCGTACTTCTTCACCACGATCCTGCTGATAAGACCGTCACGGGCGTCCTGCATCATCTGCATAAAAGCAGGGCGGTGCTGAACATCTTTTCCCGATTTTCCATCGTCACAGTATACCTGATATTCGCAGTTTCCAACGAATCTGATACATTCCTCCCTCTGTGCGGAAATGGACAGCGAATTGTTGCCCTTATCCTTATCGCTAACGGATCTGCGGACATAGATAGCCGTAATTCCGTTGTTGTTTATTGTTGTCTTTTTCATATTATCGACCTCCGATTATTAGTATCAACTTGTTGATACGGCAATCGTACAGCCGATATTGCGGTATCTATATTGTAGCGCATATCGGCTGAGATTGCAAGTGATTTTTCAAAATTTTTACTCAGCGATATGCTTTGTGAGAATGTCATAGATACGATTGATCTTCGCTACCCGAATTGCTTCGGGGACACTCTCGGGGCAGATAACTTTTACTTTAAGCACCTTGCCCTTATCGGAGATCACAGTATCTGCCTTCTCTCTATCTATGGCAGTTTTTGTCTCTTTCAAATTTCTCCTTTCCGCCTGCGATATCTTTCTCTCTACACGCAATGGCTTTTAGTTGCAGGGTCGTTACTCCTGCACAGGGTCGCCGTGCGGAACGGCAGAGCCGTCCCATATCACAGCTATCGTTTTGTTGTCGGATATATTTTTAATCCGAGTAAGGATCATTCTTCTCAAAGAAAGAAGTCGGACCAAGCATTTCTTCCTCGTCAGCAACATCGGCATAGCTGTTATCCGACACGGATTTATCATCAGCAACAGGCATTACCGCCTGCTCGTGTTCTCTTGCGATCATATCAGCAAGAGCCTGTCCCTCACAGCTATACTGCTTGCACAGCGACTGATAGATCAGCAGAGCTTTTTGCTCGCTCAGTTTTTCGCATTCAGCCGTGTCGCTTTCGATACGCTCTTTCAGCTTGCCGATCTTCTCATCAAGTTTCGAGAGTTTCTTTGCAATGTCAGCCATATCATCACCACCGTTCGTTTCAGATTTCGGGAAGATACCCGATGATAATATTATAGCGCGCAACGTCTTACTTTGTCTATTGGCAGTGCGCATGAACTTTGGCGTGCCAGATGACTTTTACGTTCGACAAATTGTTATGGGGAATTTATTTTGACATCAAAAATCACACCGTAGAGATACAGCTTTTAAGCATCGAAAACAGGATTATTCAATACAAGTCGCATAGCTACAAACACGCTGATAAGCGCCTGAGCGACTATGAGAGTTCGCGCAGAAATATTTTCACGGGAACGATGAGAATAAATCTGTCCGACCTCAGCGGTTGGAAGAATATCAAAATCAAACCCAGCAAGCTCTGCATATTGTGTACACAAGTTCACAATATGCGCTGGCTTTCAAACCCAGCAAGCTCGGTATTCATGGGGTACATTTTGAAAAATGACCACCCTGAATACAACAGCTTGTCAGAGGGTTTTGCACCCCTAAGACCCCGCTTGAAAAATGAAAGAAAAAGTGATATAATGGATATTGAAAATGGGCGAATACTAAGATTTTGGAGGTTTGTCTATGAATATAAAGAGTGATGATGAACGGAAGTCAAAGGTGCTGAAAGTCCGCTTGAATGACAAGGAGTTTGCCAAGCTGAAACAGTACACCGAGGAAAGCGGTCTGCGCTCTATGTCGGAATATATTTTCAACTCTATTCTTGCCACACCGATCATTGAGATCACGGACGAAGAACTTGCACCCGACAAGGCAAGATTCAAAAAGATTGCAGACCGAATAAATTCCATAGCAATTCAGGTCAATCAGACGGGAAATATTTATCCTGAAGATATGCAGGAAATCAAGAAAGGTTTAGCCGAAATTCAGAGCAAACTTACAGAGTATCAAGCAAAGTTGGAACGCTTTGCCGTGACACCGCAGACGTTCAGAGCGATAGTCGATAAGGCTCACGAGGACGTGAGAGAATAAGAGGAAAAATGCACCGAGGAAAATGATTTTATTGCTGCGCCCTGCACAAGAATGATTACAATTATTTCGCAGAGCTGGACTCTGAAAACGAAATTGGCTATAATAAACTTACAATACTTTTTGGAGGTGCAGTATATGTTAGCAATACCCGAATTGGCAATGCCTAAAAGTCAGACGGTCATTACCGTCTGCAACGGCAAGCGTGAGGTCTGGACGGACTACGAACAGGCAAAGGAATATTTTCTCGAAATGATGATGACCGCCAAGGGCGAGGAGCGTAATCGAGCAGAGTGCGTTTACATTCAGTTGCTTCACGGACTTGATGTGTGTAGCGACGAGGACGAATAATCAAAAAGGCTTTGCAGAAATGCAGAGCCTTTTGCTTTGCCCTCTGGCGAACGGAAATGCCCCTCAGAGCCGTCCGTGATGATAATGGGGGATATCCTTCTGAAAAGAAATAACGCTCTCAGACACACCGAGAGCGTTTGATTCGTTATACAGTTTTGGGAGTGTTGCCTTTATCATGACAAAGTGTTATCATAAATACCACTGCCACCACGATCATCGGCACATATTCAAATACATCTGCGATCACACCAAGGTCAGCATTTTCGGGGATATTGCCCTGATATACGAGGTCTGCCAATGCACCTTGACTTTCATTGAACATATAATGCCCGATCACCGCGGGGAATACGCTGTCTGTCTTTTTCGTCAGCCACATCAGGAACACGCCGAAAAGCGTGAGCTGTATCATTCTTCCGCCGCACATAGCAAAAACATCGGACATTGCACTTCCACAGCCTGCAATATCCATGGGCAGATGCCACAGTCCCCACACGATGCCGCCCACGATACAAGTTCCGACTGTGCCGAGCAGCGGTTCCATTTTCTGATTCATATATCCACGCCAGCCCAGTTCTTCACCAATCAGACCGATCGACATGACCGCCGACATTGCTGCAAGGGTAAATGCACTTGCCAGCACATTCTGAGCCGTAAAAGCGCCGAGCCAGTCAGCATGACCACTTATGATAACAGGAAGCAGGAATTTAGCGGAGAAGCAGATCAGCGGAAGCCCGAATGCCAGCAGATACCATTTGAAATTTCCGCTGAGATTTAGGTGCAGCTTCATATCACGAAAGCCCTCTTTGGTGACGGCTCTTGTGATGAGGCTTGCAATGGCAGGAGAGAATGAAAATATCATGTATATGATATAGAACACCGTATTTGATGCATTCATGGGCTTTCTGCAAAGAATGAAGACCAGCATGAACGCAAATACGATCAGCAGATAGATTCCGATCCGCTTTGCACACTCTTTTTTAGTGGTCATACTGCTCCACCCCCTTCAGATATATCCTGCACGAAATGCGGTATGAAAGATAATATATCACAAGCACCGAAACACTAAGTATCCCGAATATCATAGACAGATTATCACCGCTGAACAGCTTTTCGGCTGTTTCAAACAAGGCAACGCTGAAATTACAGAAATTAGTAAGTATCATTACAGATATGATGATGGTAAATACAAGAGAATATATCAGCTTGATAAGGCTGCCTTTTTTGTTGCCGTAACGCAGCGTGAAGGGGGTATCAATAGCACGCAGAAGCATCTGTACGAATATGAGCGGCACACTGATATTGCTGAGGTCTTTGATCTCTGTGGTACCGATATCGAAAGCGACGGCACAGAGTAATTTGTCAAACATTTGCAGGCTGAACATAAACAGCACGACCATACCGAAAACCATTTCATATTTCACACGCAGAAACCCCTTGTAGCCGTCAGAAGTTGAAGTGATCCAATACCCCCACAGCTTTCTGTCATCGCCTCTCAGCACCATGGTTTGCAGACCGCCTGAAACCAGAAAAGCGCATATCGTTCCGAATGTGCGAACAGTATTGATGTCACCGATAATATCCTTTTCAAATAAGAATACCGTAGGCAAAGCACCGCAAAGTATCATAGAGAGGATAAACCAGCGGTTCTGCTTCCATTCCTTGTAAACAAGTCCCGTCATTACGGCTCTCTCCTTTCGTGCGACCTCCACATCGCAAGGAAGAATAATATACATAAAACTACAAAAACAGCTGATATGCAGAGCAATGTTTTTTCGGAGCACAAAATAGTTTCAAATTTGTTGACCATTTCTTGCGAGATCATAGCACCGTCCTTGGCAGACTTATCATCATTATTCATCCCGGGAAACAAGTCAAAAACTCTTAATACAACACCTGCGCCGACAAAAGCAATTACGCCTATGATCTTCAGCTGATTTTTATCGTTTGCAAACATTAAGATATAGCTGTAAGCGATATCGACCAGCATCACGGCACAGACTGCACCGAGATAAATATTCAGCATCAGGCAAACAGGATCGAACCCCTCCACTACAATGTTGATACCCGTTATGATCTTGCATACCAATGCAAAAGCCGCTGATAAAAGTCCGAACAGCAAGATAAAGCTCAGCTTAATCAGCAGATCAGACAGAGCCTGCTGTTTGGCAGTGGCTGGCAGAATATATGAATACCGTTTCCAGCCGGAATTTATATCTGCTTTCTGCAAACCATTGTTCGTACCTGCCATAAAGCCGCCTGTCAGTGTAACAACACCGGAAGCAAATATAACTATGCTCAACAGATCCTCGTTCATTACCGAAGCACCTGACAGTCCACCAAGCATGATCGCTGTCAGCATCAGCAGCGACAGCAGAAGAAAAAGTATCAGCATAAGGAGAAAACGCTTGCGTGTCAGCTTCAATTCACGGTAAATTAGCGATCTGTATAATTTCATTATGACCACTCCTTTACATCACGGTGAACATAGTAGAGCATAATGTCGTCAAGGCTTGCCGGGTCAATTACGCAGTCACGGTATTTGTAGGACGCATTCTCACGGTCGTTCACCATGACCTCTGCGCCGAAATTGTTCAGGCGTATGCTGACGATATCCCCAGAGTCAATCTCCGAGAGCTTCTCCTTATCACATTTGAGGATACCATGACGCTCAATGATCTCGTCCTTATAGCCCGTCAGCAGGATCTTTCCCTTGTCGATGAACGTCACCATATCTGCGATTTTTTCAAGGTCGGAGGTTATATGCGAGGACATGAGGATAGAGCGCTCACCGTTTTGCAGATACTCCATGAAGATGTGCAAAATTTCGTCACGCACAACGGGGTCAAGACCGGTCGTGGCTTCGTCCATGACAAGCAGTTCCGCATTATGAGACAGCGCACAGGCGATCTGCAATTTCATCTTCATGCCCTTTGAAAACTGTCCTATCTTCTTTTTGACAGGAAGCTGAAAACGCTCCAAATACTGCTGATACGCAGTATTGTCCCATTCGGGGTACATCCCCTCAAATATCCTTGCCATATCCTTTGCAGTAAATACATCATGGAACGGCAGCTCGTCAAATACCACAGCGATACGCTTTTTGATCGCTGTTTCGTCCTTGATATGGTCAAGACCGAGCAGACGTATCTCGCCGCTGTCAATGTCTGTGATATGCAAAAGACTGCGGATCGTTGTGGTCTTGCCTGCGCCGTTCTGCCCGATAAATCCCATGATGCAGCCCTTCGGCACATCAAAGCTGATGCTGTCGAGCGTGAAGCCGTCGTAACGCTTTGTCACGCCCTTGATCTCAATCGCATTATCAAATGCGGTCATGTTAATCCCCTCCGTTTACAAGGTCAAGAAGCTCATGAAGCTCCTGCATCGTGATACCTGCTTTTTGCGCCGTATCACTTGCTTCTATCAATAAAGATTCGATCCGCTTGATCTGCTCCTCACGATAAAGCTCCAGGTTCTGTGCCTTGACAAAAGAGCCCCTGCCCGTGTAGCTTTCAATAAAGCCGTCACGTTCAAGCTCCTCGTAGGCACGCTTCGTTGTCATAAAGCTGATACGAAGTTCAGTCGCCAAAATGCGCATTGAGGGCAGCATTTCGCCCTCTTTCAGCTTTCCCTCCAGTATCAGCGTTTTGATCTGGTTAGCGATCTGCAAATAGATCGGTTCGCCGGATGCGTTGCTGATGTTGATATTCATGATTCGTGTACACTCCTTCGGGGTCAAGGCTCTCACAGCATTTGCAACTACCGCAAAAGTCTAAATTGTATAACCTCTATGTATACAATTATAGCAGGTGCGTTACGGTTTGTCAAGTGGTTTTGAGAAATATTTTTGAAATAGCATAATATATGCAAAAAGCGATGTCCTCCGAATATTGGAGAGCATCGCTCCTTATATCGCAATATCGACTATACATACCGTAACTTATCGTTTAGTGGGAGTGCCGCAATAGGCACGACGGTGACGAACTCAAGAACTGCTCAGTTGATTCGCCGTCAGGCTTTTCATTGTAGCATTTCTTTCAGAACCTATCAAGGGCAAGCCGCCTGCGGCGGTGGCTGGGTTTGCCTCTGGTTGGCTTTTTTATTTTCTCTGTATGCTGTCAATTATATAGCTCAAGCAATCTGTTTATTCTATTTTGAATGAATCCATTCAGAGCTGTCAGTCTATCATCAGAGACTGTATACTCATTGTGATTGACAAAACTGAAATCTTTAATGCTTTCGAGCCTATTATGCATTTCTTTGCTCATAAGTTGAGGAATATGGTCATCAAAGCTGTAATATGCAAATGGAACATGATTACTTCCGTATTCGATAAAACCTTCTACTGATTCATTCTTGCAGTGACTGCAAAGTCCCATACCGTTATCAAATACCGGAGCAAGACTTATAATTTCATAATTGTCCGAATCGACAAGGAACTGAATGTTGTTCAGGTGCCTGTCGTAGTTACAGGTCAAAGCATCAAGAACAAGCATATCACGCAGTTTATCGCCAACATTAAGACTATCAGCACAGGCAAGATATTCGGGCAATTCCGAACAGTTCTTGAAGTAGTAAACTGAAGGAATCATACTTACGTCTTTAGATGTTATAAGCTTACAAGTACTTACGATACGTTCGTGGTAACTGTTAAGGTCATATTCGATATGATCTATACCAAGTGCATTTTCCAACTGAGAAACAAAGTATTCGGAGTATGGTTCAAAGGCTGTTCTTTCAATACTTCTTGTACCGTCCTTAAGCAAGTATACACCTTCATTACGTCGTATCCAACGTTTAGGGAGCATACCATCAGTGCCATATTCAGGTGAGGTTGTCTTAAAACTCAAGTCTGATATTCCGCCCATAAAAGCTGTCTGTGATACAATCTCGCTGAATTCATTGTCATAAAGGTTGACATCATTCCATTGGCTATTGGAATGTTCTTCTTTTACCCACAGCGTATCTGTGAGAGTCAATCCCAGTGATACATCAATAAAGCTTTTAAGATCAGTCATACCAAGATTACGGAGTAACCGGGCTATCTCTGCTCTATGTTTTGCACTGCGACGTGTCTCAAGCCAACTTTTCAGCTTCATATCATTGTAAATTTCTGGAAGGCTTCCAGATATAAGCTGCGGAACAGCTGTACCAAGTTTGCTTTTTATGTAATCAAATTCTGCAATAATACGGTCTTTGTTCATTACATAGTACATAGTATAGCCCTCCCTCCTCAGTATTAATTACATTATAGCATATCAGAATAAAGAATGCAATCTTATGCCATCAAAAATCAATTTAAGTCCAAATATAGAAAATAGATACTCCGATTAGTTATTCCTGACGAGAACAAGCAACATACGTTATCAGCAGCATCAATATTCAACCTTTGTTTTTCTAGGCATCAAACAATTACACCGAAACTACTAGTCATAGCTTAATGGAATTAGAAAATTTCATTCTCAGCGTCATATCTTTCCTGAATGGATTCATTCATATAACTATTACTAATTATATCAAATATTTTTGAAGTCTTTGGATAATGAATCTCATGTTTCTTTTTAATTCCTCATATTTCTGAGCAAGTGCATATTCGTCCTTACCAGCAGTTACAGTATACATCCCGCGTCTATAAATAATTGCAAAAGCAAATTCATGTATCAATTCATCATTTCCTATCGCCGTTAACATAGATTCTTTTATCATTTCTATTTAAGTCTTATATACACTACTTTCAAACGCAATCTTACAATAGTCATGTAGATACTTTTGTTCCAAGCTACATATAATTTATTTTACCACACTCTTTAATATAAATCAAGCATAACATCCTTGATTGAATTTTACCATGCGATTTCACCTCCTCCGTGAGGACATGAAAAAAGCACCTGCTGTAATTTGCAAGTGCTTGGTGTGTATTCGGTTAATGCGATCACTCAGTGCTTTTCAGAATCGTGACGATATTGACCGCCTTGCCTTATAATAAAACTTGTAAAGCTGT
>Ga0129307_1002810_pt1 | contig 12491 bp, 12 predicted proteins | sample P1105metagenome_FD_94437 | JGI IMG/M metagenome (GOLD analysis project Ga0129307, IMG submission 94437) | Capybara group fecal microbial communities from Wisconsin, USA - P1105 metagenome | ecosystem: Host-associated > Mammals > Digestive system > Large intestine > Fecal | place: USA: Wisconsin... | reverse complement strand
TTTGCCTCCTGTTCACTTTCAGGGCATTTGTGGACGACAGTGTGTGTAATGGTGTCCTTCCATTATACATCACTTGTCCAAAATGTACCCCCTCCGTGTCCAATTTAAGCTTACCACTTCAATGGATGTCACCTGTCCCTTGGAACAGCGCGAGAGATTGGGTCTTATTAACAAGCATTTTGAAAAAGAGACCCCCTATAGAAGGCGTTTTATCCGGTACCTTCCATAGGGGGTGTAATCTTTTGCTTTGGAGCAAACATTTCTCAGCCTGCTTCAATAAGGCGGAACAGTATGAGAGCCGCTTCGATTTTCAGCAAGGCAGGGCATTATGAGTTGGTCTTGACCTCAGCCGGCTTTTTGCGCCATTTCTTCAGGTTAATAAGCAGCACAACCGCCGCGATGGCCAATCCAGCAATGTCTGTCACAGTGCCGGGAATGAACATCAGCAAACCAGCGGCAATAAAGATAATCCGCTCCAGAATATTCAGTTTCCACAGCAGCCAGCCCTGGAATCCCGCGGACATGATGGTGACGCCGATAAAGGCGCTGATAAAGACCGAGATGATCTCAACCACGCTGCCCTGCATCATCATAGCCGGATTATAGCAGAACGCGAAAGGAACCATAAATCCGGCAAAGCCCAGCTTACAGGCTTCGACTGCCGTTGCCATGGGACTGCACTTGGCGATACCGGCACCGGCGTAGGCCGCCAGAGCCACAGGAGGCGTGATGGCGGACAGGCAGGCAAAGTAGAACACGAACAGATGGGCGGTCAGTGCGGGCAGTCCCAGCTTGATCAGAGAGGGAGCCAGGATGGAGGCCGCGATAACGTAGGCAGCTGTGGTAGGCAGGCCCATACCCAAAATGATGCAGGCGATGGCGGTAAACAGCAAGGAGGGGAAGAGCATCCCGTGGGCGGCCTGAATCATCATGTCGCCGAAGATAACGCCAATGCCGGTCAGGGAAACCATACCAACCACAATACCAGCGCAGGCGCAGCCGATGACAATGGACATGGAGCTAAACGCGGACTTGATCATAGCGGGAACAATGCTCTTCAGGGTAAACCGTTTCTTTTTGTCAAAGAGCATGACGATGGGGACGGTGCAGGTAGCAATCAGGGCGGAGTACAGCGGAGACAGCTGGATAACCAGCAAGCAGACGATGAGCACACCCAAGATCAGCAGATAGAGCCAGCCATCCTTGAGGACTTCCTTGGTTTTCGGAATATCCTTTTCATCCATCAGCTGGACGTCGGCCAGCTCGGACTGAGTAATTACGGCCACCGCGGAGCCCCAGTAGTACAGCAGGGCGGGGATGACGGCGGCAATAACAATGCTGATATACTTCGTCTCCGTAAAGGCCACCATCAGGAACGCGCCGGAGCCCATAACCGGGGGAAGGATCTGCCCGCCAGTGGAGGCCACAGATTCCACGCCGCCGGCAAAAGCAGGCTTGTAGCCACGGGATTTCATCAGGGGGATGGTGAAAGTGCCGGTGCCCACCACATTGGCTACAGCGGAGCCGTTGATGGAACCCATCAGGCCGGAGGCTACCACGGCGGCCAGAGCGGGACCGCTCTTGATCTTGCCGGTGAGGGAGATGGCAATCCTATTGATGAAATCGGAACATCCGGAGGACTCCAAAAACGCGCCGAACATGACGAACATGAAAATCACGGTTGCGGAGACGCTCATGGTGTTGCCGAACAGGCCGTCCAAGTCAGTTGCCAGGAACTTGCAGATTCTCTCCAGAGAATAGCCCCGGTGGGCAATGGCCATGGGCAGGTAAGGACCAGCCAGAGCATAGGCCACAAAGACCAAGGCCAGCACGGGCATAATATAGCCCAGCACACGGCGGGCACACTCCAGGGTCACAAGAGCCAGAACGGCACCAGCGAAAGTGGCCATCCAAGTGGTCTTGCTCAGACGTTCAGCCAGATGGTGTACCTCGTCCTGAGCCATCCACCAGGCCACCCAGGTCAGAACAATCAGGATGATATCGATGCACCGGCAAACCGCCCGGAAAGTCTTGCTGCCGGCAAACTTGTCTTTAAACACATGCTTGTACAGGGGATTGACCAACAGAATGAGGGTCAGCGCGAAGCTGAGATGAATACCGCGCTGGGTGACATAATCAAACAGGCCATGGAAACCGGTGTAGATATGGAATAAGGTCATGCAAAAGGCCACGACAGAGGCAATCTTGATGAACTTATCCCCTTTTCCCTCTTCCAGAGTTTTGGCGGCTGCAAGCTCACTATCCAGTGAGCTTACGTCAATTTCATTATAGTCTTTGTCAGCCATAAACGATTCCTTTCTTCACGGAATTTCTCGCTGAAAACCGGTAAAAAGGGGTGGAGCCGGAATAATTCCGGCTCCGCCCCGCGCTTGTGTCGGGTAAATTACGTGCCGATCTCCCGCCGTCGGACCAATCAGATCAGACCCTGCTCGGAGAAGTAGCGGGTAGCACCATCGTGCAGAGGAATGGGCATATCGGTGCACAGGAAGGAGGGATCGGTCATCTGATTCAGGAGGGCGTTGCCGGCGGCCATATCGGCGGCGTTCTCGTTCATGGCCTTGCAGAGGTCATAAACCAGATCCTCGTCCATGTCGGCGCTGACGATAATCAAGCACTTCACACCGAAGGTCTTGGTCTCATAATCCTGGCCGGTGTAGGTGCCAGCGGGAATGGAGGCCTGGATGTAAGCGGAGTTGCCAGCCAGGATAGCGTCGATTTCCTCCTGGGTGTAGTCCAGAACAACGATCTCCTTGGTGGCCGCCAGGTTCAGCTGGCCGCCGATGGGCAGACCGGCGAAACCAAAGGCCGCATCCAGAATGCCGTCGCCGACAGCGTCAGCGCCGTCGCCCAGGCCCAGGTTTTCCAGGCTGGTGTTATTGGCGTCGATGCCCATGACATTGAAAGCGTCCAGAGTGGAGTTCTCAGTGGCGGAGGCAGCGGGGCCGACAGCCACGCGCTTGCCCAGCAGATCATGGACGTACTGCAGACCAGAGCTCTTCAGAGCCACAGGGCTGGAGACGGAGGTGTAAACGGCACCGATGACACGGAGATTTTCCAGCGGCTCGGTGAACTTGCCCTGTCCGGAATAGCCGTTGAGCACCACGTCAGCGGTGGCCACGGCCACATCTACTTCGCCGGAAGCCACATCCTGCACGTTCTGGAAGGAACCGGTGGAGGTCTGCGTGTTGCACTTCACGCCCTGAACGGTGTTGGTCCACACCTGAGACAGGGCAGCGCCGGCAGGATACAGGGAGCCGCCCGTATCACCGGTACCGAAGGTCATAATGACGTTGCCGCGAGTGGGAGCGGCGGAGCTGGCCGCTTGAGAACTGGCTGTGCTACCAGCTGGTGCGGCAGAAGAACTACCGCTGCTACCGCAGCCGGCCAGCAGAGATACTGTCATCATAGCGGCCATCAAAATGGAAACTACCTTTTTCATTAATTTTTCTCCTCTTCCAAAATTTATTTGCAACTGCATTGCAGCTGTTGCCTGACAAAAATTACAGAACCTGCCCCAAAATGCATAAGGAGATGGCTATCCCTTCAGACATCCACCTCCTTGTGAACTGCATGCATTATATCATTAATTAGGTATATTGGCAATTATTTTTCCGTTTAATTCTTTTTTTTGAAAAAACTTACAATTATGTCCTCTGTTTTTGTCATATTCATCCAAGTTTCCTCTTGACTGTTTTCTATTCTATACTATATGGAAAATGAATGAAAACGCTGATTTTTTGCATAAATTGGATGCTTTTTTGCACAAAATGCAACTCAAAAAGGATAAAAAACCCCCGTTTCCGCAGGACACAGCCAGATGGCGAGGCCTTCAAGATAATCGTTGTCCCGGACCTTGGGCATATCCGGCGAAGCACAGGCCCTCTCCAGAGGTTATTACGATCTTGATGAAAGCTGATGCATCAGGAAACTTCCATTTTCAGATGAATGCCTCATGATTCCAACTCAATAGAACGAATCATATGACAGGGTCACACTGATTGGTTTCAGCACGGCCTACTGGGAAGTATGCCCAACTCAGAGCGTGCGTGGAACCCCAGGTACGATCATTGTTCTGAAGAAGATGAACCGGGATCTCTGGATACAGAATTCCAGAGATCCCTATTCACTCTAATTGCCGCGGACAGCGGGGAAAAACAAAAATGATCCAACAGAGGGTAGCACCTCATAAGACAGGTTTCACATTTTAAGAGAGAACAGCATGGCGGAAGTCATGCTGTTCTGCTTTTTGCTGCGTGGTTGACCATCTCGGAAAGAATGCTCTTGGGCAGAAAACCGATACAGGAAAGGCTGATATTCACATCCTGTACCCGATGTCCGCTGCTTTTGTCGGGAGCGCAGACATACACCTTGTTCACAAGATCGTGCAGCACAGCGGGTGTCAGCTCCTGCAAGTTGGGATATTTCTTCGCCCGGAGAATGAACTGCTCAATGCTGTCGGCTTCGTCCTCCTGCCGGGCAATTTCCTGCTCCAAGAACTGCATTTTCTCCGTCAGCTCGGCCTGTTCATTCTCATAGTCGGCGGACAGCTTTTCAAATGGCTGTCATTGATTTTACCGGAGATGTTATCCTCATAGAGCCGTTTGAACAGCCGGTCCAGTTCTTCCATCCTGCGCTGCGCCTGCGTGAGCTGTCTGCGTTTTGCGGCAAGCTCTTTCTTGAAATCCTCCTTACGTTTTGCGCCCAACTTATCACGGAACAGGTCTTCACAATCGGAAATATACCAAAGAAGAATTTGCAGAAACTTCAACACGCCTTTTTCCAGAACGACCGCACGAATAAAGTGCGTTCCGCACACGTCTTTTCCCTTCTTGCGGGAGGTGGAACAGACGAAATGATCCTGCCGTTCTTCAAAGTTCTGTGTGGTGCAGTAGTACAGCTTTTCTCCGCAGTCGGCGCAGTAGGCGACACCAGAAAAGAGATTGCTCTTGCCCGTCCCTGCCGGTCTGCGCTTGTTGCGGCGAAGCTCCTGCACCCGCTGAAAGGTATCTTCGTCCACAATGGCTTCATGGGTATTGCGGAATATCTTCCATTGCTCCGGTGGGTTCTCGATCGTCTTCTTGATCTTGTAGGACTGCCGGTGTGTTTTAAAATTCACGGTATGCCCGCAGTACTCCGTCCGTTCCAGAATACCTGATATTGTGCTGCCGCTCCAGCTATAGGGATTCTCCGGCAACGCACAGCGCACTTTCCGTTTCTGCCTGTCCTGATAAACGGTAGGCGTCAGCACCTGATCCTCTTTCAGCATCCGGGCAATCTGCGTCGGACCGTTTCCGTCCATGCAGAGGGAAAAGATCCGCTTGACCACCTGTGCCGCTTCCGGATCGACGAGCCATGCTCCGAGTTATCCGGGTCTTTGACATAGCCATACGGCGGAATTGTGGTCAGGTGTTCGCCGGATTCTCCCTTGAGCCGGAGTGAAGATCGCACCTTCTTGCTGCCATCCCGGACGAAATATTCGTTGATAATATTAACGAACGGAACGAACTCATTGTCTTGCTGGTTGGCACTGTCCACACCGCTGTTGACGGCGATAAACCGGACGTTATTCTGCGGGAATGTGATCTCGGTATACATCCCCACTTCCAGATAATTACGGCCGATGCGGCTCATATCCTTCGTGATGATCGTTCCGATTTTTCCTTCATCCACCAGAGCCATCATGCGCTGCCAATCGGGTCTTTGAAAGTTTGCACCCGTATAGCCGTCATCCACGAAAAACTCCGTGTTCCGGAAGCCATGTTCCTTTGCGTATCGGCTGAGATAGGCTTTTTGATTCACAATGCTGTTGCTGTCGCCCTGCGATTCATCGTCACGGGAAAGGCGGCAATACAGCGCGGTAATTTTGTCAGACTGCTTCATCGTAGATTCCTCCATCATCTGCGGGCAGTCTGCCAAGACAAGGTTGCTGTTGGTCATGATCACACACTCCTTTCGGAGTCAATCAGCTTCACCGCCTTTTCAGAAAGTGCGTGTCTTCCGTCAAAGCTGGCAGTGAAGCGGTAGGTGGTATTTCCTTCTTTCAGGCGTACCGTGATCTGCGGCAACTCCTGCCAGAGGGGAACGGGAACGCTGCGGCTGCCGTCCGATTCCAATTGGACGCTGCGTTTGTTGTGATCCATTTGTACCTTCCTTTTCATTCAGTATTCCGGGCAATGCCGCATGAATCTCCCGGAGAAAAGTGCGTGATACAGACCTCTTGCTATCAAGTATATCACGGCAATTTCCGGGATTCCACTGGGCAATATGCTGGGATTCATAGGCGAATTACGGGCAGTTCGCCGGGTAGCACAGCCGCCCGTGCCAGTCAAGGAATCAGCTTCGCCTCGCTGCGCGTCCTTGACAGTCCCGTTCGGCTGTGCAAGCCGGTAATCAAGGCGGCGATGCCGCCTTTTGCCAACAGTCATTGGCAAGCTGAAATTATGTGTTTCATCACTCCCTCCTGCCGGTGCGGAGGGTGACGGAGAATCAAAAAAAGAGCCGCATGACGATATGAAAAATCTTCCCATACCAACAAAACAGACGCCCGCACAGGGCTTCTGTTCATGCGGCATTAGGAAGACATCACTTCGTCAGCGGCTCCACAGCACAGCTATGTTATTTATTTGTTGACAGTATATCAGAAACATACGTTCGAGTCAATAGCTTTGGTGAAAAAGGCTGGTTTTGCAGCGGATTTCTGGGATGACGAGAGCAGAAAGAATGCGATTTTGGGGAATAGCAAGCACAGCAAGTGTAGCTACACTTGCGAAAATCAGCGTGGGGCAACCGGGATTTCCTTGCAGAATAGCAAGCAAATCCGGTGAGTACCCACACCGAAAAAACAGAGCGTTTCAACTTTCAGCCAAAACGCTCTGTTTCCATTTTTTGGGATCGTCCCAAGCCCATCGGATTATCAAAATTGAATTTCCGTTTTTGCAAAGCATGTTGGATCAAAGCATGATATAATGCAGACAGGAAGGGGGCTGGGTCTCATGTTTTTCCAGTATGGCGATCTTGAAACGAACTATCTGGCCTCCAAAGACAAACGCCTCGGTCAGGCAATCCGGCAAATCGGTCATATCAACCGTGAAGTGGATTCCAATCTGTTTTCTGCCATTGTACATCATATCATTGGGCAACAGATTTCAACAGCGGCGCAGGCAACTATCTGGAGCCGGCTGCTGAACGCAACCGGAACGGTAACGGTAGATTCATTGACTGCGCTGGGGCGTGACCGGCTTCAACAGATTGGAATGACCTACAAAAAAGCAGATTATATTCTGAATTTTGCGCAGCAGGTGCACAGCGGCGCCTTGAATTTGGAACAGCTTTGGAGTTTGCGTGATGAGGAAGTTATCCGGGAACTGACGAAGCTCAAAGGTGTAGGCGTGTGGACGGCGGAAATGATTTTGACATTCTGTATGCAGCGACCGAATGTTGTGAGTTTTGGAGATCTTGCGATCCAGCGGGGTATGAGAATGCTTTATCGTCACCGCCAAATCGACAGAACAAAGTTTGCGCGTTATCAAAAACGCTACGCTCCGTATGGAACTGTTGCCAGCTTGTACCTCTGGGCGATTGCTGGCGGTGCAGTTCCAGAACTGACAGATCCTGCTGGAAAGAAGTAGAAAGGCATTTATCATGTGCTTATGGATCATCGCGGCGGTCGCCGCTTACTTTATCAAAGGCTTGTGCGGCTTTGCCAACACGCTGGTATTTACGTCTATCCTGAGCTTCGGAGCGTCAAATGCCAATATTTCTCCCATTGACCTGCTGCTGGGTTATCCGACAAACCTGATTCTGACCTGGAAGAACCGAAAGAGCCTTGACCCGAAGGTGTATATTCCGCTGGCAGCTCTGGTGCTGGCAGGCAGCATTCCCGGCGCGTTTTTGCTCAAAAATGTGGATGCCAGAGCCATTAAGCTGGTGTTTGGCGTTGTGGTGGTGGCATTGGGCGCGGAGATGCTTTCGCGGGAATACAGTAAAAAGCGTGCCCGTTCTTCTAAAGCGGTGCTGGCAGTCATTGGCGTAACGGCAGGCGTATTATGCGGACTGTTCGGTGTGGGCGCGCTGCTTGCCGCCTATGTCAGCCGTGTAACCGAGGGTGGCGGTTCATTCAAGGCAAACATCAGCGCAGTATTTATCGTGGACAATACCTTCCGCATTGTTCTTTACAGCGTGTTAGGACTTCTGACACTGGATACCGTGAAGTCCGTTCTGTTACTGATCCCGTTTGCGCTTCTGGGGCTGTTTGCGGGCATCAAGTGCAGCAGCCGCATGGATGAAAAGCTGGTCAGAAAGATCACTTCGGTTCTTCTGGTGCTGTCCGGCATTTCGTTGATCCTGAAGAATTTATGAGGAGTGGGGCGTATGACAGAACAGGAAATGTGGGAAGCCGTGCAGCGGTCGGACGCAAGCTATGATGGGCTGTTCTTCTATGCGGTGAAAACGACGGGTATTTTCTGCCGTCCCTCCTGCAAATCAAAGCCGCCGAAGCGGAAAAATCTCTGCTATTTTGCATCCGGCGAAGAAGCTCGCACTGCCGGGTTTCGCCCCTGCAAACGCTGCCGCAGTGATCTTTTGGAGTACCAGCCTATGCGGGAGATCGCAGCGGAGATCAAGGCGCGGCTGGATCAGGCGGCATCTCTGGACGATGTGGGCTTGACGCCGCGGCGGATGACAGACATTTTCAAGCAGGAATACGGCGTGACCCCAAAGGAATATGCCGATTCACTCCGGCTGCGCACAGCAAAAGAAATGCTGGCAGGATCGCCGGAAAAGGTGATCGATGTGGCGTATCAGGCGGGCTTTTCCAGTCTTGCCGCATTTAACCGTTTTTTTAAGCAGCAAACCGGACAAACGCCGACAGAGTATCGAAAGGAGCATCGAGTGCCATGAAGGGAACCGCCATTTATCCTTCGCCGGTGGGCGACATTCAACTGGACTGGGAGGACGGCGCGATCACGGCGCTCAAAAACGCCGATGCAGACGCAAAAGCCGACGCACCGAATGAATTGACCCGACTGGTATTCCGGCAGCTGGACGAATACTTTGCCGGGACGCGCAAAGCGTTTGATTTTCCATACCAGCTGCACGGCACGCCGTTTCAAGAAGCAGTCTGGGCGGCACTGCGGAAGATCCCCTACGGCGAAACGCGCAGCTATAAGGACATCGCAGAAGCCATTGGACACCCGAAAGCGTTCCGGGCAGTTGGTATGGCAAATCACGCCAATCCCATTTTTATCGCCATCCCCTGTCACCGCGTCATTGGGGCAAGCGGATCGCTTGTTGGCTATGGCGGCGGACTGGAAATGAAAAAAGCGCTCTTGGAGCTGGAACGCTCCAATGGCGAATGAGCTGAAAACGACATTTATTCGCCCAATAGACTGCGTTTGTGCAGAGATGCAAAATTGTATATTCTCTTTTTTTGCGCCGTTCTCAGGCGAAATAAGCCTCTATTTTCAACCCTAAATCGCACACAAATCCATCCTATCCATCAGCAATGATAAACGCAAAAGCAAAAGGGTATGTACCGTCAAGGCACATACCCTTTTGTCAGCAACCCTTGTTTGGCAACTGCCGTATTATTTGTTTCTCAAAACCTGTTTTATGGACAGCTACCCGATCGGCACCCCTTTTTCGGCCCTATGCATATGCACATGATCTCGCTACAGAGATCTTTCCGGACAGTTCCCTAAAAGCTTCGGATCTGGTTTTGTATCAGCGTTCCCACCGTGTCGGCAAACTGCTCCAGATGCCGGATGCGGGCAAAGTTACGCCCATAAATGAGATGTGCGGAGGGAATATCCTCGTCATCCCCCGTGAACACACAGATGACGGAAATCCCCTGATGCAACAGAGCCCGTACCTCCATGGCTGTGTTTTGGATGCCGCTGCCGCCGGTATAGCCCACATAGCTGCCGCTTTGATACATCTTGATGACGTCGTTGGGCTTGGCGTCAGAGAGGAGAATCACCAATTTATGCTCGCAGGGAGAGTCCTCTATCTCCCGGCCCAGAACCCGGAGGGCAAGGCCGTCCCGGTTGCAGCCAGCGGTGAAGTAGTGAAAGATCCTATCATTTTTGTCCTTCTCCAAATAGTCCCGGTAACGTGTCAGAATGGTGTAGCCGCTGAGGCCGCAGAAGGAGGTGATTCGCACCGGAATATTACACCGGGTCAGAGCTTCCGCGATCATATAGCCTTGAGCGGCCACGGTGGCCTGACGGTCCAGCTGTGAGGTGGAGGCGTCCAGCAGAAGATCCACAGACAGCGTGCCGGGATCCGACTGCTGGATGGAGGTGAACACCTTGCCGTCATCCAAATATACACCCCGCCAGACGTGCCCGGCATCCAACGCGCCGGCGGCGGTGCGGACGGTGGTGGGCTGCAGATAGGCCAGCATAGCGTTGCGGATACGGGCGGTAAGGCGGAGAATACTGGTCCGGTGGCGGGAGGCGTCGGCCTCATAGGCGGCCCGGTTTTTCTCCATCTGCCGCAGAGCTGCCCGTCGCTGAGCACCGACATAGCCCCGGATATCGGGGTCCAGATGGTCGTCTCCGGCGGCGCAATACAGATGGCAGCCCGCGTGATCGTCCACACACAGACTCTTCTCCAGGGCGGCTAAATGGTGGTCATCATACAGCGGGGTGCCGAAGTAGTCCCTCATATACTGCCGCAGGGTCTCCTGGGTTTGGGCCAGGGAGTGGTCGGATATGCGGCGCTGTTCCGGTTCCACCCTGGTACCGCCAATCAAACCGGCAGTGTGCTCGCCGAACCCATGGCCAAAGGCACGGATGGCAGGAAGACCCGCCGGAGCCTTTCGGAATCCAAAAAAAGGAAAGCGGCAGGGGGCTTTGGCGATCTCCTCCGCCTGCGTTTTGCCGGGAACAAAGTGGAAATAGTCCCGCAAAAAGGCCAGGGCGTGTTCCGCCAGGGCAGAGGCCTCCAGTTCTCCGGAAAACTCCAGGGCGTCCAGCATCTCCCGGTAGTGGGCAGGAAGAGACGGTTCCTCCCCCAGAACCCGGCGAAAGTGGGCGTCCTCCAGCAAAAGCACCGTGTTTCCCACTGGCTCCTTCCGGTTCAGCTCCACCACGCGGCGAGCATAGCTCTGCCGCAGGGACGGCAGGGCGGGACGATTGGGCGCCTCCCGCTGGTAGACCGCGTTTTCCAGCCCCAGCCATACCAGAACCTCGTAGGTCTGTTCGTCGGCGCAGCCACGGAAGCTGGAGAAAAGGGCGTCTATCGTCTCGGCACCGTAGTTTTTTCTGACCGCGCCGATAATACTGTTCCAGTACAGGACCGCCCGGCCCTCCTCGTCATAGGCCTTGAAATCCGGCTCAAAGCTGTAATCTCCGGCGGCATTCCAAATCAGATTCCGCGCCCGGCGCTTTTCACTGTCCAGAATATCCATCAGGCGAACACATCCCCATAGGCGAGCTGCTCCGGCAGACGGGTGCGGATGACATCTGTTACCAGCTGCTTTTCAAAGTCGTCAAAGGATTTGTTGACCAGACCCAGCCCCAGGGCCCGGTTGCCCTCCAGCCCGGTTTTCATCAACCGGACGGCGGCCAGCAGTCCCCGGAGATCCAGGGGCTTGGTGGACAGCTCACCGCCGTCGCATTTGCGTTGAATGTCCTGGAACAGTCCGGCAAACTGGTCAGCGTAGACCGGTTTCAGCTCCGGAAATTCCCTGGTCAGCAGCTTTACCAGACCCTCGGTGGTGATGGCGGGCATATCGATGACCACAAACCGGGAGGCCAGGGCCTCGTTCAGCTCCCGGGTGCCGGCATAACCGTAGTTCATGGTGCCGATGAAACGTGTGGCGTCGTGGAGGGCGATGCGGTCATAGCCCGGCATGTCGATACTGCGGCGAAAATCCAGCGTGGCGTGGAGTACGGCCAGGGATTCGTTCTTCGCCATGTTGATCTCGTCCAGGATGCCAAAACCGCCGTCCTCGGCGCAGCGGTAAATGGGTCCCTTCCGCAGGGAGACGGCACCGTCCGCGAAGGTGTCAGTTCCCAGCAAAGTGGCCGCATCGGTGTTGATGTAGAAGGATACATTCCAGCTGGGGCGGGCAAATACAGCAGCCAGATTCTCCGCCAGCACATTTTTCCCGGTGGCCTTGGGCCCAACCAACAGCAGATTTTCACCGCACAAAAGGGCGGTGATGGCCTCTTCCCAGACCTCCCTGCCGTAATAGAGATAGCGGGGCACGGGAATACGGCATCGCAGCGCGTCATCCGCGGGAAATTTGGCGCGGAAAGCCTCCACCTCCCCAATGATCTTCGGGCTGACGCCCTCGCTGCGCAGAAAGTTCAGCATGAATATTCTCCTCCAGGTCGCTGATATTTTAGGGAACCTCTGATTTATACTATTCTTCAATAAAAACAAGATAAAATCCAAGAACGAGCAGTAATGCTATGAATGGTGTCAGAGGTAAGGGCGCAAATGGTCTCACAAAGGCGATCTAC
>Ga0129307_1002809_pt1 | contig 12498 bp, 12 predicted proteins | sample P1105metagenome_FD_94437 | JGI IMG/M metagenome (GOLD analysis project Ga0129307, IMG submission 94437) | Capybara group fecal microbial communities from Wisconsin, USA - P1105 metagenome | ecosystem: Host-associated > Mammals > Digestive system > Large intestine > Fecal | place: USA: Wisconsin... | reverse complement strand
TTAAGATGGGAACAGTATAGCATATGATTGTGAAAATTAAAATGGTGAGTCTTTTTGAGCTGAACCCCGGTAAATTCGTGGCTTTCTCATAAGACTCACCATTTTATTTTACTCTACATAATGGCGGAAATGTAGAGCTCTACATTTCCGTCATACATTTGCTACAAAGCTGTTTAAGAATGGAGTGGATATTAAGGTAATATCAGAGTTATTAGGACATAGCGACATAAGTATAACATATAACATTTACACTCATGTTATCAAAGAGCAAAAGAAAAAGGCGGTTGACATTCTCAATAATATTTAGTATTCAAGTATAGCTGTTATAATTCAATTAGCCGACGCAAAATATGAACTATTTCATAACAAATCAGAGCAAGATAATACAATCAACATTCGATTATATTCGCCATATTAATACTTATATGATTGCATTATTATGACCTGTATTTCAGTACCAAATCTAACCTATCAAAAATTGTACCAAAACTACTTGACAATGAACCGATGATGTGATATAATCTTAGTATCAAATCAATCTATACTCAGAATTGATACTAAAGAGGATTTTATATCATGTGTAAAGTATATGCTTATTGTAGAGTCTCAACTCAGAAACAGGAGCTTCAAAGACAGATAGATAATATCAGTAAAGTGTATTCAAATATTGATGAATATGTTTCGGACAAATATACAGGAGCGACAACAGACCGCCCGAACTGGAACAGACTGTATAAGAAATTGAAATCAGGTGATACAATTGTATTTGATTCAGTATCACGAATGAGCAGAAATGCAACAGAGGGCGCAAACCTTTATGAAGAATTATATAATAAGGGCATTAACCTTATCTTCTTAAATGAACCATATTGCAATACAGATACTTACAAGCAGTCAGCAGAACAGAGCATACCAACAACAGGAAATGAAATAGCAGATATTTATATTCAAGCAACTAATCAAGTTATCATGATACTTGCTAAACGTCAGATAGAAATTGCATTTGAGCAAGCAGAGAAAGAACGTCTTGACATTTGCAAGCGAGTTAAAGACGGTATGCAAGCAAAGAAAAAGAAGTTAGCCGAACAAGGTATAACAGTTACTTACGGAGCAAAAGAAGGAGTTAAGCTAACAACTAAAAAGAGTATATCAGCAAAAGAAATAATACTCAAACACAGCAAAGATTTTAACGGCTCATTATCAGATGCAGAATGTATACAGTTAACAGGAATATCAAGAAATACTTACTACAAATACAAGGCAGAATTAAAACAGAATCAATAATTGAGATTAGAGCAGGCAATATATAACAAGCCTGCTCTTTTTTTGTTTTAACGGCTCTACAATGCGCTACAATCAATTCTAACGCTTTTGTAGTATAACTATACTGCTTTTGCTACAAGCTGTTATAGAGCGTTTATGAGCGTGATGTATCATGCTTATGCATAGTTAATAGCTAAGGGATATATTTACATCGTCTTTTATACTGCGCTTATAAATATATCTTAAAGGTGACGTATTCACGCTACACTGAAAAAAATATTATAGAAAAGGAATTTTTTAAATGAAACTGTTTACACTGTGAGGAATGATAATTGATTAATCTGCATGAACGTAGTCGAAAAATAAAGGGTGAGTGCAACTACTCCCCTACTGTTATAATATACGTTTTGTTCGTTTGCGGTAGAAAAATCTATTTCAAATCACTCTCAATAAATAGTTTTAAATGCTCATCAATATAGTTTCTTTGTTTAGAAGTGAGTTGCTTGTAATAATCAAGGAAAGCTATTTTATCGGATGAATCAGGTCTGCCAGTAAGTATATAATCTGTAGAGATATTAAGCAATTCTGAAAGCTGTAAGAGTATTTCAAAACTCATGCCAGTTCGACCGTTTTCAATTCTGCTGTAATGATTTTGAGATATGTCAAGTTTTTCATAAATGAATTGTTGTGTATAACCTAATGCAAGTCGCTGATTCTGGATGCGTTCGCCTATTGCGGTTAAATCAACCTTAGCCATAATATCAACCTCCCACATAATAAATTATACATTGATGTGTGTAGCAAGTTAACAATCTAATAGATTATATTAGCTGATGGATATGATTTAATAGGCAATATCACCAGTTATTTTATGTGCTATTTGTGCGAACGTACATTTATTATTAATAGATTGTTACATTTTATTCTTTCAGCTTGAATATTAACAAGTTGTATAATAAAATATACATTATAGAAGTATTTTTTTCAGAAATAAGGAGTGTGTGTTTATGACTGACAACAATGAAAAATTAAATAGGGCGTTAGAACACTATGGAGGTAGTAGTGAGCGAAATATTCGTGCCGAATTAGACGAATACAACTCATCTGTAGGAGCAAGATTGGTTTGGTCTTTTTTACTACCTATTGTTGGAATGATAACAGGAGCAATATTATTAGCTTCTTCAAAAAGAGATGAACGCAATTGCGCAAGTGCGTGCTTTATTTTTGCGATTATCGGTGGAATTATAGAATATGCATTATTATCAAGTATGCTTTGGTGATACCTTAGTACTAACTATTATTTGAATATACCAAGAAAAATTGATTATGAAAGAGTGAATTATATGAAAAGAAAAATAATAAGCATTGCTTGTATCTGTTTAACAATTTGTTGTTCTTGCGGAAATACCGAATCATCATCAGAACCCTCAGTAGACCCTGTTTCGGAAAAGATATCAAATGATATCGATTCAATAGGAGAAGTTACTATTGAAGATAAAGAATTAATTGAAACAATTGAAAAGACATATAGTACTTTAACCGAAAGTCAAAAAAATGGTGTAACAAACTACGCTGACCTTCTCAATGCCCGTGATGAGCTTAATCGTATCATAAAGGAAGATGAGGCTAAACAGGCTAAAGCTGAAGAAAAAGCTAAAGCAGAAGAACAAGCTAAGAAAAATAGATATACTGCTGATGTTAAATTTTGTGTAAAAGCCTTTGTGTCACTTCAGGAAGTGCTAAAGAATCCAGACTCTCTACAAATAAATGATTTTGCATATGACAAATACGAAGGTAAAAGAACTATTCGCATTGATACATCTGCTCAAAATGGTTTTGGTGGTACAAACAGAGATGTAATTGAAGTAACAGACGATTCAACATTTGCAACTCTTTATTATAAGTGTGTACAAACAAATTTGTATGTAAAAAAATCTGATATATATGATACAGATAGCGTTGCAATTTTTTCTAAAACTGACGGAATTGACCACCAAGCAGTATATGATTTATATGAAGAATATAAATCAAGTGGAGATTTTAGTATTTTAGAATAATGATATTTAAAGGAGCAAACATATGGCACTTATTAATTGTCCTGAGTGTAATAAAGAAATATCTGATAAGGCAACTGCTTGTCCTCATTGTGGGTACGGGCTTAATTCAATATCTGTTAAAACAGCGCATAAGCGGTCTAACGCTATTCCTGTCTTTCTGCTGATTTGTTTTCTTATTGGTGGTTTGATATGCTTTTATAAAGCTAATGAAAACAATTCTGAAATGGAAATTCTTAAATCTATATTAAACATTGCAAGAGATAATATACAATTCAATTTAGAATTAAGTAGATACAAAAAGATAAAACTTATACTCCTTATTATATCAGGTGCTTGCGGTTTAGGTGCGTGTATTTCTGCTATAATAATTGCTACCAACAACAAGCATAATAAACAAATAAAATCTCATAATTAAAGCATATGCCCTCAGTAATTTGAGGGCTTTTTTTCTTATGCTTCCACATTTAATATAGTATACGCATTATAGTATTTGAGCTGGCTACTATGATTTAATTATATCATACAGAGAGTAAATTTTTCTTTAAAAATACAAAGGGTATTGACAAATGGTATAATTCATGCTATAATATAGTCATAAATAAAAACGCTAATCATAGTAGCTTTGCAGAGCATACCAGATTAGCGTTCATAGATGAAGTATATTTGCAGTATACAACATCTTAGCTACAGAATATTGCAGTATTCTGTATATGTAATTTAATACAGTCCACTTGATAACAAGCGATACCATATCAGCAATTATAGTGTATCATAAAATAATATTGTTGTCAAGTGGCTTGTACTGCGATTTTAACTATATCGCAACGAGCCACTTTTTGTGTCTTGTTATATAGTTAAAATAAAATACTATAAATAAAGGCGGTGATATTAGCATGAGGACATTTACAATTTTTAGTCAACGGCTTGCAGGCTTTTTAATGCAGAATGGTTTTATTCTTGAAGGGCTCGGAATAAACAACAGCAATACAGAGAAAAGAGTATTCTTCTTTAAAGATTCAGAGGAATTACAAAAAGCAATAATAAAGTACAAAAGAGAGGTATTAACAAATGAGTGTAACAAAACAAAAAATGACTGTATCAGATAAAATCAGCGATAAAGATATAGCAGCATGGAATACTAATAATATAATAGTGATTCAAGCAGGTACAGGAATGGGCAAAAGCTATTTCATAAAAAACAAATTGTATAATTATGCTAAATCAAGGAATGAAAAAATTCTTTATTTAGTTCACAGAGCGCCATTAGCAGAACAGTTTAAAATGGAAGTAGAAGACGATAGTAAAGATGATGTTATTCATATTAAAACTTATCAGAGTATCGAAGCAAAAATAGCAAATAATAAGGAATGTGCTGAAACTGTTTTTGGAGAATACCGTTATATAGTATGTGATGAATTTCATTATTTTTGCGGAGATAGTTCTTTTAATTCTCGCACTGATATTTCGTTTAAAAATATATTTAAATATGATAAAGCAATAAAAATCTGTACGAGCGCAACGCCAGACGAAATGAAAAAAGTTCTAACAGAATACGCTAATCATCTTGAACTCAAATTTAAATCATATGTTATGCGCCCAGATTATAAAGCTATCGAACGCTTAGTCTTTTATGATTCGCCAAATAAACCAGAAGAAATATTACGTTCATTAAAATCAGATTCAAAGGCTATAGTGTTTTGTAAGGAAATAAAAGAAGCATTAAGATTACACAACATTTTTAAAAACAGTTTATTTTTATGCAGCAAGTCGGCAAAAGAATATAAAAATGTCGATGAAGAAGCCATTAACAAAATGCTTAAAGAAGAAAAATTTGATGCTAAAATTTTATTCACGACAACTTGTTTTGATGCAGGTGCAACTCTTAAAGACAGAGCCATTGATACAATCATCGTTGATAACTGTGATATAAATAGCTTGATTCAATGTGTAGGAAGGAAAAGAATAATAGATGATTCAGACTGGTTTGACTTGTATATAAAAAGATATACAAACGCTGAAATAAACGGATGGAGAACTAAAGCAAGAGAAAAAATAGCCATTGGGAAATGCTTTCTTGAAAACAAAACTGAATTTGTACGAAAGTATGGTAAAGAAAATTCAGATATGATATACACAGAATTACAAGGCGATAATTTGATTTCTTGTTTGAATATACTAAGATATTCAAAAGCGATTTACCAAGACGAATTATTTACCGAAATAATTGAATGTGGTATTTATGGATATTGTCAATATTTAGCAGAAATATTCGGAAAATGTTATAAAGATAGTAATGGTGATTTACATTACACATATGGATTAGATAATGATAGAATAGCACAACTTGACGAGAAATTACTTTTTATGAGTGGCGTAGACCCGAAACGTGGAGTTGAAATAATGTATACCACAGAAGATAGGAATAATTTGATTGAAGCAATTAACTATAGAATTAACGGGCGACTTGTAAGAAATCGTGAAAAACTAAATGAACGATTAGAGGAATTAGGATTAGACTATTATATTGAAAAAACTACTGCTAAAGATGAAAACGGAAAAATTTACCGTTCTGCATGGTACGTTGAACAACTTATTTCAGAGCCAGAACCAAAACCAACACCAATACCACTAACACCAGAAGAAAAGCTGTTTAATTCTAAAGAATATAGAAACTTTCTTAAATGGGCATGGAGAGGATAACAAGTCACAAAGCCTTTGAATCAAAACTCTTTATTCTCTCTTTCTATATCAATATCAATAAAATCAAAAAAGATTAATACAACAATAATCTTACACATATCTCGATAAAGAAGTGTAAAAAATTGGGGGTATGCTTAATAGTAGCTATGCAACAATTTTTGTAATGAATACGATATTAACAATCAAACATATTGGCAATATTAAGTAATTATAAAGAATGAGAAAAACCAAGAAAGCTGATTACAAGGATTAGTTTTTCAGTTCAAATGAGTTATTGCAATTCTTATGGCGTAGTTGTATCAGAGAAAACAAACCTATCAATTTATATTTACCCTCTGAGCGAATGAGAAATCTATTAATTGATTGGCTTGACAAATAATAGAAGTACCGCCTGTTGTTTTATGACAATTTCGACAGGCGGTTTCATTTTATTTGATTATTAATGATTGACAAATAAAACAAAAAATGGTATAATAAATACCGTACTCACAAGCAGTTGTGTAATAATAGTGTAATACGCATTATTTTTCAGATTATTCCGCATTGGATTTTTAAAGAAAATCCTGCCAATATGCGCCTGTAGCTCAGTGGATAGAGCAGTGGCCTCCGACGCCATGTGCGCAGGTTCGACTCCTGTCAGGCGTACCAATACAAATAACGGTAAATGTCTGTGATTCGTTGTTTGCGTATTGTATTAAAGGTTTTCGCTTAATTGCGAAAGCCTTATTTTTTTGATGAATACCGAACTTATTATCAAAATAGGTAATAGATTGGTAATATTCTAAAAGACTTAAAATAGACTTCTGTTGCTTATTTAAATACATTATAGGTAATAAAAGGTGATAATATGAATGAGCGACGTCAAAAAGGTAACGGCTGTATATCTCAACGCAAAGACGGTAAATGGACAGCGAGAATTGATTTAGGAAAAGACGAGAACGGCAATAGAAAAATTAAGGCATTCTATGGCAACAGCAAATCAGAGGTAAAGCAAAAACTAAAGGACTTTCAAGAAAAGAATAAAGAATACAATTGCAGTGTAGCATACAAGCTGACATTTGCTGAACTGCTGACATATTGGTTAGAGAATGTTAAACGCAATGAATTGAAAGCATCTTCATAAACTCGATTGACATATTCTCCATACTCCAGATATAGCGAAAGCCCCCGAAATTGATCGGGGGCTTTTGTCAGCTTCCTCAGTTGTTATTTACGATATAGATGGGGTGTAACAATTCTGTACCGTTTTCAAAATCAGTTATCGACTCACAGCTTATAATGGTTTCGTTTCGATCGTTTCCATTTGATATATGCAGGTTTTCAGGCAGATTCTTTATCCTTATCTTATATACTTTTTTTCCTGTGTCAGTCAACAGGTCATCATTTTCATATTCGTAGCTCAGCCCTTCAAGATGCATTATTTCCGTATCGGAGGTGTTCCACCTTGTGATGACATTGCCGCTGTCTGCGTCATATACTTCGCAGTCAAGGTCTTTCAGCGGCATTCTGTTATTATAATCTTCTATGGAAATGTCTAACGAGTAAGTACCTTTAAGCGGGATATCAGTACTTTTTTTCCTCGGCTCGCCATTCCAGAGAATTATATCCCTTACTATATCATTATAAAATGAATTTCCCAATCCGATTCTGATCTTGTCGCCCTGATAGAAATTATAGCCATACGGAAGCTTATCGGATGCAACGTAATATGCATATTCGTATATAGTTCCTGTTAAATATGAATAAGTGAATTCAGGAGTAGATGAGGTATTCCATTCGGCAAGTAAAACAGGTTCTCCGTCAATGATCGGATGCCCGTCATATGCCTTCTTCTGTTTGACCTCATACAGCCTCATATTTATCCCGGGAACGTTCTGATAAGTATACTCTTCGACTACTCTGCAAGTTATATCGTAAGAAAAAACTATACCCGTACCAACTGAAGTAGTCGTAGTGGGTCTGGTATAGGTAGTGGGAGGGATATATACAATGGTTCCTGTAGTGCCGCCTGTTGTGGATACGGTAGTTCTTGGCTGCGGAGGAACAAAAGGAGTTGTTACGATAGGTCTTGCTGTCGAAGAAGTAGTCTGTCTCGTGGAATACGGGGCTGTTGTCACGGTAACTTTAGTTGTTGTGCGTGTTGTCGTACTTACAGGCATAGTCGTTGTTATCGCTCTTGTAGTGGATGTTTTTGCCGTCACGTATGATGTGGATGTCACTGCTTTTTCAGTTGATGCGGAGGTCGTCTGTGTGGTGAAATTATTTTTAGTCGTTGCGGATTCTGAGGTCGATTCTGAAGAAACATCTGTATTCACTGTAACTGTTGAGGAAAGCGATGTGTCCGATGCGTAAGTATTATCATATTCAGAAGAAGCAACTGCTGTTTCTGTCGTCGCATCTGCTGTTGTTATCGAAGTTGCTGCTGTTTCGGAATATTCGGATGACTGCTGTGTGGTTTCGGGAGTTTCACTTATCACAGGGATATCACTATGTTCAAGAGACGGCTTTATTTCTCTGCTGTGCCATACACCGATACCGACTATAGCCGCAGCGCAAAGTCCCGACGCAGTTATGGATATACGCTTAATAAGTATGGCACGTCTTTTTTTGCGCTCAAGAATGGCATCGACTTCCTTAGTGACGATCTCTGCCATCTGCTTATAGTCCATCATAATCATATCCCTCCTTTTCAAGTTGTTTTTTCAGCGCACCTTTGGCGCTATACAGCAGATCGATGACCTGCTTTTTCGATTTTTTCATTATCTTAGCCGCTTCATTGTGATCGAAGCCTTCAAAGTATATCAGATACAGCACCTGACTGTAATCCGGTTTCAGCTTGTTTATGGTCCTTCTCAGCTTTATCCTTTCCTCGTCCCTTATGTAGCTTTGTTCGATACTTTCTTCTGAGGAAAGGTCATAGGCATCTTCCAGCGGAACTTCACAGACTCGTTTTATACGTCGTCGGTGGTCGAGAGCGATATGCCGTCCAATGGCATAAAGCCATGTCTTGAAAGCTCCCTCGCCTTTGAATTTCGGCTGTTCTGTGAAAAGAGTTATAAACGTATCTATAGCCAGTTCTTCGGATCTCTGCATATCCCCGACTATACTGAAAAGGTAGAAAATAAGGCCATCCTTGTAATCACGGATGATCTCTTCGATCGCATTTTTATCTCCTGAGAGAAAACGGCTGTAGCATTCAGCACCGTTTTTCATAAACTCCTCCTATTAATGGAATAGTGTTGCCTTTACTATTCTTCTATTAATTAGTCGCATTTTCGGATGTCTCAATCGAAGGTCAGCAAAAATTTTGTCATTATGTCCAATGCGGAGATAGTATATATGGACATTATAGCATATTTTTTGTTAATTGAAAAGTTTTTCTCGGAAAACTTCGATTCTGTCCGCCGAATTTGCGACTAAGTAATGAAGGCAGGAAAAAGATCGCATTCCCGCTCATTATCAAGATGCTTCACGATCCGTAAGGATATCTGCACAGCGAAGCACCATTCCACATCTAAAAGGAGGTTTTATTATGAAAAAAACAAGATTATTGGCTTCATTTCTTTCATTGGCATTAGGCTTGACATCGTTTTCAGCTGCACCGGTTTCAATATCAGCTGAGACAGTTGAAACAGCCGTGACCCAGACAACTACATCCGCAGAGACAGTTGAAACAGCCGTGACACAGACAACTACATCCGCAGAGACCGAAGGGGTAGCCCCGGTAATCCACGATATTGACACAGCCCGTGAAAAATTCGAGAAGTACATTGAAGAGACTGACATTGATGCAAACATTGCCGAAGAAGGCAAGTATCCACAGTATGACGGCAAAATTGTTATTGAGTGCGAACCTGATACCGATGCCTATGCGAGGATTTTCAAGTTTGCAGATGAGAATATGATACTTCATGAACTTTTTGAAACTGTGATAAAATTTGATACAAGCAAAACAGACAATTACACTGTATCTTTCAGATTCGTTGATGAACAAACAGGTGAAAACATCGAGAACATTCATGCAAAGCTTTACAGGTACAACAATAAACTTGAACCTAATGAAGATGAGCCCGGTTCTTACTTTATTACGAGAGACAATGACGTTGAACCTGTACTGATTGCTGAATGGAACAGTACGGAGACACCTGTATTTACCTCTGAACCGATAACAAGTAATTTGGCACAGTATGATTATAGTGTAATAACAGATAAGCTTCCCGAAGGATATAATTTCTACGGAAAAGATCACGTTGAATCTGGTTATAGCGGTGCAATAGGAAACGGTGATCATTCTATAAATATTAAAATAAGTAAAGGCGAACCTACTCCCGAAACTGTAGATATTCCGCTTGAAGGAACTTTTTCTCTTGATGTCAGAGTTGTAGACCAAAATCGAAATATACCTCTTAAAGGAATGAAATGTGAAGTTTTTGAAAAATATTCGGGTGAGGTCGTTGCTGAATGGAATACATCTGATACTGAGGTAATGCATATTGAAGGTCTTGAATATAAGTTTGAAGGCAACAAAATATTGGAGGATTTCGGAAAGAAGATCTATCAGTTCAGAATAACAAATCTTCCCGAAAACTATATCTACTATGGATATCAGGAGGACAGTCTTACACTTTGCGGAGTATACATTGACGAATTTGCCAAGGGCAATGAATTGTCAGCTACAGCTTACCTGATAGATCAGTCTCCTGATGCACCTGAGATAAAGTATACCACATCGGCTGTTTCTCAGGTAAGTACAACAACTACTACTTCTGTAACTTCAACAGTCAAAGATACCACTAAGGGAAAGGGTGACGCCAACTGTGACGGAAATGTTGATATGTCTGACGCCGTTCTTATCATGCAGTCTATCGCAAATCCATCAAAGTACAAGCTTACCGAAGAAGGCAAGGCAAATGCGGATATGAACGGCGACGGTATCACAAGCGGAGATGCTCTTGCTATCCAGAAGAAGCTGCTGCATCTTGATGATATCGCAGAAATAAAGTGCGAAACAATAATGGATTGGTATTCTTTAGGTCACTCTATCAGTGATTTTTATAATAAAGGTTATAAACCGGCTGTAATTACAAATCCGGATGAACTGAAAGAATATATTGAACAGGCTATTCCGGAAGAGAATATTTCGTCTTATCTTGAAAAATATAATGACAGCTTTTTCAAGGATAATGTACTGCTTATCTACGCTCTGCAGCAGACTATGGGTATGAACCCGGCATATGCATTTGTAGATACGGAGGTCCTTGATGATCAGATAAAAATCTACTACAAGAGTGCTATACAATGGGGACATCCGCATCCGATGTTTGAATCAATATGTTTCGCTCAGGTGATCGTTCCTAAAACTGCATATAACGGTCAGACAGTCAACTGGGAGTTTGTGGAGAGTTAGTGTGTTTTTTTCAGAAAAAAGCTGCTTAAACTTGAATGAGATATAGCAGAATAACACGAAAGGCCTAACTCCACCAATAAATGAACTCAAAAACTGATCTCGGTCAGTTCATTTCCGAAAAGAAACGAAAAAAGATACTTCAGAGTCAGGAACTCGCAGAAATACTTGGTATTACAGTTGCGTACTATAGCCAGATCGAGCACGGAAAAAGAAGAAATACCGATGTCCGTACTGTGAAGGCAGATTGTTCGATTACATCTGCATTTACAGAGAACCGCTCAGTGATATCGGATCTATCGGATGCTATCCGGCGATAAGAATAAAGGCAACACCGCACAAAGCCGTCAGGCGGGCTTTGTGCGGTGTTGCCTAAAATGCTGGAAGTGCAGAATGAAAGTAAAAATTACATATGAAGACTTAGTATGAACACCACCGATTAAGTAACGAGTAGGAGTTTGACAAGCTTTTAAAGCGAGTCAGACTCTTATTTTATGAATACCGAACTTATTATCAAAATAGGTAATAGATTGGTAATATTCTAAAAGACTTAAAATAGACTTCTGTTGCTTATTTATAAAGAAAGATTACAACTGTATCAGTGTCAGAGGAAAATAAATATGTCTGTTCAAAAGGTTTTGACCTGAAGGATTATTTGTCGAGCAAGATAAAGGTATTCAAGGGAAAGAAGACAGAGGTGTGCTTGAAATGTAAAAGCAAGCATATGAAAGCTATCCTCGATTACTTTGGACATGAAATAAAAACGACAAATGCTGAAAAAGGATTCTTTAATGCAATAATTGAGATAGAACTGAGTCCGAAATTTGGGCATGGATATTTCAGTTTGAAGGCGATATCATCATTCAGTCTCCTCAGAAAGCGATAGATGATCCTATAAAAAACAGCGGAAATAATTATTGAGGTACATAAATGAAATAGCACAATATAATGAAATGTTATGTTACAATAGATCATAGACACTAAAAATAGAAAAACAACTCTCAATATGATATAATGTTAAGTGCTAACAAAAACAAAAATATCATGAAAAGAGAGTTGTTCCATGAATAGTAT
>Ga0129307_1002808_pt1 | contig 12508 bp, 7 predicted proteins | sample P1105metagenome_FD_94437 | JGI IMG/M metagenome (GOLD analysis project Ga0129307, IMG submission 94437) | Capybara group fecal microbial communities from Wisconsin, USA - P1105 metagenome | ecosystem: Host-associated > Mammals > Digestive system > Large intestine > Fecal | place: USA: Wisconsin... | reverse complement strand
TGAGCGACGCACTGGTCGATGATGAGGTTCGAGTTTTCGGCCAAGCGGTGCACGTTGGCTTCGCGAGCGCGGAAGTCACCGCCCTTCACGGTATCGTAGAACAAACGATAAACGGAGTCACCGTCGTTCTTGTAGTTCTTGGCAGCGTTGATACCACCCTGAGCCGCAATGGAGTGTGCACGGCGGGGGCTATCCTGGATGCAGAAAGACTTGACGTTGTAACCGAGTTCAGCGAGAGAAGCGGCAGCGGAGGAACCGGCAAGGCCAGTACCCACGACGATCACGGTGAACTTGCGCTTGTTGGCAGGGTTCACGAGCTTGAGTTCAAACTTGTGCTTGGTCCACTTTTCTTCGATGGAACCACCGGGGATTTTAGAATCAAGAATCATTAGTGGTCTCCTTAAATTTCAGCGTTGAAAGAAACTTGAACTTCACCGACAGAAGGAATCACGAAGCTAGCCTTCTTGGCAGCCTTTTCCTTCTTCATCTGTTCGTACTGCGGCTGGAGGCTACGAGACTTTTCGATGAGAGCCTGCGTGCCCGGCTGGTTGCCGAGGTAGAAAGCGGCAACAGCGGTGATGCCGAAACCGAGAGCGACAACGACGCTATAGACGATACCGCAGATGTCGATAATCGGAGTCCACTTCTGGTGTGCGACACCGAGAGTCTGGAACGCAGAAGAAATGGCGTGGAAGAGGTGCATGCCCACAACGAACATGCTAACCACGTAGAATGCAGCCCAGCCCGGGTTTGCAAACATCTGGATGGTGGTGAGCCACATGTCGCGGACGATTTCGCCTTCGGCATTCACGTAGAGGTAGTGTTCGCCGAACTTGAGCATCATGAGGTGCTGGATGAGGAAGCCGAGAATGAAGATGCCGGACCAGATCATGGTGAAGGTCGCGAAAGTCTTCTTACCCTTGCGAGCGTTGACTTCGTAATCGATTCCGCCACGAGCCTTCTTGTTTTCAATCTTCAACTTAACAGCGAGGAAAATGTGGAGAGCAAAAGCAGCCACGAGCACCAGTTCGATGATGTAAATCATCTTCACCGGGAAGTGCAGCGGATTGAATCCGGTCAGAAATTCGGTGTAGGCATTGTAAGATGCCTGTGCCGCAGCCTGATCGAAATTCAGGAGTTGGAAGTTGCCACACATGTGGCCAAAGATGAACAGGGCCAAAAAGGCACCGGTGCATCCCATGATCTGCTTCTTACCAATGGAAGAAGTAAGATACGTGATGATCCATTTCATTTGAGTCGGTCTCCTTGAGGGGATTTTGTTTTTTGTTTTTTAAGCTCTTATGCTCTATTAGAGGACGCAGCAAGCCTTGAGAGAAGGCATTTCGTAAGCGTAGCGTTCATCTTCCTTGAACCAGAAGTCGAGTTCGCGCTTGGCAGATTCAGGACTGTCGGAGCTGTGAACGACGTTTTCGGTCATGGAAGGTGCAAAATCGTAGCGGAGCGTACCGGGTTCCGCCTTGGCTGGATTGGTCGCACCGTTGATAGCGCGAACCTTGGCAATCGCATTTTCGCCACCGAGAGCAAGCATCACGGACGGGCCCTTGGTCATGTAGGCTTCGAGTTCCGGGAAGAAGGGCTTCTCGACGTGTTCAGCGTAGAAACCGCGTGCATCTTCAGAGGTCATCTGGTGCATCTTCACAGCGCAGACGGAAAGGCCTGCAGCGATGTAACGGTCAATAATGCGCCCAATGAGGCCAGACTTGACGGCGTTGGGCTTGATCATAGCGAATGTCATTTCCATAGTTGGTACCTTTTAGTTTAAGATGTGAGAAATATAGTTTTTAGACGAAAGACGATAAATGCGTAAGGCGAATATCGCGGCAAAAAACTTGTTTTTTTGACATGATTGAGCCTAGCATTTAGCACGAAGTGCAATGACGAGAGACGTGAAAAAAAAGGCTATGAGGCGTGAGGTCGTGGCTTCGCCACTTTGAGGTCGCACCAAAGGTGCTTTGAGCCAAACAATCGCGCCATTGGCGCCTTATTTACCCTCAAAGGTCGTTACAAGCGACCGTGCTCATACCTCAGAGCGAAGCGCCCCCAAAGGACCGAAGGTCCGAGCTCATTACTCTTCCGCCTCTATCTTCTTCATGAGGTCTTCGGCGAGTTTGCCGCCACTCTTGATGTTATTGACGAGCCAATCGACGGACTCGTTGAGTTCGCTCTTGGGATAAAGCTTCTTGAATTCTTCAAAAACTTCGAGAGCAAGAGAGTCCTTGTGCATGTTCTCGGTCAAGATGAAACCGCGACTGAACATCGCCTTTTCAGCATCGGGAGAATCCGGCCATGTCTTGTAGAAAGCTCTGTATTCCCTTTGAGCCTTATCGAATTTTTCCTTGTCACTTAAAATATGCGCGATTTCGAACGTGGCCTTACGGGCAACGGAATCAATATCGACGTAACGATCGCGAATGTCAGTCCAGACCGTATAAGCCTGATCAATTTTTTTAGCCTTTGTATAAAGCGAATCTGCGGTTTTTATAGCAAGATCAACCGACCATTCTTGCGGCAAAAGCGTGATGTTGTCTGCAAAAAGTTCCACCTGGGCATGACTCCAAGCCATCACAGTTTCCTTATCCCATTGATTTGCACGGTAGCGGAATCCAACAGCACCAAAGACGTTTTTACGAGCCTGTTCGTAAGAATCCGGCAAATAATCTTCCAAAGCATAGTAATACGTTCTCTTCATGTAATTTTCAGGCACGGTGAACCAATCATCCAAATCATAGCGGGATTCCTCGTACCCCATATTCGGGTGAGCAGGATTACCCATGCGGGCATATAGAGCCTTGAGAGAATCTTCGGGAGTTGAAATTCGCTTCAGAACTTTGTCCTTATAAACTTTAATAACATAATCTACATCGCTCTGACGGCAAAGCGCCTTGTATTCCCAAGTTTGATCAAGTCCAAGCTCTCGGGCCTCGGTAGCAAAAGCAAGCTGATTTGCAAGGGCCTTTACTATGCGGTCATGAGCATTGCGGGAACGGATAAGAGACGGATTATCTTCATATGTAGCGAGGACATCCTTTTCGTAGATAGCGGGTTCGCCATTTTTCGTCACAAGAACATAGGACGAATCCAATTCATAATTTGCGGTTGTAGCAAGTTCATTTTCAATAGTCTTGCGAACGCGGTCCAACGGTTTCTGTTCTTCGGCAACCTCTGCTGCACGGAAGAACACATGATAACGACCCGACGATTCGGAACGAAGAATGGAAGATACAGAATCCGGTTCACTTCCAAATTCCACAAACATTTTCGGAACAAAGCCTATGCCATAAGGGAACGGATGTCCATAAACGACCTTGCCCACAAAGCCTTTTTTCGCCTTGGTTTCTTTATTTTCACTGAACTTCGACGCAATTTTCTTAAAAGTAGCAAGGTCCATGTTCTTGGTTTTAAACCGCTTTGCAAGAGTCGCAGAGTCCGCCGCTTCCACATGATAAACCACATAGCCGAACGGAGTCCTGTAATTATTCTTGTGTTTTTCGTAATATTCTTCCACCGAAGGCATCTGAATTTTAGATTCTTCGATATTGTACTTTTTCAACAAAGCGGGTCCTGTTTCGCGTGCAATTCGTTGGCGAACTTCCGAGAGGAAACGTTCCTTAATACCATCCGTAATCTCCAGTTCGCCCGCAGATTTCGACAAATCTTGATGCTGGGTTGCATAGGCTTTAAGCGAATCCTGATGATCATCAATGAATTTTGCATCGGCGACCTTGTCGCGAACATTCATGTAGGAAAGCGAATCACCGAACATATCGTGGTGTTTATCGTAATAGAAAGCAAGCTCATCGTCGCTATACATCAGGCGGTCCATCGCATAAAGTCGCTGATAGACGAATGTCAAGAGGTAATTATCCACAAAACTGTTATGAGCAGCAAGTTCATCCTTGATTTCAGGATTGTTGCGGAGGGCAACCGTATAAAGAGCTTTGCGGCTAAATAAGGACCCCGAGGCCTTTCTCATTTGCTCCGTATTGGGGACAATATTACCAACACGCATCATGAAGGCGTAATCTTCTTTATAAATAGGTTCACCATTAACTCTAGCAACAAGAGCTTCCTTGTCACCAATGGAATTACACCCTGTAACGGCAAGGGTACATAAAGAAACAATCGCAAGCAAAGCGTTTTTCATAAAGTCCTCATGGATATGTGAGCGAGAATATAATAAAATAAAGCCGCTTTGCGGCAGTAAGCGGTAGGAAGTAGACAGTAGGAAGTGGTTAGAAGGAGAAGATAGACGATAGACGATAGACGATAGACGATAGACGATAGACGATAGACGAAAAACGAAAGACGAAAGACGATAGACGACAAATGCGTGATTGAGAGTTTCTCAAAATCGCGGATTCGCCGCCTAATATATACTCATCGTTACCGCACACTGCTCATCGCCCATTGACTAACGACCAACGGCCATTAACCAATTACTTTATTCAAAAACAAATAATAATTTACAGTTCCTGAGAGCAATCCTTTTTCAAGCATAAGTTTCATATATGCCTTTTTGAGGGAACACGAACATTATCTATATTATGTGCACTTGAAAAGCATACTATCGATTTTCTTTGTGAAAGCCGTCATCACGACGGCAATTGTAGCTGCCGTGACCGTCGGTGTCTGGTATGTTCATTATGCTATCGAAGAGATGCTTTCGACACCACATACGTTCGGGGACGTGACCATCACCCCCTACGGGCATCACCAGAACAATCTCCTCGACCACTACTATGATTCCATCCTCGTTCAAAAAGGGGAATCGACTTACATGATCCGAGGACCGCACCTCGACATAACGATACTTGGAGACCCTCCGGGAATAGATCTCGACATCAAAGAGATTTCTGCAAATCAGGTGATGGATACCACGAGCAAAGAAGCCGACAAGACCAAAACGGAAAGCGATACATCGAAAGCTCTCGAAGCAATCAAGTTCCCAGACAATATCAACATTCCGCTCCCAGTCAAGCTAAGCGTCGGCAAGCTGGATTTCACAATGGGAGACATGGGATGGAGCGCCCAGAATATCAAAGCACAAAACGTTGGCGAAAGAAAAGTCACGTTTAGCGCCGATAACATCGCAGGCTCGTTCGTCAAGGATACCGCAGCGGTGCAGTTGGAAGTCGATTTCAGCGACAAGAACGTCCTCCTCAAAGGAAACGTCAAAACCAAAAGCGACAACGTGGCCATTAGCGCAAACGCCCCCATGGACGACCTCACACAGCTAAAAGTTTCAACAAACATAAGCGTCAAGGATCCGTTCAAGTGGGTTCCGATGAAACTGCCACCAGCCATTCCAGGCATAAGCAACGTCAACTTCAGCGGCAGCGTCACGACATCGCTCACCAAAAAGTCTTTGCAGTACAACTTTACGCTCAGACTGCACATTGCTGAATTTTGGCCGTTCCTGCCACTCGATGCGACCATCAAGGTCAGCGGCACCCCCAAGGAAACGTTCGTCGAAACATTCATCAAGAACAACGAAGGCGGAACCATCAACCTCGAAGGCACACTCAACGACAAGCTGGACTTCGACTTCTTTGGGGATATTTCGAACATGAGCGCCATGTACGGCCCGCAGATGATGCCGATGGATTTAGACATTCAATCGTTGACCAAGACCGGGAATGATATCGAAGCGTCGATTGAAACACGCGAAGGTTCCGTCATCAAGACACGCGTAAAATTGGGCGATAGCCTTAAAGTATTCTTTGCAGCGAACTTGGCTACTACGGAACCATGGGCTCTGGACTGGGTGAAAGGGAACGTCGAACTGGGCCGCAGACCCAAAATGATCGGTACGTTTGAAAACGGGAAACTGCGCGCATTCTTAAAAGCAGATTCCATCATCAACGCCTACCACTTGAAGGCTGATTCATTACGCATGTCATTGATTTTGGACGCCAACGGAGTTATATTCCCCAAAGTCAACGTCTATACACCTAAAGATGTTTTCTCCATCACAGGCGATGTAGATTGGAAAGATAAATCTTCGATGAGCACCAACTGGCATTTGACGCAAAAGCACGGCGGCACAGCCGAAGCGACGGTCCACCTTGGCGATTCGCTCCTTATTTGGGCGAAGACCAACCACGTTGAAATTTCCACGATACCTCTTACAGACGTAAAACTGGGCGACAACTTCAAAGGAACGGTTTCAGGCTCGGTATTCTACAACCTCGATTCCAGAGTCGGCGAAGCGGAACTCGACATCGATGCCGACGTAGATCCGTTCATCGTTCATGGATACACCAAGATAAGGGAAATCGGCGACACAGTAATAATCGACAAAGCCATAGTCTCGCACAATAGTAACAACGTTGCCGTAGAAGGCGTCTTCGTTCTACCGAACGACTCGAACCCGAACTTCAAGCCCACAGCCATGCTCCCGCTTCAAGTAAAAAATGCCTGGATCACGATAGCGAACTTCAATATTCCGTTCTTGCTAGAACCACTCGGAGATACAACACTTTATTCGGGACGTTTTAACGGAGAACTTACGTTCGAAGAAGATTTCGGTCTGCTCGGAAGCATCGAATTCAAGGACTTGAGTTTCAACAATATTCCCTCCGAAGTGCTGAACATCAAGCAGTTGAACCTTATAGCAAAGAAAGACAAAATCGAATTAATAACAAACTTCGATATTTCTAATGGCGTATGGACAGGCAAAACGAACGTGGTTGTTGACAACATCTTTGAACCGACACGACAAATCAGCCTTACATACAAGAGTCCAAACAACGGGTTTATCAACGGAAGCGGAACACTAACCGACAGTTTAGATTTCCTTGGGAACATCAAACTCGGGGGAACATGGCTTATTCCAGGCATTCGTGGAGAAATCGAAAAGACTGACTTAAACATCGACATTCAAGCAAAACTGAAGGAAGGTTTGCCAGGAATCGCCGCACAAATCAAGTCGGACTCCACCATTCTCAGGTATTCATCCATCGAAAATCCGTTCCCGATCCAAATCAGGGGCAACATCAAGAATGGCAAACTCGATATGAACGAAATATCGACGCAGAACGAATATGGGGATATCGTATTCGCAAAATTGCTTTATGATTTGAAGAACATGAGTATTGATATCATCGATTTCGGCACGGACAAATACACGTTACAAACAGACCAGCACACGGTTACAATACGAAACGTAAAAGGGCACTTGGTAGATTCCAAGGAACAGATGTCCATCATCACCAAAATACCCTCAATTCAATACACTTTTGATGACGAAACCTACGGTACGGCAAGACTGTTCGCAAAGAGCAATATTACATTCAACATTCCACATACCGAAGAAGGACAAATCAAAAACAAGAGCGTCAGCGGAGATTTCATCATAGATAAATTTGTGTATAGAAAGGATTTGGAAATCGAAATCACGCCAAGTTCGTTAGACAAGATTTTATCCATGTTCAACAACGCCATCGCAAGTCTCCGCAGCAAGGATAAAACAGAAGCAAAGATATCTGTATCTAGTCCCATTGATTTGTCATTCCATATAAGCGATTCGCAAAAGGACTCTGTAGAAATCATCTCGCCGTTCGCGGCATTCCCGCTGACGCTCGATATTTGGGTGCTCGGGACATCCAATAGGCCGCTTCTGCGCGGAGATGTCACCAATACGGACAACGGATTCCTCGGCATAAAAGGACTTTACGATTTCGAACTCAGCAGGTTCAATATCTCATGGAACGATGTTCCTTGGCAGCACGGAACCATAGATGTTTCTAGCATGCAGGAACTCCCCTACTGTTCAGAACCAGACGATAGCGACAAGGCTACATGTCCCATTAACTTTGACATTCAAGGAACGATAACAAACATACAGCCGAACCCCAGTTCCAACTGCGGAACGGAATCTACAGCGGCGGCGACTTACTACAACATATTCCTTGGATGCGTTGCCAATGAATCTGGAGATGCCGACTGGAACAAACTTGCCGGTAAAGCCATCGGTAAAGTCATTGCATCAACAGCAAACAAGACGCTTGGAGGCGATTACATTGGCGATATTGATATGAAGGTGATGCTGTTCGACAATTCCAGCAACGAAAAAGACTCCTCTTACGTCAAGATTCCAATTTCACTGGATCGCTGGGTCAAGAACCTGAGCCTTATTTTCGGTTACACGCAAGACCAGAGCATCGACCCGATTTACGATCAAGCGCTACAATTCGGAGCAACATATAAACTTCCGTTCTTCCAAGAAAAAGAGTACTCGCACAGGAATCACCTTTCGCCGTCGCTTTCAATCAACGGTTTGCTCATTTCAAAGCAATACACAACCAATTCCGGAGCCGAAAGCAATAACGAAAACCGCGTCGAAAAGAACATCGGCATGAATTATACGTACAAGTTCTGGAACCCCTGCATTCTAGGCATCGGGCGCTGCGAAACAGTACGCCCACCAAAGGCAATGCGTCAACCGAACGACACTACGGAAACGGAGGTCAAGACTCCGCAGCCACAAACAACTATTACGGATAGCACAGCCACTGATACAACGAGCAAAGAAAATAAACCTGACGAAAATACACCTACAGCAATAAACAACACAAGTACAGCCGCAGAAACAAGAAATACAGATATATCTATAGACCGTAAAAATGCAGAAGATTCGCCCATGAAAAACGCAGATGAGGCGTCTGCGGAAACGCCCACGGAGAAAGCAAAATGATTTTACTGATTTGTACATTATTGTTTTTTTCGTCGCTAGCACTTGCCAATACCGAAGAGAAAAGTCCCTGGTCAGTCACCATCACTGGCAACAATATTTTCTCGAAATTTCAGTTGAAGGAACAATTGGACATTCCAGAAGAATTTGCCCAATTGGACACGATCAAGCAAGATTTTTTAATGCGTCTGTCTTCAGAAAACGTAAAAGCGCTCTACTATTCCCGAGGCTATTACAGCCTAGACATGAAAATGGAGATTCAACGAGAACCGATATCTGATGGAATGACGCAGCGCAACTATATCATTACCGTAAACGAAGGTGAATGTTACAGATTTAACGATGCTAAAATCATCTCTGCCGGTGACGAACCAATTCCAATCGACTTGGGTTCATTAAGAATTACGAAGCATCATTATTACGATCAAGAAGACCTTTCAGAAGATTTGCAGGATATCCAAAAGGCATATCGCAAACAAGGTAATTTACATGTTTATATATCTTCGGAAGAACATGTCGATACCACTGCCAAAGTTGTCAATGTGATTATCAATGTCAACCCAGGTCCGAAAGTGTTGATGGGAAACATCATTTCCACAACGCAACGCATCATCAACAAAAATGAACGAAAAACAGACCCGGAAGAAGGCCTTACAAACACATCTTGGCTGTCCTCGCTTTGGCGAATCCCTAAAGGCGATATCATCGACGGTAACCAGTATTTCAACTTCAAAAGCAAACTCTATTCTACCCAGCTGTTCACGCAAGTCAAACTGAACGACGAATTGCGTGAAGACGGACTTTCTGACGTACACCTTGATGTTGTTGAACGCGTTCCGGGCGAAACTCGATATGGATTTTTCTTTGAAGAAATGTACGGATTCGGCGCATTGGCTTACGCTGGTCACAAGAACTTCTTTGGAAAATTCCACGAATTCTCGACAAGTGTGCAAATAGCCCAGAACAAGCAAGAAATCACGCTCGGTTACGCAAACCCGCTTTTGTTCGGAACTTCGTTCACGTTCATCCCAACCGCAATCCGTTTTGTGGACCGTCTCTCGTTCAACCACGAGAAAATCAACCCGCCCGCCTACCCCGACAGCGTTGAAGAACGTTATGAAATCATCAACCGTGGCGACCTGACGTTCGGCATTACAAACAACATCAAATTCCGTGGAACGATTGATACGCGATACGTGAACAAGAATGAAGACAAGCTATTCAAACTCAAAGGTGAAATTGCTTTAACATTCGACTATACCGATGACTATTTCAACCCGACGAAGGGCGTTCGCGTCTCCCCCACTGTAGGACTCGGAACAAACTTTAGCGGAAAGAACGGATACGATGACGGGCACATTTACACCTACGGCGAAGCGACAGCCAATTTGTATTTACCTATTTTCTGGACGTTTTACGGAGCACTCAGCGGAAGCATTGGTAGATTTTTCAATACCGCCATCGAAGACGACGCCCGCATATTTTACCAAGGCGGCTCCCGTTCTGTGCGAGGCAACCGTTTCCGCAGTATTTACGCCAGTTACACAACGACATCAACCGAACTAGTCTCCAAAAAACAAGACGACGGCACGGAAATCACCGAAGAAGTTTCCAAAGACGTCATCAATACAGCTCTCACTCCAATGTACTTCCGCGTCAACGAGGAAATCCGTTGGACATTCCCATGGAAATCTTTGAGAGCATGGCAAATCGTACAGTTCTTCGACTGGGCTAGAGTTGTCGATACCAAAGACAAAAGCTACGAAGATGCACAGGAAGGTAGCCTTGGTTTAGGCATTCGCTACCGCTGGCAATTCCTCACGTTCCGCCTTGATTACGCGATCATTACAGGCATCACCAGCTACGACGAAGACAAAAAGAATTCCATGAAATTTAAATGGGGCCGGTTTGCATTCGACCTGTCGCAAGCGTTTTAGCGGCTACGCCGCTTTGAGCTATGAGGAGTGAGGTCGCTTCGCTTTGAGGTTGTTGCGCTCACTGTTCACGGCTCATCGCCGCAACGTAAATATCCGCGAGGGATTCGCCTTTAGCGACGACTTGCGACGGAGCAAGTCCGGCAGTCTTTAAAGCATTTTCGATTTGCTCACGCGCGATGGGGTATGCAAAATTCACTTCAAAATGAGACGCCACGGAAGCATCGCCAACGCCCGGATTTTTCCCCGATTTCAGCACTTGACCGTGCGCAATAATCGCATAGTCCGTAGCCCACTTATCCATCTCGGCAAGCACATGCGAGCTCACAATCGCCGTTCCGCACGTTTCCCGCCGCCATTCATCGAGGAGTTTCCAAACCGATTCGCGGGAAATCGGATCCAAGTTCGCCACAGGTTCATCCAGAATCAAAAGCTTAGGATTATGCAACAACGCACGGACTATTTGCACCTTTTGGCGATTTCCCAGAGAAAGCGAATCCATGCGAGTGTCCAAAGGCGGTAATTTCAAACGTTCCGAAAACTTCATGCAACGTTTATGGACAGAGCCGCCTTCTAGCCAAGCGCCATCGCCCAAATTATAGAACCCCGTAAAAAACTTGAGATATTCTTCAATCGTGAGTTTCGAATAAACGCCCGGATTTTCCAACAAAACGCCATAGGTTTTAGGATTCAAAAAACCAGCTTTATTCGCAATTTCAGGAGCAATTTTGACGGTTCCTTCAAAACGTCGCATACGGCCGCAAAGAAGCCGCAACATCGTTGTCTTCCCTGCCCCATTCGGGCCAATCAATGCAAATAAACTCCCCTGCGGAATTCTAAGCGAGAGATTCGACAACGCTTCCGATGTTGATTTCGGATAACGGAATGTCACCGAATCCAGTTCAATCACGCGCAAAATTCCTTGACAGCAGGAGCCGGATTCTTGATGAGCTTAAGAGCATCCTTCGATTGACGCACCGCTTCCATTTGCACATTTTCGCTTGCACGTTGCAAGTACTGGACGCAACGCCAATCCGTACGGACCGCAGCCAATTGAACCGGTTCTGTACGACGACGAATGCTCACGTATTCAAATGCATGGTAGTCCTGCTTGACTGCAGCCACCACAACCGCAGCCGTCGGATTCTCAATTTCTTGGAGGTATTTCCAATCGCGTTCAACCGCCGCCACAAGCACTTTTTCGCCCGGATTGCGGATAAATTTCAAAGCGTCCGCACTCTGACGAACGGCCTCGGCCCATAACTCATCGGACGCACCGTCTATTATGCGGACAATTTTCCAGTCCTGCGAAACAGCAACCTTGAGCAAATCCGGATTCGTGATGAACTTGAGCAAGTTCGGTTCTGCCTTGAACGCCCTCAAGAACGTCGATTCGTCCATCGCGTTTAACGCTTGCTTCAAAGCTTCACACGGGCCGCATTTTACATAAAGAATGGCCTGCTCGTTTTTTTCAAATGCAGCCTTTTGCACTGTTTCCGTCGGATTTTCAATCAAGCTGATGGCATACCAGTTGAGGTTGATTGCCTCCAGCTGTTGTTCTTCAGTGGGATTTTCGATTTTCTTGATTTCGGTCCAGGACTGCATAATACCTCGTTAAATATCAAGACAAAGATAGATATTAGATGAGAAACGAGAGACGCGTAAGGCGAATATCGCGGCAAAAAACTTGTTTTTTGGCATGATTGTGCTTAGCATTTAGCACGAAGTGCAACGACGAGAGGCGAGAGATGAATAGCAAAAGCGACCCGCAAGCGGGTCGCCTTTTAATCTTTCGCACCGAAGGTGCCATTATTTTACTCAAAGCATTCCGAAGGAATGCGACCTCATACCTCAAAGGCCG
>Ga0129307_1002807_pt1 | contig 12528 bp, 12 predicted proteins | sample P1105metagenome_FD_94437 | JGI IMG/M metagenome (GOLD analysis project Ga0129307, IMG submission 94437) | Capybara group fecal microbial communities from Wisconsin, USA - P1105 metagenome | ecosystem: Host-associated > Mammals > Digestive system > Large intestine > Fecal | place: USA: Wisconsin... | reverse complement strand
TCTCATACAGGATTCGAACCCGTATCGGAGGATTAGAAGTCCTCTGTCCTTTCCATTGAACGAATGAGACGCGGCGGCCATCGGGATCGAACCGATATCGCAGGATCCAAGGTCCTGAGTGCTGCCATTACACCAGACCGCAAGTGCACAGATGGATTCGAACCATCCCGGGCGGTTTTGCAGACCGCCATGATCACCAGATCCTGCGCACGGAATGGACGGTGTTCGAGTTGAACGAACTCCTGCGGATTTTCAGTCCGCCGCTTCTACCGAGTTAGCTTACCGTCCAGATCACCCCAACGGGACTCGAACCCGTATCTCCACCTTGAGAGGGTGGCCACCTATTCCGATTAGTAGATGGGGCGATGATGACTCCAGTGAGACTTGAACTCAACATTTCAGCCTTGAAAGGGCTGCGACCTGACCAATTAGTCGATGGAGCCGGATGGGCCACCAGGGATTCGAACCCTGATTTGACAGATTAAGAGTCTGCTGTAATAACCGTTATACGAGTGACCCGAAGCAGCCCTCACAGGATTTGAACCTGTAATTCCAGAGTCAGAATCTGACGTGTTACCGTTACACCAAAGGGCTGTAAGCAGATCCGTTCGGGTATGATCCGAAATCCGGGGTTTTGGAGACCCCTATGCTATCCGTTTGCACCACAGATCCATGCGGTGACGTTACTTCGTCACCAGAATATCGTTAATGGAAACATCCAGAAGGATGCTGAGCGCGAGCATGTTGTCAATGCCAGGGAGAGCATCGCCCCTCAGCCACTTATACATCGTGCTCATATCCGCAATGCCAAGCATCCTGCCGACACCGGCTACGGTGTTTCCACTGTTTGCAATCAACGTCCTGATGTTCATCCCGGTCCCTACCGGGTCAATGACCGGATAATCCATTTTCTTTCACCTGCCTTAATCTTTTTATGACACAAAAAATACCGCTTCCTCCGGTCAGGAAAGCGGTATCACTCTGCAGTATGGGGATCGGGATAACGTTACGTATCCATATGGAATCCCTGTATTACGGGCATGATCTGCTTTTCTGACACGGGCATGACAAATTGGCGTTCCTGGCAGAACCAGAACCGCTTCTCCTCATGTCTATGCTGTTTGCAGATCATCGCGTAAACCATTGCTTTCTTCTCCTTCGTTTTCTTCATATCGGCTCATTCCGGCCGACGATGCCATTGTAATTCTTCTTTACCATCTTGAACAGTGTCCGCGCAGGACACTTCGTTGCAGAAGCCGGATTCGAACCGGCATATCACACCTTATGAGGGTGCTGCCTTGCCTATCGGACCATTCTGCTATAGTAGCGGGTACAGGAGTTGAACCTGCTATCTCCGGCGTATGAGACCGGCGGTGGTATTCCGTTCCACTCACCCGCAAAGCCCGTACCGGGAATCGACCCCGGATCATCTGCTTGGAGGACAGATGTGCTGGCCGTTACACCACACGGACAACAAGCAAGTAACGGGATTCGAACCCGTAAATTCGCCCTGGCAGAGCGATGCGTTGCCAATTACGCGATACTTGCACAAAAAGCTTCTCGTCGGATTCGAACCGACAGCCTGCTGATTACGAAACAGCTGCGCTTCCTTTGCGCCAGAGAAGCAGATCGGAGCTGCAGGAATCGAACCTACGTAAACTGCTTATAAGACAGGTGCCCTACCATTGGACGAAGCTCCAGAAACGGGAACAGCAGGACTTGAACCTGCGACAATCTGCTTAACAGGCAGGCGCTCTACCGGCTGAGCTATGTTCCCAAAGGCGGAAGCCTGAGTCAAGGCTCAGGCAACCGCAATCGCCGCGTATCTTTCGGAGTTGATGATCTTTTCCATCGCCTCCACCGGATTCATTCCGACACACTGCATGACCTGACGGAACATCGCAGCTGACTGGCCGCTTACCAGCTGGACACCGGTACGGCTCTTATCCGCATGGAAGACGTCATGGCGGCTTGCCACGTTCCAGAAGATGATGTTCGGGATCTGGTAACCATGATCGGTAAACCGTCTCGCCATCTTCTCATAGAAGGTCCAGTTCCTGTCGCCGCAGTAGTCGATCTCCATATCAGAGATAACTACAAGGGACTTCGGCATCTCTTCAGCGGGGATATGGTTCTGCACGGCGATTTCAAGCACACGCATGAATGCCGCCTGCAGATTCGTGTTGTTCTCCCAGTCATTCATGTTGATGCTCCCGATCTTCTGGGACAGGGTCTCGCCCTTCAGCATCTGGATGCGGGAAGAACCGGAGAACGACATAAACATGTTGTGATATGGTCCGGTGTTCCGCTCAGCGAAGTACACCGCCAGTCCGACCGAAGTTGCCAGCGGTCTGCCATGCATGGATCCGGAAGTATCGGCAATCACCAGGGCATTTGTCCCGGCTTCCACATAATCTGGAAGCTGACGCCACTGGGCTTCCAGTGTCTCGTCTTCCGTAATCCTGCGGCCTCTCCAGTCCAGAGCCAGCACTTTTTCAACAATGTCATACGGATACAGGGTTGCAGAGTGGATCTTTTCCTCCCCGCTTACCGCCTTCTGAATGAACTGTCCGTAACGATCCGCATCATGCCGTTGAAAAGCATTGCGGTAAATCATCATCGCTCTGGATGGAACCGCGCTGTAACGGATCTCGTCCCAGCGGCCAGCAGACATAAGCGCTTCCACGATACCGATCTGCTTACGCATCGCGCGGACCAGACGCTTGAACTCATAGACGGAGTAACCAAGCTTCTGTGCGGTCAGGATACCGAGCTTTCTGGTGTTTTCGGAAGAAGCGTCCGCCGTCTTGATCCACTTCGCGAGCAGGGAAATGGCATTTCCTGCCTGCAGGTTCTGACGGTCCTCTTCGAACTGCTTCTTCAACGCAACCCACATCTCATTTTCCAGAGAGGTTCCGATCAGGCAGTACAGGTCATCGTAACGGCCATACACGCCAATCAGGTCCAGGTTCAGGCGCAGCGCTTCCGGATGATATTCTGCCATATACTGCAGGATCGTACGGAAGGTCTGTCTTTCCCCAAGTCCGCCTCTGACGTCACGCGCATAAAATGCGATCTTTGTCGCGAACAGCGGATCAGCCCTCCAGGCTTCAGAGAAAAGACGGGTGATCCGCTCTTTTTCTGCCGTGCGGAGCGAACCGACGGTTCCGAAAAAGTCCAGCCTGGCATCGCCTGTGGTGTTAAGAGCCACAGCTCCGTTTTCAGTTCTTGTAAATGCGGCATTCATCTTAGCCGCTTCAGCGAAATTCATAGTCTTTTACCCCCTTTCCGCTGTTTTCTATATTCATGACCCTTTATCCTGCGGATTCGAACCGCTCTGCAGATTATAAGTCTGTTCTCAGCCAATGAGTTGGAATGGTTGCTGTGAGGGTCACATGTTACAGGATGCATGAATACCATGATTACGAGTCATGTGCTTTTTACAGAAGCTATCTTTATTTTTGCTGTGAGCATCCCAATGCCGGCGGATTGGATTCGAACCAATGACCTTTACGTCCCTTGAGGATTGCTGTTAAAATCCCGGACAGGATTTGTTTTCAGCGTAATGCTCTTCCAATATGAGCTACCACCGGCAAATCGAAGTGAATGGAATTGCACCATTGACCTTCCGCGTATCAGACGGATGTTCTTCTGACTGAACTACACTTCGATAACTGAAAACGTCGGACTCGAACCGCTCCTCTGCGTCCCAGGCGCAGCGTGCTGCCATTACACCACGTTCTCAATAAAACAGCTCCAGCGGGAATCGAACCCGCGCCCTCGGATAGACAGTCCGGCGTACTGACCACTATACTATGAAGCTATGTATCCCTTGCGGGCCGGCGAATTCCGGCCCGCCTTCCAAAACCTGTATGCGATTGTGATCGTCAGCCACACTTTCTGGCGGCTGTCTCTACCACCACGATATCATCCATGGTCACATCCAGCATCGCGGCCAGGATAACCATGTTGTCGATGGTCGGCATCGCCGTACCATGGATCCACTTGTAGATCGCCTGGGGAGTCGCAAAACCGAATACCATCTGCATGTCCTTTACAGACAGGCCGGCTGCGATCCTCAGCCTGTCGATGTTCTGTCCGGTTGCGACAGTGTTGACGAAAGGAATCTCCATCTTTTCGCACCTCCTATGTTCCGGCAGTGAGCCGGGACTGAAAGTGCCGGCTATCCTGCCTTGTTCATTTTTCCATCAATAATCTCTGGTTCCTGTATGTTTCTTTTCGACTCCCCTGAAGGGAGCAGGATCAAGGAACGATAATCTCGTAAATTCTTACTCATTGCGATTTCTCCACCCGGATTTCTCCAACAAAAAACCGCCTGTCTATTCGGACAAGCGGCATTCTCAGCAATATTTGTGCGTCGATTTATCTGATTATTCCAGTATGCGTACAGATACACCTGGTCCCAGATATCCACTTAGTCCGGCCTTTATAAGGCATGCCATATTAAACCGTCCAACTTTATCAGTTGACGGCATAATACCCTTAAGATCATACGGGCGATATATGCTTTCTGTATTCAACGTATGTCTCTGCAGCATTGCCTTTCCTTTCCGGACTTGTGATCCTGTTTATTCTATCGCCAACTATACCATCACATTTTCGGTTTGTCATTAAACTTCTGGTATAAAATCGAAAAAACTCTCAAGGTGTCAGTTATTGCTGACAGTTTAACGCAGACAGCAGGTCTCGATCCTGCATTCCGGTCGTTCGGACCTTCCTTAGCGGGGAAGTGCTTTTGCCAGTTCAGCCATGTCTGCAAAGCGCTGTGAGAGGGATTCGAACCCCCAGTCCGTTCTCACGGATCACCGGTTTTCAAGACCGGCCCATTACCAGTTGTGGCATCACAGCATAGTACCCAGGACGGGAGTCGAACCCGTAAGCCCGTAGGGGCACGTGAGTCTGAGTCACGCTCGTTTACCAGTTTCGCACCTGGGCATAAAGTACAGGAGGAGGGAATCGAACCCTCAAAACTCTGTGTTTGAAGCAGATACGTATTCCAGTTCCGTCACTCCTGCCTTAAGTACCTCTGGTGAGATTCGAACTCACAATGGATCTTAGTCCGGCCCGGGTCCTTAGCCCGGCGCATATACCATTCTGCTACAGAGGCATGAGTACTCCCGGTGAGATTCGAACTCACACTGAACCGGGTTTAAGCCGGAGCCCTCTTCCTGTTGGGATACGGGAGCATATAGTGGGCAGGGAAGGACTCGAACCTTCGGTGTTTCTCGTGTAACGGATTTACAGTCCGCCGCCCTCGCCGCTAGGCATACCTGCCCATAATAAAAGCCGCCTGCGTGGAGTTTCTCCAAACAGACGGCAGATAGTCGATGAATCTTCAGATGAAGCTCATGGATGCCTTCGTTTTACCGGAGTTTTCTCACACGCTAAACTGACCTTGCTGCCGTAAAGCAGAAGGGACAGATAAAGAACGTATGAGCTCGATAAAACGTTGATGCACTTCATCTTCGTGGACCTTTCCTTTCGTAGTTTACTGTACAGAGCATAACCGATCCGGACTGGTTTGTCATTCTACCCGTAGTATAATAAGTCTGCGTATTAGGAACAAACATTCGTCTTTTCAAATAGCTCGTCCTAAAATGTAGGACCAACTCATCTGCTTCTATATCACTTCTGCATCAAACTCAAGGGACTCATCCATATCCTCATCCGTCAAACCCATCGGATCCTCATCATCAAACGGATCCCTCTGTTCGGATTCTTTTTCCTTTTTGGGTTTTTCATATAAATTCCTCAAGAGAAGACGGTGAGATGATCCGGACTTTTTTCGACCGTTGTATTCAAGAACCATTACCTCTGCGACCCCCAGCATGCCAGGCCTTCGTTCTTTGGAATTCCTGATAAGCTGTTTGATGGAAAGAGCGCTCAGTTTTTCCTTAAACGTGTCGTCATTCAGGTTATCTCCGTAGACCACTATCAGCTTTGCAATTGCGTTAAGGATATTCGCCGAGAATGAATTTGCTTCCCCCTCCCATGTGGCTATACATAGGCGGAGAACATGGTCCAGTACATGGTACCCATATTTTGCAAAAATGGATTCCAAGGTGGATACAGCGCATATTTCTCCTGTGCTTCTTGTATGGCCGACCTTCAGGCCGTATGATTCGACCAGATCTTTGATAATTAGCTGCTGATCATTTCCGGCCTCAATATTTGCAATAAATACTTCATATGGGCTTAGGGCCTTTACGTATTTCTGTTGATTCGCGAAAATATCTGCCTCGTGCTCATAGGAAAGATCATCATAAATCATGCACCAGACAGGCGTTTCACGGGATCCGGATACCAGAGCCACAATCTCGATGGTATGCTGTCCGTTAAATACATAGTTTATTCCATCCCGTCTGCTGACCTTTACGGGATTTATCTGATAAAGATCAAAATTGGAAGCGGCGCGGGCAATATGGGCTTGTGACAGGTTGCGCTGATATTCCTGGTTCGAAACCAGGTTGCGGATCGGTATTTTTTCAAAATGAACATTTGGAACAAAATTGGAAAACTGATCCATTATACTTCCTCCTTGATTACGGAGATCATTGTTTCTATGGCATCCTGAAGTTCTATCAAGGCATTGCAAAGCTTAACCCGGGCTCCTTCGGATACATTGTCCAGGTTTGAGTGTACAATCCGGTCTATAGAACTGGACCAGGATGGAATCGTAAGAGTAAGGCCTACCACTTCAGCATCGGGATCAAATACAGGCATATCCTTTATACTTGGCTGCCGGTTCTGGTCTGGTCTGGAATTTGTATTTGGTGCCGTTCCCTGGATTTCACGGCGGGTAGTTTGGTATTTTGCAAATGGGTACTGGCTTTTCTCAAGACGCATATTCAGATTTCGGATCTCTTCCTGGCTTCTTCCGGCAAGGTCTAAAACCCCTTTGTGGGAGATCTTATATCGTCCTGACAGTATCTTCGTGGCCATCTGTGGCTCCTTTTTACGAATTTCCTCTATGGCGCGGGTATAAACGGAATACTTTTCTACCGTTCCATGGGAAATATGGTTTTCTTCTGCTATCCTTTCTCCGGTTCTCTTTTTCGACGGTACAATCCGGCGATCCTCATCTGGATTAAAGGGCTCATAAGGCAGCTTTTCAAGGTCTTCACTGCTTCCCTGATAAATTGCCTGTCTTCTGGAAATGATTTTTTCAGATTCATATTGCTTTCCGATCAGGTATTTCCTGCTTTCTTCGGTCAGATTCCTTCTTCCCAATTGGTTCGCACATATCCAGGCAATTGCCTCTTCCCGACAGCTGAAGGTCTTTTCTTCAACGGCAAACGGCACACCGTGCTCCGTACAGATCTTGTACCGGTTATGCCCGTCAACAATTACATCATTCCATACGGAAATGGGTTCCCGGCAGCCGTCTGCCATTATATTTGCTTCCAGCTGGAGATATTCATTTTTAAAAAGCGGACGGATGAGATCCTGAAATTCTCTATCAATTATGAGCGTCCACAGCTGTTTTCCTTCCCTTACTGGCATATATCATCTCCCCCGTCAAGTATTCGAAGTGTTTTAAAAGAGAAAACGGCCATCTTCTCCGAAGGAACAATACTCCCGGTCATGCGGTAACAATTCCCATCCTTCAGATCAGGAACCAATTCAATCAATTTATCAATGAATGACTTGCTGTAAATCTCAATGGAATTTGAGGACTCCAGCTTCTTTTTGGGGACTTTGTGTGTCTGATCTTTGGAAGAAGACCTTGTCACTGATTTCAGGGCTACGACGGAAGAAACAGGGTTGACAAGAAGCTGTATGTACAGGGGGTCTCCCAACTGATGAAGTGTTGCCTTGTGAATCCTTATTCTGTACTTCTTCATATCGATCGACAGAAGAACCATGCTTGTGCTTTGCTCTGACATTGTTACCTCCTTCCGATATACTCTGCATATATCGTTTTATTCATCCAGCTGCCTCAATATCTCTTCCGGGATGGCTGCTTCCGGAACTTCTTCCGGATCACTGACAGGGACCGAATCCTTAATGGAATACACCGCATAGCCATTTAAAATATCAACCTGAAGAGATTGTTTGTGCTCGTTATACGGCAATCCGAACTGATTTTGCCATTCTGCGGGAAAAACGGGGATCCTGGATGTCTTGGGCTTGGATCCTTCGGAAACAGTCCGCTGGTATATTTCCGTCGCGGTCAGATCAAAAGCAATCAGCGTTTCCCCATTGGCATGAATCAGCTTGCCAAGAATTTTGTACCTGTGGTCAGGATTCCATCCCATCATGGAAAACACTTTGGCAAAGAACAGCTTACAGGTTATCTGCTTCGGTTTCCGTTTCCCCTTCGAAAGCGTACACCATGCAAAGGAGTCCCTGGCGTTCGCCGGGCAGGGCATTATTGCCAGGATTTTCGTATCTTTATTTACAAGCACCTGAACATTGTCCGTATCCGGAAACTTCTGAATGCAGGCAGTATTCACATAAAACTTGCAGTTGTTGAAGGTAACGGATGGTTCGTATATATGTGCGAAAAACTCTCTCCGCACGACCTGGAACCCATCGAAGTTAAAGCTCTCTCCAAGATCAATGACTTCTTCGTCAGACTCGGCCCTGCGGGCCGTTTCATCCGTTTTTTCCATTTGTCCTTCGTTTGTTTCCTGATGCAGCGTGTCGGCTTCCTGTAGCATCTGGTTTATGTACTCGCGTTGTGTATTACTGCTCACTTGCTTCCTCCGAAATCGTAATTGCACTTAGTTCCTGGCGGATATAATCTTTGAGTTCCGCAAACGGTGTCACATTTATTTTTTTCCCGGTTTCAAAAAGCTGTCCTTCCATGCGCAGTTTCCAGTCTTTTTCATTCTGTTCCGCAAGTGCACTGAGCGACATTTCGTGAATATAGAAAGGCTTTCCGAATGAATCCGTCCATTCTTTCGGAATGGCTCGAATCCTTTTCCCGGAGGGCATAAATGGCTGAATGGAAACATTTCTGTTTCCGGTGGCTTCCATTTCTCTGACGGGCAGAGCATTCGATTTGAAAAACACCTCCGAGTCTGCAGCATTGAAAATATATGCAATTTCCGTCCCTTGCTCATAAAGGGTTCCGAGAATACGGTATTTGTACTCTGGGTTCCAACCCATCAGGCTGTAGATCGTCGAACGAAAAGCCGCAGTCGATATCGACTTGGGAGATGGTTTTCCTCCAGATAAATGCGAAAAAACAACCCCGTTTTTATTGGTTTTGTCCGTCGGACGGATAGCAAATTTTTTTTCAACCGGATTGATCAGCAGTTCAATGATATTCCGGGAATCGAATTTTCTAACGCAGGACGAACTGAATTTGACCATCTTTTCAGAAAAAGAAATATACGGCCTGTTTTGGGCATCGAAAAACTCGGAACGGGCAACTTCAAATCCCCGGAGGTCAAAATCTCCTGCGGCAAGATGAATCTGCTGGACCGAAGAAACCGGTACGGAGTCTTCGTCCTGGCTTGGATAGACACTCTGTGATGCCTGGTAATACTCTGTTTCCTTGAATCCCGCCCACCTCGGGTTTATTGAAACAAATCCTTTTAGAATTCCGGAATTGATTACCCTTAGTTCGGGAAGGATGGACTTGTTCCCGTATTTCGCGTTGTCAAGCATCCTTTGGACCGCGATGAAGTCATCCCTGCGAACGATGCCTTCATGATGATTGAAATAATGACTTTGAGGACGATCCCCCCTGTTCTTCAGTTTCCGATGGCTCCGATAATCCTGTGTGAAGGTTTTTCTTGTGAGGACATCGCCGCAGTGACGCTCATTCCTAAGGATCTGGACAACCCCGTTTGCGGTCCATTTGATATTGCCCAAATAGGAGCGCCGTTCAAGCGCGATAAACGTATTGGCAATTTGCTGAGTCGTGTAGCCAAAGAGGTACATATAAAATGCAAGCTTGACGGTTTTGGCCTCTTCCGGGTTAATAACAAGATTGCCATCGGCATCATGCGTGTATCCTAACAGCTTCGGTGTCAACGGAATTCCATTATCAAGCCTCATCCTTAAAGAGGTCTCCATACTCCTGCTCCGGGTATGGGATTCCTCCTCGGCCATTGTCGCCTGAAACGTCAGAGCCATCTGAGAATCATCATTAAGAGAGAATATTGCCTCAGATTCAAAGAATATTCCTACCGGCGATTTCATTTGTGCGAGCTCTCTTGCCATGCCGATTGTAATCATGACATTCCGGGCAAACCTTGAAACGCTTTTGGTAATGATCAGGTCGATCTTTCCGGCCCGGCAGTGTTCAATCATTTCATTAAACGCATCCCGGTGCTTCAGAGAAGTACCGCTGATTCCTTCGTCGGCGTATATCTTTACCAGAGACCAGTTCGGATGCCTTCTGACAAAATCCTCATAGTACTTTTTCTGAAGCTCATAGGATGTGGTCTGTCTGACATCATCGGTGGAAACCCTCACATAAATGGCAACTCTCTGCGGGATCTCATTATCGTAATAATCAATCGGTTTTTTCGCAGGTATGTACTCATAGTTGTCAGGATCAATCTCAACCCGCATCCGCCTGCGTACTTTTTCTTTTTCCTGATCCTTTTCCTGTCTTCTTTTCGTATCAATCATGCGGTAACCCGTCCGTTTCTATTTCGTCCGGAAGCGTCTTCCAATCCCCTAATGGCATAAATTCCTTATCCCTGAGATCTGCCAGATAGTAAGACGCAAGAGTGAATATGTCTTCGGAAATGAAATAAAGCCCGATGGGATGCGGCTGCGCAGCCAGCATCCTGGCACATAAAGAGATTTCTTCCGGGCTGCGAGAGACATTCGAAACCTTTTGGGTAATGATCAAGTCTACCTTTCCATTCATGCAGTCCTCAAGAAGTCTGCTCCATTCGGGTGCATTTTCCATATAAGGCGTTGATGAACCGTTATCTATGTAGAATCCGATGAATTCCCATTTCGGGCAAAGCGCTAACGAGTCTATAAACTGCTTTTTGTGATACGAGAGATAGTTCTCATACTTCGTCTGGTTGAAATAACGGATATACACCCCGACTTTAAAAGGATGTGTTACGCTTGGCCGTTCATGGCGAATACTTTGCAGCCAAGTTTTGTGGGCAGCAAGCAGCTTGGCTTTCTCCATGTCATCTCCATACAGTTCACCAAACTGTGCAACCGCGTTTATTGCCTCCAGTCTGTTGAATACATCCAATTCTTCCATAAGGACCTCCACAGTACATTTATGATCTTATGAACTCGCCAATACATTCACCGGCTATATCCAGGAAGCCTTCCATCAAACCGGCTCCTGCTGTTACCAGCACAATGAGGATTTCCATGGTAAACAGGATCAGTGCGGAAGGCCACATTTGCTGAACAATGGCATATATTATGCAGCCAAAGACAATCAGTATCAGACCGCCAAGAATAATGGATGTCAGCTCGATTCCGATCTTTACAAGCACCCTTAACACAAAAAGGACCAGCATGACTGGCAGTAACAGTATTTTCATAAACAACTTCAGTAAAAACATAGTAGGCCTCCCACTAAAAACAGCGTAAGCAGCTGCACGGCACTCCAAAGAATCTATTGTTCCGTATCTTCATCAAACGACATTTCCCTTACAATATCGAACTGATCGCCGATTTCTCTGATCACATCAGCAAGTCTGTATGCCAGATTTTTCATCCATTCCCACGACCTGTCTTTTGTAATCATGTCTTTTTCTTCAGTAGTCATATCGGTGAAGCAGATATTGAGCCATTGTTCTTCCCGTCTGACGCGGAAGTAAATCCCATCCAACTCCCTTTCCTTCGGATATTCCATCATGCTCTCCCGTACATCTTCATCGTAGTCTCTATCATGTCCAGAAACTGATTTGCCTTATCTGCATTCTTTCGAAACTGCTCCAAAAAATCCTGCTTCGGGTCATAATTGACATACAGTGCCACCAGAAGACCTTCCACGACAGAAGCGACAAATTCCTCCGAAAAGCCTGACATGAGGATGTGCATTCTTTTTGTTAATGGGAGCAGTACCTTCTGCCACTCCAGGAACCACTGTTCACTGTCCTCAAGCCCATATCCAGCCAACCACTCCCGTACGGTGTGTTTTTCATTATCTGCTCCGCAGTTAACTTTCTGCATCATATAATGCACATGATCGTCATTCTCCGAGCTGATCCTTCCCAGCGGGAATAAAGCACACACGGTTGGTTTAGCGGCATGAATTCCGCATTTTTTTCCTTTCAGGAACGGACATCTTTTTTCAGGGCCCTGCATCCTCATCGTTACAACCGGAAGCATGCTTGACTGTCCCGCATACCAGATGCAATAATCCTGGATCACCTGCCCCATTTCGATGCCCAGATATCTTGCCATCCTGTTCAGGTCAAAGGGGGAGAGGAGGATATCCTCCCGGTTTTTACAGCATTGGCCGCATTCCGTGCATCTGAAACGAAAAGTGTCTTTACTGTCCAATGTGGCCTGTAATGCCTGTTCCCTAATATTGGGCTTTTTCATATTCGGTATTTTCCTTTC